>Ga0075156_10000009_pt1 | contig 86657 bp, 71 predicted proteins | sample JI81AbrownDNA_FD_70966 | JGI IMG/M metagenome (GOLD analysis project Ga0075156, IMG submission 70966) | Wastewater effluent complex algal communities from Wisconsin, to seasonally profile nutrient transformation and Carbon sequestration -... | ecosystem: Engineered > WWTP > Effluent > Algae...
GATCGAGACAGGCGACCGATCACTGTGGGCGGTGCAGCCTCAGCAGTTCGCCTTCGGTCGGTCGAGCTTGTCGAGCTCACCAAGTGGCCCGGGTTTCGACCAGCTCAACCAGCCGATTGCGGCGGACGGTGTTCAGACGACGACTGCGGGCCAGGTCTCGAGGCCGTGGCGCAGTTCGTCGGGCACCGGGATCGGACGACCCGTGCGGTCACCACACACCAGCACAGTGCGCGCTCGCGCGTGCACCGTGCCGTACATCGGGTCGGTGACTTCGGCCACCAAGGACATCGAGGTGCGTCCGATGTCGGCCACGGCGACCCGGGTCTCGTACGGATCTAGACGATGGTCCAGTTGCGCGAGGTAGTCGACGTCCTGGCGGACGACCATCCACAGGTAGCCCGCTTCGGCGGCCGCTGTCATCCGGTTGCCGGCCTGGTCGGCGTCGCTCGACATGTGCACCCGCGCCTCGGCCACGAAGTCGAAGAACCGCACGTTGTTGACGTGACCGTACGAATCGAGGTCGGTCCAGCGCACCACCAACGGAGCCGAGTACGCAGCAGGCCCCGGACGCCAGTTGCCCAGCGTCCGCAGCGGTTCGAGCGGCCCACTGCGTTCCACGAACCAGCTTCGCTCCTGCGGCAGCATGCGCCGCGGGCGGCCCGCCTCGAAGTCGAAGATGCACAGCACGGTGCGAGCGCGCGCAGCCACTCGACCGTCCTGCACCACCTCGTAGCCGATGGTGAACCGGGAGGCGCCGACGTTGCCGACCCAGAGACGAACCTGCACCGGGTCGTCCGCGAACTCGACCGGCGAAAGGTACTCGACCTGGTGTCCGACCACGAGCGTGCCATCGCCGAGCAGCGCAGCATTGTCGCCCTCGAGCAGAAACCGGACGCGGGCCTCCTGCAGGTAGTCGGCGACGACTGCGTTGTTGACGTGGCCCTGGGCGTCCAGGTCGACCCAGCGCACAGGAACCGGGATGACGGCGGCAGGCGTCACTCGCCGTCGGCTTCCTTCTCGTACATCGAGTCGACGACGTCGGCGAACCGTTTCGAGATCGCCGTTCGACGGATCTTCATGCTGGGGGTGACCTCACCGCCGTCGACGCTGAACTCCTGCGGCAGGATCGAGAACTTCTTCACCGTCTCCCAACGCTCCAGTCCGGCGTTGGCGCGGTCGACGCACTCCTGGACGGCCCGGCGGATCGCGTCACTCGCAACGATCTCGTCATAGCTCGCCTCGGCCATGCCGTTCACGTCGCCCCAGCGCTTGACGTTGTCGGCGTCCAGGGTGAGCAGGGCCGAGATGTACTTGTGACCCTCGCCGACCGCCACGGCTTGGCTGACGAACGGGATGGCCGCGACGAGAGCTCCTTCGACCTTCTGCGGCGCGACGTACTTGCCGCCCGAGGTCTTCATCAGGTCTTTCTTGCGGTCGGTCAGCGAGAGATTGCCCTCGTCGTCCAGATGACCGACATCACCGGTGTGGAACCAGCCGTCGACGATCGCTTCGTCGGTGTGGTCGTCGGCGTCGTGGTACCCGCGCATCACGCCAGGGCCACGCAGCAGAACCTCGCCGTCGGCGGCGATCTGCACCTCGGTGCCGGGCAGCGATTGTCCGACGGTGCCGAACTTGGGGCGCGTCGGCACGTTGACGAACGATACGGCGGTGGTCTCGGTGAGTCCGTAGCCCTCGATGATGATCAGGCCGGCCGAGTAGAACCAGCCCTGCACCTTGGCGTTCAGCTTCGCCGAGCCCGAAACCATGAACTTCATCCGGCCGCCGAGACGCTCACGCAGCTTGCTGAAGACCAACTTGTCGGCGATCTTGTACTGCACGCCGAGCACTCCGGGCAGCGGTTTGCCCGCCAGGCGGTATTCGTGACTCTGCTTGCCCACCGAGAACGCCCAGCGGGCGATCGCGCCCTTGACGCCGGTTGCATTGGACGAAAGCACGGTTGCCCGCACCTTCTCGAAGATGCGCGGTGCACCACACATGAACGTCGGCTTGGTGACGCCGAGGTTGGGCACGATGCGTTCGACGCGTCCGTCGACCGCCGAGGTGAAGCCGATTGCCAACTGGACGGCGAGCAGGCACTTGCCGAACACATGCGACAGCGGCAGCCACAGGTACTGAAGGTCGTCGGAGTTGATGATGTCGAGCTTGACGACGCCGAAGCCCACGTACACCCAGTTGCGCTGCACCAACTCGACACCCTTCGGGCGGCCTGTGGTGCCGGAGGTGTAGATCAGGGTGGCGAGGCTGTCGAGGCCGACGCCCTCGCGGGCCTGGTCCACGCAGTCGGGTTGCTCGGCCAGGCGCTGCCGGCCGCGTTCGAGCAGTTGGTTCCAGGACAGGGTGCGCTCGCCGTCGCCCTCGCCGTCCAGCAGCACGACGGCGCGGATCTGGTCACTGGCGCTGTCGAGCTTGGCGGCCTGATCGGCGTTCTCGGCGAACAGGACCTTCGAACCGGAGTGCTCGACGATGAACTGGAAGTCTTCGGCAGCTGTGTTGGGGTAGATGGTCGTTGCCGCCGCACCGATCGCGTTGATGGCCAGGTCGGCCAGAATCCATTCGATCCGGGTCGGCGCCGCGATCGCCACCCGCTCGGCCTGCCCGACCGGGATGGTGAGCAGTCCCGCTGCGACCTCGCGCACCCGCTCGAGGGTCTGGCGCCAGGTCAGCGACACCCATGCGTCCTGGGCATCGGGGTACCGGAACGCTTCGGCGTCCGGGGTCTGTTCCACCCGCCAGTTGAGCAGGTCACCGACCGACTCGGGTCTACCGTGCAGGATGGCGTCGGCCTCGGCATTCATGTCACTCCTGTCCCGGCAGCGGCGGCGGTGCCGAATTTCAGACAATAGTACGGGGAGGACCCCATTCGGCGGGACCCGGACGCGCCCGATCGCCCGCCCGATCGGACTCGGGATCAGTGTGGCGCGAGGTTCTTCGACTGAGATTCTGCCGACCGCGATCGCGCCATGGCGCTGACCTGACAATCAGTGACTCGGGTGCGGGCCAGCGGTGACCGCCCAAGGGGTCGTGGACTGCTGCGAGCCTCACCCACGAGGTGCCAAGTGCCACCATCAACCACCGGTCGGTAGCGACTGGACCGCTCACCAGCTGCTCTTTGGAGCACTTCGCCATGACCATCGACGACGTTTCGTTTACAGTTCAACCATCTTTGCTACAATGCACTCGTGACGACAACTGTGGACGCCCGGTGGCTGACTGCCGACCAGCAGACTATCTGGCGCGCGTACTTGTCCGGAGTGAGCCGGATCAACGACCGCCTCGACGCCGAGCTGCGTCCCTTCGGGCTCGATCTCGGCGAGTACGAGATCCTGGTGAATTTGTCCGAGGCCGACCAGCTCGAGATGCGCATGTCCGAGCTGGCTCAGCTGGTACGCCAGTCGCGCTCGCGGCTGACCCACACGGTTGCCCGGATGGAGTCCAAAGGCCTGATCCTGCGCAAGAGTTGTCAGGGCGACCGGCGTGGCGTGATCGCCGTGCTGACGGCGACCGGACTGAACCTGCTGAAGACGGCCGCTCCCCAACATGTTGCGTCCGTGCGGTCCGCCCTGGTGGACGTGGTCTCGCCCGAGGATTTCGAGGCGCTCGGCCGAGCGATGAAGGCCGTTGTCGAGGTGGCAGACTGAGCCCGTGGGGGCTCCTGCCTTTGACCGTTCCACGCTGAGTCGCGCGCTCTACTCCTCGGACGCGTCGCTGTACCGGGTGGTGCCGCAGGCGGTGTACGTGCCGGCTGATGTCGATGACCTGGTGCGGGCGGTCGATGGGGCCCTGGCCGAACAGCTGCCGATCACGATCCGCGGGGCGGGCACGTCGTGCGCCGGCAATGCGGTCGGCCCGGGCCTGGTTATCGACACGCGCCGGCTGGATCGCGTCAGTCGACTCGATCTGAAGTCGAGCGTGGCTGTTGTCGATCCCGGCGTCGTGCCGGCCGTGCTCAATGCCGCCGCGGGCGCGCACGGATTGAGGTTCGGTCCCGATCCGGCGACCGCATCTCGCTGCACCGTGGGCGGCATGATCGGCAACAACGCCTGCGGCCCGCGGAGTCTGGGCTACGGCAAGACCAGCAGTGCGATCGAAGGCCTGGAGTTGATCACCGGCACCGGCGAACGCCTCGACCTGGCACGTGGCGCGGACCTGCGCAGCCATCCGTCACCCACGCTGCGCGCCCTGCGAGAGCTGGTGGGCGCCAATCTGGGGGTGATCCGAACTGAGTTCGGACTGCTCGGACGCCAGGTGTCGGGCTACTCACTGGAGCACCTGCTGCCCGAGAACGGCTTCGACGTCACGCGATTCATGGTGGGCTCGGAGGGAACGCTGGGGGTCGTGACCCGAGCCACCGTGCGGCTCGTGCGCGAGCCGGCCCATCGTTGCCTGGTGGTGCTCGGGTTCGGCAGTCTCGCCGAAGCCGCCGACCTGGTTCCGATCGTGCTCACCTTCAACCCCAGCGCGTGCGAAGGACTGGACGCCCGCATCATCGACACCGTGCGCGCCCGGCACGGACCGCACGCTGTGCCGACCCTGCCGGCCGGTGCGGGCTGGCTGTTCGTCGAACTGGCGGACGACGACCGGGAGTCACTTCGCGACCGCTCGACGCACCTTGCCGGCTTGCGCTCCGGCGCAGCGATTCTGACCGACCCCGCTGCCATGGCGGCGCTCTGGCGGCTGCGATCGGACGGTGCGGGCTACGCCGGCATCGCCCTGCGGAATCCGGCACATCCGGGGTGGGAGGACGCCGCAGTTCCTCCGGAACGGTTGGGTGCCTACCTGCGCGACTTCGAGACCCTGCTGGCGTCGCACGGACTGCACGGATTGCCGTACGGCCACTTCGGCGAGGGCTGCGTGCACTGCCGGATCGACTTTCCGTTGGGCCGTGCCGCAGCCATTGGCGACTATCGGCGGTTCGTCGAGGCGGCCGCCGACCTGGCGGTTTCGCACGGCGGGTCGCTGTCGGGCGAGCACGGCGACGGCCGCGCCCGCTCGGAACTTCTGTGGCGGATGTACTCACCGGCGGCGCTCAGCCTGTTTCGAGCCGTGAAGCGCCTGTTCGATCCCGCCAACCTGTTGAACCCGGGAGTGCTCGTCGACCCTGCGCCCCTCGATGCCGACCTGCGGCTGGCCCAGCTGGTTCACCCGCTCGACGGCTTCGCGCTCGAGGTGCATCGCTGTTCGGGCGTCGGACGATGTGTGGCCGCCGGCGCCGCCGATGCCATGTGCCCCTCGTATCAGGTGACCCGGGACGAGAAGGACTCGACCCGCGGACGTGCCCGGGTGCTGCAGGAGTTGGTCAACGGCACGCTGATCGCGTCGTCCAGGTCGGCCGAGGTCGGTGCCGCGCTCGAGCTGTGCCTGGCCTGCAAGGCCTGCGCGACGGAGTGCCCGACCGGGGTGGACCTCGCCCGGGACAAGTCGCGCGTGCTGCACCGGGCCCATCGCGGGCGGTTGCGTCCGTTGACCCACTACACACTCGGCTGGCTGCCGCGCTGGACACGGCTGGTCACCGGCGTGCCGGGGCTGGCCCGGGCAGCGAACCAGCTTCTGGCCGCGGCCACCCTGCGCAGGATCGTGTTGCGGGTGGCCGGCCTCGATTCGCGTCGTGGCGTGCCGAGCTTTCGTCAGGACGGGGTCGTCCAGGCAGCAGCCGCCACACCGCGGCCCGGACGACTGGGCCCGGTGGCCGTGTGGGCGGACTGCTTCTCGCGCGGCTTCGACGGCGATCAGTTGCAGGCGACGCTGCAGGTACTGGCCCACGCCGGATACGAACCCCATCTGATCGAGCAGCCCTGCTGCTGCGGTCTGACCTGGATCAGCACGGGCCAACTCGACGCAGCCGCGGCCCGGCTGCGTCGCTCGCTCGACGTGCTCGGCCCGCTGGCCGAGCGGGGCACCCCGATCGTGGGCCTCGAGCCGTCGTGCCTCGCGGTGTGGCGCGACGAAGCGCCCGACCTGGTGGACGACGCACGTGTCGCTCGGGTGGCGTCGGCGGTGGTCACGCTGGCCGAGCTGCTCGCCGCCACCGACGGGTGGACTCCCCCGGACCTGACCGGACACACTCTGCTCGCCCAGCCGCACTGTCACCATCGCGCCGTGGTGGGCTGGGACGCCGACGCAGAACTCATCCGGCGCACGGGCGGGGACCTGACGACGGTGACCGGCTGTTGTGGGATGGCGGGCAACTTCGGCATGGAGCGGGGCCACTACGACACCTCGGTAGGGGTGGCGGGACTGCACCTGCTGCCGGCGCTGCGCGACGCCGCCGACGACGCGATCGTGCTTGCCGACGGCTTCTCGTGCCGCACGCAGATCGCCGACCTGACCGACCGGAAAGCGCTCACCCTGGCCGAACTTCTGGCCGCGGCGGGCGGTGGATCGCAGCCGCGCTGAGTGGGCGGGACAGGCGCGTACGAGTCGATATACTGATGGGCGTTTCGTTCCGCTCCCCCGTCCGGTGAGGTCTTTCGTATGCCCGAATTCGTGTTCACCATGCACAACGTCCGCAAGAAGCTGGGCGAGAAGCTGGTGCTCGACAACGTCACCATGTCGTTCTTCGAGGGCGCCAAGATCGGCGTGGTGGGCCCCAACGGCGCCGGCAAGTCGACCATGCTCAAGCTGATGGCCGGCCTGCTGCAGGCCGACAACGGTGATGTGACCCTGAAGAAGGGCGCCACGGTCGGCATTCTTCAGCAGGAGCCGCCGCTCACCGAGGGCAAGACCGTGATGGAGAACATCGAAGAGGCGGTTGCCGAGACCAAGGGCCTGCTCGACCGGTTCAACGAGATCGGCATGGAGATGGCCGACCCGGACGCCGACTTCGACGCACTGATGGACGAGATGGGCAACCTGCAGGCCCAACTCGACCATCGGCAGGCATGGGATCTCGAGTCGCAGCTCGAGCAGGCGATGGACGCCCTGCAGTGCCCGCCCCCGGAGACTCTGGTCGACGTGCTGTCGGGCGGCGAGCGGCGTCGTGTGGCACTGTGCAAGCTGCTGTTGCAGCAGCCCGACCTGCTGTTGCTGGACGAGCCCACCAACCACCTGGACGCCGAGAGCGTGAACTGGTTGGAAGGCCACCTGAAGAGCTACCCAGGCGCCATTCTGGCGGTCACCCACGACCGGTACTTTCTCGACAACGTGGCCCAGTGGATCTGCGAGATCGACCGCGGCCGGCTGCACCCGTACGAGGGCAACTACTCCACATATCTCGAGACCAAGCGGCAGCGACTGCAGGTCGAGGGCAAGAAGGACGCCAAGCGGGCCAAGATCCTGGAGCGTGAGCTCGAGTGGGTGCGCGCGAACCCGAAGGCCCGCCAGGCCAAGAACAAGGCCCGGCTCGCTCGCTACGAAGAGCTTGCGGCCGAGGCCGAGCGCAACCGCCAGATCGATCTGTCGGAGATCAACATTCCCCCGGGCCCCCGTCTGGGCAGCGACGTGCTCGATGCCAAGAAGCTGACCAAGGGCTTCGGCGACCGGGTCTTGATCAACGACTTGTCGTTCAGCCTGCCGCGCGCCGGGATCGTGGGCATCATCGGCCCCAACGGCGTCGGAAAGACCACGTTGTTCAAGATGGTCATCGACGAGGAGGAACCCGACGCAGGCTCGCTCACCGTCGGTAAGACGGTGCAGATATCGTACGTGGATCAGTCCCGCGCCGGCATCGACGCCAGCAAGAACGTGTGGGAGGTCGTCTCGGACGGCCTGGACCACATCAAGGTGGGCAGTTTCGAGATGCCCTCGCGCGCCTATGTTGCCTCCTTCGGGTTCAAGGGCCCCGACCAACAGAAGCTGGCGGGTGTGCTGTCGGGCGGTGAGCGCAATCGGCTGAATCTGGCGCTCACTCTGAAGTTGGGCGGCAACATGCTGCTGCTGGACGAGCCGACCAACGACCTGGACGTCGAGACCTTGCAGTCATTGGAGGACGCCCTGCTGGAGTTTCCGGGCTGCGCGGTCGTGATCAGCCACGATCGCTGGTTCCTCGACCGGGTGGCGACCCACATTCTGGCGTGGGAGGGCACCGACGAGGACGAGGCCAACTGGTTCTGGTACGAGGGCAACTTCGCCGACTACGAGGACAACAAGGTCAGTCGACTCGGTGCCGAGGCAGCCCGTCCGCACGCCAGCAAGCATCGCCGGCTGACCCGCGGTTGAGCCTCGCCGACCCACCCGCCCGGACATCGTGCCCGGCCGGGTGACGTCGGCCCCGCTCAGGCAGCAGATCGGGCCTTCGCGTTGATCGGGGCCGCCGGCGTGTCAGCACCCGGCGCCTCGGCGAGCTGACCCTCGAGCGGCACAGCGGAGCCCTCGACGCTCACCAGCGCCATGCTGTCGAACATCGATCCATCGGTGGCCGGCGGTTCGGCGACGGCCCGCTCGGCCCGCTGGAAGGACGTGGTGCCGCGGCACAGGTCGTGGCCCACCGACACCGCTTCGAGCACCACCTTGTCTTGCACCTCGCCGGTCTCTTTGTTCACCCAGCTCCAGGTGGTCAGCCGACCGGTGACCACCACGGGGTCACCCTTGCTGATGCTCGCTTGCACATTGAGCGACAGCGACCGGTTTCGGCAGTTGACGTTGAGCCAGGTGGTCTCGCCGTCGCGCCAGGCGCCCTGGCGCAGCACCCGCGGCGTGCTGGCCAGCCGAAATGCCGCGTAGGCCCACTCATTGCTCGAATCGGTGCGCAGGTCGATGTCGCTGCCGACATTGCCGGTCACGGTGAGGGTTGCGTCCATGAAAATGACTCCTTGGTAGAGGTTCGACACCCTCACCTTGCGCCCGGGTACCCCTGAAGTGTTCAAAATCGCCGGCCGCCGCCGCTGCTCAAGCCGCCAGGCGCCGCGCTCCGCGTGCGCACAACGGGTAGCGCGAGCACTGACTCACACGGCGACACCAGCGGCCAGCTGAGCGGCCACCGTCACCGCGCCCGCTTGACCGCCTCCACCGCCCGCTGGTGCCGGTCGAGTTCTTCTTGCACGGGAGCCAACAGTTCGACATCGGTCACCTTCGTGATGGCCTCATGCAGCACTCGCTCGGCGCGGTTGCCCTTGGCGCGCGCACCCAGCGACACCCCCAGCGCTGAGACACCCGCCAGCACCAACCCGCCGAGCACCCCGCCTGCGAGCAGCACGAACTGGGCAGGCCAGCCCCACCAGAACACGGTCGGCATACCCACCAACCCCAGGCCCGGGGCGAACATCATGAACAGCGTCCACAGGACGCCGGCCAGCACCGCTGCCATCAGTGCCCACTGCAACGCCCGGACGACGCCCCACCAGCCGGTGCCGCGGTCGAGTTGCAGATCTGCGCCTGCGATGGCGGTGTCGAGACGGTCGAGCAACAACGCCTCCCGTCCGCGGGCCGCGTCACGCACCGCCCCGGCCCAGCCGCGGGGAAGGCCCGCGGACGCAGCGTCCACCAACTCTCGCAGGCCCCGGTCGAGCCGTGCCCGTTGAACGGCGCTGGCACCCGGCAACGACGTGCGGCTGACCGAGGTCGGAGCCAGCTCGCGCGTGTTCTGGTCGAGCCGGAGCGCGCGCAACGGGTCTGGCCGCAGCCGCGATACCCACGTGACGAACGGCCACCCGGTGGCTCGCCCGCCACGCAGCTTCCAGGCGTTGCGCACCCCATCGACGGCGATCGGCACCCCACTGGCGTCCGCCAGCGCCGCCACCAGAGGATCGCGCGCGCGACGCTCCAGCACCGGCGTGGGTGCGGCACCCAACGCGTTCGCCAGCTCGGCTGCGGACGTGGTCACGTCGGCCGCGATCCGGGCGCTGACGGCCTTCTTGTCTGCCACCACCCGCGCCAGCAACTCTCGCAACTCGGCGACCCCGGTGCCCTGCAGAGCCGACATCGCCAGCAACCGGGCATTGCGCAGGCCCTCGGCATCGAGCAACCCGCGCAGGTCGGTCATCGCCTGGGTGAGATCGTCCAGCTTCAGCCGGTCCGACTGATTCAGCACCACGATCATCACGTCGGCGTACTGGGCCAGCGGCTTGAGGTATCGATCGTGCAAAGCCGCGTCGGCGTACTTCTGCGGATCGACCACCCAGATCAGCACGTCGACCAGTGGCACCAGGCGGTCGACGGTCATGCGATGCGCGGCCTCGGTGGAGTCGTGGTCGGGCAGGTCGAGCAGGACCAGATTCTCGAACGAGCTTCGCCGTGCGGGCACCAGGTGCCGTCGGGGCACATCGAGCCAGTCGAGCAGGTCGCCGGGCAACTCGGTGCCCCACGCCACAGCCATTGCCTGTGACGTGGTCGGTCGTCGCACGCCGATCGAGGCGAACTCGGTGCCGCTGATCGCGTTGAACGACGACGACTTGCCCGATCCGGTGGCGCCGGCCAGAGCCACCACGGTGTGGTTGCCCGAAAAGGCGACGCGCTCGCCGGCGCGCTTGAGCACCGCGGCGGCACGTTCGACCAGCTCGTCCGAACTACGCCCGCGGCTCAACTCGACAGCCTCGCCCAACGCCTTGAGTCGCTCGGGAAGGGTGCGGCTCACTGCTGCCGTCCGATCTGTTCGGCATCAGGGTGCGCGGACCCGCCACCGGGCACCAGCTCGGCGTCCACCACCTCTGCGGTCAACTCCGGCCGGTGGGCCACCTGGGTCGCGCTGCCTCGGAACCCCTCCAGTTCGCCTCGCTCGGGCGCCGTCAACCGCTCGTCGGTGCCGCGCACCTCGTTGACCTGCTGGAGCGCTGTCCGGATCGTCTCGGACGCCTCGGGTCGCACCCCGGAGTCGTCGAGGACGTTCTCGTAACGGGCCAGTTCGGCGGCCATCAGTCCCTGGATGCGGGCGTCCAGGTCGTCCTTCGCCTTCGAGGCCAGGCGGCGGACGGCGTCCTCGCCGAACACCGCCTCCAACACCCGCTGCGCCAGCACCGCGGTGCCGCCGGCGACGCCCACCTCGGCGCCCGTGACGCCGCCGGTGGTGGAGAAGACAACCATCATCAAGGCGATGCCGACCCCGTTGGTGCCGAGCGCCAGGAACCGCGCCTTGGACTTCTTCGAGGCGCCCTCGCTGCTGACCAGTTCGAGCACATCGGCCTGCCAGTTGCGGATGGCGAGCGCCACCTGCGCCGGGAACGCATCCGAGGCATGACTGAGGTCGAGCCTCGAGGCGGTCAGCAACTGCCGTCCGGCGGGATCGTTCGCCCAGGCGGTCTCAGCGCGCTCGGCCGCCGCTTCGCCTTCTTCGCGGATCAGGATCTCCATGCCGGACTCGACGGCCAGTTTCACGTCGTTGACGTGTTTGGGCTCACCCTTCAGTGAGGCCACCAGACGATCGCGCAGCCAGCCGATCTTCTGCTCCACCGCGCGGAAGAACTCGCCGGTGCCCACGAAGTCGTGCCACCTCGACAACACCTCACCGCGTAGCAGGGTGCCGTCGGCGGTCTGCACGCCGATGGTACGGACGGCCTCGCGATAGGCCCCCTCCGCGTCCGCTCTCAGCTGATCGATGACCCCGGACTGCTCGTCGACCGCCTTGGCAACCGCGGGCGAGTTGCGGCAGACGGCGCCGATCGCGCCGTCCAGGGTTTTCAGCACGACGGCGGCACGGGTCTGGGAGTCGGCGGCCAGTGCCGCCAGCCAGTCCCGGATCGGCGCCACCGCGGAGTCGGGCAATAGGCCCTCGTCGTCTGCGACAGTCTCGGGCACCGCGAACAAGGGCGAGTCGCCCAGCCCGCGATCGGCCATCATCTGGCCCAGGTGTGCGGGAACGTCGGTCATCGCGGCCGGCGGAACCCGCTGCAGCACCACCGCGAGCGCCGCGCTGCGGTCGGCGGCCGACTTGAGGTACTCCCACGGCACGGCGTCGGCGTAGCGGGCAGCCGACGTGACGAAGAGCCACAGGTCGGCCGCGGCGAGAAGTTGGGCGGCCAGGGCACGGTTCTCGGCCACGACCGAGTCGATGTCGGGCGCGTCCAGCAGGGCGAGGCCCTGCGGCAGGGAGGGTTCCGGGACCAGTTGCAACGTGCGGGTGTCGTTGGCCGCCGCAAGCGATCGGGCGAGCCCGGGCAGGATGCGGTCGGGCCCGAACCAGTGCGCATCGTCGGGATGGTGCACCAGAACGGGCGAGCGGGTGGTCGGACGGATCACTCCGGTTCGGCTGACCACTCGTCCGATCATCGAGTTCACCAACGTGGACTTGCCGGCACCGGTGGAGCCGCCGATCACCGCGAGCATCGGGGCGTCCAGCCGTTCCAGCCGGGGCAGCAGGTAGTCGTCCAGCTGGGCGACCATGTCGCGCTGCAGGGTGCCGGTCAGCCGGCTACCGGGCAACTCGAGCGGTAGCCGGGCCTGTTGCAGAGCGTCGCGCAACTGCCTGAGCGACTCTGCCAGTTGGCCAGCGCTCATCGACTCTCCCTCACCCGGTGGGTGGCCCCCACTTCGGGTCCACTCTGGAATACGACTGCGATCCTAATGGTGCCGACCCCGGGGTGGCGGGCCAGTTGCCGCCGAGTCCTGCAGGCCCCGGATAGTTGGGCGGCGGAAAGTCCACCGGCTTCGGCTTGCGGAAACGGGGCAGGCTGAGCTTCTGTCCGGTCGGGTCGTCGATCGCGAAACCCCGCAGCGAACGTGCCTGGTAGAGCAGTTCAGTTGCGCGCTGCTGGCCGGCGGTGTCGATCACACCCTTGACCTCGGCGTCGCGCAGGTAGGCGAGTTCGGTCAGTGTGCGCTGCAGGCTGAGCGTTCCCCGCAGCACCCCCCACCCCCGGGTTGCCGCCACCAGCAGCGCCCAGGCACGCCGGCGAACGCGTGAGGCCACCTCGGGGTCGACCGGACTCAGCCACCCCATCCGCACGTAGTCGGTCAGCCGCGCCCGAATCTTTCGGCTCTCCTTGAACAGCTGTCGCACCACGTAGATGACAGCGGAGGCGACCATCGGAAGTGCGACGGCGAAATAGATCAGATAGCGCATCTGGCCCGAGGCGAAGGTCGCCTGCGAGTTGAAGATCATGTGCAGCAGGGCGGCGAGCAGGTACCCGATCAGCGGCGCGAGCACCCGAACGACCTTGCTGTGCGTGCGCAGGGCGACGATCAGGCCGAGGCCCGTCATCATCGTGAACAGCGGGTGCCCGAAGGCCGTCCAGAAGCCGCGCAGCCAGACGATCTCTCGCACCGCCGCATCGGTGTCACCGGTGCCGATCTGGCTGCTCGAGTACATGATCGCGCGGGCGTAATAGATGATGTTCTCGGTGAAGGCGAAGCCGGCCGCCGACAACCCGGCCAGCGCGACGCCGCTCAGTTTGGTGACCAGTTGGTAGCGCACCAGCATGGCGATGCCGAACAGCACGGTTGCTTTGGCCGCCTCCTCGACGAAGGGCGCGATGTAGATGGCGGCCCGAGCACCGGTGGTGGGGTCGCCGTCGCCACCGATCGACAGTTGTTCCGAGGCCCAGGTGTTCACGTGCAGCGACAGGAACGTGGCGATGCAGGCGCCCCAGCCGAGAGCGAGCCACCACAGCAGCAACCGCTGCGGACGGAACCGGTCTGCCAGCACGAAGACCACGATCCAGAAGATCAGGGTGGGCATGGCGTACCAGAACGAGTCTCGGATCGCCGAAAAGTTCATGCCCGGTACGACCCCGTCGCGAACCGGAATGTCGGCGGTCATCAGGGCGTACTGCGACCAGAGGGCCGCGGCGTAGATCAGGGTGAGCACCACGCCGATCCAGGTCCACGGGTTGGTCAGGATGCGCTTGGGCAACGGGGCGGACACGTCGGGCTGGGTCGGAATGCCGTTGAGCATCCGGCGGTGCCGGTCGATGGTGTCCGTCGACATGCGGGCAAGACTACCGGGCCGCCGGGGCGGCCCGACCGAAGGGGTGGCGCGCCCCCGAACGGCCGCCGGTTAGGCTGGCGCATGGCCCACTACTCGCTCAACAAAGAGGCTGTGACGCACATCGAGCGGCTGATCCGGGCGCACCAGTACGTGCTGGACAGCACCTGGGGCGACGTGCAGCCGAACGCGGACGCCGAGAACAGCTATCTGGAGAAGCACTCCTGGGACGACTACGCAGCCTGGCATCTCGGACTCACCAAGGGAGCAACGGATGGCACCAAGGCTCGCTACGCCTTCGTCGCCGGTGACTTTCGACGGGTGCACCGCAGCGCCCTGATCGCCTGCGTCTACCGAGCCGCCGAATGGCGACACAAGCAGGTGGAGCTGGCTGCGCACCGGTTGCTGCAACTACTGGACGACACCGCCGGCTGAGGCTCAGCCGGCCCATCGGGACGGGACCGTCAGCTATGCGCTCGCGGACGTGCACCCGTGACCGGGCGCCGCATCCGCCAGGCGAGCAGGGCGAGCCAGCCGAGACCGATGATCAGTGCGAGCCGCTGCCAGAGTCCGGCGTACGGCATCAGCCCGGGGTTCTGATCGAAGCCGATCGCCGCCAGCACGAAGCAGGCGAAGAAGATCGGCGCGGCGATGGCCGAGAGCCAGGCCCAGGCGCGATCGGCCGACCGGAAAAACTGGCGCGCCATCACGACCATGGCCGCGGGCAGCACGGTGAACACCGGCGTGCTGAACAGGTCGTGGGCGATGCCGTGGGCGGTGCGTGGTGCCGGAATCGGCGATCCGACCGGGTAACCACTGATCGGATCGCAGGCGAAGAATCCCGCTCCGACCAGTCCGGCCCCCACCACGGCAATCAGAATCGGGACGGCGCGGCCCGGTCCTGCCCGCCTCAGGGCCACCGCGAAGGCCAGCACCAGCAGTCCGGTCAACCAGAAGGTGACCATCTGCACCCAACCGGCAGGGCCGAGGCTGAGTGCGCTGACCGGATGCCGCAACAGGTCGTAGCCGGGCCGCGTGGCGCCCTGGATGACGAACGAGGTGACAAACAACACGGGGGCCGCGACTCCGGTGCAGAGCAGCAGGTTGGAACGAGCCACTCTCCAATCATGCCCCTCGGCGGGTGAGCGGATCAGCGACCGCCGACCCGGGACGCAGCGCCGTGGTCAGCGAAGGGTTTGCGTGCCGATCACCGAGAGCAGCTGCAGTTTCTCGTAGCTCTCACTACCGGACGCTGCGGTGTACACCAGCAGTGAATGCGCCTGCTCCGGATCCAGCAGGATCTGACAGGTCAGCTCCAGCTCGCCCACTTCGGGGTGCACGAAGTGCTTGACCTGCTGCGGGCGAACGCCCACCTCGTGCGCACTCCAGAGCGCACGGAACTCCTCGCTGCGGGCGAGCAGCAGGTCGGCGAGTTGGGCGGCCCGTGATCCTGGGCCCCTCAGCGTGGCCACCTCGCGCAGCCCCGATACCCACAGGAGAGTGAGAAACGGATGATCCTCCGGCGCGTAGCGCAGCCGCGACGACGCGTCGGTGAACCAGCGATAGCCGATGGAACGGGCCGGTCCGCGGTAGTGCGTCAGATCACCGGTCAGTGCAACCGCCAGGTCGGTCTGCCGCAGTGTCTCGCCGAGTTCGGTGACGATCTCGGCCGGAGTGTCGTGCAGGCGATCGAAGATTCGCAGCATGCCCGGGCCGATGTGCTCACCCGCCGTCGTCCGGGTGAGGGGGTTGTGCCCCGCGAGGCGGAACAGGTGATCACGCTCGGCGAGCGACAGGTGCAGCCCCTGGGCGATCGAGGCGATCATCTGCTCCGACGGCTGTGGGCCGCGCTGCTGCTCGAGCCGCGAGTAGTAGTCGGTCGACATGTTGCTGAGTGCGGCCACCTCCTCGCGGCGCAGCCCGCTCGTGCGTCGGCGCTGCGAGCGCGGCAGCCCCACGTCCTCGGGTTGCAGCGACTCACGGCACCGGCGGAGGAACTCTGCCAGCCCGCTGCGATCGATCTCCATGCCCGCCTCTCGTCGATGCTGCGTCCTTTGTACCGGTGCAGCGACCGGCCAACAACGGACTGCCGATCCTGCCCAACGACGGCCCGGTGTCAGGGGCGGGCCCGATCCACGGATCGACCGAGCCTGGATAACTCCCGAGGCTCAGGCAAGCCTGGACGAAAGCCGATGAGAGAGTAGCCAGATGCCTCGCAAGAAGATCGATCTCACCATTCCCGACCTGACCGGTAGGCGCGCGGTCGTCACCGGTGCCAGCGACGGCATCGGGCTCGGCATCGCCTCCAGGCTCGCGGCCGCCGGTGCCGCGCTGGTGCTTCCGGTGCGTAACCGGGTCAAGGGCGAGGCGGCGATCGCGTCCATCCGGAAGACCACTCCCCGAGCGGACGTTTCGCTGCTCGACCTCGACCTGTCCTCGCTCGCGTCCGTCGCCGCCCTGGGACGAACGCTGATGGACCAGGGCCGGCCGATCCACCTGCTGATCAACAACGCCGGCGTCATGACACCGCCCGACCGGCAGACGACCGCGGACGGCCACGAACTGCAGTTCGGCTCCAACCATCTCGGCCACTTCGCCCTCGTCGCACACCTGCTGCCCCTGCTCAAGGCCGGACGGGCGCGGGTGACCTCGCAGATCAGCGTGGCGGCCAACAGTGGTGCGATCAATTGGGACGATCTGAACTGGCAGCGCTCCTACGACGGGATGGCCGCGTACCGGCAGTCCAAGATCGCCTTCGGGTTGTTCGGTCTCGAACTGGACCGCCGCAGTCGAGCGGCCGGCTGGGGCATCAGCAGCAACCTCGCCCACCCCGGCGTCGCGCCGACCAACCTGCTCGCCGCCCGGCCCGAGATCGGCCGCGCGGAGGCAGCCCCGGCCCGGCGGGTGATCGTATTGCTCGCCCGGATCGGCATTTTGGGCACCGTCGAGAGCGCCGGGTTGCCCGCTCTGCTCGCCGCCACCGGATCGGACGCCGGCGGTGGCCGGTTCTACGGTCCACGAGGACCTGGTCATGTCGGCGGCGGACCCGCAGAGCAGACGCTCTACCAAAGCCTGCGCAGCCCCGAGGACGCCAGGCGTATCTGGCAGAGATCCGAAGAACTGGCCGAGGTGTCGTTCGGTGAATAACTCGTTCGGACCGCAGACCCTGCTCTGACAAATGGCCCGCACAGCGCGCCCGGCAGGATTCGAACCTGCGACCGAGAGATTAGAAGGCTCCAGCTCTATCCCCTGAGCTACGGGCGCTCGCGCTGGGCACCAGCGTATAGGTTGCCCGCGTGAACGATCCGAGCACCGGGGCGCCGTGGCGCCGCCTGGGCGCATCGATCTACCTGCCGACCGCGGTGTCGATGATCGGCTTCGGCGCGATCGTGCCGCTGGTGCCGCTGACCGCCCGCGCGCTCGGCGCATCGGTCGCCGAAGCCGCCCTCGTGGTGGCGTTGATGGGCATCGGTGGCTTGGTCGGTGCACTGCCCGCCGGTGTTCTCGCGCATCGATTCGGCGAGAAGAAGTCCCTGGTCGGGGCACTGCTGCTCGACGTGGCCTGCCTGGTCGTCTGCGCCTTCGCACCTAACGAGTGGGTGCTGGCAGCCGCGGTCTTCGTCACCGGCCTGAGCGGCGCCATGCTCAGCCTGGCTCGACAGTCGTACCTGACGGTCGCGGTTCCGATCGAGTACCGCGCCCGTGCGCTCTCCACCCTGGGCGGGGTGTTTCGGATCGGCGCCCTGCTCGGACCGCTGATGGGCGCCGCCGTGGTCACCGTGTGGAGCCTCCAGGCTGCCTACCTGGTGGCTGCCGGCACCAGTGTGGTGGCGGCCCTGATCACCGTCTCGCTGCCCGATCTGCCGAACGCCGAGCAGCCGGACGATGAACCCGTGCGCATGATGGGTGTCCTGCGCGCTCACTCCCGCACCTTCGCCACCGCCGGTCTCGGGGCGGCCGCGCTGATGCTCGTCCGCACCTCGCGCGATGCGCTGCTGCCGTTGTGGTGCGAGCAGATCGGCCTGGACGCTGCCACCACCAGTTTGATCTTCGCGCTCTCGTCCGCGATCGACATGACGCTGTTCTATCTGGGCGGGTCGGTGATGGACCGGTTCGGACGGCGGTGGGTGTCGGTGCCGTCGATGGTGATCATGGGCCTCTGCTTCGCGCTGCTGCCGCTGGCCGACTCCCTGTTCGGCGTCGCCCTCTTCGCCGCGCTACTGGGGCTGGGCAACGGCATCTCGGCCGGCGTCGTGATGACGATCGGCTCCGACTTCTCGCCGGCCCTCGGACGCCCGCAGTTCCTCGCCGGTTGGCGGCTCACCACCGGCCTCGGACAAGCGGCGGGCCCGCTGCTGATCACCCTGATCGCCGCCCTGGCACCGCTCGGACTGGCCGCCGTGGCGATCGGCGCCATCGGCATCGGGGGCGCCGGCTGGCTGTGGAAATGGGTGCCGTCCGATCTTGGACGCCGCTGAGAACCCGTTGGATGAAAGCGCTTTCGCGTGAGCGATAACGACCCGGCAACGACCCGCCTGTTCTGCTTGACGGTGTTCTGACGCGCGCCTAGTTTGACCCCTACCGGGGCCCGTTGAGCGAGGCTCCTCGAAGCGATCCAATGGAGGATCCCCATGCGTGCTCAAGCACTGGTGGCCGTCGCGTTCGCGGCCGCTCTTTCTCTGGTCGGCTGCAGCTCCGCCGCTCCGGCGGCCAGCTAGTCGGCGACGGCCGCATCGTCGGCTCCCGCCGGGGGTGCGGGTGGCGAGGTCGGCGTGTTCACCTGGTGGGCCGACGGTTCCGAGAAGGTCGGCCTCGATGCCCTGCAGGCCCTGTTCAAGACGAAGTACGCCAGCGACACGTTCGTGAACCTCGCCGTCGCCGGAGGGGCAGGCTCCAACGCGAAGGCCAAGCTGGCTGCCGACCTGCAGAACGGCAACCCCCCGGACTCCTTCCAGGGCCACGCGGGCGCCGAACTGCAGGACTACATCCGCGCCGACCAGATCGAGCCGGTGAACGACGTCATCCAGGGCCTCGGCGGTTCGTCGGTGTTCCCGCAGAATCTGCTCGACCTGCTCACCGTGCAGGGCAACATCTACTCGGTGCCGTCCAACATTCACCGCGCCAACGTGGTGTGGTCGAACCCGGCCGTGCTGAAGAAGGCCAACATCACCGCTGAGCCCGCCGACATCGACGCGTGGCTGGCCGACATGCAGAAGCTCAAGGATGCGGGCGTCGCCACCCCTCTGACCATTGGCGGCACCTGGACCCAGGTGCAGTTGTTCGAGACCGTGCTGATCGCCGATCTCGGCGTCGATGAGTACACCAAGCTGTTCGCCGCCGGCGCCAACTGGGAATCCGACGGAGTCAAGAAGGCCGTCGCGCACTACACCAAGCTGCTCGGCTACGCGAACACCGCCTCCGACGGCGACGACTGGCCCGGAGCCGTCGACGCCGTGATCGACGGCAAGGCCGCCTACAACGTGATGGGCGACTGGGCGGTCGCCGAGTTCACTGCCAAGGGCAAGAAGGACAGCGTCGATTACACCTACTTCGCGGTGCCCGGCACCAAGGGAGTGTTCGACTTCCTGGCCGACTCCTTCACCCTGCCCAAGGGCGCGAAGAACCCCGGCGGATCGAAGGATTGGCTGAACCTGATCGGATCGGCCGAGGGCCAGAAGGCGTTCAACCTGGCCAAGGGCTCCATCCCGGCCCGCACCGACGTCGCCCCGACGGACTTCCCGCCGTACCAGCAGACCGCGATGGCCTCGTTCAAGTCCGACAAGATCGCCCCGTCGATCGCCCACGGCGCGGCCGTGAGCCAGGCCTGGAACTCCGACATCAGCTCCGCGATCTCGAAGTTCTACGGCTCGAAGAATCAGGCGACCCTGATCGCCGACCTGGTGGCGGCCGCGAAGAAGAACGCGGTCTGAACAACCTCAGGGGGTGCGTCCGGGCGATGGCCCGGACGCACCCCCTACTCACGTGAGGAGTCCGCATGCGTCGGTTACGCAACTGGGCGCCCGGGCTCCTGCTCGTCAGCCCGTCGATCATCCTGGTGGGCATCTTCGTCTACGGTCTGATCGGCCAGAACATCGCCACCTCGCTCGCCCAGACCAAGGACCGGATCACCGGACGCGTGACCAATCCCGGCGGCCTGGCGAACTACACCAATCTGCTGACCGACGACCGTTACCAGCACGCCCTGTGGAACCTGCTCGTGCTGACCGTGGTGTTCATGACCGGCACCATGCTGTTCGGACTGCTGTGGGCGGTGCTGCTCGAGCGGGGGGTCACCGGCGAGGGCGTGTTCCGCTCCATCTACCTGTTTCCGATGGCGATCTCGTTCGTCGCCGCGGGTGTGGCATGGCGCTGGCTGCTGTCGCCCGCGCAGGGCGTCGATCAGGCCGTCGGGCTGAACCAGCTGTTTCTCAAGCTCGGCATGCCCTGGCTGCAGAGCAAATGGTGGTCCGATTCCGGATCGTTCAACATGGCCGCGATGGCGATCCCGGCCATCTGGCAACTGTCGGGCTACATCATGGCGCTCTTCCTGGCCGGCTTCCGCGGCATCTCCGACGACCAGCGCGAGGCGGCCCGGGTGGACGGCGCGTCCGAGTGGCAGCTGTACCGCTACGTGCTGTTTCCGCAAGTCTCTCCGGTCGCACTGTCGGCGCTGATCATTCTCGGTCACATGTCGATGAAGATGTTCGACCTGATCTACTCGATCGCCGGCGCCAACTCCTACACCGCCGAGGTGCCGGCCACCTTCATGTGGATCCAGTTGTTCCCGCAGTCGAACCCAACCGGGGCGGCAGCCAACGCCACCATCATTCTGGCCATCGTCGCGGTCGTGGTGGTGCCCTACCTGATCTACACCAACCGCACCGAGAAGGCTGGCCGGTGATGGCGACCGCAACCCTGGAGGCGGCGCCGGCCGTTCGCCGCAAGCGGTTCGTCACCCCGATGAAGACCGTGCAGTTCGTGCTGCTGGTGCTGTTCGCCAGCGCGGTGCTGATACCCCTGTACGTGGTGTTGGTGACCAGCTTCAAGGGTGGCGCGGACGTCTCGCCGGCCAACGCCTGGGACCTGCCGCACATCTTCTCGACCGACGGTTGGGCCTCGGCGATCACCCGGCTAGCCCCCGCTCTGGGACGCTCGTTGATCCTGGCCGTGTCGGCGGCGGTGCTGTCGTCCATTCTGGGCTCGCTGAACGGCTACGTGTTCGCCAAGTGGAAGTTTCCCGGCGCCGACGTCGTGTTCACCGCATTCCTGTTCGGCATGTTCATTCCCTATCAGGCGGTGATGATCCCGCTGCAGAAGATGCTGCTCGACCTGCAGACCCACGGCGCGCCCTGGCTGGACGGCATTCCGAAGCTGATCCTGGTGCACACCGTCTACGGCATCCCCATCTGCACATTGATCTTTCGCAACTACTACGCGACGGCGGTGCCGAACGAGATACTCGAGGCCGCCCGGGTGGACGGCGCCGGCATGCTGCGCACCTATTGGTCAATCGTGTTGCCGGTCTCGATGCCAGGGTTCGTGGTGACGTTGATCTGGCAGTTCACCTCGGCCTGGAACGACTTCCTGTTCGCCCTGTTCCTCAGCTCGTCGCGCAACGGGCCGGTCACCTATGCCCTGCAGGAACTCGCCGGCGGACAGAACCCCGACTACCCCTCGATCATGGCCGGCGTACTAGTGGCGTCGCTGCCCACCCTGATCGTCTACATCGCCCTCGGGCGGTACTTCATCAGCGGCCTGATGAGCGGCTCGGTCAAGTAGGGCGGGCGTCCCGACATTGCGTCGGACGGCGACGGGCTGGTTGAGCTTGTCGAAACCTTGGACAGGGTCGAGCGGCTGCGAAACTGCACCAGATTTGGATGTCGGTCACGCTGTCGAGCCAGGCCCTGACGCAAATGTGGTGCAGTTTCGCGGGCATGGTTTCGTTGAGTTGACCCGGTTTCGACACGCTCAACCAGCGGAAGTCGGACGCGGTTTCGACACGCTCAACAGCGGAAGTCGGACGCGGTTTCGACAAGCTCAACCAACCGACGAGCTCAACCAACCGGGCACTAGTCGTCGTACGACTCCCGGCCACGTCGGACGATCAGCGGGTCGGGGTCGTAGACCACCGTGTGGTCCTTGTCCTCGTACTCGAACTGGTTCAGGAACGCCCGCATGGCATTGAGGCGAGCGCGCTTCTTGTCGTTGCTGCGCACGGTGATCCACGGCGCGTGCTTGGTGTCTGTCTGAGCAAACATCTGCTCCTTGGCCGCCGAGTACGCCTCCCACTTGTCCAGCGACTCCAGGTCCATCGGCGAGAGCTTCCAACGCCGGACCGGGTCGATCTGGCGGATCGCGAAGCGGGTGCGCTGCTCACGCTTCGACACCGAGAACCAGAACTTCGTGATGTGGATGCCCGACTCGATCAGCATGCGCTCGAACTTCGGGGCGTGCTGAATGAAGGTGTCGTACTGATCGTCGCTGCAGAACCTCATTACCCGCTCGACGCCGGCCCGGTTGTACCAGGACCGGTCGAACAGCACGATCTCGCCGTTGGTCGGAAAGTGCTGAATGTAGCGCTGGAAGTACCACTGCCCCAGCTCGGTGCTGGAGGGCTTGTTCAACGCCACCACCCGCGCCGCGCGCGGATTGAGGTGCTCGACGAAGCGCTTGATCGTTCCGCCCTTGCCCGCCGCGTCGCGGCCCTCGAACAGGATGATGTGCTTCAGCCCGTTGTCCTGGCAGTGGTACTGGAACTTCAGCAACTCGATCTGCAGCACATACTTCTCCTGCTCGTAATCGTCGCGATTGAGCAGCTCGTCGTATGGGTAGTCCTCACGCCAGGTCTCGACCGCGCGACCCCCCGGATCGATCAGTTCAGGGTCGGGACTCTCACTGTCGGCAACGGTGTACCCGGCTGCCACCAGCTTGTCGATGAACTCTCGCAAGTTGTCGTCGGCATCTGGCTGGAGCTCGTCCAGGTCACTCGTCATGCGTCCTCCCACGTCGGCTGCGCACAGCCTACGGGGTTCGGCCGCTGCGTCTAGAGTGTGGGCCGTGGGTGACCTACTGGTGTGGATCGATTGCGAGATGACCGGCCTCGATCTCGTTGCGGACGTGCTGATCGAGGTTGCCGCGCTCGTCACCGACGCCAACCTGAACGTGCTCGGCGAGGGCGTCGACGTGATCATCAAACCCAGCCCGGACGCCCTGGCGCAGATGGGCGACTTCGTGCGCGAGATGCATGCGAAATCGGGCCTGCTGCCCCTGTTGTCGGACGGCGTCGACCTGAAGGCCGCCGAGCAGCAGGTGCTCGACTACATTCGCGAGTACGTGCCGAACCCTCGCAGCGCGCCCCTCGCCGGCAACACCATTGGAACCGACCGCGCGTTCCTGGCCCGCGACATGCCGACCCTCCAGCAGCACGTGCACTACCGCAACGTCGACGTCTCGAGCATCAAGGAGCTGTCGCGGCGCTGGTTCCCGAGGGCCTACTACAACACGCCCGCGAAGTCGGGCAATCACCGGGCCCTGGCCGACATCCGCGAGTCGATCGAAGAGCTGCGGTACTACCGCGAGGCGGTGTTCGTGCCGCCGCCAGGCCCCTCCACCGTCGAGCTGAAGCGCATCGCCGCGGTGCATCAGGGCGCACTGACCGCGTCCGCCGGGGCTCTCGACGACAGCGAGTGAGCGGTCCCGACTGATTGGCGCGGGTCTGCACCGTGGCCTAGACTGTCTGAGCCGTGAAGCCGTTGTGGTCACGTCATGGTGGGTATAGCTCAGTTGGTAGAGCACCTGGTTGTGGTCCAGGAAGTCGCGGGTTCGAGTCCCGTTACTCACCCCGAGTGAGCCCGCTGTGACCATCAGGTCAGGCGGGCTTCTTCGTGCCTCACACCTCTAGGAAGGCGAACTGCGCCACCTTGCCGGGCAGTTGCACCCGTGGCCCGAAGGTGAATCCGAAGCGGGTCAGCATCGCCAGCGACGCGCGGTTCTCGACGTCCGGCTCGGCGACCAGGCGACGCAGCCCCTGGCGCGCCAGCAGCCAGCTTCGAAGGTGTCCGAACAGTTCCTCGGCCAGACCGGCCAGCCCCGGCACCCTCGCGACGAAGAGGTGGACGCCGAGGTCGCCGTCCCGACGCGGATAGCTAGCGCCGACCTCATCGACTGCTGGATCCCAGGTCTGCAGCAGCGCGACCGGCACCCCGTTCAGCTCCACCAGGTGGGCCGACAGATGGGGCTGCTGCTGGATCCAGGTGTAGATCTCGACGACCTCGTCACGAGGCTTGTCGACCATGCCCCAGAACTTGGCCCGCGGCTGGGAGAGCCAGCCGAACAGCAGGTCGGCGTCGGCGTGGGGGTTCAGGTCACGCGTGCTGAAAGTCATCGTGGTCATGTCGTCTCCTCGGTCAACTGCGCCCAGTCGGTGACCACCGGAAGGGTGCCACCGCAGGCCCAGACGTCGTGCTGGTCTGCGTGGTGCGGGCTGGCCGGGTCGCCGGCGGCGCCCAGCGGCACGACCCAGCGACTCTGCGCCCGATCTGCCAGGTCCCAGGCGTAGCGGGCCACGGGGCCCCGGACGCACACCTCGGTGCCCGGCAACCAGCCGTTGGCGCACACCGTGTCGCTGTCGCCCGGCAGCGGTGTCGCGGGGGCGGTGCGGTCGTGGGTCAGCCCGAACTGCTCGAAGGCGTGCAACGGGTGGAAGCGGTGGCGCGTCGGCCAACCGGGCGGCGTTCCCTCCCGCGCGAGGGCTGCCGCCTCTTCGCCGACGACTCGGCGCAGGTCGACGCCGAACGGCGCCGCGGCGGCGAGAAGCACGTGCAGCGAGGCCGCGACCCGCACCGGCAGCACGGCCCACGGCTGGAACAGGGGGCCGTGCGGCGACGGCTCGCGCAGCGCAGCGAGCTGCGGCGCGGCGCAGATCCGCTCGACCACCCTGGCCCGCAGCGTGGTGAACCAGGCGGCGCCGGGTGAATCGTCCATGGTTTCGTCCCAGGCGGGCCGCAGCTCGGCCGGTACCAGGCCCAGCAGGCCCAGCCCTTGGCGTTGTCGGACGTCGGCCAGCACCGCGGCCGCCGCGGTTGCGTCGAGCGGTCCCGAGGCATCGAGCAGTTCCCGGATCCGCAGGGCACGAAACGGTGGCGCGAAGTTCTGCGCCAGCACGTCGTAGGCGGGCGAGCCTCGGTCGTTGGCGGTGACGAACCGTTCCTGCGGCGGCACCGCGGTGCGGGGCAGGTCGTCCACCCAGCCGGTCCAGGCGCCGTCGCCGTCGCGGACGGGCACCCGTCCGGCGACCCGGTGCAGCACCCGGCCCGCCCTGTCGGCGATCAGCACGTTGTTCACCGGCTCGACCCAGTGCGCCAGCGCGGCATCGACGTCGGCAACGGTGCGGGAGCGCAGCAGCGGCAGCAGCGCGTCGAAGCCCAGCGATCCAAGCTGGTGCGACGGCGTCTGCAGCACCAGCGCCGTGCCGTCGGCGGGATCGCCGAGCACGACCGGCCCGCGGGCAGTGCTGAGCACTTCGACGCTCACCGGCTCGCCGTCGCGCACCAGAACGGTCTGCACGCTGCTGACGACCGCCTCGGACTCACCCAGAGGATGCAGGTCCTGGTAGTCGGCCATGGCGTTGGTGACCGCCCAGGCCACCGAGCCGGCGTGGCCGAAGTGCTGCACACCCGGCACCCCGGGAAAGGTCAGCCCGAGCACATCGAAGTCCGGGCAGGCCACGCGCACCTGCTGGTACACGTTCGGAGCCTCGAACAGCCGGTGCGGATCGCCCGCCACGATCGGTGCTCCGGCGGTGCTGCGGGCGCCGCCGACGACGAAGGCGTTGCTGCCGCCCGCCAACCCCTCGGTGCGGAAGAGCGACGCCTGCTCACCCAGCACGGCACGGGCGCGGGCGTGGAACAGCTTGGCGGGAAACGAGCCGAACAGGATGTGCTGCACCTCGAACACCGCCAGCGACGACCAGGGCTGCCAGCGCCCGGGCACTGCCCCCAGCGCGGCGAACTCCGGCGCGGTCACTCCGGCAGCGAACTCTGCGTTCACCCCGTCGGCGTACGCGGCGAGAAAGCCCCGGGTCTCCTCGCCCAGAGCGGCGAACGCCGTCCGGGCGATGTCGGCCAGCCGAGCCCGGCGGGCGAACAGATCCCACTCGAGCCCGGCCGGGCCGAGCAGCTCGGCGGTGCGTCCCTCGCCGCGGAGCCGCTCGATCTCGAGCTGCCAGGCTCGGTCGCGTGCGGTCACCCGACCCTGCTCGTAGGCCAACGCCTCGACCGAGCGAGCCCGGAGGTGCGGGATGCCCCACGGGTCGCGAAACAGTGTCATGCGACCGGGTTCGGCAGCGTGCCGGCGAAGATCAGCGACTCCGCTTGGTCGGCCAGGTCCACCATCTGCAGGGTGTTGCGCAGCTGCAGGCGGTTCAGGCAACTGTGCCGGAACGTCGGTCGCAGGAGGTCGTAGGCCGCCACCGCGTCCGCCAGTTCCGGATGGTCGGCGGCGTGGTCGGCGATACAGCCGCGCGCCTGCGCCCAGAATGCGGCCTCCGTGAGCACGCCGTCGGCGTCCAGGATCGCGGCCAGGTAGCGAAGGAATCCGTCGAAGACGTCGGTGTGCACCGCCAGCGCCTTCACGTCCTGCGGCACCTCGGCCCTGATGCGTTCCACCTCGACGGGCAGCGGCTGGTGCCCCAGCACTGCCACCTCCTCGCCGATGTCCTTCATCAGCATCCGCACCGGCACGTGGTCGCGGAGCACCATGATCAGGTTCTCACCGTGCGGCATGAAGGCCAGGTCGTGGCGCAGCAGGCAGTGCACGAGCGGCCGCAGGTACGCGTCCAGATAGCGGCGCACCCACCGCTCGGGATCGAGCCCCGAGGCACGCACCAGCGCCGTCGCGTAGCCGGCACCCTGTGCGTCTCGATGCAGCAGAGCGGCCATGGTGGCGGCTCGCTCCCCCGCCGCCAGTCGCGGCACCGGACTCTCCCGCCAGAGCGCCGCCACCATCTTGCGGTACGGCGAGGGCTCCGGCAGGGCGTGGAAGACGTCGCCCGTCCAGCCGATCGTCGCCAGCTCGCGGAGCACACCGAAACCGTACGCCTGTAGTTCGGGGTCAGCCTCGACCAGGTCTGCCACCCAGTCGTTGATCGCCGGCGTCGCCCGCATGTAGGCCGGTGACAAGCCGCGCAGAAAGCCCATGTTCTGGATCGCCAGCGCCGTCTTCACGTAGTGCCGCTCCGGCCGACTCACGTTGAAGTAGGTGCGGATCGACTGCTGCGGACGGTGCTCGTCACCCGCCTCGCCGAGCAGCACGAGGTGGCGCCGCGCCACGTCCGGGGCGAAGGTGATCGCCAGCTTGCGCCGCCACTGCCACGGGTGCACGGGTAGGAAGCGGTACTCGTCGGGATCCAGCGCCAGCTCCCGCAGCTGTCGGGTGAACCGGCGCACCGTGTCCGCGCCGAGCTCGGAGGCGTACAGCGCCTCCTCGCTGACCCCGCGACCGGTGGCCAGCCGGCTCTGGTCGCGGCGTACGGCCAGCCACAGCAGCCGCAGGTTACGGCTGGCTTCGGGCGCGTAGGCGGCGTGCTCGTCGACGCCGAAACCGATCCGCCCATTGTTGGCGACGAATGCCGGATGCCCCTCGCTCATCGCCCCCTCGACCACCTGGTGATCGGCGTGGATCAGTTCCTGGACAGCGATCCGCTGGTGGTCCAGCTTCCAACAGGCGGCGGCCAGGGTGGCGGCCAGCTCCTCCAGGTAGGTGGGCAGCAGTCGCGGCGGTAGGCCGAGGAGGTCGGCGAACTCGGCGACCAGGGCCTGCACATCCAACGGCGCCGGACGTTCGTCGACCGTTCGGGTGAGTGCGGCGGCGTCCAGCACCCAGTGGTCGAGGGCGAACCGGCGTGCCCGGAACCGGTGGCTGGACACCGGGCCGTCCAACCGCCAGCCGTCACCGTCGGGCACTGGCCGCAGCAGCCGTTCATGGCTGAACTCGGCGATCGCTTTGGCCACCAGGGCCCGCTGGGCGCGATCCAGGTTCTCCGGATTGAGGTGAGCCGCGGCGCTCTGGGTGGGCACGAGCGGCTCGGAGGCGGCGGCCCGGAGCGGCGCAGTGGTGGTCATGCGACGACTCCCCCCACCGCGAGCCGCGCGCGATCGGCGCTCGGGCTGTCGGTGCGCACGAAGGCCTCCCGGGTGCACACCGACAGCATCGCCGTCTTGCCGGGCAGCGGCAGCTCCCGGAGTTCGACGAAGCCGGCCTCGAGGTTCTTTCGCCGAATGGCCACGTTGCGTACGTCGGGTTCGACGACCACCCGGCGGACCGTGGCATCCGCGAAGCAGAACCGCAGCACGGTGCGAAAGATGGCCGTGGTCCACCCGGCAACCGGAGCGCCGTCGGTCGGTGCGATCAGCACATGCATGCCGAGGTCGCCGGGCCGCAACTCGGGCACCCGCACGAGTCCGGCCAGGTCGCTGCGGGCCGGGTCGTAGGTCTCGGCGAGGAAGGCCGGCTCGCCTTCCACCCGTCCGAGGTGCGCGTGGTGATGCGCGTGCTGCCGGATCCGGCTGTACTCGGCAACCACGTCGTCAGGGCCGGCCTGCGCCATGCCCCAGAAGCTGCAGCGCGGGTCGGTGACCCAGCCGTGCACGCTCGTCAGGTGCCGCTCGACGTCCAGAGGCTCGAGGGTGATTCTCATCCGGCGAGCTCCTTGGTCTCCAGCAGACGCTCGGGTACGCCGAACTCCTGGAAGGCGACCCGACGCTCGATCGGGTACACCTCGCGTCCCAGAATGGTGGCCAGGATCACCGAGTTGCGATAGGCGCCCATCCCGAGGTCAGGGGCGACGAAGCCGTGGGTGTGCTCCTCGCCGTTCTGCACCCAGATCTCGCGGTCGGCCCGATCGACGCTGTAGGTCGGCGACGCCAGGTAGCGCCCCTGCCGGTCGAGCCGTAGCCGATCTCGGACGGGCTCCAGGAAGGACGGCACCGCCGCCCGGTAGCCGGTGGCCAGTACCAGGGCCTCGGTGTCGAGGTCGAAGTCCTGCTGCTGCTCGGTGTGGTGCAGTGCGAGCCGATAACCGCCCGGGTGTCGACCGACCCCGGTGAGTTCGGTCGCGGTGAGCAACGTGGTGGCGGCCGGCTCGGTGACCGAACGGGTGTACAGGGCGTCGTGGATGGCGTCCACGGTGGCGCTGCTGATCCCCTTGTAGAGGCTCTGCTGGGAGCGCAACAGCGGACCGCGGGTGGCCTCGGGTGGGCCCTGGAAGTAGCGGGTGTACTCCGGAGAGGTCAGCTCCAGGGTGAGCTTGGTGTACTCCATCGGAAAGAACCGCGGGCTACGGGTGATCCAGGTCAGCTGGTAGTCGTGCGCGGGCTGCGCGATGAGCAGGTCGAGGTACACCTCTGCAGCGGACTGCCCCGAGCCGACCACGGTGATCGCCTTCGTCGCCCGCAGCTCGTCGCGGCGGGCCAGGTAGTCGGCCGAGTGGATCGCCAGACCGCCCAGGCCGCGGGCGCATTCGGGCAGGAACGGGGTGGTACCGGTGCCGAGCACGAGGCGCCGGCCGCGGAACACCTGCCCGCTTGCGACGCTCACCAGATAGCTGGTGCCGTCGTGCTCGACTCGTGTCGCCGCCTGCCCGAACCGGACGCTTGCCAGCTGTTCGGCCGCCCATTGGCAGTACTGGTTGTACTCCCGGCGGTGCGGCAGAAAGTTCTCCCGAATGTAGAACGGGTAGATCCGGCCGGTCTGCTTCAGAAAGTTGAGGAACGAATACGGCGAGGTCGGGTCGGCCAGGGTCACCAGGTCGGCGAGGAACGGCACCTGCAGGGTGGCCTCGTCGAGCAGCATGCCCGGATGCCAGTCGAACTGCTCGCGGGCTTCGAGGAACACGCAGTCGAGCTCGTCGATCGGCTCGGCGAGGCACGCCAGGCCGAGGTTGAACGGTCCGAGCCCGATGCCGATCAGGTCGTGGACGGGGGCGCTCATCGGGCGGCCGCCGAGAGCAGGCCGGCGCCGGAGCCGAGAGCGCGAACCTTCGCGACGATGCCGAGGATGTCCCGCACCGTGGCCTTGGGGTTCAGCAGGGTGAACTTCAGGAACTGTCGGCCGTCCACCTTGGTGGCGGCGACCACCCCCTGACCGCTGGCCCACAACCCGGCGCGGATGCGCCGGTTGAGCTCGCCGAGCTCGTCCTCGTCGAGCCCGGGCTCGACGTAGCGGAAGACCAGCGTGGAGAGCACCGGCGGCGCCGCAACCTCGATGTCGTCGAGCAGCACCATCCGCTCGTACACCTCCTCGGCCAGGTCGACTGCCGCGTCGAAGTAGCGGCCGACCAGGTCGGGACCCATCACCCGCAGGGTCATCCAGAGTTTGAGCGCGTCGAACCGACGGGTGGTCTGCAGGCTCTTGTCGACCTGGTTGGGGTTCTCGCACTCCTTCGGGTTGAGGTAGTCGGCGTACCACGAGCCATGCCGCATGGTCGACAGTCGGCGGACGATCAGCGCACTGGAGGAGACGGGTTGGAAGAAGGTCTTGTGGAAGTCGACGGTCACCGAGTCCGCCAGGTCGATTCGGCCAGCAGGTGGCCCCGAACGCGGGAGACCAGCAAACCGCCGCCGTAAGCGGCATCGACGTGCAACCAGGCGGCGTAGGTGCGGCACGCTTCGGCGATGGCCGGCAACGGGTCGATGGCGCCGAAGTCGGTGGTGCCCGCGGTGGCGATCACGGCGGCCGGAACGTTGCCGGTGGCCACACAGTCGTCGAGCAACCGATGCAGTGCGGTGAGATCCATCCGGTGCCGGTGGTCGATCGGCACGGCCACCACCGCATCCGGGGCCATGCCGAGTAGCCGGGCCGACTTCCGAATGCTGAAGTGGCTGTCGCTGGAAGCAAAGAAGCGGAGCCGCTCGAGCGCAACCCCCCGTGCCTGGGCTTCGCCGCGGGCCAGCAGCAGTGCCTGCAGGTTGGACTGGCTGCCGCCGCTGGTGAAGATGCCGTCCCGGGTGTTCTCAGGGAAGCCGATCCGGGCACCCGTCCAATCGATCAGGTGACGTTCCATGAACGTGCCGCCCACGCTCTGGTCGAAGGTGTCCATCGAACTGTTCACCGCCGACATCAACAGTTCGCCGATCAGCGCGGGGATCACCACCGGGCAGTTCAGGTGGGCGGCGTAGCCGGGATCGTGGAACCACACCGCGTCCGCCATCCAGATCCGGCGGACCTCGGCCAGCGCGGCGGTGGTGTCGTGCAGCGGAACGTCCAGGTCGATCTCGACCACGGTCGCCTCAGCGCTGCGCGGGTCGAGCCCCGTCGAGGGACCGTCGAGAACGGCGAGTTGGTCGACCAGAACGCGCAGGCCGTCGGTCACGCCACGGACGTACTCGCCGGCATTGTCGGGGTGGAACAGGTGATGCAGGGGTGGGGTGATCACGGGCCATCTCCAGGCTAGATTAGGTAAGGCAAACCTAAGCGAGAGTAGTGCTTTGGCACACACACAACGGGGATGCCCAAAACGGGCGCGTGACCGGACAGGGACACCGAGAACGTGCCGAGTTGGCTCTACGTGACCCGAGAAGATCCCGTGGACGTGCTTCTGCGGGCAACGACCGGCCACTTGTTGACGCCTCAGGCGCTTGCTCAGCACTCTCGATGAGACCGGCAGTTGGCCGGTCTTCAGCGAAAGGACGCCAGCTATGGCAACCCCCGTCACCGCTCTCGACCAACTCAACCTCGCATTCGCCGATCGGTTCAACGCGCGCGACCTCGACGGCCTGATGGCTCTCAACGTCGACAGCGTCGTCTTCGTACCCGCTCCCGGCGTGCCCGTGCAGGGCGAGGAAAACGTACGCGGTGCGCTCGAACAGTTCCTCGGTTTGAACCTGCCGATCTCGATGAAGGTGCGGCACGTGTTCCAGAGCGGCAACATCGGCCTGGCCATCGCGGACTGGACGATCACCGGCACCGGTCCGGACGGCGCCGCGCTGGCCATGGCGGGCACGACCGCCGATGTCGCCGCCTACGACGATCAGTTCGGCTGGCGCTACGTCGTCGACAACCCGTTCGGCACTGCTTGAGCGTCACCACCCGCTCCGGCCCCGGCAGGTGCAGTTGTACGGCGACCCGCGCACTCGCCGGAGCCGGTTCGGCTGATCTACCATTCCAGCACCCCTGAGAATGGAGCGATCGTGGCCCGCATTCGCTGCTCCACCACCCCGTCCGCCCGGCGCGCACCGGTCGTCGCCGCCGTCGTGCTCACCCTGCTCGCCGCGGCGGGCTGCACCGCCGGGCCGACGCCCGCCACCTCGTCCGCCAAGCCGGCGACGAGCGCGCCCGCCTCGTCGTGCGTCACCGACATTGCGGCGGTGATCGCGCGTCCGGCGGGAGGGACCTCGCTGACCGATCCACTCCCGGCGAACCTCGCCGCAGTCCTCGACGCCGCCGCCGAGAAGGCCTTCGGGCAGGCTGCCACTCCTGGTGCGGTGGTCGCCGTCCGCACCCCGGCAGGCACCTGGCGCAAGGTGTACGGGCACGCCGACGGCGACGGCAAGACACCGATGACGGTCGGCATCCACACCCGGATCGGTTCGATCACCAAGACCTTCACCGGAACGGTCGTCATGCAGCTGGCGCAGCAGGGCCTGCTTACGCTCGATGATCCGATCAGCACGTACGTGCCGAACGTTCCCAGCGGGGATCGCATCTCGCTGCGCCAGTTGGCCGACATGACCAGCGGCGTGGCCAGCTACACCCGCAGCAAGAAGTTCACCGACCGCTACTTCGCCAAGCCCGACACGATCTTCACTCCCGAAGAGCTGTTGGCGGTCGGCCTGGCCGAGTCGCCCCTGTTCGAGCCAGGCGCCAAGTTCGACTACTCGAACACCAACACGGTGCTGCTCGGCATGGTCGTCGAACAGGTGACCAAGAAGCCGTTCGAAGACGTGTTGCAGGCCCAGGTGCTCGCTGCGCTGAACCTGAAGAACACCGTCTGGCCAGGTGAATCCACTGAGCTGCCCTCGCCCTTCGCGCAGGGCTACACGTTGCAGGGCAACCTTGCGAAACCGGACGCCCCGAGCAACGCGACGCACTGGAACCCCGCCTGGGGCTGGACCGCCGGCGAGCTCATCTCGACGATCGACGACCTACTCGTCTACGGTCGAGCCCTCGGCACCGGGCAAGGGCTGCTCGACGCGGAGCGCCAGACTGAGCGGTTGTCATCGTTCCCCGGCGCGGCCGGCTACGGGATCGGCATGGGTTGCGTCGACGGCTGGGTCGGGCACACGGGTGAACTGCCCGGCTACAACACGTCGCTGTTCTACGACACCACCACCGAAACCACGGTCGCCGTGCAGACCAACAGCGACATCGCCTCCGGCGACTGCCCCACCGACACCCCGACGCTGACCGACAACTCCACCGAACTCGCCTGCTCGTCGCCGGCCACGCGCATCTTTCACGCAGTCGCCGAGGCGCTCGGTCATCCGTTCGTCATGCCGTGACGGCTCACCACGCGCGAGCGACCCTCCTTTCTGCCTGAGCGGGGCGGGCGTCGCACGATCGAGCGGGTAAGTTGCGGTTCGTGCCCAGCAACCCCCCGCGGCCCGCAGCCGAGTCCGTCCACCCCTGGCGTCGCTTCGTGGCCATGGGTGACTCACTCACCGAGGGCCTGGTCGATCCCTACCCCGACGGCAGCCCGCGCGGTTGGGCCGACCGGTTCGCGCAACACCTGGCCGACGCGGCCGGTACGAGCGTCGACTACGCCAACCTGGCGATTCGCGGACGGCTGCTGCACCCGATCATCGCCGAGCAGCTCGAACCCGCCCTGGCCCTCGAGCCCGATCTGGTGAGCCTCTGGGGAGGCGGCAACGACATCCTCCGGCCGCGCGCCGATGTGGACGCCATCACCCTCGAGCTGGAGCGCGCCGTCGTCCGGCTGCGTGAGGCCGGGGTGGACGTGCTGATCGGCACCGGCATCGATTCCCAGGGCTCGCCGGTGCTCGAGCTGACCCGCCCACGCACCGCGGTGTTCAACGCGAACGTCTGGACGATCGCCCGCCGGCACGGCGCCCACGTGATCGACGTCTGGGGTATGCGCAGCCTGAAGCACTGGGGCATGTGGTACGACGACCGGCTGCATTTCAACAGCATCGGCCACGAGCGGGTTGCCCAGGCGGCGCTGGCGGCGGTCGGCCTGCCGGTTCGGCCGGGTTGGGACGATCCTCTTCCCGAGCGCCCACGCATGTCGCGCCGGGAGTGGCTCGACTGGCAGTTGAGCTGGGCCCGCGAACATGCCGGACCCTGGATCGGACGCCGGTTGCGGCGCACCAGTTCAGGCTCGGGACGCACCGCCAAACTTCCCCGGTACGTCGCTGTGCCTGCCCAGTCGCCGGACGCGGCAGAATAGCCGCATGTCTGCCGAAACCCTCCGGCGTCGGGCGACACCGGCCGAGCTACGCCCGGTCGAGCGCGTCCGACTGTTCGCCGCCTTGACCGCGGGCAATGCAGCCGCCCTCGGCTCCCGCCTGGCGAACCGCGGTTCAGGTGCGTCGATCCGTGGCCAGGTGCTCACCCGGCTCGCCCCCGACGCCTTCCGGTTGCTGCTGCGCGGGCGCCGGATCGCCAGCGTGTCGGGCACCAACGGCAAGACCACCACCACCCATCTTCTGGCCGCCGCCGTGCGAGCCGGGCTGGGGGCCGAATCGGGCCGGTTGGTCACCAACGCCGACGGTGCGAACCTGCACTACGGCATCGCGTCGGCGCTCAGCCAGTCGCCGGCCGCTGACCTGGCAGTGCTCGAGACCGACGAGCGGGTGGTCTCCGACATGATCGCCCACGGTCGTCCCGAGGTGCTCGTCCTGCTCAACTTCAGCCGCGACCAACTCGACCGGCACCACGAGATCAAGGCCCTCGGCCGATCCTGGCGCGCAGCACTCGAGCGCGCCGGGGCCTCGGGCCCCACCGTGATCGCCAATGCCGATGATCCGTTGGTGGTCTGGTCGGCCGGCACCGCCACCCACGTGGTCTGGGTGAACACCGCAACCTCATGGACGGCCGACGCGGCGCTCTGCCCGGCCTGCGGCTCCGTGCTGACCACGGCCGACGGCCGGTGGGACTGCCCCGGTTGCGAGCTGACCCAACCCGAGGCCGGGTGGGTGGTCGACGGCGACACGATCCAGTTGCCGGACGGTACCCGGGTGGCCCCGCAGCTTCGGCTGCCGGGCGCTTTCAACGTCTCGAATGCGGCCTGCGCGCTGGCTGCGGCGGTCGAACTGGGCGTGGACGTCGAGGCTGCACTGCACGGCATGCGCACCGTCACCTCACCCGCCGGCCGCTTCGCCACCGCGACCCTGCACGGCACCAGCGTCCGGTTGCTGCTCGCCAAGAACCCGGCCGGCTGGGCGGAGGCGCTGCCGCTGGCATTGTCCGACCCGGTGATCCTGGCCATCGACTCGGTGGCCGCCGACGGCAAGGACGTCTCGTGGCTGTGGGACGTCGACTACGAACAGTTGCAGGGTCGGGCGGTGATCGCCACCGGCCCGCGCGCGCAGGACCTGGCGGTTCGGTTGGCCTATGCGGAGGTGGCGCACCAGGTGATTCCCGAGCTGGCGCAGGCGTTGGCAGCGGCCACGCCGGCCGCCCAGGCTGCCCCGCTCGACCTGATCGCCACCTACACCCCGTTCCAGAAGCTGCTCAAGATGGCAGGACTTCGATGAGCGCGACGATCGGTGGCGGGCCGGTCGAGATCGTCCTGGTCTACCAATCGCTGCTGGGCATCTACGGTGACCGGGGCAACGCGATGGTGCTGCTCAAGCGTCTGCAGTGGCGCGGCATCGAGGCGAAGCTGACCGTCGTCGAGCCGGGCGACGCCCTGCCGGCCACTGGTTCGGTCTACCTGCTGGGTGGGGGCGAGGACGCAGCCCAGGTGTCGGCCGTCCGGGCGCTGAAGGCCGACGGCAACCTGTTTCGGGCGATGGACGAGGGTGCAGTCCTCTTCGCCGTCTGCGCGGGCTACCAGATCTGCGGCAACACCTTCACCATCGGCGAGCGCGACGAGGTGATCGAGGGCCTCGGGGTGCTCGACGTCGACACCAGGCGGGGCACCGAACGGGCAGTCGGCGAACTGCTGACCAGCTGGACGAGATCCGACGGCACCGAGCAACTGCTCACCGGGTTCGAGAATCACGGCGGGTTCACGACGCTCGGGCCCGCTGCCACCCCGCTCGCGAAGGTCGAGATCGGCGTCGGCAACGCCAACGACGGAACCGAGGGTGCGGTGCAGAATCGGGTGATCGGCACCTACCCGCACGGGCCGGTGCTGGCCCGCAACGCAGCCCTCGCCGATCACGTGCTGTCAGTCGCTCTCGATCGTGAACTCGAGCCGTTGCCGCGTCCGCAGATCGACGAGTTGCACCGCCAGCGGGTCGCGTTCGTACGCAGGCAGGGCCTGCGTCGCTGAGCGTGCAGATTTCACCTGCGGGCTGACCTTCGGTATAGTTTCAACTCGCGCGCCGCTAGCTCAACTGGCAGAGCAGCTGGCTCTTAACTAGCGGGTTCGGGGTTCGAGTCCCTGGCGGCGCACAACGATGAAGGCCTCGCAACTCGCGAGGCCTTCGTCATTTTCCGGTGCCGACGGTGCCCCGCGTCACCCCCTTGCTTGGCTGCTGCTGAGAATGCTGAGAACACGGTCAAAAAGCCTGCTTCCCTCTGTCTGGCGGCCTCGCCCCGGTGGAATGCTGACGCTGCGCCACGCCGAACCAGGACCGGTGCTAGACCGCCGGCCACCCCACCCCCCTGTTCGTCACGTCTTAGCCCCCAAGGAGCCCCCATGGCCGACGTCCTCACCGTGCCCGCACCCTCAGCGTTCAACACCTTCGTGGTGCCCAGGCTGGCCGACGTTCGGCCCGAGATCTTCGTGCGTCGCGACCAGTTGCCGTCGGCACTGCTGGCCGCCGAGGCCGACACCCTGGGCTGGGACTGCGTCAACGCGATCACCTTGCCCAAGGTCAACGAGGCGCTGAGCGCCAGTGGCCTGTACCCGCGTTCGTTCTCGACCACGATTCAGCCGGGGTGGACGCTGGACGGCACTTTCGGCGCATGGCGGCTGGTACGCGGCGGGTCGGGTGCGATCGTGTTTCTGCGCGCCCCGTTGCCCACGGCGCACATGAGCTTCACCGGAACCCCCGACCTGTCGTTCACCGACGGCTGGGCCACCGTCTCGATCAAGCTGCAATACCTGCCCCAGCCGCCCGCCGGGGCCGCGAAGGGTGAGGGTGCAGAGGCGGACGCGCCGTCCGGCGACAAGGACGGCGACCCGGAGTACCTGGCCAGCGACGTGCAGGCCCGCAGCGACGACGATCCGGCCGCGGTCGTGCAGGCCATCGACTACGGCTCGGCGAAGCCGTCCGAGATGCAGAAGGCGCTGTTCGCCGGGGCCATGGCCAGCTGGTTCAACGCGAACCTCGCCCAGTTCACCTACGTGTTCACGGTGGTCAACCTGAACGCGCGGGCGGCGAAGGAACAGTTCCAGTGGCTGAAGCCGACCTACACCAGCTACGCCTACTTCAACGGCGTCGACGACGACAACAGCTACTTCGGGGTGCTCAACATGACCTCGGGCCAGCAACCGACCGGGCTGACCAACCAGTTGCCGCCTTCGGCGATTCCGCCGAACTGCAACGCGTCCATTCTGGTGTCGAACAACATGTTCCTGCGGCAGATGATCCTGCCCGGGTTGACCAAGAGCTTCACCGGTACCACCGAGAGCAGCTTCACCATCGCCGCCAACGGCAAGGTGATCGAGAGCCTGGTCAACATCACGCTCGACAAGATCAACATCAGCGGCAGCAACTACACCCCGGTGATGACGTCCTTCACCCTGCAGGTGGTCGGTGACGAGATTCAGATCGACACCATGACCACGGTCAACATCTCGCCCGGGATCAACGTGTACATCAAGGCCACCGAGTACTACTCGATCGTGCTGGTCGACAAGCCCGACGGTGGCGGCCAGACCCTCGATTTCGCGAAGGCCCGAGAAGCCAAGCGCGACCACTGGGTGAAGACCGACCTGTGGGTCGACATCACGGTCGGCATCGTCGCCCTGGCCGGCGCGGTCGCGACCACGGTGGCCGGCAAGCTGATCGAGACGCTGGCCCGGCGCATCATCGCCGTCGTCATCATCGGGCTCATCGCGGGCCTACTGGCGGCGATCCCCAAGATCATCGCCCTGGTGATGGACGGCAAGGCGGCCGAGGCGCTGCCGGCGATCGGCGAGCTGGTGATGGAGGCGTCCAGCGATGTCGCCTGGCCGGACGCCACCGGGTTGACGCTGGTTTCGGCGGGGCTGAACGGTTCCCTGCAGCTGGGAGGGGTACTACAGATCCAGTCGAAGCCGCCGAAGGAATGAGCGCGACGGCCTTCCTCGTGCCGTCGTACGCAGACACCAGGCCCGAGGTCTTCGTTCCGCGGGCCCTACTGCCGCCCTCTGCGTTGGCGGCCGAGGCCGACACGATCGGCTGGGACGTCGTGCACGCCCTGCGGCTGCCCGTCGTCAACGCCACCCTGGAGGCCAGTGGACGGACGCCGGCCACGTTCGGCCACGAGATCCAGCCGGGCTGGACTGTCAGCGGCAGCTTTGGCCCCTGGCGACTCGTCCGCGGTGGCTCGAACTCGATCGTCTTCGTGAAGGCACCGATGACAGCGGCACGGATGACGTTTCCGAACGTGCCCGATCTGGTGCTGGGTGCCAGTGCTGTGACCGTTGCGATCAAGCTGCAGTACCTGCCCCAGCCGCCTGAGGGAACGGCTGGGGCACTAGACCCGGACGACGGCGACCCACAGTTTCTGGCGGCGCGCGACCAGTCACCGAATCCGGACGACCCACCTGCCGTCATTCAGGCCGTCGACTACGGCGGGGTGGCTCCCAGCCCGGTCCAGGACGCCCTGTTCAAAGCGGCCATGGGCAAATGGTTCAACGCCGACCTCAATCTTTTCACCTACATCTTCTGCGCACTCAGCATCAATGGCCGGGCCGCGCAGGGCGACTTCCAATGGCTCAAGCCCACGTACACCGGCTACGCCTACGCGAACGGTGCGAGCGACGAGCAGAGCTGTTTCGGTGTTCTGACGATGACCTCGGGCAACGACCCGGGGGGCCGAATCAACCAGCTCGCACCGGCGGCGGTGCCGCCGGGCTGCTCGGCCTCGGTGCTGATCTCGCGGCCGAGCTTTCTGCGCCGGCTGATGATTCCGGGCCTGACGCGCGCCCTGGCGGGCACCGTCGAGTCGGACTTCGAAGTGGATTCGGCCGGCAACAGCATCACCAGCCTGCGGTCGATCGCGCTGGCGCAGATCGACGTGGACGGCACGAAGTACGACCCGGTGATCACCGAGTTGACGCTGCAGATCGTGGGGGACGAGATTCAGCTGCACACCCGCACGAGGATCGAGGTGAGCCCCGGCATCGCCTCGATCGTGATGGCCACCGACTTCTTTCGGATCACCCTGGTGAACAAACCGGAAGGGGGTCAGACCCTCGACTTCACCACGTCGCGTCCCCAGACCCGGGTGGATATGACCGAGAAGGCACTGTGGGTCGACATCACCGAAGTGCTGGTGGCGATCATCGGCGCCATCGCGGCGATCATCGCCGGGATCGTCATTCCGGGAGCCGGTGCTGCCCTGGTCGCGGTGCTGCTGATCGGGCTGGTGGCCGGCTTGGCCGCTGCCACCCCGACGCTGATCGCCAAGGTCGCGGGCGGTAAGGCGGCCGATGCGCTGCCGTCCATCGCCGAACTGCTCACGGCGACCACCGCCGACATCCACTGGCCGCAATCCGCCGGCCTGGAGTTGCTCAGCGTGGAACTCAACGGGTCGTTGCAGCTCGGCGGCCGGCTGAGGCCGGCGGTGGCGCGATGAACCTCTACGGCTGGGACACCGCATTCGCCATCGACGTATCACTGGCCAACCGGGCCTTGGAGCGCGCCGGCGACGGCCTGCTGGTCGACTTCGAGGCCACCGACCCAGCGCTGGGGCTGAGCACCGCCGGCGCGTTCGGACGCTGGCGCATCGTCGAGGGCGGCTCGGGGCAGTTCGTGAACCTGCGACTACCGATCGTGCACGGCTGGCTGGAGACCGCGTTCAGCCAGCGCCGCGTCGATCTGGCAGGGACGGCGTTCGTCGCAACGGTCGCGCTCGACCTGCTGCCCTCGGTGACCCGACCGGCCGAGCAGGACCTGCGCTTCGAGGTGACGACCGCGGCCCGGGTGGGCGCGGCACCGTCGCCCGGGGCGATCACGCCGATCCGGATCGACGACCCGGCTCAGGTGCTGTCCGACGCCGAGGAGGCCCTGCTGCTGGTAGCGCTGGCCGGCTTCGTCGCTGCCAACGGCGACCGGATCTCGTTCATCTTCGCGACCATCAACCTGGTTCCGCCGAGCACCAACAGCTGGTTGACCCCGGTGCGCTCGGGGTTCGCCTACGCCGATCGAAGTGGTGGTGCCGGGGGCGCCCTGGTGATCCTGAGCGTGACCACCGACCGCGAGATCGGGCAGCTACCCCGGCAGGTCGACCCGGCCCTGCTGTCCAACGCCTTCCAGGCGGGCTACGCCTTCTCTGGCGCCCTGTTCCTGCAGAACGTGCTGATGCCCGCGTTGCCCGCCACCTTCGGCAACGGCGCCACCCCCCGCAACTTCAGCTTCGACTCGGGCGCCGGACAGGTGGTCAACGTGGGCGCTCTGGCCATGGACCAGGTGAAGTCGGGAGCCATCTGGTACAGCCCGATCGTCCGCTCACTCACGATCGGCCTCAACGGCAGCACACTGGCCGGACGGTTCGACGGCGACTGCGACCTCAAGGCCGGCATCTCGATGACGTTCTGGGTCGCGCCCAACAACCAGATCACCTACGACGCCTCGACCCGCACGTTGACGTTCCTGGCCGATCCGAACGCCCCGAGCGGTTACACGGCCGACATTCCCTGGTACTGGTGGTTCGGCGGCCCGTTGGTTCGGCTGATCGTCGAGATCGTGGTGCGGGTGATCAGTAGTTCGCTTGCAGGCAAGCTGACCAGCAGCATGGCCCAGCTGATGTCTCCGACCCGCAACCCACCGACGTCCATTCAGTGGCGTGAGACCCGCGACCTGCTGATCGGCAATGCGTGGGTGAACGGCAACTTCGTGATGCTGGGCAACTTCACCGATCCCGCCGCCCCACTGCCCTATCGCGGTGAGCAGGGCGACTGAACGACGACGCAGCAGGGGCGCCCGGTGAACCGGACGCCCCTGATGCTTGGTGCTGGTGTTGTTGCGAGATTGCGCTACTTCACGCCACCGGCGGTGAGGCCGGCAACGATCCGCCGTTGGAAGATCAGCACGGCCACCAGCAACGGAACGGTGATCATCACACCGGCCGCCATGATGGTGCCCCACGGGGTGTCGAACCCGTAGGCGCCGGTGAACTTCGAAACCGCCACGATCGCGGTGTACATCTCGGGCTTGGTGCCGAACTGCAACGCGATCATGTAGTCGTTCCACACCGCGATGAAGGTGATGATCGCGGTGGTGAACACGCCGGGTGCGGCGAGCGGAAGGATGACCTTCACGAACGCCTGGCCGGGCGTGCAGCCGTCCACCATGGCGGCCTGCTCGAGCTCGACCGGCAACTGCCGGAAGAACGCGGTCAGGTTCCAGACACACAGCGGTAGTCCGAACGACAGCACGGGGATGATCAGCGCCTGGTAGGTGTTCATCCAGTTGATGAACTCGAAGCCCGGGTAGTTTCCGCTGAACAGCTTGAACAGCGGAATGACCAGCGTGATACCGGGGAACATCGAGCAGGCGATGATGATGCTCAACACGATGCCCTTGGCGGCGAAGCGCAGGCGAGCCAACGCGTACGCGGCCAGGATGCCGAAGACGAGCGTCAACAGGGTCGTCGTCGTCGAGACGATGACGCTGTTCAGAATGGCCGTGCCGAACTGGTTCTGCGGTGCGAACACCGCCACGTAGTTCTCCAACGACGCCGGGTTGGGCAGGAACTCAGTACTGCGCCCATCGGTCGGCTGCCGAAGCGACGACACGATCATCCAGTAGAACGGCAGGATGCAGTAGATGATGATGAATGCGATGCCGAGAATTCCGGCGATCGCGCCACCCCAGTACTTTGCGTCGCGACGGGGCTTGTTGAGTTGCGCGATCTCTTCCGCGGTCACATGTGCTTGTGCAGTGCTCATGATGATGCGCTCCCCGAGGTGACGGTGGTCTTGGCCAGTTGCGGCTTGGTGCCGGCGGCCTTGGCCGCTGCCTTCTGCCGCTTGCGCTGATCGGCGATCGCCCGTACTTCGTCGTCACCGACCACGTCGGCCCCGAGCAGCTTCACGAACAGGAACGCGATGAACACGATGTAGAGGAACAGAATGATCGAGTACGCAGCTGCCGAGCCGTAGCGCAGGTTGTTGTTCTCGACGTAGGCCAGGGTGCTGACCGTCTCGACGAAGTACTTGCCGAAGCCGATCATGCCGGCGGGCAGGTCGAACATGCGCATCGTGTCGAGGGTGCGGAACAGTACCGCCACCACGAGTGCAGGCTTCACCATCGGCAGCGTGATCCGGGTGAACTGCTGCCAGGCAGAGGCGCCGTCGACCTTGGCGGCCTCGTAGACCTCACCCGGGATGGTCTGCAGACCGGCCAGGGTGAGCAGCCCGATGAAGGGTGCGGTCTTCCACACATCGGCGATGATGATCGCCCACATGGACTGCGGACCGTCGGCGAGCCAGAGGATCTCTTGCCCGATCACCCGGTTCATCACGCCGTCGCCGGCGAAGATCAGGCCCCACATCTTGGCCGACACGATGGTCGGGATGGCCCACGGCACCAGAATGGCGGCGCGAACCACGCCCTTGCCCTTGAACGCCTTCGCCATGATCAGTGCCATGGCGACGCCCAGAATGGTCTCCAGCACGACGCAGATGATGGTGAAGAACGTCGTGTTGGCGAATGCATTGAGCAGCCGGTCGATGTTGCCCCAGTTGCCCTGCACCAGGGACGGATTGGCGAAGATATCGGTGAAGTTCTGCAGCCCGACGAAGCTTTCGCCTCCGGTGATCAGACCGGTGTTCGGGTCGACGCCGGTGCTCGTGCGAAAAACAGCCTCGCGGAGCGACATCAGAATGGGAATGCCGACAACGAACAGAATGACGGCCATGGTTGGTGAGATGAGCAGCGCGGCAAGGTTGCCCTGGCCGTCACTGAGCGGATTCTTTTTCTTGTTGGTTGCTGGTGAGTCAGCCACCGTTACACCTCCTTTAGGGGTTACAGCGTTGAACGGGCCAGGGGGTGACGGGCACGAAGCCCGTCACCCCCTGACCTCACCGGGTCACTTGACCAGAGTCTCGAGCTTGCCCTGCAGACTGGTGAAAGCGGCCTGAGCGTCCGTCTGGCCCTGAAGGGCGGCGTACGTGGCGTCCTGGATGGCCAGGGTCACGTCGTTGTACTTGACGGCCTTCGGGCGCGGGGCGGCGTTCTTGATCGAATCGCCCAGCGTCTTCAGGTACGGGAACTTGCCCTGGAGGGCGGTGTCCGCGTACAGCTCTTCGAGCACCGGAGCCAGCGACGACTTCGTCAAGCGCTGGGTCTGGGCGTCCTTGGACTGCATCCAGAGGATGAACTTCATTGCGGTGCCCTTGTTCTTGGCGAACTTGGAGATGCCGAAGCTGTGGCCACCGAGGGTGGAGACGCCAGGACCGGTCTTGCCGGGCAGCGGTGCCGTGGCGAACTTGTCCTTGATCTTGGCGTCCTTGCTGGCCAGGTTGTACACGTAGGGCCAGTTGCGCAGGAAGACGAGCTTGCCCGACTGGAACGCGGCGCGGGACTCCTCTTCCTTCCAGGTGATGGCTTCCTTCGGGATCATGCCCGACTTGAAGCCGTCGATCATCCACTGCAGACCGGAGACGGCCTCTGCGCTGCTGACCGTCGGCTTGCCGTCGGCACTGAGGAAGGCACCGCCGGCGGAGTTGACGGCCTCGGCGATGTTGCAGGTCAATCCCTCGTACTTCTGGTGCTGACCGGCGTAGCAGTCGACGCCACTCTCGCCGGCGACGATCTTGTCGCAGGCCTGCTTCATCTCGTCCCAGGTGGTCGGCGGGGCCGCGATCTGGTACTTCTCCAGCAGGTCCTTGCGGTAGTACAGCATCGCACCGTCAGAGGTGGACGGCATCGCGTACAGCTTGTTGAAGTACGTGGCCGAATCGACCGCAGCCTTCAGGTAGCCGGTGGTCGGGAACTTGTCGGCCGGCAGTTCTTCGAGCCATCCGTTGGCGGCAAACTCGGCGGTCCACACGACGTCGACGCTCATCACCGTGAACTCGCCCGACTTCGACTGGCCGCGCTGAACCATCGCGGAGCGCTGTTCGTCAGCGGACTCCGACAGCTCGCGGAAGGTGACCTGTTCGTTGGGATTGGCCTCGTTCCAGGCGTCGATCTCGCCCTTCAGGTTGCCGGAGGTGTCCTTGCCCTGGGCGTAGACGATCGGGCCGACTTCATCCCAGTTGGCGCCGGACGCGGCTGCGGTGCCCGAAGCGGCGGGCGACGCGGCGGTTCCCGAGGAGCACGCCGCCGTCACCAGCAGCGCCCCAACAGAGAGAGCGGCGGCGAGCACTCGCCGCGTGGTGCGTGTTTGAGTCATCCATCCTCACTTCATCGTGGAAGGCTCCCCCTACCGGGAGCCTGGCTGGACTCTAGTCACGACGACCACATAGCGCTACGGGCGCGCCACATCGTTATCAAGCGTTGACCTGGGCGAGCCCTGAAATGCCGTGTGACAAGCAGCGTAAAACCCACACGGCAGCAACCACCGATGTGGCATTCAGGGCTGGGGCACACCCTGGCCGAGGGACCTCGGCCAGGTGGCCGGCTGCTGGTTGCGATTGCTACAAGCTCAATCAGCCGGCAACCGATCGGCAGACGTCATTCGCCCCGCACGCCGCGCAGGATGCGCCGCACCAACAACACGAAGGTGACAATGCCTGCCACTGCTCCGCCGATCAGCAGCACCCGCTCGGTGCGAAGTGAGCCATTTTCGTCCACGATCTGAGACTTGGCATTGGCGAACTCGGTGGCCGCCAGGCCGCGGGCCTCGTCGATGCCCCGCTGGACGACCGCCTTCGGGTGCACCTGGTTGATCAGGCCGGCGACGTTGGCGGCGAGACGTTCGCGGGCCGCGGTGATCTCGGCCTCGATGTCCTGCTTGCTGCGGGTGCTGGTGTCGGCCACGAAGCGTCCTTTTGGTCGTTGGAAGGCCAGCCTATGCCAGCTTCTCAGCGCTCGGGCACCCCCTAGAGTGTTGGTCATGACCAAGCTCGCCGCCGGAGACGTCGCCCCCGCCTTTACCCTCGCCGACCCGGACGGACGCTCCGTATCGCTGGCCGACTACGCCGGACGCAAGGTGATCGTGTACTTCTTCCCGGCGGCCATGACGCCCGGCTGCACCATTCAGGCGGTCGACTTCTCCGGGGCACTGGCCGAGATCGCTGCGGCCGGGTTCGAGGTGATCGGCATCTCTCCGGACACGGTCGAGAAGCTGGCCAAGTTCCGCAGCCAGGAGGACCTGGGCTTTCCGCTGCTGGCCGACCCCGACAAGCAGGTGTTGTCGGCCTACGGTGCATTCGGACGCAAGGTGCTCTACGGCAAAGAGATCGAGGGCGTCATCCGCTCCACCTTCGTGGTCAGCGTCGACGAGGCCGGAGCGGGTCGGGTCGACGTCGCCCAGTACAACGTCAAGGCGACCGGCCATGTGGCCAAGCTTCGGCGCGAACTCAAGATCCGCGACCTGGACGCCTGAGGTCAGCCGCGCCGCTCGGTCGCCAGGTCGACGAGCAGGGCCGCCATCAGGTCACTGGTCGCCAGCCGCAACTTGCCGACGTCGACCCCCTCGTGCCGGTCTGCCACCGTTGCTTCGATCTCTTCGGCAACGATCTGACGAGGTGCCGTGCTGGCGGCGAACGCGATCTGCCGGCGTAGGTCTTCACTCATCGTGTCGCCGGCGTCACTGATCCGCTTGGCGAGCGCACAGGCGTACTTCTCGGTGCTCGCGGCCACGTCCGGATCTTCCGAGGTGAGCATCTCGGCCGTGCAGTGCAGCAGCGTCAACCCCCGCGACAGGTCGCCTGAGCCGAGTTCTGCCACCGCCCTGGTCAACAACGGACGGTCGGCACGGGCGGCACTCTCGGCCACGATCGCCAACTGGATGCCGAGCAGCCGCTCCCGGGTGCGCTCCCCCGATCCCGTGCCGGACAGCACCGGCGCAACATCCCCGGCCGACTGCGACATGGTGTCGAGAAGTTCACGCCCGGCGTCTTCGGGGGTGTTGACGGTGTCACGCAGTTCCATCGGCTTGATGAACACCGTGCAGACGAAGACGAGCACCACGATCGGCACGCACACCACGAAGATGGTCGAGATCTGATCGGCCAGCGCGGCCCGCACGGCAGTGACCACCGCCGGCTGAAGGGTGCTGATCACGGCAGGGTCGAGAACCGAGCCGGCGTTGATCGTGCCGTGCGGCAGCGAGCCGGCGAGTTCGGGGGGCAGGTGCTTGAAGATCGCGGCGTCCAACCCGGAGCTCAGCACGGTGCCGAACACAGCGGTGCCGACCGTCGCGCCGACATTGCGAAAGAACTGCAGTGCGGCCGTGGCGACGCCGAGGTCGCTGCGCGAGACGGCGTTCTGCACCACCAGGGTGTACTGCTGCGACAGGGCGCCCAATCCCACCCCGATCAGCGCGACGCCCGCGGTCACGTCCCAGACCGAAGAGTTGACGTCGAGACGAGCCAACAGCAACACGCCGATTCCGAGCAGCACGGCTCCGACCAGCATCAGTTCCTTGTAGCGGCCCGTGCGCGTGATCAACATTCCAGCGATCAGTCCGACCAGCACCAGCCCCAGCATCAACGGCAGCGTGATCAGGCCAGAGGTGGACGCATTCACCGCAAGCACGCCCTGGGCGTAGATGGGCACGTAGAGGATCGACCCGAACATCACCATCGACATGCCGAATGCACCCAGGTTCGAGAAGGTGAAGATGGACGACCGGAACAGCCGCATCGGCACCACGGGCTCGGGCACACGCAGTTCGATCAGTACGAAAGCGACCAGCAACAACCCGCCGCCGACCAGCAGGGCGATGATCACCGGCGAACTCCACGGGTAGCTGATGCCGCCCCACGACAGGGCCAGCAGGGTGGCGGTGACTCCCAGCGACATCGTCACGATGCCCCAGGTGTCGATGACCGCCTTGCGCGGCTCGTGCGGCAGGTCGAGGAAGCGCGCGATCACGAACAACGCCACCAGGCCGATCGGAATGGTGATGTAGAACAACCAGCGCCAACCGAGTGAGTCGGTGATCAGACCACCGGCCAGCGGCCCGGCGACGCTGGTGACACCGAAGACCACGCCCATCCAGCCCTGGTACTTGCCGCGCTGCCGCGCGGGAATGATGTCGCCGACGATGGTCTGCGAGAGCGGCATGATGATGCCCATGCCGAGGCCCTGAACGGCCCGGGCACCGACCAGCCACCAGAAGCTGAGCGCTGATCCGGCCATGACCGAGCCGAGAATGAAGATCGCCAGCCCGCCGAGGTAGAACGGACGCCGTCCGTACAGGTCGGACAGCTTGCCCACGATCGGCACCGAGATGGCCGAGACCAGCATCGCGGCGGTGGCGACCCATGAGTAGTGATCCATGCCGCCGAGCTCGGCGACGATGCGCGGCATCGCGGGGCCGACGATGGTCTGCGAGACCGAAGCCACCAGCATGCCCAGCAGCAGGCCGATGAAGATGCGGCGCGACTGCGGGCTCAGGGTGAACGGGGCGGGTGCGGTGGTCACTGAACGATCCTTTGCTGAAGTGCTGTGTTGAGTTCGTGGAGCAGCCTGCTGAGTTCGGCCCGCTCGGGCGATGACCAATGACCCACCGCGTCGGTGACCAGTTGGACGCGACGCGCCTGCTCGGCGTCGTGGGCCGCCAAACCGGCTTCGGTCACCTGAAGCAGTTGGGCGCGCCGGTCGTCCGGATCGATGCGGCGCGTGAGGTAACCACGCTCGGCCAACGCGCCGATGCGCCGGCTCAGGGTCGACTGGTCGAGGCCTTCCAGTTGCGCCAGGTCTCCGGCTCGCATGGCCCCCACCAGGCGCAGCCGCGCGAGCACCAGGTAGTCGGGCCGGGCCATCAATGCTTTGCTCGGGTGCTCCGCGGTGACTCGCGACAGCAGGGTGAACAGCCTGGCCAGCTCCTCAGATAGTTGCATGCTGCAATCATACAACTTTAAATCACTTGACGCGAGTGGGTGATGCTGCCCACTGGCCCACCCCGACGGCACGGCATAACATTGCGACAGCCTACGAAGGGGGCCGGGATGCCGTCCGGCGACGGGGGAATCTTCATCAGCTACCGCCGCGGTGAGACCGCCTGGCCCGCGCGGCAGCTGTACGAGGTCCTCGTGGCCAGATTCGGCGCCGGCACCGTGTTCAAGGACGTCGACGACATCGAACCCGGCGAGGACTTCGTCGAGCGGATCACCGACGCCGTTGCCGCCTGCGACGTGCTGCTCGCCTTGATCGGCCCGCACTGGTTGACCATGACCGACGCCGCCGGGTCGCGGCGGCTGGACGATCCTGAGGACTTCGTCCGATTGGAGTTGAGTGCGGCTCTGACCCGTGGGGTGCGCGTGGTGCCGATCCTGGTGGACGGCGCGAAAATGCCACGGGCCGACGAACTGCCGGCCGATCTGGCGCCGATCACCCGCCGGCAGGCGGTCGAGATCAGCCCGGTCGGCTTCAACACCGAACGCCTGATGGCGTCGCTGACCACGTTGCTGGCTCGTCCGGTCGCGCCGCCCACCGCAGGTACGCCCGAGGGGCCGTCCGTGAGCGTCGCCCACACCACCGCGGTCGCTGAGCCACCCGAACCGACGCGAACTGCACCCGCCGACCGCACACCCACCCACACGCCCGAGGGGTCGCCGGCGCCGGTGGCGGCCCCGGCGCCGGTGAACCGGCAGCCGGACGTTCCCTCGTTCGCGCCACCCATGCAGCAGACCTGGGGTTCGGCCCGGCCGCCCGGTTCTACGGCGACGGGCTTCGGGACGGGTTCGCCCGACCCGCGACCCCCCGTCCGAAACTCGCCGCCCACGGGCAGCGGAGCGACCCCGAAGGGACCCGACCGCCGGACACCCCTGCTGGTCGGCGCCGGTGCGACTGCGGCCGCTCTGGTGGTCGGGGCGCTGGTCTGGCATCCGTGGACCGGCGGCCAATCGTCCGGCAACCCGAGCGGGTCGGTGCTGCCCTCCACCTCGGTCAGCGCTCCCCTGCGTCCCAGCACGAGCCCGTCCCCGAGCGTCGAGCCCGCCGACCTACCGCACCCGGCGATCATGGCGCACCGCGGTGGACTCGAGCGGCACCAACTGGAGACGCTGGAGGCGATGGAAGACGCGGCCCGGCGCGGCTTCGCGGTCGAGACCGACGTGCGCTACACCAAGGACGGCGTGGCGGTGCTGGTGCACGACGAGGCCGCCACCAAGGGCCTGGACTGCGGCGGAAAGGACGTCCGGGTCTCGCAGACGTCGCTCGCCGACCTGCGCAAGCTGTGCCGCTCCAAGCCGACCGCGAGCGACCCCAACAGTTACCGCATCCCCACTCTGGACGCCACGCTCGAGGCGATCGCCGCCGCCAGTCCGACCGCGTGGGTGTTCCTCGAGGTCAAGACCGAAGAGAGCGACGCCAAGCTGAAGGCCCTGCTCGCCACCCCGGGCAAGTACGGCCTGAGCGAGCGGACGGTCTTCACCTCGTTCGGGCGTGACAGGTTGGCCCGGGTCGCGAAGGCCGACAAGACCTTTCGGCGCATGCTCTTCGTTTCGGGCACTCGGGTTCCGTCCTCCACGATCGCCAGGGACGGGCTCTGGGGGGTCGCCGTCGAGAACGGCGTCGCCGATGCCGACTACGTGGCGAGCCTGCAGAAGATCGGGCTCAAGGTCGTGCTGTGGAACCCGAACGAGGCCAAGGCCTGGGCGCGGCTGGCCCCGATGGGTGCCGATCTGCTGATGACCGACTACCCCGAGAAGTACCAGGAGTGGCTCGCCAAACGCTGACCGGCTCCGACGTCGAGCGTGGCGAAACCCTCGGCTGGTTGAGCGTGTCGCACCCCGCTCAACCCAGAACGATTCCGGCGCTGCGGGGCTTGGCCGCGTGCACCAGCGACTCCTGATTCTGCACGTCGTCGAAGGCGAAGCCGTACGCCTTGCCGTCCCTCATCTGCGCGTGGATCGCCCGGCTGTAGAGGTTCGCGGGCGAGGTCTGGTAGAAACCCTTGGCCGAGCTCGGCTGGGTGTGCACCGTGGCCAGGGTGCCGCGGTGCAGGGCGGCGCACAGGGTACGGGCGATCGGGCCGCGCACCCGGTCGTTGGGGGCGAACAGGGCGCCGTCGCAGTTCCAGACGTCGGTGCTGGACGGCTTGGCGAAGCTCGCCACCACACGTCCCGCCGCATTGCGGAACACCAACTGATTGCCCTGGGTTCGACCGTGGAAGCGCGGGCCGTTGGCTGCCGGCACGACGGTCAGGGCGCGGCCTCGGTAGGTGGACCAGGCCTTGTCGATGGCCGGTTTCAGGTAATCGGCCTGGAACAGACCCGCGGCGACTGCCTTTCCGGGCGCCAACACGCGGAGCACCTGCCCGTCGGCACCGGTGACGACAGTACGAGCGAACGCCTTATCGGCCTTGATGGCGCGCACCACCGCTGCGAATCCACCCGGCTTCACCGCTCCGGCGCTCGTGGTCTTCGCCGCCGTGCTGGTCACCGAAACGGTGTGCGGTGCCGCGAACTGGTCGACCTGGCTGCTGTTGAGCCAGAGTCCCCCGCCGTCGAGGGTGAACTCCGACCAGTCGAACCGGATCTGATGGCTCGGGTCGGAGGGGTTCCACGGCGCGGGCTGGACCAGCCCGCCGGGCACCAGGCGAAAGGACAGGCGCTTGGCGAAGGAGAAGTAGATGCGGCCCGACATGCCGCGCGGCAGTGCAACCCTCTTCTTGGCGCCGTTGCGTGGACCGGCGATGGAGACGTCCGGCGCAGCCACCGGGCCGCCCGCCCTGGGCAGCTTCCACGGGTGGAAGCGGCCGGACGAGTCCGCGTAGCCGAGCCGACCGGTGCTGAGTTGCACGCCGACCACATACAGGTGGACGGGCGAGGCCGACCCCGATTTGTTGGTGACCGTCATTGGCAGCGCGGCAGCGGCTGTTGCGGTCGACGGCATCGGTAGCGCGAACGCGAGCACGACGGTCATGAAAATGAGCAACCAGCGGGAATGGGAAAAAACCTTCATCTGATGACTTCCTCACAAAAGGGGGTGGAGAGGTGACGTCAGTCGAGTTACCCCAAATCTAGCCAGGTTATGCGGACGGGGTACGAGTCGTCCGCCTGGCGGTTGCCGGCGATCCAATGACAAGGGATTTCGAGGTGGCATGAGGGCCGGAATCGAAGGTCTCCGAGATGGCGCTGGTAAAGGGAGTAGTTCTCGCCCCCACGCTCGCTCAATTCGATTGGCATGCGCCCGACGCCGTGCGATCATCGTCACGATTCGGGTGAGCGTAGGACCAATGGGGGGCTGCTCGGCCGAGCCTGGGGGGAAGAAATGTCTAGGCGCCACACGAGCATGCTCACTCGCATCCAGCTGATCCTGTTGAGTGCCCTGCTATTGCACGTTCCCTCGATCGGGTTGGCCGTAGCCGCTGCACCGGTGTTGCCGACCGAGCCGACGGATACGCCGTTCGTGCCGAAAGACCCGCCGGCCAAGAAACCCGTCGTCAACGCGGTGACGTCCGTTGCCTACAGCCCGGACGGAAAGTCGTACGCGGTGGGCGGCGCAGATTTTCGCATCTTCGTCTTCAAAGCCGCGACGGGCAGGTTGGTCACGACCTTGAAGGGCCACGGCGCACCCATCACCGACCTCGCCTACGACCGGACTGGCAAGGTGCTGGCGAGTGCGAGCCGCGACAGCACCATCCGACTGTGGAATCCGAGAACGGGCAAACAGCTACGGGTGCTCAGCGGGCACTCCCAGGCCGTACTGTCGGTGGCGTTCAACCCGAATGGTCGACGCCTCATCAGCGGCGGTGAAGACAGTCGCGCACTGCTGTGGAATGCCACCAACGGTCGGCTGATCCGTCCGATCGCCGCGCTGGGCAACTTCGTCACGGCCGTCACCTACAGTGCGCGCGGCAAGATAGCCGCCGGCACGGCCGACGCCCGGATCCGGGTCTGGGATTCGGACCAAGCCAAGAGCGCGCGCACCCTGCGCGGGCATCGCGGCGCAGTCGTGTCGCTCAGCTTCTCGCCGGCCGGCGACACCCTCGCCTCCGGAAGCGCAGACAAGACGATCCGACTGTGGAAGGCCGCCACCGGCAAGCAGCGCAAGGTACTGACCGGCAGTGCGACGAAGGTGGCGGACGTGGCCTTCACGCGCAACGGGTCCAAACTGCTGACCGGAAGTGCCGACGGAACCGTCCGGGCGTGGAACGCGAACAACGGATCGCTGGCCAAGAAGGTCTCTCGTCCGGGCACGGCCAAGGCAAAGACCACGATCGCCGCCGTTGCCCTCGATCCCGACGGTGGCCGAGTCGTGCAGGGCGGGCCGGGCGCACTGGTGGAGACGTTGTCGACGGCCACAGGTCGGATCGTCCAGTCGGCGTCGCTGCCTGCTCCCGTGGCGGCCCGGGCGACCAATCCCGCCGCGGCGCAGGTTTCGGCCGAGGCCGCCGCCTCGCTCGCGGACGGCACCGGGGGTCCGGTCATGGTGGTCACCTCGACCGCCGACCCGTTCGGCGGCTACTACGCAGAGATTCTGCGCGCGGAAGGGCTGACCTCATTCACCACAGCGGACGTGAACACCCTGACCGCAGCTTCGCTCCAGGCCTACGACGTGGTGATCCTGGCCGCACGTCCGCTGACCGCGACCCAGATCACCGTGCTGACTGATTGGGTCAACGCCGGCGGCAACCTGATCGCCATGCGTCCCGATCCACAGTTGGCGGGGCTGCTCGGACTCACCTCGACCGGTGCGACTCTGAACGAGGGCTACCTCCAGGTCGACACCTCGTCCGCCGCCGGCAATGGGATCGTCGGCCAGACCATGCAGTACCACGGTGCCGCGGACCGTTACACCGCCTCCGGTGCGTCCACCATCGCGACGCTCTACTCGGGTCCTTCCACATCGACGGGTACCCCGGCGATCAGCCTGCGCAACGTCGGTAGCTCGGGTGGCCAGGCGGCCGCTTTCACCTACGACCTCGCTCGCTCCATCGTCTACACCCGTCAGGGAAACCCGGCCTGGGACGGTCAGGAACGAGATGGCACGGCACCGATCCGCTCGGACGACCTGTTCTTCGGCGGCAGCCAGACCGATTGGGTCAACCTCGACAAGGTGGCCATTCCGCAGGCCGACGAACAGCAGCGGCTGCTGGTGAACCTGATCACCACGATGGCCCAGGACCGCAAGCCGATGCCCCGATTCTGGTACCTGCCGCGCGGGCTCAAGGCCGCTGTGGTGATGACCGGGGACGATCATGCGGTAGGCGGCACCGGAGGGCGTTTCGATCAGTTCCTCGCCGCCAGCCCGGCGGGGTGCTCGGTCGACAACTGGGAGTGCATCCGCGGCACGTCGTACGTCTTCCCCTCCACCACGCTGACCAACGCGCAGGCGGTGGCCTACACCAACCAGGGCTTCGAGGTGGGCCTGCACCCGAACACGAGCTGCAATGACTACACGGCCGCCTCCTTGCGCACCCTGTACACCACGCAGCTCGCCGACTGGGCCTCGAAGTTCACCGGCCTGCCGGCGCCGCGCACCAGTCGGACCCACTGCATCGCATGGAGTGACTGGACGTCGCAGGCCGTCGTCGAACTCGAGAAGGGCATCCGCCTCGACACGAACTACTACTTCTGGCCCCCGAGCTGGGTGCAGGACCGTCCCGGCTTCATGACCGGATCAGGCATGCCGATGCGTTTCGCCGACAAGACCGGAAACCTGATCGACGTGTACCAGGCGGCCACCCAGCTGACCGACGAGTCCGGCCAGAGCTACCCCCGCTCCATCGACACCCTGCTCGACAACGCGCTCGGGTCGACCGGGTACTACGGCGTCTTCACGATCAACGCGCACACCGATGACGTCAACTCGGCAGAGGCGACCGCCACCGTGAACTCCGCCAAGGCGCGCGGCGTTCCGGTCGTGACCGCCCGTCAGATGCTGACCTGGCTCGATGCTCGCAACTCGTCGTCGATGAACGTGGTGAACTGGAACGCCGGGCAACTCACCTTCACGGTCTCACCGGCCGCCGGCGCCACCGGCCTGCGCAGCATGGTGCCTCTGACGTCGAGCGCGGGTGTCATCACCGGGATCACCAGAGACGGTGCGCCGGCCCCGTTCACCACCGAGGTGGTCAAGGGAATCACGTACGCCTTCGTGCCCGCGGTTGCCGGCACGTACGTCGCGACGTACGCGCCCGACACGACCGGGCCGTCCGTCACCGCCACCAGCCCGGCCGCGGGCGCGCTCAACGTGACGGCGTCGACCGCAGTGAGCGCCACGTTCAACGAGCCTCTCGACGCATCCAGCGTGACCGGTGCCACGGTCGAGTTGCGCAATCCGGCGAACGCGCTGGTGAACGCAACCGTGTCGTACGACGCGGCCAGCAAGAGTGCACGCCTGACTCCGTCTGCTTCGTTGACCCCCTCGACGGTGTACCGCGCCACGATCAAGGGCGGCACGGCCGACCCCACGATCAAGGACACGGCCGGAAACCGGCTGGCGGCCGATGTGACGTGGACTTTCACCACCGCCTCCGGGCCGGCCTGCCCCTGCACCATCTGGGCGCCGAGCGCCACGCCCGTCAACCAGACCGACAACGACCCCAATGCGGTCGAGCTCGGGGTTCGGTTCCGTGCCGACCTGGACGGCTTCATCACCGGCGTGCGGTTCTGGAAAGGACCGCAGAACACCGGCACGCACACCGGAAACCTGTGGACGAACTCGGGCAGCCGAATGGCCACGGCCGTGTTCACCGGCGAGTCCGCGACCGGCTGGCAACAGGTGACGTTCTCCTCACCCGTCGCCGTCACCGCCGGCACGACGTATGTGGCCTCGTATCACACCACCAGCGGCATGTACCCCGGCGACAACAACTACTTCGCGAGCGCCGGTGTCGATCGAGCCCCGCTGCACGCGTTGGCCAACGGGGTGGACGGGCTGAACGGGCTGTATGCCTACAGTTCGACGAGCGTGTTCCCGTCCAGCAGCTGGCAGTCCAGCAACTACTGGGTGGACGTCGCCTTCTCGACCGTGGCCCCGCCCGACACCAGCCCGCCCACGGTGACCACCACCTCGCCCCTGTCCGCCGCCACGGGGGTGCCGCGCACGACGAGCGTCAGCGCGACCTTCAGTGAGGCCGTCGACGCAGCGACGATCACCAGCGCGACCATGTCATTGACCGGGCCCGGCGGCACAGCTGTGCCCGGAACCGTCAGCTATGACCCAGCCACCCGAACGGCAACTCTGCAGCCCTCGGCGGCGCTGACCGCGTCCACCGCCTACTCGGCCACCATCAAGGGCGGCGCGACCGATCCTCGGGTCAAGGACCTGGTGGGCAACGCCCTGGCCGCCAGCTATTCGTGGACGTTCACCACAGCCGCGCCGGGCGCGTGCGACTCACCGGCGAACGCGATCGTCGCCGAGAACTGCCTGGCCGGCAACCCCGCCACCGAATGGGACCGGTCAGGGAACGAGCAGCTGCACCGTCTCGACGTGATCGCCACCTCGGTGGACCACGCGTAGCCGCAGGTCCACCGGCGCGGGGTCGCCCGCGGACGGCGTCGGGAACCACAGGGTCGAGCTGACCCGGCAGCCGTGCCCGACGCGGGTCGAACGGGTCGGCAGGCCGCCCAAGGCGGCGCGTCCGTCCAGTGTCGCTTCGACCACCCCGACGGCCTCAGCCGGCTCCAGCCCATGGTTGCTCACCGTGACGCGCACCAGCACGTCGTCACCCGAGATCCGAAGCACCCTGGCCCGCACCTGGAGCGCCACCCCGGCGGCCTGCGGTAGCGACTCGTCCAACCGCACGCCAGTCGCGGCCGGCTCGCGGCGCGCGGGCGCGATCGGCAACCGAGTGCCCGACGCAGGCGGCATCAGGATCGTGGGTGGCGGTCTGCCGGCAACCACCTCCGCCGTATAGGGCGGGGGCACGTTCTTGCAGCCCGTGTAGCTCCATTGCCATCGCTCTCCGGTCAACTGCGGCCAGCCGTTCTGGCCGCTGACGACGTCGCTCGGGGACACGAGCAGCGGATACATCGGGCCTGCCGTGGCCGGACTTTCGGGCCCGAACAACAGTTGGACGGTCTCGGCCAACACCAGCGAGGCGCCGGCGACCGGGCCAAGGTATTGCACGGTGAAGTAGGTGTTGCAGCCCTCGCCGGTGCCGTAAAGATCCCACCACCAGCCATTGGCCAGGTAGGCCGAGTAGCTGGGGTCGAGCCCGAAGACGTAGGGATTGGCGGACCAGCGCCAGTTGGCCGGCACCACCAGGGTCTGCCAGCACGACAACGTATAGCTCTGTGCGCCGGCCTGCGCGAGGCTTTGTTGAGCGGCCTCGTTCCAGCTCCAGCCGGGGTTCGCCGTGTCGATCTGGCCACCGATGGCGGCCAGCAGGCCGTAGTCGCCCACGACCTGCTGATTGTCCCCGCCCTGGCCCCCGGTGATGGCCAGTTGCTGGTTCGCCTGCTGCGCGGCAGCCTGGGTGAAGGCGTTGGTGAGTTCCGCTTGCAGGGTGGTCACGGTGCCCTCGACCGACGTGCTGGGCCAGTCGGTGGCCGCGGCCGTGCAGGCGGTGGCCAGCACCCCGGCAACTGCCGCGGCGATCGGAAACTCGACGCCGAGCACCGCCCAGGCGATGTTGCAGGCGAACGACAGGATCGACAACGCGATGTCGTCGGCGTCCTTGTCGAGGGTCAGGGTGTCCGAAACCACGGTCAGCGACATGTCCTCCATGAGGTAGGTCTGGTTGGTCAGGGTGGCGATGTTCTTGTACCAGCCGTGCACCGCGATCACCCAGCCGAGTTCTTTGGCGAGCTGGGCAACGGTGTCGTCCCAGTCCTTGAGTGAGCCGGTGTACTCCGACGGCGGCGACGGTGGCGGCTTGGCACCCAAGGTGTCCCGGGCGCGCGGCAAGACGTCGGTGTCGTCGTTGTACACCTCGCGCAGTTGCTGCCCGTCCGACAGTTGGAGCAGCACCGATACGGCCCGATAGGCCGCTGGGTTCAGAGCGGGCCAGGCTGCGGTGGTGGCGACCCAGCCGGAACTCTCATAGCGGTAGGCGAGCATCGAATAGGCCGAACGTCCGATCAGCACGTCGACCGTGGACGGCGCCCCGTCCGTCGACGCCGAAGCGGGCCGCACTGTGGCCGTACGGATCGTGCTGTAGTACTGCGGCTGGTTCCAGCCGTCGGCGTCCGACCATATCGGACCGCCGGCCAGTTGCTGCCAGGCGGACCCGACGAGCTTCCACGCCGCGACCTGGGTGTTGTTGCGGGCAAACAGCTCGTCGGCCCCGTCCCCGTCCAGGTCGGCGCACTGGATGGTGGTGTAGTACTGCGGCAGGTTCCAGGCGTCCGCATCGGGCATCAGCGGCCCCCCGGGCAAGCTCTGCCAGCCGGCAGCGGTGAGCTTCCACACCAGGATCAGGGTGTTGTTGCGAGCGAGCAGTTCGTCGGCCCCGTCGCCGTCCAGATCGGCGAACTGGATCGTGCTGTAGTACTGCACCTGATTCCAGCCCTCGGCGTCGGCCATCGGCGGACCGAACGGCAACCCAGTCCACCCCGACGCGGTGAGCTGCCAGACCTGTAGTTGCGCGTTGTCGCGCCCGACGAGCTCGGCGCACCCGTCACCGTTCACGTCGGCGCACTGAATGGTCGCGTAGTACTGCGGCAGGTTCCAACTGGCGGCGTCGGACCAGCCCGGCCCGTCAGGCAGCGCTGTCCAGCCTGACGAGGTCAGCTTCCAGGCCACGATCCCGGTCGTGCCACGGGCGATCAGTTCGGCACAACCGTCCCCGTCCAGGTCGGCGCATTGAATGGTGGTGTAGGTCTCGGGCGCCCCCCAGTCGCCGCCGGCCAGCGGGTCGGTGCCGGTTTCCAGCGCCGTCCACGTGCCCGAATCCGGGTCGTAGCCCCACACCTCGGTGCCGTTCGGGCCGTGACCGAGCAGTTCGGCTCGTCCGTCGCCATTGAGGTCGGCCGCCTGAATTGTGGCGTAATAGCACTCCTGCGCCCAGCCCAGCGCATCGCTCCACGCCGGGCCCGGCGGCAAGCTGATCCACTGGCCGCTGATCGGGTCGAAGCGGTAGGCGCTGATGCCGGCGGGGCTTCGGCAGATCAACTCGTCCTGCCCGTCGCCGTCCAGGTCGGCGGACTGCACAGTGTGGCAGGTGAGGCGTCGTCCGGTTTGGATCGTCTCGTAGTACTCCGGACGATCGAAGTTCATTCCGTCGCTCAGCATCGGCAGCGCAAGCTGCCCGCTACCGGCCGAACCGACGACCATGATGGCCTCGCCCTCTGCCCAGGGGGCCAGACCGACCCACCCCAAAGGCCTCGCTGCGACTCGCCGGGCGCCAACGCCACGGGGTCCGGCGAAGCTGACCGGACGATCGTAGCGATCCGGACCGCCGATCGAACAGTGGCAACGTTGCCACGCAGAGGGACCAACGAGGCGGGCCGACAGGCGGACCTCGCCGCTGTGCCGAGGGGCGGCCCCTTCCCTATCGGACGGCGTGACGGACGTAGATCACGCCGTTGTCGAATCGCCGGTGATCCACGAGTTCGAGGTCGAGGCGGACACCCCGGGGCAGAGCGGGCTTACCGCCGCCCACGACCGCAGGACACAGCAACAGCACGCACTCGTCGACCAGCCCGTGCCGGAAGGCCTCCGCCGCGATTTCGGCGCCCCCGATGCTCAGGTCTGAGGCGGAGCGCTCTTTGAGCCGTCGCAGCCTCGGGATCGAACTGCCGCTCGAATCTGGTGCGGGCGGTCGACACCTCGGCGAGCGTCGTGGAATAGACCACCTTGTCGACGCTGCGCCAAACCTCGGCGTATTCGCGGACCACCGCCGGTTCATCGGACAACCAGTCGTCGTCCTCCCAGACCCGCATGGTCTCGTACATGCGCCGTCCGAACAGCGAGGTACCGATGTGGCGCTCGTGCTCGTTCCAGAACGCATGCACCTGCTCGTCGGGCACGGACCAGTCGAACGAACCGCTCTCGTCCTAAGTTAACCGTCGAGCGAGGTGTTCGCCGCGTAGATCAACTCGCCCATGCAACTCTCCGCTCACTCGAGGCCCCAGCGTTGCAGCGTCGCGCCAAGCGCGGCAACCCCTCGGACGGGCCGCCGACGAGCTGGTCGTGCTCCCCAGTGCAGTTCGAGTGGACCACACGAATGGCGTCGCCGGCCACACCCACTCACCGCCGACGTGATCCGGCGTCGCGCTGCCTGGACCTGCAGGCAGGGAATCCGCCCGGATGGACACGTGATGTCGGTATCGGGCAAAAGCTTTGTCCCACTCCCGGAAAGCGCCAAGGATCAAGGGGTGATCTTGGCCCGAGCACGGTCGGTAGGCACTACCGTGTCTTCACGGAAAGCGGGCGCGCCTTGCTCCGCTTGCGCCGCCCACCAAGTGCGAATCAGCCGCACGCCGTGCCTTGACACAGATTGTAGATCACCGCAGGTACCTGTAGGCAGACATATATCTGCTAGTCAACACGAAGTATGACGGTGCCGGAGAAGGGACTTGAACCCTCACGCCCGTAGGCACAGGAACCTAAATCCTGCGTGTATACCAATTTCACCACTCCGGCGGCACGGGTCAGTTTAGAGCGCCGATCGGCCACTGGCGACCGGCCGTGCACGGTGCGAACGGCCTAGGATCGTGGTGACCCGAAGGAGTTCCTCCATGCCGCTGCAACCCACTTACCTGCCCGATGCCGATCGTTACGACGGACGCATGCCCTATCGCCGAGTCGGCCGCAGTGGCCTGATGCTGCCGGCCATCTCTCTGGGGTTGTGGCACAACTTCGGCGACGACGTGCCGTTCGCGAACCAGCGCGCCACCCTGCGCCGCGCGTTCGACCTGGGCATTACGCATTTCGACCTGGCCAACAACTATGGCCCGCCCTACGGCTCGGCCGAGACGAACTTCGGCCGGCACCTGAAGGACGACTTCGCCCCTTACCGCGATCAGCTGGTGATCTCGTCCAAGGCCGGCTGGGACTTCTGGCCCGGCCCGTACGGCGACCTCGGCTCGCGCAAGTACCTGATCGGGTCGCTGGACGCCTCGCTGGAGCGCATGGGGCTCGATTACGTCGACATCTTCTACCACCACCGCTTCGACCCCGACACTCCGCTCGAAGAGACGATGGGTGCGCTTGACTACGCCGTTCGTTCCGGGCGGGCGCGCTACGTCGGCATCTCGTCCTACTCCGGCGAACGGACGCGTGAGGCCGTCGCAATCCTGCGCGAGCTGGGAACTCCGCTGCTGATCCACCAGCCGTCGTACTCGATGCTGAACCGCTGGGTCGAGGAGGACCTGCTCGACGTGTTGGGCGACGAGGGCGTGGGCTGCATCGCCTTCTCGCCGCTCGCCCAGGGCATGCTCACCGACAAGTACCTCAACGGCGTACCCGACGATTCGCGAGCCGCGCAGGGCAAGTCGCTGTCACCCGAACTGCTGACGGAGCAGAACCTCACCCACATCCGCGCGCTGAACCAGCTGGCGCAGGCGCGCGGGCAGAGCCTGGCGCAGTTGGCGCTGGCCTGGCTGCTGCGCGACACGCGGGTCACCTCGACGCTGATCGGGGCTTCCAGCGTGCGTCAGTTGGAGAACAATGTGGGGGCGGTGTCCAACCTGGCCTTCACCGACGAGGAGCTCGACACGATCGACCGGCACGCCGTCGAGGGCGGCATCAACCTGTGGGCAGGCCCGAGCAAGGCGTAGCTTTCTGGGCCTCATGCGCGCATTGGAAGTCGAGCCTCAGGACGGAACCGGACGCAGTGCCGGATCGTCCAGCGTAAAGGTTCGGACGGGCCCCGGTCCGGTCATCGCTGTCTCGAACCGCACCGTGACCCGGCCCACGCCGGTCCCCCACACCCAACCGGGACCGAACTCGTCATGCATCACGTCGGCGCCCGGACGATAGGCGGCGGATCGGCTGGTTGAGGTGGGTGAAAGCTCATCCGACCGGCTGGTTGAGCCTGTCGAAACCTCGCCCGACCGGCTGGTTGAGCCTGTCGAAACCTCCCCCGACCGGCTGGTTGAGCCTGTCGAAACCTCCCCCGACCGGCCGGTTGAGCCTGTCGAAACCTCGTCCGCCGGCGCAGTGATCTCGACAAGCTCGACCACCCGAGGAAGCTCGACCGCTGTTGTCTCGTCGAACAGGGTTTCTTGCGCCGACTCGGTCAGGCCGGCAACCCCCACTCCGAGCAGACGCAGACCGCGGGCGGCGTCCACAGTGTCGAGCAGTGCGCGCGCGACGAAGGCGATGGTGGCCGGGTCGTCGGTCGCACCGTCTAGGGTGCGGCTGCGCGAGAGCGTGGTGAAATCGGGGTAACGCGCCTTCAGCGTGATCGTGCGGGCGAACAAGTGCGCCGCCGACAGACGGCGCGCCACCGTGGCGGAATCCCGCGCGATCACCGCCTCTAGCGCCGCGCGGTCGGTGACGTCGGTCTCGAACGTGTCCTCGACCGAGATCGACTTGGTCTCTCGATCCGGCTCCACCGGACGATCGTCGCGGGCGAATGCGAGCGCACCGATCCACTCACCTTGGGAGCGTCCCAACTCACGCACCAGCTCGCGCGGCGACAGTCGTTGCAGGTCGGCGACCGTCGACACCCCGAGTCTGGCCAGCTTCTCCATGGTCACCGGGCCGATGCCGGGAATGGCCCGCGCCGGCAGTGGCGCGATCGTTTCGACCTCTGAGCCCGGCGTGACCAGGCGCACCCCGTCGGGCTTGGCGAGTTCGGTGGCCACCTTGGCGATGAACTTGGACGACCCGACCCCGACCGATGCGGTCAGTCCCCCGGTCGCCTCCGTCAGCCGAACCCGCAGGTCGGCCACCTCGGCCAGCACATCGGCGGCAGCCAGCGAACGCTGCCCGGCGGCCAGGTCCACGAACGCCTCGTCCAGGCTGAGCGGCTCCACCAGCGGCGACAGTTCGCGCAGCATGGCCATCACGATGCCGCTGGCCACCCGGTAGGCGCCGAACCGTCCCGAAACGAAAGCCGCATGAGGGCAACGCCGGCGGGCCTCGTGCATGGGCATCGCCGATCGGACGCCGAACACCCGGGCCTCATACGAGGCGGTGGCCACCACGCCACGTTGGCCCAGCCCACCGACGATCACCGGCTTGCCGCGCAACGAGGGTTTGTCCCGCTGCTCGACCGCGGCGAAGAACGCGTCCAGGTCGAGGTGCAGCACCGAGGCGTGCGCGCGCATCAGCCCTGGTCAGTGACCCTGCGGTACCGCACGAAGGCGTAACCGTCGTGCGGCTCCCGAGAGATCTGTTGCCATGCGGCCGCGTCGATGGCGGGGAAGAACGCGTCCGCCTCGGGCGCCTGGTCGACCTCGCAGATGTCGAGTTCCTCGGTTCGCGACCAGGCCTCGCGGTAGATCTGAGCGCCCCCGCCGATCCAGACCGTGCGGGTGTGATCGGCCGCGGCCAGCGCGTCGTCCAGGCCGGTCACGAAAGTGACGACGGTGTCCTCACGCAGCGGTGCACCGCCCGCCTCGGAGGCCAGCCACCGTCTGCCGGCGTCGGGATCACGGCTGATCACGATCGAATGCCGGCCGGGCAACGGACGTCCGATGGCTTCGAAGGTGGCACGACCCATGAGCAGCGAACAGCCGGTGGTGACCCTTTTGAACCGCTGCCAGTCGGCTGGAATGTGCCAGGGCACGTCGCCTTGGCGCCCGATGGCACCGTTGCGACCGACCGCAGCGATCGCCACCACGCTCATCGGGGCGCCTCCTCCAGCTCGTGGACCAGTTCGTGGATGGTCTCGTGCACCGTGTGATCGCGCATCGGACGAAAGTGCCCCGCGACGTCGAGGGTCACATTACGGGCTCCCTCCAGCCGGCTGCCTTCCGGAATCACCTGGTCGTGGGTGGGCAGCAGCGAGACGATGCGGGCATTGACGTCGCGCCGGGCGCTGAGGTCGGTGATGGCGCGTGCTTTCGGCGAGAACACGCCGAGCGGGGTGCGCCGAAAGATCGACCGGGCCAGCGACGAGCCGCCGAACGGCGTACCGAGCGCGACCATGCCTCGGACCCGTGCGCCGGCGACTGGATCGAGCATCACGAGCTTGCCGATCAGGCCGCCCTTGGAGTGCCCGACCAGGATCACCCCGGACAGCTCGTGCTCGGCCAGGAATCGGACGACGACCGCGGCCGCCGGATCGAGTGCGCCGCCGTTGGAGCCGAGGGCAGGAATCAGATGGACGGGATGCCCGTAGCCGTGCAGGGCGCGGGCGAGGGGCACCAGGTACTGCCAGCGCTCCCAGATGCCGGGCAGCAGCACCAGCGGGGCGTGATGGGCGGGATCCGGACCGGGCTTCGCGAAGGCGGCCGGAGTTCCCTTGGTGGTGAACGCGTGGAACCACCAGCCGATGCCGTACGCCATGTCGACCGCTCCGCCGAACGCCCGACGGATCATGTCGATTCGAATCCGGTCGCTGCCGTACCGCTGCGGCTCATGCGCTACCGATTCCTGCCATGTCGAGCAGGGCGTCGGCCAACTCGGCGTACCGGTCATGGACGACGCCGTGCGCGGCGCCCGCGATGGTCATCACCTGAGCCCCCGGCACGAAACTCGCGAGATGTTCGCGCCAGGCCAGCGGGCTGACCCAGTCATGCTCGCCGCTGACGATCAACAGCCTGGCGTCCGCCAACGGCAGCCGCTTCTCGATCGGGTAGGCCAGCACCTTCGGGGCGGTGTCGTTGATCCACCGGATGCCCGCCCGGGCGTAGGCCGCCGCGGCGGCGAAGGAGTTGCCGGTCGGCTCGTACACCGCTCCCTGCAGAAACCGGATGGCCACGTCGCGCAGCGTCCGCTCGTTCGGCACGACCACCGGCCCGACCAGCATGGCGGCGCTCGAGTACTTCGGATAGGCGGCCAGAATCTCGGTGACCACCTGCGCGCCCATCGAATGGCCGACCAGCAACGGATCGACCACCTCGAGCTCGTCCAGTGCCCGCTTGACCACGTCGGCGAAATCGACGATCGCCATCTTGTGCTTCGGCTTGGGCAGGTCGTGGAATCCGGGCAGGTCGAAAAGCAGCACGCGACCGTACGGCGCCAGCGCGTTGGCCAGCGGCACGAAGAACCGGGAGGACACCCCGAGGCCGTGCACCAGTGCGAAGGTGGTCAGATCCTGTCGCTCGGCCTCCTCCGGACTCATCGTCCACAGTTCGTAGATGCGTACCCGGGCGTCGCCGAACTGGAACTCGTGCACGGTCATGCGCTCCAGCTCGGACTTGCGCCGGCCGATCAGAAAACGACGAAGAGTGACCATCAGACGGCGATCGGAGCCTTGATGCCCGGGTGCGGGTCATAGTTCAGCAACTCGATGTCGGCCAACGTGAACGCGTCGATCTCAGTCACGTGCGGGTTGAGCCGCAGCGTCGGCAAGGGGCGGGGTGCACGCTCCAGCTGGCGGTCGGCCTGCTCGAGGTGGTTCAGGTACAGGTGTGCGTCGCCCAGTGTGTGCACGAAGTCACCGACCTGCAGTCCGGTGACCTGGGCAACCATGTGGGTGAGCAGTGCGTACGACGCGATGTTGAACGGCACCCCCAGAAAGATGTCGGCCGAGCGTTGATAGAGCTGGCAGGAGAGCCGTCCGTCGGCGACATAGAACTGAAAGAAGGCGTGGCACGGCGGCAGCGCCATCTCGTCCAGGTCGGCGACGTTCCAGGCGGAGACGATGTGCCGGCGTGAGTTCGGGTTGGTGCGGATCGCCTCGATGACGGCCGCCAACTGATCGATGTGGCGGCCGTCCGGAGCAGGCCAGGAGCGCCACTGATAGCCGTAGATCGGGCCGAGGTCGCCCGCATCGTCGGCCCACTCGTCCCAGATCGTGATGCCGTTGTCGTGCAACCAGGCGACGTTGGTCTGGCCGCGCAGGAACCACAGCAGCTCACCGAACACGCTGCGGGTGTGCACCTTCTTGGTGGTGACCAGCGGAAAGCCCTCGCGCAGGTCGAAGCGCATCTGGTGGCCGAAGACGCTGCGAGTTCCGGTGCCGGTGCGATCGCCCTTCTCGACGCCGGTGTCGCGGACGAGCCGTAACAGGTCAAGGTACTGCTGCACGGCTAGCCCCTTCTCGTCAGCCATTGCAGCATGGCCCGAACGGCCTTGCCGCGGTGACTGATCGCGTCCTTCTCGGCCGGAGTGAGTTGTGCGTTGGTACGGGTGTTTCCCTCGGCCACGAAGATCGGATCGTACCCGAACCCATGCGTGCCGCCCGGAGCCGACACGAGTTGACCTTCCATCGTCGCGCGCAGCACGTGCTCGGTGCCGTCCGGGTGTGCGTACGCGACCGCGCAGACGAAGCGTCCGGTGCGCTCGGACGGCTCGGCGTCCGCCAGTTGGGCGATCAGCAGATCGAGGTTCTGCTGGTCGGTGGCACCCTTGCCCGCCCAACGCGCGGAACGGACGCCCGGCATGTTGTTGAGCAGGTCGACCTCGATGCCGGAATCGTCGGCCAGGGCGGCCTCGCCGGTCGCGTCGCGGCAGGCGCGTGCCTTCAGCAGAGCGTTGCCCTCGAAGGTGCGCTCGGTCTCAGCCGGCTCGGGGTACGGGGTCACCTCACTGAGGCCGAGCACATCGAGGGGCAGGTGCTGCTCGGCGACCAGGCGGCGCAGTTCGGCCAGCTTCTTGGCATTGTTGGTGGCCAGCACGACTCTGGCGCCGGCTGTCGTCACGGTCGGTCGAGCGCTGCGGCCTGCAGGCGGGTCAGTTCAGCGGTGCCGGCGACGCCGAGATCGAGCAGCGAGTCGAGCATGCCGCGATCGAACGGCGTTCCCTCGGCGGTGCCCTGCACCTCGATGAACCGCCCGTCACCCGTGGTGACCACATTGAGGTCGACCTCGGCTGCGGAATCCTCGACGTAGGCCAGGTCGAGCAGCGGCGTGTCGTCCACGACGCCCACCGACACCGCGGCGACGGACCCGATCAGAGGTTCGCCGGCCAGCGCGCCGCGCTCACGCAACCAGGCCACCGAGTCGGCCAGGGCGACATAGGCGCCGGTGATGGCGGCGGTGCGGGTGCCGCCGTCGGCCTGCAGCACGTCGCAGTCGAGCACGATGGTGTTCTCGCCGAGCGCCCGGTAGTCGATCACGGCACGCAGGGAACGTCCGATCAACCGCGAGATCTCGTGCGTACGTCCGCCGATCCGGCCCTTCACCGACTCGCGGTCACTGCGGCTGTGCGTCGCCCGCGGCAGCATGGCGTACTCGCTGGTCACCCAGCCCAGCCCCGATCCCTTACGCCAACGCGGCACCCCCTGGGTGACGCTGGCGGCGATCAGCACCCGGGTGCGCCCGAACTCGACGAGCACGGACCCTTCCGCGTGGTCGAGCCAGTTGCGGGTGAACGAGACGGGTCGAAGCTGGTAGGCGGCCCGGCCGTCGACGCGGGTGTAGGTCATGGGTCCATCCCATGCTGTCCGGGGCTGGTTAGTCAAAGCGGGGTGCTGGGGAAGGCGAATTCTGAAACTCGGCTCACGATGAAATGCCGAATGACTCCCTCGATCTCGAAAAGCCGGCGATCGAAACGTTTCGGGGCGAATCGAGGGAGGCATTCGGCATTTCAACGCGTGTTGAGTCCGCTACTGCGCCTCGACGACGGGTTCGACGCGAACCGGAAAGTTCACCGAGTTCGCGATGAAGCACCACTCGTGGGCGTCGTGGTGCGCCTGCGTGGCCGCCTCGATCATGGAGGCGTCCGTCACCAGCACCCGCGGATGCAACACCACCTCGCGGAAGGCGCCCCCGGGACCCTGCACCACCATCACGCCGTGCGCCTCGTCTGCGTATTCCGTCACCACGACGCCGCGCACAACGCAGGCATGCAGGTACGAAAGCAGGTGGCATTGTGACAGCGCCGCCAACAGCAGATCTTCGGGGTTCCAGCGCGACGGGTCGCCGCGGAACGGCTGGTCGGAGGATCCCAGCAGTACCGGCTTGCCCGTCACCTCGACGCTGACCGAGCGGTCGTAGTCGCGGTAGCCCGACGTGCCTTCGCCGCGGTTGCCCGTCCAGGTGGTCGTCAGCCGATAGTTGTGCTCGTCACCCATGGCCCCAGCCTGGCACAGCCATGCACGCACTAGGCTCTGGCTTCGTGAGCGACACCGAGGGCCCGATCGGCATCTTCGACAGCGGGTTCGGCGGCCTCACCGTGGCCCGCTCGGTGGTCGACCAGATGCCCAACGAGGACGTCATCTACCTCGGCGACACCGCCCGCGCGCCCTACGGCACCAAGAGCCTGCCCGAGGTGCGCGAGTTCGCCCTCGAATGCCTCGACCGTCTGGTCGACCGCGACGTCAAAGCCCTGGTGATCGCCTGCAACTCGGCCTCGTCCGCTGTGCTGCGCGACGCCCGCGAGCGCTACTCGGTGCCGATCGTGGACGTGATCCTGCCGGCCGCACGCCGAGCCGTTCGGGTCAGCCGCAACGGACGGATCGGCGTCATCTGCACCAGCGCCACCGCCTACTCACGCTCCTATGACGACGCGCTGGCCGCGGTTCCCGACGTGGAACTCTTCACCTCGGCCTGTCCCCTGTTCGTCGAGTTCGTCGAGGCGGGGGTGACCGGCGGGGCCGACCTGGAGGCCATCGCACACGACTACCTCGCGCCGTTGCAGCTGGCCGGTATCGACACCCTGATCCTCGGCTGCACCCACTACCCGCTGCTCACGGGCGTGATCAACTACGTGCTCGGCGACTCGGTCACGCTGGTGTCGTCCGCCGAAGAGTGCGCCAAAGCCACCTGGACGACACTGAACGAGCTCGGACTGCTCAACCACGCCCCACGTCAGGCGACCCGGGAGTTTCTGACCACCGGCAATCCGCAGAAGTTCCAGGGCATCGGCAGCCGCCTGATGGGCGGCTTCGTCACCGAAGTGGGCGGAGTCTGGTGAACGGCTGAGCGTGCCGCGGCCCGGCTCAGCCGGGCGACGACTCGGCGGAGCCGCTCCCGTTTCTCGAGCCGACACCCGTGCGCCCGCCGGGGATCGCAATGATGCCCGCGACCCCCGCCTCAGCCAGGGCTTCAGCGGCCAGACGGCGCTTGAGGTCGAGCGACTCACCGATTTCGGCGGCCAGCCGTGGACGGGTGCGCACCAGGTCGTCGATGGTGTCGATCGGGATCACCAGCAGGGTCAGCACCTCGTTGGCGATCGTCGTGGCCTGGGCCACCTCGCGAGTCAGGGCGGTGTGACCCACGAAGTCTCCGGCCTCGCTGGTGGCGAACTCGACCCGGCCACCACCGGGTAGGTCGATGGCCAGGGTGACGCTGCCCGACACGATGAAGAAGACGTCGTCCGGCACCACCCCGGCCGGGAGCACCGTCTCGCCTGCGCCGAACCGCTCCAGGTGCGCGCTGGGCCGGATCGCCTCGGTGTCGTCCGGGCGAAGATGCAGCACGGGGGCGACCACCTGCAGGGCGGCGTCCAGGCGTTGCGGCTCGGTCAGCGGGTCGGTTGCGTCGCCGTCCAGCGCGAAGCCGCGTCGTCGCGACGCGTACCAGAGCCACGACAGGTAGATGCTCAGGGCGCCGCCCGCGGCCGCCGGACCGGCCACCGGGATCGCGATCCGGTAGGCCCCCGCGCCGCGGTAGCTGGCTTGGCCCGGGTTACCCGCCACTCGTCCGGGCACCCCGTCCGCCACCGAGACCAGCAGAGCCATCACCTCGTTGGGCGGGTCGTCGGTGGTGAAGGACAAGTCGGTGGTCGCCCAGTAGGCACCACTGGGTTGCGACTTGTTGGTGAAGGACGCACTCGCCAGCGACGAGTTCGGCACGATCTGAATGCCGGACCCGGTGTCGAGGTGCACGGCCCGCCAGTTCACTTCGGTGACCCTGCCCTCGGTACCGGAGACAACCAGCCAGTCGCCGATCTTGAACAGCTGCTCGAACAGCAGCAACAACCCCGAGATGACACCGCCGACCGCGTTCTGCAGCGCGAGGCCGATCACGATCGAGGTGACGCCGAGCGCCGCGATCAGCCCGCCCACGTCCGCGCTCCACACCCACGAGAACAGCACGCCCAGGCCGACCACGACCAGCAGCAGGCGCACGATCTCGACGAAGATGGACGGAATCCGCTCCTGCCACGAACCGGCCCGGGCATTGCCGAACAAGGCCACGTTGAACGCCGAGAGCACCAGCAGAATGAGCAGGAAGCCGAGCACCGTTGCGACCACCCTGGTCCAGGCGTGCTGGTCTTCGGAGCGCAACGCGTACAGCAGCAGCAGGAACAGGGCGGCGACCGGCACGATCCAGTTGCGCAACAGCTTCACCGGACCGGCCGCCGGGCTGCCCTTGCGCTGCAGCGCCGACAGCACCTCGGTGAGCACGATCAGCAGAACCGGAACCGCCACGGCGATCGCGATCGCACCCCACAGCCATTCGCCGGTGAGGTTCACGGGCCGACCTTCCAGACGTTCTGCTTGGCTCCGCGCAGTTCGACGGTGCCGGCGTCAGAGAACGTCACGGTGTCCTGCAGCCGGTCGCGCACGCTCTGGCTGACGTAGATTCCAGGCTCCACACTCACTGTTCTCGCCCGATAGGCGAGGTTGACCGCATCTCCCCACAGGTCGTAGGCCAGGTTCGTGCGCGCGACCAGGCCGCTGGTGACGGTGCCCGTGTCGACGCCCACCCGCAACCCGATCGTGGCGTGATTCTGATCCCTGAACCGCTCGACCACGGCCTGCATCTGTTGGGCGAAGTCGACCGCGCGTCGCACGTTGTCGACCCGCGGAACGCTGAGGCCCGACGAGGCCAGGTAGCCGCCGCGCAGGGTGCGCACCTTCTCGATGCCGGCCTTCTGCGCGGCCTCGTCGAAGCCCCGCATCAACACGTTCAACCGCTCCACCTCTTCGGCGTCGGTCAGGTTGCGTGCGTATTCGTCGAAGCCAACCAACTCGGCGTAGACCACCGAGACGTTGTCGTGGTGCTCGGCGATCGCCGTCTCGCCCCGTTGGTAGCGCTCGGCCAGCGACTGGGGCATCAGGTTGTGCAGCAGCCGTCGATTCTCACCTTGCTGCTCGTCGATCAGCGCCTGTTTCACCCGCAGCCCCGACGCCATGTCGTTGAACGCCGCCCCGAGGTCACCGATCTCGTCGCGGGAGCCGCTGGGCACGTCCACATCGAGGTCACCTGCACCGACGCGTCGAACTGCGGCGGACAGTCGTTGGATCGGGCGGGTGAACACCTGCGCCAGCAGCAGCGAGAGCACGCTGACGCCCAGCATGATGCCCAGGGTGCTGAGCACCAGGTTTCGGGTGAACTCGGTGACCGGGGCGAACGCCTCCTCGGTGTCGATCCGGGCCACCGCCACCCAGTGCAGGCCGTTGATGTCGACCGGCCCGTAGGCGGTGAGATTCTCGCGGCCGAGGTAGCCGGTGGCGATCCAGGTGCCACTCTGGCCTCGCAGCGCTGCCTCCACGGACGCGGTGCGCACCGGCTGAATCAGTACCGATCCCTTCACCGCCACCGCGCGATCGGCGATCTCGGGCGCCGTGCCGGCGGCGATCACGTCGGCGCGGTACTGCTCCGGATTCTCCACCAGTTCGCGGGAGGTGCTGCGCATCAGGAAGTCCTCCCCGGCCACGTACACCTCACCGGTGCGACCCAGCCCCTGCTGCTGCCACTGCTGGTTGCCGGTCATCACGTTGTTGATCGTGTCGAGCGAGACCTGGGCGGCCATCACGCCGACGACCCCGCGGTCGTTGCCGATCGGCGAGAGCACCCACATGGTTGGCACGTTCAGTGAGGGGATGTAGCGCTCGAAGTCGGTCGTGCGCACCGCCGACACGCTGTTGGTGGCGAGCACGTCGCGGTACGCCGTGGCCAGCATCGTGTCCCGATAGGGCCCGGTGGTGACGTTGGAGCCCAGATCGACACCCTTGTAGGCCGAGTACACGACGTCGCCCTTGAGGTTCAGGAAGAGCACATCCTCGTAGCCGACCTGCTTGACCAGGCGGGACAGGTAGTCGCCGTACTGCTGGGCCGCCTTCGAGAAGGGCGTGCCGCCGTCGTTGGCGTCGTCCACGTCCAACGCCTTGTCGAAATCGGTGAACTGCGCGGTGTAGTGATACTGCAGCCAGCGTCCGGCATTCGAGGTCGGCATGAACGCGGCCGGCCCGTACGACTGGCCGGTGGCGGTGACGAGCTGCGGCACGAAGGTTTCCGCATAGTACTTCTGTAGTTCAGCCTCCTGAGCCGTGGTCAACGACCGGCTCTGAAGGTTCTCGAAGCCTTCGTTGAGCAGTCGGGACGCGGTCTGCGCGCTCAGGTTGCGCGAGTCGAGGACGACCCCTTTGGACACGTTCGCCATCGTGTCCTCGAGCGCCGAGACGCGCAGTTCGCGGACGGTGGTCAGCTGGTCGAAGGCCGCCTTGCGCAGCGACTCGCGTCCGCTGCTGTAGCCGATCAGGCCGACGACCAGGGCCGAGAGCAGGCTGACCGCAAGCAGCATGATGAGCAGCTTCGACTGGATGCCCAGCCCACCGCGGAGGCGTCCGGCGCGGCCAGGTCCGACGCGCGCCGAGGCGGACTGCGCGGTGACGTCTCGGGCGGGGAAGGGTCGACAATCGTGCTCACGAAGGGCCTCGAATCAAGTGGGGGTGCGACCGAGTGGGGGTGCTTCAACAGCGAAGTTGGTCAGACCCTACGCCACCCCTACGGGCGCATCCGGTGTCCGTCGGTCAACGTCTCACCGACGCCCGCGCCCCGCCCACCTGGGGCGGCTGCATCGTCGACCGGGAGGCTCGGCCGCGGACGTCCGGTTCAGCCTTGTCGTCCCCGCGTTCGCCGACGCGACACGGCGATCACCACGGCCCCCACCACGCCCATGCCGATGGCGATACCGACCATGTAGACCGCCACGCCAGCCCAGCCGCCGGCCACCCGGTCGGGGTTGAGGAACGGGTACGGGTACCAGCTCGGCTCCCCCGTGGTCGGGTTCGTGACCAGCGGGCCGCGCACCATGGTGTACACCGTCCAGACCAGCGGATAGGCGAGAATCCAGCCGATCGACGACCAGGCGAGTCGTCGCGGCGCGGGAGCGAACAGCAGGTCGATCAGCAGGAACGCCGGACCGACGACGTGCAGCACCTCATTCGACCACGGCAGGGTCGTGCCCTGGGGCAACTCGATGCCGCGCAGCAGCAGGTTGTAGACCACGCCCGTCATCAACATGGCGGTCGTCACACAAGCCAGCAGCGCCGGCGGCGGGCCGACCGTCCGGTTCGGGCTGGCGATGGCGGCAACGCCTGCCCACCCCAGGGTGAGTGCCGCCAGCAGATTCGACAGCACGGTGAAGAAGCTGAAGAAGTTGGCGACGGCGGTGAGCACATCGCGGCCGTTCGTCCTGGCCACCTCGACCGAGGTGCCCAACTGTCCGACCAGGGCGGCCACGATGAGCACGGCCGCCGCGCACCGGAGCCACGGCCAGAGCTGGTTCCTCATTCACCCTCCAGAGTCAGTGCGAACGACTGGCGCACCCAGTCGCAGCGCCTCAATGCAGCGTCTCGAGCAGGCCTTCGAGCAGGTAGCCCAACCACTCGTACATGCCATAGAGCACCGAGCGCGCCTCGTCGTCGTCCAACTGCTCGAGCGCTTCGAGATCGTCGGCGGTCTCGATGCCGAGCCGAACCGACAGGCTGAGCCGGATGGCCGCGATGGTCTTCAGCCACGCCTCGGCCTCGATACGACGGACGAGCACCGGGTCGCGCCCGGCGTTGGTTTCCATCAGGGCGCTCAGCACCGTGTTCGCCTGCTCGATCCGGGTGCGGCGCTGCGCGGTCTCGGTGAACCGGCGGAACTCCTGGTCGGCCTTCGGATCATCGCGGTAGGCGGGCGGGAACAGCCGGGCGACCACGGGGTCGGAGGTGTCCAGCCCGTTGGGCTCGGCCATGTCGGCCTCCCACTGGGCGAACGGGTCGTCGGTCGCGGGCCGCACGCCGTCGCCCTCGAGCAACTCGATCAGCTGCTCGACCATGGATTCGAGCACCGCCTCCTCGTAGTCGGCGAGGGTGATCAGGATCTGACTGCCCGACTTCTTGAACCGGCTCACTCGGCACGCTCCAGGCTGGCCCACAACCCGTAGGCGTGCAGGGCGTTGACGTCGGTCTCCATCGCCTCGCGGGTGCCGGACGACACCACCGACTTGCCCTCGTTGTGCACCTGCAGCATCAGTTTGTTGGCCTTGCCCTTCGAGTAGCCGAAGTAGGTCATGAAGACGTGGGTGACGTAACTCATCAAGTTCACCGGGTCGTCCCAGACGATCGTCACCCAGGTGATCATCTCGACCGGCGCATCCTGTGGACGCTCCGCCAGAACCGTGTCGCCCTCCGGCACGGCGGGCTGCGTGGATGCGAACACCATGCCCGGCATTGTGTCAGAACGTCACCCACAGCCACGCGTTACGCTGACGCCCATGCTGAACTCCACAGCTCTGCTGACCGACCATTACGAGCTCACCATGGTCCGCGCGGCGATGCGATCCGGAACCGCTTTTCGGCCCTCCATCTTCGAACTGTTCCCCCGCCGGCTGCCCACCGGAAGGCGCTACGGGGTGGTCGCCGGTGTCGGACGCACCCTGGAGGCGATCAAGGCGTTCACCTTCGATGAGGCCACCGTCGGCTGGCTGCTCGAGCACGACGTGGTCGATCAGGTGCTGGCGGATTGGTTGGCCGGCTACCGGTTCGGCGGCAGCATCTGGGGCTACGCCGAGGGCGAGATCTACTTTCCGGGTTCGCCGTTGATGATCGTCGAAGGTTCGTTCGCCGAGGCTGTGGTGCTCGAGACGGTGCTGCTCAGCATCTACAACTACGACTCGGCGGTCGCGTCGGCGGCGTCCCGAATGACCGCCATGGCGGGTGAGCGTCCCTGCATCGAGATGGGATCTCGCCGCACCAACGAGATCGCTGCCGTCGCGGCTGCCCGAGCGGCCTACATCGCCGGCTTCGCGGCCACCTCCAACCTCGAGGCAGGACGTCGCTACGGGGTGCCGACCCGAGGCACGGCCGCGCACAGCTTCACCCTGCTGCATTCCAGCGAAGCCGAAGCGTTCGCGGCGCAGCTCGGAGCGCTCGGTGAGGACACCACGTTGCTGGTGGACACCTACGACATCGAGGCCGCCGTGCGCACGGGGGTCGAGCTGACCGACGGACGACTCGGTGCCGTCCGTCTCGACTCGGGTGATCTGGCGGAGCTGGCCGGCGAGGTGCGCGCTCTGCTCGACTCACTGGGCGCCACGAAGACGCGCATCCTGGTCACCTCCGATCTGGACGAATGGCAGATCGCAGCCCTGCGCGGTGCCCCCGTGGACGGGTTCGGCGTGGGCACCTCGCTGGTCACCGGGTCAGGGGCACCCACCTGTGGTTTCGTGTTCAAGCTGGTGGCCCGGGCAGATTCCGATGAGCCCGGGGCTCCGCTGGTGCCGGTGGCCAAGAAGAGCGTCAACAAGACCAGCATCGGCGGGCGCAAGTTCGCACTGCGCCGGTTGGACGCCAGGGGTAAGGCCGAGGCCGAGGTGATCGGCATCGGGGCGCCGCCGGACGGTGACGCGAACGACCGTCCGCTGCTGGTGGAGTTGGTCCGCGACGGTGTCATCGTCGGCGCCGAGCCGCTGGCAGCTGCCCAGCAGCGGCATGCCCGGGCGCGGGCCGAGTTGCCGCTGTCGGCGTCCAAGATGTCGAAGGGCGAGGCGGCGATCCCGACCCTGATGCTCGACGAGTCGGGCGTCGCGACCGAGAACCCCTATGCGAGGAGCGAGGCGTGAGCCGGGTGCTGGTCGTCGTAGACGTGCAGAACGACTTCTGCGAAGGCGGTTCGCTGGCGGTCGTCGGTGGGGCTGCGACCGCATCGGCGATCTCAGCTGTGCTGGCGACTCATGACTATGACCATGTGCTGGCCACCCGCGACCATCACATCGACCCCGGAGCGCACTTCTCGTCGGCGCCCGACTTCGTCGACTCGTGGCCCCCGCACTGCGTCGCCGGCACTCCGGGCGCCGACTTTCACCCGAACCTCACCTGGCGCAACTTCGAGGCGGTCTTCGACAAGGGCGAGTACGAGGCCGCCTATTCGGGCTTCGAGGGCGTGGACGCCGAGGGCTCCTCGCTGGCCCACTGGCTGGCGGCGCGCGGGGCATCCGCCCTCGACATCTGCGGCATCGCCACCGACTACTGCGTGCGCGCCACGGCCCTGGACGCGGTGCGCGCCGGGCTCACCACCAGGGTGCTGCTCGAACTGACGGCCCCCGTGACACCCGCGAACGTAGCGTCGGTCGTCCGCGAGCTCACCGCGGCGGGCGTCCAGATCAGCTGACCCCGGGTGACGTTCGTCACTGAACCGCGCGGCGCACCAGGTCTGCGAACAGGGTCTCGGTGGCCTCGGTCATGGTGACCACCGCGAACGTGACCGGCCAGACGGTGCCGTCGTCCAAGGTGGCGCTGTCGTTGAAGCCGAACGTGCCGTAGCGGGCATCGAACTTGCTGGCCGCCTGATAGAAGCAGATGACCTTGCCGTCGCGAGCGTAGGCGGGCATGCCGTACCAGGTCTTGGCGCTCAACTGCGGTGCGTTCTCGGCCACGATCGCGTGGATCCGTTCGGCGATCGCACGGTCGCCCTCCGGCATGTCGGCGATCTTGTCCAGGCAGTCCTGGGCCTCGGCCGCCTGCTTGTCGCCGCTGCGCTTCGACCTGCGCAGCTCGGCGGCCCGCTCCTTCATGGCGGCGCGCTCCTCGGCGGTGAAGCTGTCGTCGGTCTCGGTGTTGCGTGGGCTCATGACTGGATCCTCTCCATCGGGTGGTGAAACGGTGGCTGGTGATGACGCGATTCGGACGAGATCGAGGGACCGTCCGAATCCGGGCAGACACACCTCAGGCCCCCAGCTGCACGGTGGCTTTCGCCACCGAATGGATGCTCTGCCGTGCTGTCATGTCATCGACTGTGCCAGCCCCGCGCCGGCCACGCTTCTTCGAAACTGATCACTTACGGACGGGTCTGGTGACCTGCTTCACGATGCAGCTCGGCAGCCCCCGCAAATCGTCGTGGGAGCGTCCGCGATACGCACTCGGGGTCTCGCCGACGAGCTGGGTGAAGCTCGAACTGAACGATCCAAGGGACGTACAGCCGACCTGCATGCAGACGTCGGTCACCGACAGGTCCGTGCTGCGGAAGAGGGCCATCGCCCGCTCGATCCGCCGGGTCATCAGCCAGGCGTACGGTGTCTCGCCGAACGCCTCCTTGAACGACCGATGAAAGTGTCCGACCGACATCAGCGACTGGCCGGCCAGCAGCGCCATGTCGAGCCGCTCGGCGAAGTCGCGGTCCATCCGGTCGCGCGCCTGGCGCAGCCGGATCAGATCGTCGGGGGTCACGAACCCAGCGTGGTGGGCGGGAGAGGTTTCGACAAGCTCCACCATCCGGCGGGTCACATGGTGCGGCGGTAGCGGCCCCCGACTTCGAAGAACGCGTCGGTGATCTGGCCCAGGGACGCCACCCGGACGGTGCGCATCAGCTCGTCGAACACGTTGCCTCCGGCGATCGCGACGGCCTTCAGTTGCGCCAGGGCCGCCGGAGCCTCGTCGGCGTGCCTGGCGTGGAAGTCGGCCAGCCGCGCCAGCTGGGACTCCTTCTCGTCCGCGGTGCCCCGCGCCAGCAGCGGGGCGTGCGCCGATTCGGCCTCGCCGATGAACGTGTTCACCCCGATGATCGGCAGCGAACCGTCGTGCTTGCGCGACTCGTAGAGCATCGACTCGTCCTGGATCAGCCCGCGCTGGTACCCGGTCTCCATGGCCCCCAGCACGCCGCCGCGCTCGGCCAGCCGGTCGAACTCGGCCAGCACGGCCTCCTCGACCAGCCCGGTCAGCTGGTCGATCAGATACGAGCCCTGCAGCGGGTTGTCGACCGATGCGAGCCCCCACTCGCTGTCGATGATCAGCTGGATCGCCAGTGCCCTACGCACGGACGCCTCGGACGGAGTCGTCACCGCCTCGTCGTAGGCGTTGGTGTGCAGGCTGTTGGCGCTGTCGTAGAAGGCGCACAGGGCCTGCAGCGTCGTCCGAATGTCGTTGAACTCCATCTCGGCAGCGTGCAGCGATCGTCCGGAGGTCTGAATGTGGTACTTCAGCTTCTGGGCCCGCTCCCCCGCGCCGTACTTCTCGCGCAACGCGATCGACCAGATGCGCCGGGCGACCCGTCCGATCACCGAGTACTCGGCGTCCATGCCGTTGGAGAAGAAGAACGACAGATTCGGCGCGAAGTCGTCGATGTGCATGCCGCGGGCCAGGTAGGCCTCCACATAGGTGAAGCCGTTCGACAGGGTGAGTGCCAGCTGGGTGATCGGGTTCGCCCCCGCCTCGGCGATGTGGTAGCCGCTGATCGAGACCGAGTAGAAGCTCTTCACTCCATGCTCGATGAACCATTCCTGCATGTCGGCCATCGCCCGTAGCGAGAAGTCGATCGAGAACAGGCAGGTGTTCTGGCCCTGGTCCTCTTTCAGAATGTCCGCCTGCACCGTTCCGCGCACCCGACGGACCACCTCTGGGTCGTCGGCGGCGTCGATGGCCGCGTTGAAGAACATCGCCAGAATGGTCGGCGCCGGGCCGTTGATGGTCATCGATACCGACGTCTTCGGGTCCGCTAGGTCGAAGCCGGCGAACAGGTCGCGCATGTCGTCCAGCGTCGCGATCGACACCCCCGAGGTGCCCACCTTGCCGTACACGTCGGGTTGGCGGGCGGGGTCGCGTCCGTACAGGGTGACCGAGTCGAACGCCGTCGAGAGCCGGGTGGACGGCTGCCCTTTCGCCAGCAGGTGGAACCGCCGGTTGGTGCGAGCCGGGTCGCCCTCGCCGGCGAACATGCGAGTGGGCCGCTCCCCCGATCTCTTCAGCGGAAACACCCCCGCCGTGAACGGGAACACCCCGGGACGGTTCTCGCTGCGCAGGTACCGAACCAGGGCTCCCTTTTCGTCATCGGACGGGGCCGCCACCTTCGGTAGCCGGGTGCCCGAAAGCGTTTCGGTGATGTGCTGGTCCTCGGCGAGCTGTGCATGCCAGGTGGCCAGCAGGCCGTCCACCTCGGCGGGCAGCGGTTCACGCAGCGCCTGCAGCGGGGACGGATCGTCCAACAGGGCAGCAACCGCCTCGACGTGCTCATGCCGGCGGGTCGTCTCGACCAGTGCGTCGGTCGAGGTGTGATAGCTGCGCACGGTGAGCGCCACCTCGGCCAGGTAGCGCTCGCGGACGGGCGGAATGATCGCCGCGCTCGGACGCCCCGCGACCGGACCGGCCGAATCCGTCGCGACCGCCGCCCAGCCGGATCGCCCTTCAGGATGGTCGCCGCCGTGCGGCTCGTCCCGCCCGTTCGCCAGATCGCGCAATGGCCCGATCAGCTGCCGGTACAGCTCGTCCACCCCGTCGTCGCCGACCCTGGAGGCGATGGTGCCGAAGACCGGCTGGCTCTGCCACGACTGCCCGAAAGCACCCCGGTTGCGGATCAGCTGGCGGGCGACATCACGTCGGGCGTCCTCGGCCCCGCGCCGGTCGAACTTGTTGATGGCCACCAGGTCCGCGACTTCGAGAGCGGCGATCTTCTCGAGTTGGGTGGCGGCGCCGTACTCGGGCGTCATCACGTACAGCACCAGGTCGGCATGATCGGCGATGGCGGCATCACCCTGGCCCATACCGGGGGTCTCGATGATCACCAGGTCGTAGCCGGCCCCACCACAGGCGTGCACCATCTCGTCCAGGCCGGTGGGGATTCCGCCGGGGGCTCCTCGGGTGGCCAGCGAGCGGAAGTACACCCCGGCCAGAGCGTTCATCCTGATCCGATCGCCCAGCAGCGCACCACCGCGCCGTGCCGTCGGATCGATCGCCAGCACGGCGATCCGCAGACTCGGCGCATGTCGGCGAAAGCGGAGCAGCAGTTCGTCGGTGAGCGAGGACTTGCCCGAGCCGCCGGTGCCGGTGATGCCGAGCACCACCGGACGTCGCTCGATCGATCCCACCGGATTCGTGCCGCCCTCGGCCAGGATGGTGATCGTGCGGGCCAACGCGCCGGTGGGTTCCTGGGCCAGGTCGCGACGGCAGGCGGCGATCACGTCGTCCGCCATGCCCACCAGGCCGAGCCGCTGGCCGTCTGCCGGGCTGTAGATGACGACTCCCTTGGCGGCGAGCGCCTCGATCTCTTCGGGCACGATCACCCCGCCACCGCCCCCGACGACCTTGGCGGAGGAACCCCGCTGCGCCAGCAGGTCGACCAGGTAGCCGAAGTACTCCATGTGCCCGCCCTGATAGGACGACACCGCAACACCGTGAGCGTCCTCGTCGATCACCGCGGTCACCAGGTCTTCGACGCTGCGGTCATGGCCCAGGTGAATGACCTCGGCGCCCCGCGACTGCAGCACGCGCCGGATCACGGTGATCGCGGCGTCGTGACCGTCGAACAGGCTGGCTGCGGTGACGATCCGCACCGGTGAGGAACGCATGAGCCCATTGACTCACATCGTCGGGGTGCGGTCGAGTTGGTCGGGACTGCGACTGATGCCGTGGATCATGCCGGCCGGTGGCCGGTCAGCCGACGACGTCGGCCGTCCAGCTGCGAGCCAACACCGCCGCCTTGGCGCATGACTCGGGCAAGGGGTCGGGGTACTCCTGCAACACGGGCCGGACGCACCAGCTGCGTCCGTCGCGGTGCGCCACTTCGACCAGCTCGTCGGCGACCTGCCGGGTGGCGAGCGAGGCCGGATCGGTCTCGCCGATGGTCGCCCGCACGAGCGCCTCCGCAACCGCGGCGGCCGGAGTCAGATGGCCCCGGCCACGGTCATGCCACGGCCCGAACGTCTCAGCGGCGAGCAGCCCCGCCTCCGCCGCCAGCAACGCCGCTTCGGCGACCGCGATGGTCAGCCGGGCCACCGACTGCCCGGACGGCAGCAGCACCCCGGTGGGTGCGAACCGATGGCCTCCGGTATGGGTGCACTCCCACACCCGCCCCGGGCGGATGCGCTCGAGCGCGAGGGCGATCGGACGCCCGCGCACCGCACAACACAGGTCGCGCTTGCCGTTGGCGCAGACCAGCAGCACGCCGCCGTCCACGCGTTCCAACCAGTCGACGGACGCCAGCAACTCGGCCGGATCGGCCGACTCCATCAGGTGCCACGGCAGCTCGAGCACCTGCTCGGGCTCGGCCACCGTGCCGCCCAGCAGCCAGGGCGTTGCGTTCAGCCCGCCGGCCACGAACACCTGCCGACGCGGATGGTCGGCATGATCCGCGTGGCTGGCCGGCCGCCTGATCAACAGGGCGCGTCCGCCCGCGGTGGCTACGGCCGCCTCCACACGCGCACCCAAGGCGGGGTCGAGCCGCGACTGGGTGAACGCCTTGGCCCCCCAGGGACCGTCCTGCTGCAGCGCCACCCAGAAGTCGGCACGCGGCGCCGAGCCCCATGCGGGCAGCCCGACGGCGTCCCAGGCGACCGAGCAGGTCATCGCGGCAGCCGCCGCCAAAGCTCTCGCGGAACCAACGGCGCGACCACGAACATCGCCCGCAACTGCCACGGGATCCACAGCTCGACCGGGCCGCCGCCACGCACCCGCTTCACGACGGCGTCGGCGACCTGGGCGGGGGTGGACGAGAACGGAGCCGGATCCATGCCCGCGGTCATCCGTCCGATCACGAAACCGGGACGGGCGATGATCAGGTCGACCCCACTGCCGTGCAGCGAGTCGGCCATGCCTGAGGCGAACCCGTCCAGGCCCGCCTTCGCCGACCCGTACACGAAGTTGGCCCGCCGCACCCGCTGGCCGGCGACGGACGAGAACGCCACCAGGGTGCCCTCGCCGCGGGAGCGCATGCGGCCCGCCAGCACAGTCAGCAGCGAGGCCTGAGCCACGAAGTCGGTGTGCAGAATGCGGACGACCTCAGCCGGGTCGGTCTCGGCCAACGCCTGGTTGCCCAGCACCCCGAACGTCAGCACCGCGATGTCGATGGGGCCGACTTCGGCCTCGATCGCCGCCACCGAGTCGGTGTGGGTCGCCACCGCGTCGGCGTCGAAGTCGACGTGCAGCACCCGGGCGGCCTGCGGCACCTCCGGACGATCGCCGCCCGGCCGCGAGGCCAGCACCACCACGTTGCCCGCAGCCAGCCGGTTTGCGATCTCGAGGCCGATCTCGGAGCGTCCGCCGAAGACGGCGACGACGCTCACAGCGTTGCCCGCAACGCCCGCAGGCGGGTGAGGCTGGAGGCACGGCCCAGCAGCTCGATCGACTCGAACAGCGGCGGCGAGACCCGCGAGCCGGTGATGCCGACCCGCACCGGCCCGAACGCGAACCGCGGCTTGAGCCCCAGCCCGTCGATCAGGCTGGTGCGCAGCGCGGCTTCGATGCCGGGGGTGTCGAACGGCTCCGTCACCTCGAGCGCATCGATCGCGGCGTCGAGCACAGCCGCCGAGTCGTCGCCCAACTGTGCGCGGGCGTCGTCGGCGATCACCAACTCGTCATCGCCGGTGAACAGAAAGTCGAGCTTGCCCAGAGCCTCGGACAGCAGCCCGAGCCGTTCCTGGATCAACGGCGTGGCCCGGCGCAGCAGGTCGACCTTCGCCGGCTCGACGTCGCTCCACTCGCCGGTGAAGGTGAGGTGCTCGACGATCCGGTCGGCGAGCTCGTCCGGCGTCATGGCGCGCAGGTACTCCCCGTTCAGCCAGTCCAGCTTCTTCAGGTCGAAGATCGGGCCGACGGTGTTCACCTTCGACCAGTCGAACCCGGCTACGAACTCGTCGAAGGTGGCCAGCTCCGAGTGGCCCACCGGCGGGTAGGCCAGCAGCTGCAGAAAGTTTCGCAGGGCCTCCGGCAGGTAGCCCTGCTCACGGAACCACATCAGCCTCGCGGCCGGGTTCTTGCGCTTGCTGATCTTCGACTTATCGGTGTTGCGCAGCAGCGGCATGTGCGCGAACGCCGGCGGCGTCAGGCCGAGAAACTCGTACAGCAGCACGTGCTTGGGCGTGGAACTGATCCACTCCTCGCCGCGCACCACGTGGGTGATGCCCATCAGGTGATCGTCGACGACGACCGCGAGGTGGTAGGTCGGAAAGCCGTCCGCTTTCAGAATCACCTGATCGTCCGGACGGGGGGCGCTGACCTGGCCGCGGATCACGTCCACGAACTGCAGCGGCGCGTCATCGGGAATCAACATGCGCACGACGGGCGTCGGGCTGAAGCCGGGCAGTGCCTCGCGCTGCTCGCGGGTCTTGCCCAGGCACACCCGGTCGTAGCCGGTCACCGACGCCTTGGACGCCTGCTGCTCGGCCCTCAGCTCGGCCAGCCGCTGCGAGGAACACCAGCAGTGGTAGGCGTGCCCGGAGGCCAGCAGTTGCTCGACGAACGGCCGATAGGTGTCCAGCCGCTCCGACTGCCGGTACGGGGCGTACGGGCCGCCCACGTCCGGGCCTTCGTTCCAGGTGAGGCCCAGCCAGCGCAGCGTCTCGAAGATCTGCTGCTCCGAATCGGCGACGTAGCGGGCCCGGTCGGTGTCTTCGATGCGCAGGACGAACGAGCCGCCGGTGGCCTGCGCGAAGGCCTTGTTGAACAGGGACATGTAGGCGGTACCGACGTGTGGATCGCCCGTGGGCGACGGTGCAACACGCAGCCGTGCAGGAGTCTGAGTCATGACCGGGCCAGCCTATCGCGAGCCTCGGACGCCCCCTGGGCCGTCGAGCGAACGCCGAGTCGCCGTTGATAGCCTGACGCCCATGACCGCCGAGCCTGCCGCCAACGATTTCATCCGCGACATCGTCCGGCGCGACAACGAGCAGGGCACGTTCGGCGGACGCGTCCAGACTCGCTTTCCGCCCGAACCGAACGGCTACCTGCACATCGGCCACGCCAAGGCGATCGTGGTGGATTTCGGCATTGCCGGCGACTTCGGCGGGGTGTGCAATCTGCGCCTCGACGACACCAATCCCGACACCGAAGAGACGGAATACGTCGATTCGATCTGCGACGACATCGCGTGGCTGGGGTACACGCCGGCGTCCGTTCTGTACGCGTCGGACTACTTCGAACAGCTCTACGCGTGGGCCGAACTCCTGGTCATGGCGGGTAAGGCCTTCGTCGACGACTCCGACAACGAGACCATCTCGGCGCAGCGCGGGGGCTTCGGCAAGCCGGGCATCGAGAGCGAGTACCGCGGTCGCAGCGTCGATGAGAACCTCGACCTGCTGCGCCGCATGCGGGCCGGCGAGTTTCCGGACGGTGCGCGGGTGCTTCGCGCCAAGGTCGACATGCAGCACGAGAACATGCAGCTGCGCGACCCGGTGATGTACCGGATCAGGCACGCCGACCACCACCGAACCGGCGACACCTGGGACATCTACCCGACCTACGACTGGGCGCACGGCCAGTCGGATGCGATCGAGGGCGTCACGCATTCGGTCTGCACGCTGGAGTTCGACACCCACCGTGCCCTCTACGACTGGTACCTGGAACAGTTGCCGCTGCCGTCCGATCAGCCGAAGCAGATCGAGTTCGCACGGTTGGAGTTCACCCACACCGTCACCAGCAAGCGTCGCTTGAAGAAGCTCGTGGACGAAGGCCTGGTGGACGGCTGGGACGACCCCCGGATGCCCACCCTGCGGGCCCTTCGCAGGCGCGGCTACCCGGCGGCGGCGATCCGGCAGTTCTGCCGCGACATCGGCACGACCCGAACGAACAGCCGCCAGTCGATCGAGGCGCTGGAGAGCTACGTGCGGCGCGACCTGAACGCCGGCGCGCAACGGCGGATGGCGGTGCTGCGTCCGCTCAAGCTGGTGCTGACCAACTGGCCGCAGGGCCAGGTCGACCACTTCGAGGTCGCCAACAACCCCGAGAACCCGGCTGACGGGGTTCGCTCGGTCGCCTTCACCGGGCAGCTGTGGATCGAGGCCGAGGACTTCGCCGAGGTGCCGCCGCCCAAGTTCTTCCGACTCTCGGTCGGACGCGAGGTGCGCCTGCGCGGCGCGTACCTGATCACCGCCACCGAGGTGGTCAAGGACGACGCAGGCACCATCGAGCAGGTGAACGCCACCTTCGACCCCGAATCACGGGGCGGCAACTCCCCCGACGGACGCAAGGTGAAGTCGACCATGCACTGGGTCTCGGCGTCGCACGCCGTTGCGGGCACGGTGGCGCTGTACGACCGCCTCTTCTCGGCGGCGCTGCCCGGGGAGCGCACCGGTGAACCCCTGGACGACCTGAACCCGAACGCTCGCGAACTGCTGACGAACTGCCAACTGGAGGCCGCCCTGGCCGAAACGGCGCCGGGCGAGGTCGTGCAGTTCGAACGCCTCGGCTACTTCGCCAAGGATCCGAGCGAACCGATGCTCTTCCACCGCACAGTCGGCCTGCGCGACGAATGGGCGGCCATCCAGCGGCGCCACACCGCCGGTTGAGCTTGTCGAAACCACCTCGACCACCTGGTCGTTGAGCTTGTCGAAACCACCTCGACCACCTGGTTGGTTGAGCTTGTCGAAACCACCTCGACCACCTGGTTGGTTGAGCCTGTCGAAACCATCTCGTCCTGCCGCAGATCTTGATCTCGACAAGCTCGACCAACCGACACATCGATCAGGCCCGCTCAATCTCACCTCTTCGGCGCGGACAGGTCACGCGCCAGCCTGGACGGACGCCATGCTCGCACCCCCGTCACCCACTGTGACCACGGGTACGACAACCGCACCCAGAAGTAGTTCACGTACTCCGCGACAGCGAACAGCCACAGCAGCACGCCGAACACCCGCGCCGGAACGCTCGAGCTCGGAAACCACCAGACGATGCCGGCCGCGGCACCGGCGAGCATCCCGATATTCACGATCCGGAACACCCGATGGATCGACGCCACGGACGAAGGCATCCGTCCGCCGGGAATCCACCGAAGCGCCACCAACCAGTAGGCGCCGCCCTGCACCAGCACCCAGGCGAGTACCGCGAGCGCAACGACCACCGTTGCCGTGTCGTCGTATCGGCGAACCACCAGGTACCAGACGACGCCGACGGACGCGGCCGCAGCCAGTTCCCCGAGCCCCAGGCTCAGGTAGCGGCGACGAATGGCGGTGCGGCCCATGCGTTCGAACGTACCCCGGCTCACTATCAAGGCTCTTTCCACGGTCGGTGGCGAAACTGCACCAGATTTGCGGACGGCCCGGCCTCACGAGCGCGACCCTTCTCAGAATCTGGTGCAGTTTCGCCGCTCCCCGCGGCCACCAGTCTGGTCGGCATCGCTGGCCCCGGAGTCCGCCCGACCCGTGTCGCCGGAGGTTTGGGATGAGCGGTGGCAATAGGCTCCACCGTGGGCAGGCGCCGCGCTCGCCAAATCAGCCCGCCCGACCAGGAGGAATCCGATGAAGGATCGGCTCACGCCGCTCACGATCCCGTCCCGCAAGGGCCGCCTGGCAATCGTCACCGGTGCCAGCAGCGGCATCGGCAAGGCCACCGCGCGCGCCCTGGGGTTGGCCGGCGCCGACGTCGTACTGGCCGTCCGCAACGTCGAGAAGGGCGAGGCGGTCGCCGCCGAGCTGCGATCCGAGAACCCTGAGGGCACGCACACCGTCGCCCACCTCGACACCGCCGACCTCGAGTCCGTTCGCACCTTCGCCGACGCGTACGCCGAGCGTCGGGTCGACATCCTGGTGCTGAACGCCGGAATCGGTGGCACCAAGAAGCGCGAGGTCACCGCCCAGAACCACGAGCTGGTGATGGCCACGAATTACTTGGGGCACTTCGCTCTGACCGCACGCCTGCTGGACGCCCTCCGGCGGGCGAGCCGCGCCCGCATCGTCACGCTCGGCTCGATCGCGGCCCGCGGCGGAAAGATCCGTCCCGATGATCTCGACCTGCAGCGCCGCTGGTCGTCCGGACGCGCGTACTCCAACAGCAAGCTGGCGATGGTCATGTTCGCCCGTGAGTTGCAGCGGCACAGCACCCGCGGCGACTGGGGGCTGAACGCGCACGCCGCGCACCCCGGTTGGTCGGTCACCGGGCTGTTCCCGGCCAACGCACTCGCCGGCTTCGGCACGTTCGTCGGCGGTGCCAGCGGCGTGATGCAGTCCCCCGGCGACGGCGCGCAACCGGTGGTGTTCTGCGCCGCGAGCCGCCAGGCTGCGGCCGGGGGCTATTACGGTCCGATCGGCATGCTCGGCACGTCCGGACCCGTCGGCCGTGCCCCGCTACCCCGCCAGGCCCGCTCGGCCACAGACCTGAGCGCCCTGTGGCACGCCTCGGAGCAGGCCACTGGGGTGGCATTTCCCCAGTGACCCCTCGGCCGAGTGACGCTCGAGGCGTCAGCCGACGGCTCAGACGCCGACGGTTGCCGGATCAGCAGTCGCCGGTCGCACGTCACCGGGCTCGGACGGCGTCGTCTGCGATCGGAGCGCCCAGCCGATCAGCATGAACATCAGGCCCAAGCCGATCACCAGCAGCGACACGCCATAGGCAAGTACCGACGTGAACAGGGACGCCC
>Ga0075156_10000010_pt1 | contig 82711 bp, 69 predicted proteins | sample JI81AbrownDNA_FD_70966 | JGI IMG/M metagenome (GOLD analysis project Ga0075156, IMG submission 70966) | Wastewater effluent complex algal communities from Wisconsin, to seasonally profile nutrient transformation and Carbon sequestration -... | ecosystem: Engineered > WWTP > Effluent > Algae...
GGAGGCACGCAGAGCCATTCTTGATTTGCGCCAGAGGATTGAGGCTTCCAGTCAGGCCCTCGAACAGAAAATGGCGATCGAATCCAAGCGTGCGAACGAAGAGGACGCCCAGCTTCGCCGAAGCCTGATCGATTTGCAAAACCAGCTGGAGGCCGTGAAAGCCGACCAAGCCAAGCTGCGTGGGCAGAACGAGCAACTGGCCCGCGATCTGGCAGAGTTGGAACGCAAGCAGAAAGATGATGCGCAGGCATTTGGTGATCGCCTTCGCAAACTGGAGCCTGCCAAGGTGACTTTTGATGGTCGTGAGTTCACGGCTGAACCTGTGGAAAAGCGGGACTTCGAAACGGCCATGGCAATTTTCCGCAAAGGGGAATTTGCCAACTCGGAAGTTGCGTTTGTGGATTTCATCAACCGGTATCCGCAGAGTGGCTATCGTCCGTCTGCCATGTTCTGGTTGGGCAATGCGCAATACGCAACCAAGGATTACAAGGATGCCCTGGTGAATTTCCGTAATCTGGTCGCGCAAACACCCGACCATTTGCGCGTTCCGGAAGCGATGCTTGCCATTGCCAATTGCCAACTGGAAATCAAGGAAACCAAGGGCGCCCGCAAGACGCTTGAGGACCTGATTGCCCGCCATCCTTCTACCGAGGCAGCTGCTGCGGCCAAGGAACGGCTGGCACGGCTCAAGTAACCCCGCCTGGCGGACGGATGTATGGGTACCGATGACGCGGATCTGTCCCGCCGTTTTTCCGGACTGGATCGTTTGTACGGTCAAACGCAAGCCGCAGCCGTGCGGGAAGCACATATCGCCGTAGTTGGCATCGGTGGTGTCGGCTCTTGGGCTGCAGAGGCGCTTGCGCGCAGCGGCGTGCGTAAGCTGACCCTTATCGATATGGACCACGTGGCTGAGTCCAATATCAACCGACAGGTGCATTCCCTCAGTACCACGATTGGCATGGCAAAAATCCTTGCGATGCGTGACCGCATTGCGCTGATCAATCCGCATTGTCAGGTTGACTGTGTAGACAGTTTTGTGGAGCAGAAAAATTGGCCCGCTTTGTTGACAGACAAGGTAGACGCGGTCATTGATGCCTGCGACCAGGTGCGTGCCAAGACAGCGATGGCGAGTTGGGCGCTTGAGACCCGCACCCACTTCATCTCGGTTGGGGCTGCAGGCGGAAAGCGGCATGCTCACCTTGTGGATGTAGCTGATCTGGCTGAAGTCACCCACGATCCGCTGTTGGCCCAATTGCGCTACCAGTTGAGAAAGCACCACGGCGCGCCCAGGCCCGGCAAGAAGATGGGTGTGGCGTGTGTCTTCAGTCGGGAGGCCGTAGCGCCGGCGGACGCTTCGTGCGCAGTGCAGGGTGACGGATCACTCAACTGCCACGGGTATGGTTCCATCGTCACCGTAACGGCCAGTTTCGGAATGGCCGCGGCGGGCTGGGTGATGGATAAAATTTCGCAGACTCGCATTACAAGCGCATGAATAACGCTATAATTTGAGGCTTCGCAGATAACGTTTTATATAGCGCTATTTGTCGGGACCTTAGCTCAGTTGGTAGAGCAGCGGACTTTTAATCCGTTTGTCGTGGGTTCGACCCCCGCAGGTCCCACCAATTTATTGGGAATTTAGCTCAGCTGGTAGAGCAGCGGACTCTTAATCCGTAGGTCGAGAGTTCGAATCTCTCAGTTCCCACCAGTTTGGCTTAGAGCCATAAGGAAACCCCGCTATCGTAATGGTAGCGGGGTTTTTTGTTTTTTGCAAAAAGTGGCAATCGTTGCCATTGCGTTGCCATTAATGTTGCGAGCCAGCCTTTTGCACGTATTTCCTCTGAAGAGGAGTTCACTGAAGCGATGAGATTTTTACAGCATCGGAAAATGCTCGCAGTCCCAATGCTCGAAATACTTCAACAAATATGCACTGCTTTCGTTGCAGAGCTGCAATTGACCGATGTAACGAATGAATCGCAGTACCTGCAATAGCCAAATGCAAAAGTCAACGTGACAATCCTGGCGTATCTTGGCGATATGTAGTGAGCGAAGACGGGCTAAGTTGTTGATTTATATAGGCTTTTTAAGCCACTCTTAATCCGTAGGTCGAGAGTTCGAATCTCTCAGTTCCCACCAGTTTGGCCGAGTGCCATAAGGAAACCCCGCTATCGAAATGGTAGCGGGGTTTTTTTTGGGCTGCGTGGCTCAGCCCTCCATCAGGGTGGTCAGCTCCAGCCAGCGCTCTTCCAGTGCACGCAATTCTTCGTTCACCATGCTCAGGCGTTTGCCAAGGTCGGCAATTTCAGCGGGATGCTGGTTGGTCGACAGCTTGCTCTCCAGCGCAGCACCTTCCCCGTTGAGCACCGCCAGGCGCGCTTCGACGTCCTGCAGTTCCTTCTTCACCTTGGGTGAGGTATCGCCTTTTGACTTGGCTGTTGCCACCGCTGCAACAGGGGCTGGTTTGACGGGGGCCTTGGCGGCCTCCTTGGCTTCTTCGCGCTGGCGTTTGGCTTCATCGAGCAAATAGCGCTGGTAGTCATCCAGGTCTCCGTCGAACGGTTCCACGCCACCGCGTGACACCATCCAGAACTCGTCGCACACCGCGCGCAACAGTGCACGGTCGTGGCTGACCAGCATCACGGTGCCTTCAAATTCGTTGAGCGCCATAGACAGGGCTTCGCGGGTTGCCAGGTCCAGGTGGTTGGTAGGCTCGTCCATCAGCAGCAGGTTGGGGCGCTGCCAGACAATCATGCACAGCACCAGCCGCGCTTTTTCACCACCGCTCATGCTGCCCACGGCCTGTTTGACCATGTCGCCGCTGAAGTTAAAGGTGCCCAGAAAACTGCGCAAATCCTGCTCGCGGGTTGGCTGGTTGCTTAGTTTGCCTGCTGCGCCCAGCTCTTTTGCCAGGCGGATCATGTGCTCCAGCGGCGTGTCCGCGGGGCGCAGCACATCGAGTTCCTGCTGCGCAAAGTAGCCAATATTCAGGCCCTTGCCTTCGGTAATTTCGCCACCAATGGCTTGCAGGTCGCGGGCCACGGTCTTGACCAGTGTCGACTTACCCTGCCCGTTGGCGCCCAGAATGCCGATACGCTGCCCCGCCAGCACGGACTTGCTGACGTTGTGCACGATCACGGTGGGTGGCGTGCCTTCGGGCGCGTCTTCGGGCGGCGGGTAGCCAAAGCTGACGCCGCTCATGGAGAGCATGGGGTTGGGCAGGTTGGCTGGCTCCTTGAATTCGAACGTGAAGTCTGCCTCCGACAACAGGGGGGCGATCTTCTCCATGCGGTCCAGTGCCTTGACCCGGCTCTGCGCCTGCTTGGCCTTGCTGGCCTTGGCCTTGAAGCGGGCAATGAACTTCTGCAGGTGGGCGATCTTGTCCTGCTGTTTGGAGTAAGCGTTTTGTTGCAGCTCCATCTGCTCGGCGCGCATGTCTTCGAACTTGCTGTAGTTGCCGCCATAGCGCACCAGCTTACCGGCATCAATGTGCAGCGTGACGTTGGTGATTGCATCCAGAAACTCGCGGTCGTGGCTGATGACAATCATCGTGCCTTCGTACTTCTTGAGCCAGGCCTCCAGCCAGACCAGGGCGTCCAGGTCCAGGTGGTTGGTGGGCTCGTCCAGCAGCAGCAGGTCGCTGGGGCACATCAGGGCACGCGCCAGTTGCAGGCGCATGCGCCAGCCCCCGGAAAAGCTGTTCACCGGGTTGGTCAGTTCCGTGGTCTTGAAGCCCAGACCCAAAATGAGGGCCTGCGCACGGGCAGCAGCGTCGTACTCGCCGGCATCGTGCAGCCCGGTGTAGGCGTGGGCCATGCGGTCATAGTCGTCGGTGGCTTCGGCCGCCGCCACTTCCTGGCGTGCGGCGTTGAGCACCGTGTCCCCCTCGATCACGAAATCGGTGGCGCTCTGGTCCGTTTCTGGCATGTCCTGGGCGACCTGGCCCATGCGCCACTGGGCAGGGATGTAGTACTCGCCCGCATCTTCATGCAGGTTGCCGTTGAACAGGGCGAACAGCGAGGACTTGCCGGCGCCATTGCGGCCGACGAGGCCGACTTTTTCGCCAGGATTGAGCGTGACGGAGGCACCCTCAAGCAACACCTTGGCGCTACGGCGCAAGGTGACATTTTTCAAAGTAATCATTTCAGGAGCGATTCACGCGTGATGAGCAAGACCTGGTCGTCACCAGCGCTGGTTTCCAGCCAGACCACTTCCAGGGATGGAAATGCGGCTTCAAAGTAGGGGCGTTCATTGCCAATTTCGAGCACCAGCACCGCGTCAGGTGCCATATGTGCCGGAGCCTGTTGTAACAGTTTACGGATAAAGTCCATGCCGTCCGTGCCGCCTTGCTGGTTGCCATCCAGCGCGATGAAAGGCTCCGCCAGGTATTCGGGCGGCAGTTCCGACATGCTCTGGGCATTGACGTAGGGCGGGTTGCACAGGATCAGGTCGTACGGCCCCATCGCTCCAGCCAGGCCATCGGACTCCAGCAGCCGGATGCGCTCGCCCAGCCCATGACGCTCCACATTGATGCGGGCCACATCCAGCGCGTCACGCGATATATCGGCCCCGTCCACCACGACATCGGGGTAGACCATGGCGGCTATCACAGCGAGGCTGCCGTTGCCGGTGCACAGGTCCAGCACGCGGTGCGTGGATTCCTTGAGCCAGTAGTCAATGCTGCCGTCCACCAGCAACTCGGCAATCAGCGAGCGCGGAACGATGACCCGCTCGTCCACATAGAACGCAACACCCTGCAGCCAAGCCTCGTGGGTCAGGTAGGCTGCGGGTTTGCGCGTGGTGATGCGCGCTTCCAAAAGTGTAGCGGCTTGTGCAATATCGGCGAAGGCTAACGGCCTATTTCCTTCAGAATTCTCGCCGGTAAGCTGTGTGTCCAGCGGCAATCCCAGGCTGTGCAGTACCAGCCATGCGGCTTCGTCGAAGGCGTTGGTCGTGCCATGGCCAAACGACACACCGGCATCGGTCAGCCGTTGTGCGGACGATTCAATCAACTCAAGCAGGGTCATGCGCTGGCCTGCTGATTCAGGTTTTCCAGCACCCGGCGGTAAATGTTTTTAAGGGGCTCAATGTCCGACACCGCCACATGCTCGTTGATCTTGTGGATGGTGGCATTGGGCGGGCCGAATTCGATCACCTGGGGGCAGATCTGCGCGATGAACCGTCCGTCACTGGTGCCGCCGGTGGTGGAGAGCTGGGTCTGCACGCCGGTTTCAGCCAGGATGGCCTCCCGCACTGCGTCCACCAGCGGACCAGGGGTCGTGAGAAATGGCAGGCCACCAATGGTCCAGGCCAGATCGAATTCCAGACCGTGTTTTTGCAGGACCTTGGTGAGCCGGCTTTGCAGGGACTCTGGCGTGGACTCGGTGGAAAAGCGGAAATTGAAGTCGATCACCACGTCACCCGGAATGACGTTGCTCGCCCCCGTGCCGCCATGGATGTTGCTGACCTGCCAGGTGGTGGGCGGAAAGAACGCATTGCCATCGTCCCACTGCACTCCGACGAGCTCAGCAAGTGCAGGAGCCACCAGGTGGATGGGGTTGCGGGCCATGTGCGGGTAGGCAATGTGCCCTTGCACCCCCTTGACTGTGAGCTTGCCGCTCATGGTGCCGCGCCGGCCGTTTTTGATCATGTCGCCGGTGCGCTCGACCGAGGTGGGCTCTCCCACGATGCAATAGTCCAGCACTTCGCCGCGCGCCTTCAGGGTGTTGCACACCACCACCGTGCCATCGTTGGCCGGGCCTTCTTCGTCGCTGGTCAACAGAAAGCCGATGTTGAGTTGCGGCTGTGGATGGGCGGCGATAAATTCTTCTACCGCCACCACAAAAGCGGCCAGCGAGGTTTTCATGTCAGCCGCACCGCGGCCATAGAGCTTGCCGTCGCGGTGGCTGGGGGTAAACGGCGGGCTGGTCCACTGGTCCAGCGGCCCGGTGGGCACCACATCGGTGTGGCCGGCAAAGACCAGTGTTCTGCCTGGCTTTGTATTTGCTATTGAATTAATAGCTGCTTGCGCAATATCGACGGGGGCTACAGCCCGTTTTGCCCATAAATTGGTGACTCGAAAGTCGTCCGGGCCACTCACGATGCTTTCGCAGACAAAACCGCAGGCAGTCAGCCGCTTTGCAATCAGCTCCTGGCATCCACCATCGAGCGGCGTGACAGAGGCGCGCGCAATCAGTTGCTCCGCCAGGTACAAAGTCTCTGTCATACAGCCCCCACGCTGGCCACTGCGTTGGCTGCGCTGCCCCCCGAGGGAGTGCGATCTTGTTTGAAGCGGTTCCGCGCGGCGATCATCAATGCTTCACGTCCAGGGTGATCTCGGTGAAGGAGGCCTGTTCGTCCTCTTCCTGCGCCGCAACGGGTTGGGCCGCCTTGGTGAAATCGTTTTGCAGGCGCCACATCAGGTTGGTGGGCGAGTCTGCATGGGCCAGGCCTTCCTTGCGGTCCACCGTGCCGTCGACGATCAGGCGGGCGATGTCGTGCTCGAAGGACTGCGAGCCTTCCGCCATGGATTTCTCCATGGCTTCCTTGATGCCCGAGAAGTCGCCTTTTTCTACCAGCTCGGAAATGAGCTTGGTGTTGAGCAGAACTTCCACCGCCGGCGTACGCGCACCGGTCGTGGTGCGCAGCAAGCGCTGGGACACCACCGCCTTGAGCGCTGCCGCCAGATCACCCAGCATGGTGGAGCGAACTTCCACCGGGTAGAAGCTCAGGATCCGGTTCAGGGCCTGGTAGCTGTTGTTGGCGTGCATGGTGGCCAGGCACAAATGGCCGGACTGCGCATAGGCAATGGCTGCGGACATGGTCTCACGGTCACGGATTTCGCCGATCAGAATCACATCGGGCGCCTGGCGCAGCGCATTCTTCAGTGCAATCTCCAGCGACTGCGTGTCGGTGCCGATTTCCCGCTGGTTGACCACCGCCTTCTTGTTCTTGAACAGAAATTCGATCGGGTCTTCAATGGTCAGGATGTGACCTGCCAGATGCTCATTGCGGAAGTCGAGCATGGACGCCAGCGTGGTGCTCTTGCCGGCACCGGTGGCACCCACCATCAGGATTAGGCCGCGTTTCTCCATGATCAGGTCGCCCAGCATCATGGGAACCGACAGATTGGCCAGTGGAGGAATATCCACGGTGATGTAGCGGATGACTGCGGCATAGGAGCCGCGCTGGCGCATGGCGCTGACACGAAAACGCCCCACACCGTCCACCGGGAAGCCCATGTTGAGCTCGCCGTTGGCTTCCAGCTCGACAATCCGCTCTGCCGGCAGGACTTCGGCCAGCAGGTTCTTCGGGGCATCGGCAGGTAGCAGCTGGCTGTTGATCGGAACGCACTGGCCATTGATCCGGATCAGCGCAGGTGAGTGCGCCGACAGGTAGACATCGGATGCCTTCTTGTCACTCATGAGGCGGAGAATCCGCTCCATCGTGCCCGGTGTGCTGTTGGTGGCCATCGTGTTCAGACTCCAGAGTGGGGGTGTATTCAGTCGCGCAGCAAATCGTTCAGCGAGGTCTTGGCACGGGTCTGTGCGTCCACGCGCTTGACGATGACGGCGCAGTACAGGCTGTACTTGCCGTCCGCGCTGGGCAGGTTGCCCGAAACCACGACCGAGCCCGATGGCACGCGGCCATAGAACACCTCGCCGGTGGCGCGGTCATAGATTTTGGTGCTCTGGCCAATGTAGACGCCCATGGAGATCACCGAGTTTTCTTCGATGATGACGCCTTCGACGATTTCCGAGCGTGCGCCGATGAAACAGTTGTCTTCAATGATGGTCGGTCCGGCCTGCATGGGTTCGAGCACGCCGCCAATGCCAACACCGCCGGACAGGTGCACGTTCTTGCCGATCTGTGCGCAGGAGCCGACGGTGGCCCATGCGTCGACCATGGAGCCTTCGTCCACGTAGGAGCCGATGTTGCAGTACGAGGGCATCAGGATCACGCCCTTGGCCTGGTAGCTGCCCCGGCGCGCCACGGCCGGAGGCACCACGCGCACGCCGGTGGCCTTCATTTCTTCTGCGCTCAGGTTGGAGAACTTGGTGGCGACCTTGTCGTAAAAGCCCAGGCTGCCGGCTTGCATGATTTCGTTGTCTTTCAGGCGGAAGGACAGCAGCACGGCCTTCTTGATCCACTGGTGCGTGGTCCACTGGCCCACACCCTCACGCGTGGCCACGCGCAGGCGGCCGGCGTCGAGTTCGTTCAACACATGTTCCACGGCATCGCGCACTTCGGCAGGGGCAGAGGCTACGGAGATGTTGGCGCGGTCTTCCCACGCGGCTTCGATGATTTGTTGCAATGGTTGGCTCATGGAGGTCTTTTCGGTTAATCAGATTCGGGATTGCACAAACTGGACAATGCGCTCGGCAGCTTCCACACACTCTGCGGTCTCGGCTACCAATGCCATGCGCACGCGCCCGGAGCCGGGGTTGCTTCCATGCGCTTCGCGCGCAAGAAAACTGCCGGGCAGTACGGTGACATTGTAAAGAGCGTACAGGTCACGGGCGAAGTCGGTGTCGCTGCCCTGGACGCCGGCCCACAAATAGAAGCCCGCATCGGGCAGGGCCACGTCCAGAACTGGCGACAGCATGGGCGTCACCTGGGCGAATTTTTCACGGTACTTGGCCCGGTTGTCGATGACGTGCTGCTCATCTTTCCAGGCGGCCACACTGGCGGCCTGCACCACGGTGCTCATGGCGCTGCCATGGTAGGTGCGGTACAGCAGAAACTGCTTGACCAGATTCGCATCCCCCGCGCAGAAGCCGCTGCGCATGCCCGGCACATTGCTGCGCTTGGACAGGCTGGTAAATGCCAGCAGGTTCCTGAAATCGCTGCGGCCCAGGCGGGCAGCGGCTTCCAGACCGCCCAAAGGCGGCTCGTCGCGGAAATAGATCTCGCTATAGCACTCGTCCGATGCAATGACAAAACCAAAGCGGTCACTGAGGTCAAAGAGTTTCTTCCACTCGCCCAGGGGCATGACTGCGCCGGCGGGATTGCCGGGCGAGCAGACAAACAGCAACTGGGTGCGGGCCCAGACTTCGTCAGGCACGCTGTCCCAGTCCTGGGCGAAGTTGCGCTTCGGGTCGGACGCCACAAAGTAAGGCTGCGCGCCAGACAGGTAGGCCGCACCTTCGTAGATTTGGTAGAACGGGTTGGGGCTGACCACCAGTGCAGGGCCGGCGGCGGCATTGCGCGCCGGGTCAATCACCGTTTGTGCAAAGGCGAACAGGGCTTCCCGCGAACCATTGATGGGCAATATCTGGGTGGTTACGTCCAGTGTCAGCGCATAGCGGCGTTGCAGCCACTGCCCAATGGCGTTGCGCAGCGACAGCTCGCCAGCGGTTGCGGGGTAGACAGACAATCCGCCATCCGGTGCCATGATGGCATCGCAATAGGCCTGCTTGATCAGCTGCGGGGTGGGGTGGCGGGGTTCGCCAATGCCCAGGCTGATAGGACGGTAGGCGGGATTGGGGGTGACGGTAGCGAACAGTTTGCGCAGGCGTTCGAAAGGATAGGCCTGCAACTGCGACAAATTCGGGTTCATGGGGCGGCATTATCCCTGAGTAGGCGCTAAACTTGCCGCCATAGTAGGTGCATCCAACCTGCGCTGGCCCCGAATTGGAGTGACCCATGCCTTTAGCGCATACGGACGCAAGTCCCGTTTATCTTGACGCCGCACACGCAATTGCCCAGTTGGGGGACGCAGACGCGTTGCCGCCCATGCTCGCCATGCTGGAAGAGTCGCTGGCCCGGGATATTCCCCTGATTGCGGAATTGCTTGCCAAAGGCGATGTACCCGGCGCCAACCGACTGCTGCATCCGATGAAGGGCTTTCTTCCCATTTTCTGCGGAGAAGCCCTGTGCACGGAGCTCAATGCCGTGGAGGGACTCAGCAAGACTGCATCCAGTGACGAGGTGGCGCCGGCCTATGCCGCTTTGCGCCCCAAACTGGACCAGTTGCTGGCAGAGGTGGTTGCATTCCTGCAGAACAACGGCACAACCAGCGCGGGGGCTTGAAGGTATGGATATCAAAAGAGCGCGGATCGTGGTGGTGGAGGATGAAAAGATCATGAGCACTTTCATCCTGAGCAGTTTGCGCAAGCTGGGCATTCTGGACCTGTATGCCTTTGAAGACGGCGCCACCGCCATCCGGGAAGTGATCAAGCTCAAACCCGACCTGATCCTGACAGACGTCCACATGCAGCCAGTGGGCGGAATCGAACTGGTGCGCCAGCTGCGTTCGCTGCCCAACAACCAGCTCAGCAACATCCCGGTCATTTTCCTGAGCGCCGACTCCAGTTCGGCCACGGTGGGCGAGGCATTGCCGCTCGGGGTCTCGGGCTACATCGTCAAACCGCCCAATCTGACGGCTCTGGGCAACAAGATCGAACAGGCGCTGCGCGGCTGAAGACGACAGCCGGCACGGTATCATTGCAGGCTTAGTGTCTGCTCCATAGTTCTGTGCGTCTCAATTCCATCAAGTTATCCGGCTTCAAGTCATTTGCAGAGCCCACCAACTTTCTCCTGCCGGGTCAACTGGTGGGTGTGGTGGGGCCCAATGGCTGCGGAAAATCCAACATCATGGATGCGGTCCGATGGGTATTGGGTGAAAGCAAGGCCAGTGAACTGCGTGGTGAGTCCATGCAGGACGTCATTTTCAATGGCACCACCACCCGCAAACCGGCCAGCCGTTCGAGCGTGGAACTGGTTTTTGACAACTCGGACCACCGGGCGGGTGGGCAATGGGGCCAGTTTGGGGAAATCGCGGTCAAGCGGGTGTTGACCCGCGACGGTGGCTCCAGCTATTTCATCAACAACCAGCCGGTGCGCCGCCGCGACGTGCAGGACGTGTTTCTGGGCACCGGTCTGGGGCCACGCGCCTACGCCATCATCGGCCAGGGCACCATCAGCCGCATCATCGAGTCCAAGCCCGAGGAACTGCGTCTTTTCCTGGAAGAAGCCGCTGGCGTGTCCAAGTACAAGGAACGCCGCCGCGAGACCGAAAACCGCCTGTCCGACACCCGCGAGAACCTGACCCGCGTAGAAGATATTCTGCGTGAGCTGACCAACAACCTGGAAAAGCTGGAAAAGCAGGCCGAAGTTGCGCAGAAATACAAGGCCCTGCAGTCCGAGGTCACCCTCAAGCAGCACCAGCAATGGTTTTTGAAGCGGGCCGAAGCGCATGCCGACCAGGCCAAGGTGCAGTCCGAATCGCTGAGCGCCATCAATGCGCTCGAATCGCGCATGGCCGATCTGCGCCATATCGAGGCCGACCTCGAAACCGTGCGCCAGGCCCACTATGCCGCGGGCGACCAGGTCAACCAGGCACAAGGCCTGCTGTACGAAGCCAGCACCGATGTGGGACGCCTGGAGGCAGAAATTCGCTTCGTGGTGGAGGGCCGCCAGCGGGTCGAACAGCGTCTGCTGACGCTGAAAGAACAGGTTGCGCAATGGTCCACCCGCAAGGACGACGCCCATGCCGAGATCGAGCGCCTGGCGGAGCTGGCCGCACTCGGCGAGGAGCAGACTGAGCTTCTGGCCGCACAGGTCGAAGAGCAGGCGCAGCAGTTGCCCGAGCTTGAAGACGCGGTCACCGCAGCGCAGACTGCTGCCAACGACCAGCGCGGCTCGGTCATGCAAGTGCAGCAGCAGATTCAGGTGCTCGCCGCCGAGCAGCGCAGCATCGAAGAACAATCACGAGCGTTAACCACGCGCAGTGAACGCTTGAACGCAGACCGCAATGCCCTGGGCGCACCCGACGAAGCCCGTCTGGTCAACCTGCAGCAGCAGCTGGAAGAGTCTCAAGAGGCGCTTCAGGTGGCCGAAGCCCGTCTGCACGAGTTGCAGGAAGCGGTCCCCCAACTGGATGACTACCGCCGTAACCAGCAGCAGACCGTCAACGACGAGTCTGCGCGCCAGGCCGATCTGTCGGCCCGGATGGAAGCCCTCAAGGCCTTGCAGGAAAAGGTCAAGACCGACGGCAAGCTGCAGCCCTGGCTCAGCAAACACGGGCTGGACCACCTGCAGGGCCTGTGGAGCCGCATCCATATTGAGCAGGGCTGGGAAAACGCGCTGGAAGGTGCTTTGCGGGAGCGGCTCGGTGCGCTGGAAGTGTCGCGCCTGGAAACCGTGCGTGCGTTTGCCAACGATGCACCGCCGGCCAAGCTGGCATTTTTCAGCCCGCCCATGGCGTCGGTGCCCGAGCGTACCAGCCGTTTGCCGCGCCTGTCCGATTTGTTGCGCGTCAACGATGCGGGCCAGAAAGCCGTGCTGGCCGACTGGCTGCAGGGATGCTACACCGCCACCAGTTTTGAAGAGGCCCTGGCCCAGCGCGACCAGTTGCAGCCCGGTGAAAGCATTTATGTGAAGTCTGGCCACGTGGTCATGCTGCACAGCGTGAGCTTCTACGCCCAGGATTCCGAGCAGGCGGGCTTGCTGGCCCGCGCCCAGGAAATCGAAAACCTCGAAAAACAACTGCGCGCCCAGGTGCTGATTGCCGACGAGTCCCGCGTCGCGCTGGTGCGTGCCGAAGCGGCCTATGCCGACAGTGCCCAGCGCCTGGTCACCGCCCGCCGCGAAGCCACCGAGGCACAAAGCCGGACCCATGAACTGCAGGTCGAAACCCTGCGCCTGTCCCAGTTGCTGGAGCAAACGCGAGCCCGCAGCGCGCAGATCGAAGCCGATCTGGCCGAGGTCGAAGCCCAACTGGACGAGTTGCAAGAGCGCCGCGTCAATGCCGAAGGGCAGTTTGAATCACTGGACATGCAGCTGGCCGACAGCCAGGAGCGCCATGCCCAGCTGGACGAGCGCGTCATCGAGTCGCAGCGCAAGCTGACCCAATGCCGTGAACAGCAACGCAGCCTGGAACGCCAGGCCCAGGAAGCCACGTTTGCCCAGCGCAGCCTGCAGGCACGCAATGCCGAGCTGTCCCGCGCGATTGAAACGGCCGAGCAGCAGACGCGCTCTATCCACGACGAAGAACAACGCGCGCAGGACGAACTGGCCCGCCTGACCGATGCCGCCGCGCAGGCCGGCCTGCAGAACGCCCTGGCATTGAAGCTGGAGCGCGAGCAGGCATTGGGCGCCCGCCGCAGCGAATATGACGACCTGACCGCCAAGCTGCGCGCCAGCGACGAGCGACGCATGCAGCTCGAGCGCGAGCTCGACCCGCTGCGCCAGCGCATCACCGAATTCCAGCTCAAGGAGCAGGCTGCCCGCCTGGGCTTTGAGCAGTATGAGCAGCAGCTGGCCGATGCGCAGGCCGATCTGGAAGCCATCGAACAAAGCATCAAGGACGGCAATGTCCGCCTGTTTGGCATGCAGGGCGATATCGATCGCCTGAACCGCGAAATCGCCGCGCTGGGGGCGGTCAATCTGGCCGCACTGGACGAACTGGTGGCCGCCCGCGAACGCAAGCAGTTCCTCGACGCCCAGAACGTCGACCTGACCCAGGCCATGAACACCCTGGAAGACGCCATCCGCAAGATCGACGGCGAAACGCGCGAACTGCTGTCTGGCACATTCGCCCAGGTCAACCACCACTTCGGCCGCATGTTCCCCGAGTTGTTTGGTGGCGGCAATGCGCGCCTGGTTATCACGGGCGACGAAATTCTGGACTCCGGTGTGCAGGTGATTGCACAGCCACCGGGCAAGAAGAACCAGACCATTCACCTGCTGTCGGGTGGCGAAAAAGCACTCACCGCCATTGCGCTGGTGTTTGCGATCTTCCAGCTCAACCCGGCGCCGTTCTGTTTGCTGGACGAGGTGGATGCGCCGCTGGACGACGCAAATACCGAGCGCTACGCTAAGTTGGTGTCGAGCATGAGCAAGGAAACGCAGTTCCTGTTCATCAGCCACAACAAGATTGCCATGGAAATGGCCGAACAGCTGATTGGCGTGACCATGCAGGAGCAGGGCGTCTCGCGCATTGTTGCGGTGGACATGGAGTCCGCAGTCACACTGGCTGAACTGGCCTGAAAACACAATGAGTAATTTACAGATTGGTTTGGCGATTGCAGGCGGCCTGGTGCTGGCCGGTGTGGTCGCCCACGGTGCCTGGTCCTCGCGCAAGAACGCGCCCAAGCAGGCGTCCATGCCGGTGCCGTCGATGGAACCCGTCTTGCAGGGCCACGAACCCACGCTCGACGACCCTGGTTTTGCAGCCGATGCCCTCAGCGTTCCGGCCATGCCACGCCGTCCGGCCATGGACTCGCTCATCGATGTGATCGCCACCGTGGCCTTGGACAGCTCGGTCAGCGCCGTGTCGGGCGATGCTGCCATTGCCGCCATGCCTGCCACGCGCCGTGCGGGTAGCAAACCGTTCGCCATCGAAGGCTACAACCTGGTTTCCCAGGTGTGGGAGAGCCCGCAGCCGGGCCAGCGCTACGGGGGATTCCAGACGGGTGTGCAATTGGCCAACCGCTCTGGCGCCCTCAACGAAATCGAATACTCCGAGTTCGTGGTCAAGACGCAGGCGTTTGCCGATGCCATCAGTGCCACGCCCGAGTTCCCGGAAATGCTCGACGAAGTGGCCCGCGCCCGTGAACTCGACCAGTTCGCCAGCGCGCACGACGCGCAGCTCGGCTTTACCATCCGCGCACTCAATGCGTCCTGGAGCCCGGGCTACATCCACCAGAACGCCGCCCGCCTGGGTTTTGTGGCTGGCGCCATTCCCGGCCGCCTGGTGCTGCCCGCCAGCGTGGAAGGTTTGCCGCCGGTGCTGGTGCTGAGTTTCGACTCCCAGGCCGCACTTGCCGAAGACCCCGCGCAGTCCGCCATTCGCGATATTGCGTTGCATCTGGACGTGGCGCAGGTGGACCGTGCAGAACAGGCCTTTCAGCGTATGCGCGAAGCTGCCACAGAATTGGCCCGGTCCATGGACGGCGTGGTGACCGACGATGACGGCCAGCCACTGGCGCCGCAGACCATGGAAGTCATCGGCAACGAGCTCGAAACGCTGTACAACACGCTGGAGCAGCGCGACTTGGCTGCCGGCTCCCCGCTGGCGCGGCGGCTGTTCAGCTAGTCTTTTCTGGCGAGTGCATGGCGACGCTGGACCTGTTTTCTTCCGAGCCGGCCACGCCGGACGATACTGCGGCGCAGGCGCGGCTGCAGACATTGCGCGCCCAGCTGCACCACCACGCGCACCAGTACTATGTGCTGGACACGCCGCAGATCCCCGACGCCGAATACGACCGCCTGTTCCAGGAGCTGCAGGCCATTGAGGCAGCGCACCCCGAATGGGTCACGCCCGATTCCCCCACGCAACGCGTGGGCGGCAAGCCGCTGGAGCAGTTTGCCTCGGTGCGCCATGCGGTACCCATGCTGAGCATCCGCACCGAGACCGATACCGAGTCCACCGGTGCCGAGGCGTTTGACGCCCGCGTACGCAAGGAACTGGAACTGTCCGAGACTGATCCACCTGTTGAATATGTGGCCGAGCTGAAGTTTGACGGCTTGGCTATGAACCTGCGCTATGAACACGGCGTGCTGGTGCAGGCGGCCACGCGTGGTGACGGCGAGACCGGTGAAGATGTCACACAGAACATTCGCACCATCGGCCAGATTCCCTTGCGGCTACCAGCGGATGTGGCCCCCACGCTCCCCGCTTCGCGTGGTTCGCTGCCCCCCGAGGGGGCTCTCGCGCCTTGGGGCGGCCCGGCGGCGCTCGGTGTTCCGCCTGTGCTGGAAGTACGTGGCGAGGTCTACATGCGCCGCGACGATTTCGAGGCACTCAACGAACGCCAGCGCAATCGCATTGCCGCAGGAGAGAAGGGCGAAAAGACCTTTGTGAACCCGCGCAATGCGGCTGCCGGTGCGGTGCGCCAGCTCGACCCTGCCATTGCCGCCCAACGCCCCCTGAGTTTCTTTGCTTACGGCCTGGGCGAGGTTACGCCGATAGAGCAGGGCGGTCCGGCGTTCAGCACGCACTATGCGATGCTGCAAACCCTCAAATCATGGGGTTTTCCGGTTGCAGCCCAGGTGGGTATTGCGCAGGGCGCTCCTGAATTGATAGCGTACCACCGGCGTATCGGCGCCAAGCGTGACCAGCTGCCTTTCGATATTGACGGTGTGGTCTACAAGGTCAACAGCCTGGCCCTGCAGCAGCGCCTGGGTTTTGTGACCCGTGAGCCGCGCTGGGCCGTGGCGCACAAATACCCGGCGCAGGAACAGCTCACCACCGTGCTGGCTATTGACGTGCAGGTGGGCCGCACCGGCAAGCTCACGCCCGTGGCCAAGCTGGCCCCGGTGTTTGTGGGTGGCGTGACCGTCACCAATGCCACCCTGCACAACGAAGACGAAGCACGCCGCAAGGACGTGCGCCTGGGCGATACCGTCATCGTGCGTCGCGCTGGCGATGTCATTCCCGAAGTGGTGTCCGTATTGGTGGAAAAGCGTGTGGCCGATGCGCCGCAGTTCACCATGCCCCATGTGTGCCCGGTGTGCCAGTCCGCAGCCGTGCGCGAGGAAGGCGAAGCCGATTACCGTTGCACCGGCGGCTTGTTTTGTAGCGCGCAGCGCAAACAGTCCATCCTGCACTTTGCCCAGCGCCGTGCGGTGGAAGTCGAGGGGCTGGGTGATAAGCTGGTCGAGCAACTGGTGGACGCTGGCATTGTCAATACGCTGCCGGACCTGTACCGCCTGGGGCTGACTGCGCTGGCCGCTATGGATCGAATGGCCGAGAAGTCCGCGCAGAACCTGCTCGATGCGCTACAAAAATCGAAGCAGACAACCCTGCCGCGGTTTCTCTTTGGACTGGGCATCCGCCATGTGGGCGAAGCCACCGCCAAGGAGCTGGCCCGCCACTTTGGCATGCTTGATGCCATCATGGACGCTACCGAAGAAGCGCTGCTGGGCGTGAGTGATGTGGGCCCCATCGTGGCCCAAAGCATCCGCACCTTTTTTGCCCAGCCGCACAACCGCGAGGTGGTGGAAGCGTTGCGAAAGCCCGAACCCGATGGATGTGGCCTGCACTGGGAAGAGGGCGAACCTGCGGCCCAGGCCCCCAAACTGCTGGCGGGCAAGACTTTTGTGTTGACCGGCACCTTCCCCACGCTGAGCCGTGACCAGGCCAAAGACCTGCTGGAAGCCGCCGGCGCCAAGGTGGCTGGCTCGGTCAGCAAGAAAACCAGTTATGTGGTGGCAGGTACCGATGCGGGTAGCAAACTGGTCAAGGCGAATGAACTCGGTGTGCCAGTGCTGGACGAAGCAGCCATGTTGGCGATGCTGTAGACGGATAGGTAACCGTAGCCTTGTATGTGGTTCCTGTTTGGTTTTATTACGCTGATCAGTTTCAGTGTGTACTTTGGCATCAAACGACTTGATGCGAAGTGGAGCGGACAGTGGGCGGGCTCAGGTTCTATCCCGTATGAGTACGAGATTGTTCGGAACAAGAAAAAGACCCTCCGATTCATGGTGGGAGTGGAGGGCCCTTCTGGCTACGACTTTGCATTCAAACGAGAAACCTGGGTAGATCGACTTTTCAAATTTGTGGGCTTGTCGATAGAACACCAGGTCGGTTCCGTGAACTTCGACAAATTGGTGTACGTGGTTTCTAACGATGGACACCTTTTGACGTCACTTTCGCTGGACAGCAAGGTGCAGGAGGCTGTGGTCCAGTTGTTCAAATTAAGTCGCTATGAGTGCCATGTGACACAAGTCCGTTGCACACAGGGGCGGATATGGGCGACGTTCAAGGTAGGACGTCTGTTCAGTACCGACTCCGACTTGCTACGACTTCACAAGATATTTCCGCAAGCTGCCGCTTTACTGCAACAGGCCAGTACGCAGTTAAAAGCGCGTGCTCCCTTGGAACAAGGAACACAGCGCGACCGCTTCATCTTGCGGGCGGCCGCCATACTGGCACTGAGTACCGGGCTGGTAGTGAATGGCATTGCGCATGGTGTAAGGGTACTGTGGGAATCTGGCAGTTTTACCGTGGATATCCAGCGTTTGTGGGTATACGCGGCCTTATGCGGGGGGGGGGCCTGGTTGCTGCTTTGGTGCTTGTTGCTATTGGTTTTTTGGGCCGAAGTTCCCGCGCGCATTTGGTACTGATCGAGTTGATACTGATTGGCTCGGCGGGTGCCGTACTCACCTGCTTCGCCGAGTTGCGTGACCTGAACATGGAGATGGATAACTCGCAGGCCTCCAGCTATCAGGTTCTGATCCAGAGCAAATCTATCAGCCGCTCCAGAAAGGGGGGGACGCATTACTACCTGCTGGTCCCAGACTGGAATCGCGAAAAAGACGATCGACGCATAAAAGTATCGCGTGAGTTTTTTGACTCAGTTCGCGTAGGGCAGCAACTCGAGGTCAAACAAAGGAAGGGTTATCTGGGGCTGCGCTGGGTTGAGCCGATTCAAGGTGCAGCTTGGTAAATGCGGGGACGTGGGGCTCTTTTATCATCACCCGCGCCGTGAGCCTCAGGGTGGTGGTGTGAACGTTTCAGGCCGTTGCCACAACCAGACCAGCACCGTTGCCATGCAGGCAATTGCTGCCGCCGCGGCCCACAGCTTGCCCACGGTGAGCAGCAGGACCACTGCACTGGCAGACATTGTCCAGGTCGCTGCCCATTTGGCCTTGCGGCTGACCACGCCGCCGCGACGCCAGTCGCGCAGCGTGGTGCCAAACAGCCGGTGGTTCTCCAGCCAGGCCAGCAGGCGCGGTGAGCTGCGCGTCGCGGCCCACGCCGCGAGCAGAATGAAAGGTGTCGTGGGCAACACGGGCAGGAACATGCCCAGAAAACCCAGGCCCAGGCTCAGCAGCGCCAGCGCGCGCAGCAGCCATTGCATCCACCGGGGCAGCGGCTTCGGCACCGCGTCCGGTGAAAGATGGGAGGGCTCTGACATGCCCTGGATTGTGCCGTGTGACAGAAAGGACTGACCATGACCGTGCGTGAAATTCTCAAGATGGGCGACCCGCGCCTGCTGCGCGTGGCGCAGCCGGTAACCGCGTTTGACAGCGATGCACTGCATCTGCTCATTACCGACATGCTCGACACCATGCGCGCTGCCAGCGGAGCTGGCCTGGCCGCGCCCCAAATCGGCGTGGATTTGCAGCTGGTGATTTTTGGCAGCAATGCGCGCAACCCGCGCTACCCTGACCGTCCGGTGGTGCCGCCCACCGTGCTGATCAATCCGGTGCTCACGCCGTTGGGCAGTGAACAGGAAAGCGACTGGGAGGGTTGCCTGTCGGTCCCCGGCCTGCGCGGTGTGGTGCCACGCTGGTCCCGCCTGCACTACTCGGGCTACGACCAGTACGGCGACCCGTTCGAGCGCACCGTGGACGGCTTCCACGCCCGCGTGGTGCAACACGAATGCGACCACCTGATCGGCAAGCTCTACCCCATGCGGATGCACGACTTCACGCAGTTCGGTTACACCGATGTGCTGTTTCCGGGGATTGCAGCGGACGAGGACGATTGAGACTGCGGTGCACAGGGGGTTATTTGCTATAAAAACAATAGCTACATGCGCTTATTCCTCGGGGATAAGCCCCTAATCGTTTACATAAATGCTGCCAGCGCGTCCAGCGGCTCAGTCTCGATCTCGAGTTGGACCCGGATTTGGGCTTTGATTTGTATCAACGACTGCAGAGACTGCCCTGTCTACGATAAATACGGTGGAGGGTGTCATCAGTGGATGTCGCCTGGATCCACCGCATAAACGAGGGTTCTGTCATGTCCAGCTATCGTCCCTTCCGGCTTCTGCCGATGACTACAGCACTTTTCGCCGTCGTACTGGCCAGCGGTTGCGCGGTGACTCCACCGGCTGCAGAGCGCATGGTGGTTGCCCCCACGGGAACTGTATTGACCTACCACCGCAAGAGTTCAGGCAGTCTGGGCGCTTTTGATGGCAAGGTGGTCTGGAACCAGAGCAACAGCAGTTGGCAGGGGCAGCCCATGGTTGCCGTGGGTTCTGCCGTGGCAGGTACTACGCTGCACGAGCCTGCCAGATTCGGGATTGTTGCCATCGTAAATCCTGCCGGACAGCCCGTGGTTTCCTACACCCCGCCGATTGCCTACCAGTGGCCGCTGGAAGTTGGCAAAGCCTGGACTTCCTCTCACACTGCCACACTGCATGCCATTGGCAAGACCATTCCGGTACAGGTGAACTGGAAGGTGGAGGCCTGGGAGGACATCACTGTTCCGGCTGGCACATTCAAGGCGTACAAGCTGGTGTGGGCCGACAACCTCGGCGAAACAGAGACGCGTTGGGTGAATCCACAAGCCAGCCTGGCCACCATCAAGCGGCATGTGGAGCGTCCTGCCACCCACCCACAGGGAGCGGGCGTGCTCGATGCAGAGTTGCAGTCGTACGTGTTTCCCGGCAAGTAACGGGCGGGTCAAGCCGCCAGTGCGTCCAGCAGTTCGGTCTCGATCTCGATCTGCGCCCGGTTGTGCTGCAGCTGCGGGCCGTGGATGAGGAAGGTGTCTTCCACGCGTTCGCCCAGTGTGGCGACCTTGGCCAGTTGCACTTCGATCTGGTGGCGGGCCAGAACCCGGGCCACGCAATAGAGCAGGCCCAGCCGGTCACTGGCGGAAATATTGAGCAGCCAGTTCTGGGCCTTCTCATCGGGCCGCAGGGTGACGCGCGGCGCAATCGGAAAGCTCTTGACCCGGCGTGACACACGGCCGCGGGTGGGTGTTGGCAACGGGCCTGCCTGGGCCACGGACTGGCTCAGTCCGGCTTCGAGCATGTTGATGAGTTCGCGGTAATGGTCTCCCAGGTCCGAACTGGACACAACCTGGAAGGTATCCAGCGCGTAACCGGTTTTGCTGGTGTGGATGCGCGCATCCAGAATACTGAATCCGGCCTGGTCGAAGTAGCCGCAGATGCGTGCAAACAGATCGCTCTGGTCCCGCGTGTAGACCAGCACCTGCAGGCCTTCGCCCACTGGGGACAGACGCGCACGCACGATGGGGGCTTCGGTAGCCACATGGCGCGACAGCTGTTTGGTGTGCCAGGCAATATCCGCTGCATCGTGGCGCATGAAGTAGCCTACGTCCAGCGTGTCCCACAGGGCCTTGTGGGCCTCATGGGGCATGGCGTACAGCGCCACCTGCACCAGCGCTTCGCGTTTACGCGATTCCACTTCGGCGTCGGCATCGGGTGCGCGTCCGCCCAGCACCCGCGTGGTGTAGCGGTACAGGTCTTCCAGCAGCTTGCCTTTCCAGGCATTCCACACCTTGGGACTGGTGCCCCGGATGTCAGCCACCGTCAGCAGGTACAGGGCCGTGAGGTTGCGCTCGTTGCCCACACGTTTGGCAAATTCGGCGATGACGTCGCTGTCGCTCAGGTCGGCCTTTTGCGCAATGCGGCTCATGGTGAGGTGCTCACCCACCACAAACTCGATCAGTTTGGCGTCTTCGGCGTCAATGCCATGCTCCTTGCAAAAGCGCCGCACTTCGGCCTTGCCCAGCTCGGAGTGGTCGCCACCGCGTCCTTTGGCAATGTCGTGAAACAGGGCCGCCACGTACAGCAGCCACGGCTTGTCCCAGCCCGCAGCCAGTTGCGAGCAGAACGGGTACTCGTGCGCATGCTCCACGATGAAGAATCGACGCACATTGCGCAGCACCATCAGGATGTGCTGATCCACGGTGTAGACATGGAACAGGTCGTGCTGCATCTGGCCCACGATCTGGCGAAACACCCACAGGTAGCGGCCCAGCACCGATGTCTGGTTCATCAGCCGCATGGCGTGGGTGATGCCTTCGGGCTCCATCAGGATGTTGCGGAAGGTCTCGCGGTTGACCGGGTCCTTGCGGAACTTGGCGTCCATCAGGTCGCGTGCGTTGTACAGAGCACGCAGGGTGCGCGCGGACAGGCCTTTCACACCCACCGTGGTCTGGTAGACGTGAAAAGTTTCCAGAATGGCGTGTGGCTCGCGCTGGTACAGGTCGTCGCTGACCACATCGATCATGCCGGCTTTCTCGTTGAAGTGGGCATTGATCGGGCGGGGCGCGTGCGTGGACGGGTTGAGCCGCTCCTCGATATTCATCAGCAGAATCTGGTTGAGCTGCGTCACCGCTTTGGCAGCCCAGTAATAGCGCTTCATCAACGCCTCGCTGGCACGCACCAGTGAGCGCTTTCCGTCCGTGGACTCGACCGTTTTGTAGCCGAAAGCTTCAGCTACGGCGTTCTGCAGGTCAAAGATCAGACGGTCTTCACGCCGGTTGGCGATCAGATGCAACCGGGCCCGGATCTGGAACAGCAGGGACTCATTGCGCTGGATCTGCCGTACCTCAAAGGGCGTGGCCAGACCATTGGCCGCCAGAGCGGACCATTCATCGCCGCACCCCGCGGCCTTGGCCACCCACAGGATCACCTGCAAGTCGCGCAGCCCGCCGGGAGATTCCTTGCAGTTGGGCTCCAGCGAGTAGGGCGTGTCTTCAAATTTGGTGTGGCGCTGGCGCATTTCCAGCGTTTTGGCGACGAAGAACGCTTGGGCGTCCATGGCTGCAAAGAAGGCGGCTTTGAAGGCTTTGAGCAGCGCCGCGTTGCCTGTGATCAGCCGGTGCTCCAGCAGCGCCGTCTGTACAGTGACGTCTTTTTCGGCCTCGGCAATGCAGTCGGACAGGGTTCGCACGCTGGAGCCAATTTCCAGGCCCACATCCCAGCAATAGCCAATAAAGGTCTCGATCTTTCCCTTCAGCGCCGCGTCGGTTTCCGGGCTGTGGCCGTCGGGCAACAGCACCAGCACGTCCACATCTGAATAGGGAAACAACTCTCCGCGCCCGAAACCACCGACTCCCAGCAGGGCAAAGGGCGAGGCCAGTCCGGCCAGCGTCCAGAGCTGGGTCAGCATGGCATCGGCTTGCCGGGACAGCTTGTGCATTGACTGGCGCACGTCCCGTGCTGAAGCGCCGGGAGCACCCATGCGCTCCAGAATGAGTGCCTTGCCGGCGCGGTATTCGGTCCGCAGAGCCTTGAGGTCGGTCATGGAAGACGACTAGGCCTGTGGCGGGACAAACGCGGGAATTGGCGGGCTGGCACTGGACAGCGTGAGCACTTCGTAGCCGGTAGGCGTGACCAGAACGGTGTGTTCCCATTGGGCCGACAACGAACGGTCTTTGGTGACGATGCTCCAGCCGTCTTTTTCGGGGCCTTCCTTGATGTCCTTGCCACCGGCATTGATCATGGGCTCGATGGTGAAGGTCATGCCTTCAACCAGCTTTTCCAGCGTGCCGGGGCGGCCGTAGTGCAGCACCTGGGGCTCTTCGTGAAAGCCCTTGCCGATGCCGTGGCCACAGAACTCGCGCACCACGCTGAAACCCTGGCCTTCGGCAAACTGCTGGATGGCGTGGCCTATGTCGCCCAGATGGATGCCGGGTTTGACCATCTTGATGCCATGCCACATGGCGTCGTAGGTCACCGCGCACAGCCGTTTGGCTGCGATGGAGACATCGCCAATCATGAACATGCGGCTGGAATCGCCATGCCAGCCGTCTTTGATCACGGTGACGTCCACGTTGACGATGTCGCCCTTCTTCAAGGGCTTGTCATTGGGAATGCCATGGCAGACCTGGTGGTTGATGGAGGTGCAGACCGACTTGGGGTAGGGCTTGTTGCCTCCACCCGTGTAGTTCAGCGGGGCGGGAATGGCCTTTTGCACGTCCACGATGTAGTCGTGGGCCAGTTTGTCGATTTCGTTGGTGGTGATGCCGGGTTTGATAAAAGGCGTCAGATAGTCCAGAACTTCGGAGGTCAGCCGGCCAGCCAGGCGCATGCCTGCAATGCCTTCGGCGTCTTTGTAGGTGATAGTCATGGGGCGAGATTATCCCAGAGGCTCCCGGGCGACGGCGGCGTAGGCCTTTTCCGGGCCAAGACGGTGCGGTTAGGCACCTCGCCCTAGTGCAACTGACCAATGGGTCGTTAACATCGCGGCAATTTGCAACAGGAGCACTGGGATGTCTGATTCGTATCTGGATTTTGCCAATTCGGCATTGGGTTCACGCATAGCCGCGATGCTGGGTCTGCCCCAGCCGGTGCCACTGGAGCGCTATCGCGCAGACCAGCCCGTGATCAAGGGGTCGGTACTGATCGGCACTGGGGGCAACCCCGAGCTGTTGACCGCGCTCAGCACCGCATTGCACGCCTTGGGCGCGACCAGCGTGGCCCACCGCAGTGCCCCCCAGTGGGTGGCGCTGGCCAACCAGGCCGGCATGATGACCGGACGCTGGGGCGTGGAAGACAAGGCGGGCGAGAAGGTCAAGGCCCTGGTGTTTGACGCCACCGGTCTGGACGACAGCTCGCAATCCGATGCGCTGTACCAGTTTTTCCACGACGCCGCGCGCTCGGTGCTGCCTTGCGGCCGCGTGGTCGTCATCGGACGCCCGCCCGAATCCTGCACCGCGCCACGCAAGGCCACGGTGCAGCGCGCGCTGGAGGGCCTGACCCGCTCTCTGGGCAAAGAACTCAAACGCGGCATCACCGCCCAGCTGGTGTACGTGGCGCCCGGCGCCGAAGACCAGTTGGAAAGTACGCTGCGCTTTCTGCTGTCGCCACGCTCGGCCTATGTTTCCGCTCAGGTGGTACGCATTGGCTTGCCAGTGGGGCCTGCACAAGCACCTGCCGACTGGCGCCGTCCGCTGGAGGGCAAGAAGGTACTGGTAACGGGCGCATCCCGCGGCATTGGCGCTGCCATTGCCGAAGTCATGGCACGGGATGGTGCTCAGGTCATCTGCCTGGACGTGCCCCAGGCACAGGCTGGCCTCGACGAAGTGGCCGCCCGGATCGGTGGCAAGGCGCTGGCGCTGGACATTGGCGCGCCGGAAGCCCCCGCAGCGCTGGTCGCCGCGGCACAGGCCGACGGTGGATGGGATGTGGTGGTCCACAACGCCGGCATCACCCGCGACAAAACCATCGCCAATATGAAAGACCATCTGTGGCAGGCCGTAGTCAACGTCAACCTCTCCACTCAGGAGCGCATCAACGAAGCACTGGTGGCCGCGGGAGCCCTCAAGTCAGGTGCGCGCATCGTCTGCGTGTCGTCCATCTCTGGCATTGCCGGCAATCTGGGACAAACCAATTACGCGTTGTCCAAGGCGGGTGTCATCGGCATGGTGCAAAGCACCGCGCCCGAATTGGCACGCTATGGCATCACCATCAACGCCGTGGCTCCCGGCTTTATCGAGACGCAGATGACTGCAGCCGTGCCGTTTGCCATCCGCGAGGCGGGTCGCCGCATGAACTCCATGGGGCAGGGCGGTCTGCCGGTGGATGTGGCCGAGACCATTGCCTGGTTTGCCAGCCCGGCGTCCAGCGGTTTGACCGGCAATGTGGTGCGCGTGTGCGGACAAAGCCTGCTCGGGGCCTGATGCCATGAAGACCATCGAAGTTCTGCGCGAGCCGTCGCTGCCCAGCGTGTTGATCGGGGCCCTGGCCTCCAGCACCAAGCGCCCCGGCCAGGTCAAAAAGCTGCCCCCCGTCACCCTGGTGCGCCCCGAAGTGGTGCTGGATGGCGCGCACATTGCCCAGTACAACGCGCTGTGTGGTTTCACGCCCGCGCAGGGCGTGCCGCTGCTGTACCCCCAGTTGCTCACGTTTCCGCTGGTGATGTCCTATGTGGGGTCCGCCGATTGCCCTTGGCCCGCGCTGGGCACCGTGCATCTGGCCAACCGCATTGAGCAGACCCGCAGCCTGAAAGCGGGCGACGCGGTGCGTGTGGAATTGCAGACCGGAACCGTACAGGCCCATGAAAAAGGCCAGGTATTCACCTTGGACTTGCGCATACTGCAAGAGGACGATGTCGTCTGGAGCGCCACCCAGACGCTGTTGCGCGTGGGCGTGCCGTCGCCCAGTGGCAAGTCCTTTGCCAGTAGCGTGACGGCCGATGCACCGCTGTCCCACCAGGCGGATTTTTCTGCGCCTGCCGATATGGGCCGCCGCTATGGCGCCGTGTCCGGCGACCGCAACCCGATCCACCTGAGTACGCCCACGGCGCGCCTGTTCGGTTTCCGCCGGGCCATTGCGCATGGCATGTGGACCCATGCCCGGGCTTTGGCCTGCGTGCTGCCGCAGCATCCGCTGGAGCAGGCGAGTGTGGCGGTGGACTTCAAGACGCCGCTGTTTTTGCCGGCCCGTGCCTCGCTGTGGACCCACCGCACTGCGCATGGCGCGCTGTTCGAGGTCCGTGATGCCAAGGGGCAAAAGCCACACCTGCGCGCGCAGCTGAGCTACTGACCGTCCGAGCGCCTGCTACTCAACCCCAATTTATAGAAAGCTTATTGCCATGAACACCATCCGTCGCGTCGCCATCCTGGGCGGCAACCGCATTCCGTTCGCCCGCTCCAACACCGTGTACTCCAAGGCCACCAACCAGGAAATGCTGACCGCCACCCTGCAGGGTCTGGTGGACCGCTTCAACCTGCATGGCGAGCGCCTGGGCGATGTGGCCGCTGGTGCGGTGATGAAACATTCGCGCGACTTCAACCTGGTGCGCGAATGTGTGCTGTCGACCACGCTGTCGCCAGAAACACCTGCATTCGACTTGCAGCAGGCCTGTGGCACCGGCCTGGAAGCGGCCATACTGGTGGCCAACAAGATTGCGCTGGGGCACATTGACTGCGGCATTGCCGGCGGCGTGGACACCACGTCCGACGCGCCGATTGCCCTGAACGAAAAAATGCGCAAGATTTTGCTGGACGCCTCGCGCGCCAAGACCACGGCGCAACGCCTGACCGCACTGTCGCGCCTGCGCCCCGCCATGCTGGTGCAACCGGCGCTGCCGCGCAACGGCGAGCCACGTACCGGATTCTCGATGGGTGAACATGCGGAGCTGATGGCCCAGGAATGGGGCGTGACCCGCGAAGCGCAGGACGAACTGGCGCTCAAGAGCCACCAGAACCTGGCCAAGGCCTATGACAACGGGTTCTTCAATGACCTGATGACCCCTTTCCAGGGCGTCACCAAAGACAACAACCTGCGCGCCGACCTGAGCATCGAGAAGTTGCGCAGCCTCAAACCCGTGTTTGACAAGAAGGTCGCGCCCAACCAGGGCACGCTGACCGCGGGCAACTCCACGCCGCTGACCGACGGTGCATCCGCCGTGTTGCTGGCCAGCGAGGAGTGGGCTGCGGCGCGCAATCTGCCGGTGCTGGCTTACCTGACGTTCAGCGAAGTGGCGGCTGTCGATTTCTTCGGCAAGAAGGAAGGCCAGAACAGCGAGGGCTTATTGATGGCTCCGGCCTATGCCGTGCCCCGTATGCTGGCGCGCGCCGGCCTGACGCTGCAGGACTTTGACTACTACGAGATCCATGAAGCCTTTGCAGCGCAGGTGCTGTGCACGCTGGACGCCTGGCAGGACAAGGAGTTCTGCAAAGACAAGCTGGGCCTGGCCAAACCGCTGGGCAAGATCGACATGAAAAAGCTCAACGTCAATGGTAGTTCGCTGGCAGCGGGTCACCCCTTTGCCGCCACCGGCGGGCGCATTGTGGCCACGCTGGCCAAGATGCTGGCGCAAAAGGGCTCGGGCCGTGGCCTGATTTCGATTTGCGCCGCTGGTGGCCAGGGTGTGGTCGCCATCATTGAAAGGTAATTCCCATGCTGCAGTACAAGGCCCCTTTGCGCGACATGCGCTTCTTGATCAACGAAGTGCTGGACTACCCCACGCACTACGCCTCGCTGTCCAACGGTGCGGAAGCCACGCCCGAGATGGTCGACGCCATCCTGGAAGGCGCAGCAACCCTGTGCGAAGAAGTGCTGGCACCGTTGAATGCTTCGGGCGACAAGGAAGGCTGCCATTTGAACGACGGCGTGGTGACCACGCCCAAGGGCTTCAAGGAAGCCTATGCCCAGTTTGTGGCTGGTGGCTGGCAGGGTCTGTCCTTCCCCGTGGAATATGGCGGCCAGGGCATGCCCATGTCGCTGAACCTGTTCAAGTCGGAAATGATGGGCGCGGCCAACTGGTCGTTCAACATGTACCCCGGCCTGAGCATCGGCTGCATCAACACGCTGCTGCAATACGGAACCGAGGCCATCAAGACGGTGTACCTGCCGCGGCTGGTGGCGGGTGAGTGGACCGGCACCATGTGCCTGACCGAACCCCAGTGCGGCACCGACCTGGCCCAGGTCAAGACCCGCGCCGAGCCACAGGCCGATGGCAGCTACGCACTGACCGGGACCAAGATTTTCATCTCGTCCGGTGACCACGACCTGGCGGAAAACATCGTCCACATCGTGCTGGCCCGCCTACCTGGCGCACCGGCTGGCACGCGCGGCATTTCGCTGTTTGTTGTCCCGAAGTTTGCGGTAAGTGCGGACGGCACCGTCGGCGCGCGCAATGGCGTCAACACCGGCTCGCTGGAGCACAAGATGGGCATCAGCGCCAACGCCACTGCCGTGCTCAACTTTGACGGCGCCATTGGCACGCTGATTGGCGAGCCCAACAAGGGCCTGGAAGCCATGTTCACCTTCATGAACACGGCCCGCATTGGCACCGCCATCCAGGGGGTGGCCCATGCCGAGCTGTCGTTCCAGGGCGCGTTGCCGTATGCGCAGGAGCGCCGTTCCATGCGCGCACTCTCAGGCAAGAAAGAGCCCGAGCAAGTGGCTGATGCGCTGATCTGGCACCCCGATGTGCGCCGCATGCTGCTGACGCAAAAAGCTATTGCTGAGGGCGGCCGGGCCATGGTCTATGGCGCAGCCCAGATCGCAGACAAGATGTTCAACGCGGTGCAGGAAGGCGACCAGGCCAAGTACAAGAAGTACGACGACGAACTGGGGTTCTACACCCCCATCCTCAAGGGTTTTCTGACCGAAATGGGTCTGGAAGCGGCCAACCTGGGCATCCAGGTGTTTGGCGGCCATGGCTACATCGGCGAACACGGCATGGAGCAGATCGCGCGCGATGCCCGCATCTCCACACTGTACGAAGGCACCACCGGCATCCAGGCGCTGGACCTGCTGGGCCGCAAGGTGCTGCTCAACACCAAGGGCAAGTGTGTGCGCGATTTCAGCGGCACCATTCTGCGCATGGCCAAGCCCTATGCACTGCAACGCACGCCCATGGGCCAGATGATGCGCACCCTGGCGCGCCGCACCGCGCAGTGGAACGTGTTGACCACGCTGATCATGCTGCGCGCCTCCAAGGACCGCGAGCAGGTGGGCTCCTCCAGCGTGGACTACCTGATGTACTCCGGCTTTGTGATGATGGCCTACTTCTGGGCGTTGCAGGCGTCCAAGGCGACCGAGCTGTTGGCTAACAGTGAAGGTGAAGGCAAGGGCAAGGAATCGAAAGATTTCTACACCGCCAAGATCCAGACCGCCGAGTTCTACTTTGCGCGCCTGTTGCCCCGCGCCGATGGTCACTACAGTGCGGCGCTGGCACCCACCAGCGCCGTCATGCAGATGCCGCAGGAGCTGTTCCAGATGGCGTGATGGGGGTTTTTCCCTCTGGCGAATTTTTAGGAAAGAAACGGGCTTTAGCCCCCGCAAAATATGGGTTTGTTGCTATGCAATGTATAGCTAAGACCGCTCGTTTCTTCGGCTCCCAGTGCATGCGTGCAGTTGGGAGGATCGCCACAGTTCAGCAGCGACGGACCCTAGCTGGACGCAGCGGCCGCATGGGCCCGCGCCGTATGCAGCTTTTTGTAGCTGTCGATCAGGCGCTGGTGCCGCTCAAGCCCCTCCAGTTTCATGCTCGTGGGCGTCAAGCCGAAGAAGCGCACGCTGCCGTCCACGGTCCCCAACACCGCGTCCATCCGGAGGTTGCCGAACATCCGGCGGAAATTGACCACGTAATCGTCCAGTTCCAGGTCGTCATCCAGCTTTACCTCCAGCACCACGCTCAAGGCCTGATAAAACAATCCGCGCTCCACCGTGTTGTCGTTGTACTGCAGGAAGGCGCCCACCAGCTCGTGCGCCGCCTCAAATTGCTGCAAGGCGAGATGAATCAGCAGCTTCAACTCCAGAACGGTCAGCTGACCCCAGGCCGTGTTCTCGTCAAATTCAATGCCGATCAAGGTGGCGATGTCGCCGTAATCATCCAGCTCGTTATTCTCCAAACGCTCCAGCAGCGCTTCCAGGCTGGCGTCGTCTAGGGCGTGCAGGTTCAGGATATCGGCGCGGAAAAACAAGGCCTTGTTGGTGTTGTCCCAGATCAAATCGTCTACCGGATAGATTTCCGAATAGCCCGGAACCAAAATGCGGCAAGCGATGGCGCCTAGCTGGTCATGGACCGCTGTGTACACCTCTTTGCCCATGCCTTCAAGAATGCCGAGCAAGGTCGCGGCTTCCTGTGCATTGGAACTCATCTTGTCATTCTGGCCCTGACCGGAAAAATCCCACTCCACAAAATCGAAATCCGCTTTGGCACTAAAAAAGCGCCACGACACAATGCCGCTGGAGTCGATGAAGTGTTCGACGAAGTTGTTGGGCTCCGTCACGGCCTCACTCGCAAAGGTGGGCCGAGGCAAATCGTTCAGGCCCTCAAAGCTGCGCCCCTGCAGCAGTTCGGTCAGACTGCGCTCCAGCGCCACCTCGAAGCTTGGGTGCGCGCCAAACGAGGCAAAGACACCGCCTGTGCGCGGGTTCATCAGCGTGACGCACATCACCGGGTAGGTTCCGCCCAGCGATGCATCCTTCACCAGCACCGGAAAGCCTTGCTCTTCCAGGCCCTGAATGCCGGCCAGGATGCCAGGGTATTTCGCCAGCACGTCGTGCGGCACATCCGGCAAGGCGATTTCACCTTCCAGAATTTCGCGCTTGACCGCCCGCTCGAAAATTTCCGACAGGCATTGCACTTGCGCCTCGGCCAGCGTATTGCCGGCACTCATGCCATTGCTCACAAACAGGTTTTCGACCAGGTTGGACGGAAAATACACCACCTCGCCGTCGGATTGGCGCACAAAGGGGAGTGAACAGATGCCGCGCTGCACATTGCCGGAATTGGTGTCGATCAGATGCGAGCCACGCAACTCACCATCGGGGTTGTAAATCTGCAGGCAGTACGCATCCAGAATTCCCGACGGCAGCGCATCTTTCTTGCCCGGCTTGAACCAGCGCTCGTTCGGGTAATGGACAAACGCCGCGTTGGCGATGTCTTCGCCCCAGAACGAGCCGGCGTAGAAATGGTTGTTGTTGAGGCGCTCGATATATTCGCCCAAGCTTGAGGCCAACGCGCTTTCCTTGGTTGCGCCCTTGCCGTTGGTGAAACACATCGGCGAGTGCGCATCGCGGATATGCAGCGACCACACATGGGGAACCAGATTGCGCCACGAAGCGATTTCAATCTTGATGCCCAATGCCGCCAGAACGCCGGTCATATTGGCGATGGTTTGCTCCAGTGGCAGATCCTTGCCCGCAATGTAGGTGCTGGAGTCAGAAGCCGGCTTTAAGGTCAGCAAGGCCTGGGCATCGGCATCCAGATTTTCTACTTCCTCAATTACAAATTCGGGCCCGGCTTGCACCACCTTTTTGACCGTGCAACGCTCGATGGATCGCAAAATGCCCTGGCGGTCTTTGTCGGAGAGGTCCGCTGGCAATTCGACCTGGATCTTGAATATCTGCTGGTAGCGGTTTTCCGGATCCACCATATTGTTTTGCGACAGGCGGATGTTGTTGGTCGGAATATGGCGTGTGTCGCAATACAGCTTCACAAAGTAAGCCGCACACAAGGCCGATGAGGCCAGAAAGTAATCAAACGGCCCCGGCGCCGAGCCATCGCCCTTGTAGCGGATAGGCTGGTCGGCCACCACCGTGAAGTCGTCAAACTTGGCTTCAAGACGAAGTTTGTCGAGAAAGTTGACTTTAATTTCCATGGGGGAATTCCAAATTAATGCTCAAGATGATCGGCCTTGCGTTTCGGTAGCGTCTTTTTTTCCACGCCACCTGACGGCCTGCGCTGATCAACGTGGTGACTGAGGCGACGACTATAGCCGCCTGCCCCGCCCAAAAGAACTGCTGTCCGCCACTACGCAACCCCATGCCACCCTGAATTGCACCGCGCTGGCATGTACGAATAGCGGGGCGGGTAAAATTGGCAGCTTGATTTTTACCCCTCCATTTCCATTTCTTTTCCGAATGGAAACAGCCCATTTTTCCAGGCCGCCCCAGTGACTCTGCATATCACCCAATTCGAGGGCAGCAATGCCCTGAGCAGCTTCCGCGTTCAACAACTCCTGCCCGCACTGCAGGGTGTTCATGAAAAAATTGCAGGCATCTCTGCGCGCTTCGTGCATCTGGTGGCTGGCGACAGCGCCCCCGATGCCGCGCTGAGCGCCCAACTGGCAGCCCTGCTGACCTACGGTGACCCGTACACCGGTCCCACCGACGGCCCGCTGATTGTGGTGTCGCCCCGTCTGGGCACGGTGTCGCCCTGGGCATCCAAAGCCACCGATATTGCCCACAACTGCGGCCTTGCCGTGCACCGCATCGAGCGCCTGGTGGAATACCGCCTGACGCTGAAAAACGGCCTGCTCAGCAAGACCGCGCTCACTGCCGGACAGCTTGAGCGGGTCGCAGCCCTGTTGCACGACCGCATGACCGAGAGCGCCATGCTGGAGCGTGCCCAGGCCTTGGGCCTGTTCAGCGCCCTGCAGGCTGCGCCCATGGACCATGTGGATGTGCTCGGTGGCGGCAAGGTCGCACTGGAAGCGGCCAACAAGGACTGGGGCCTGGCGCTGGCCGCTGACGAGATCGACTATCTGGTGACCGCCTTCACCACGCTGGGCCGCAACCCCACCGACGTGGAACTGATGATGTTTGCGCAGGCCAACAGCGAACACTGCCGCCACAAGATCTTCAATGCCCAGTTCACCATCGACGGCGTGGCGCAGGACAAGAGCATGTTTGGCATGATCCGCAACACGCACCAGCTGCACCCCCAGCACATGCTGGTGGCGTATTCTGACAATGCCTCGGTCATGGAAGGTGTGCAGGTAGAGCGGTTTGTAGCCAAATCAGCAGTCAATTCTGGCTCTAGCCTCCGTGGAATAAGCGCAGCAAGCTATGAAAAGCATAGCGAAACCAACCATATCCTGATGAAGGTGGAGACCCACAACCACCCCACAGCGATCTCTCCGTTTCCCGGTGCCTCCACCGGCGCGGGCGGCGAGATCCGGGACGAGGGCGCCACCGGCCGTGGATCCAAGCCCAAGGCCGGTCTGACCGGGTTCACTGTGTCCAAGCTGTGGGGCAGCACCATGGGCAAGCCCGAGCACATCGCCAGCCCGCTGCAGATCATGGTGGAAGGCCCGCTGGGCGGCGCCGCCTTCAACAACGAATTTGGCCGGCCCAACCTGCTGGGCTACTTCCGCGAATACGAGCAGACCGTCGCCAGCGATGTGGACACCGTCCAGCGCGGCTACCACAAGCCCATCATGATTGCGGGCGGCCTGGGCATCATCGACGCGGGCCAGACCCACAAGATCGAATTTCCCGCGGGCAGCCTGCTGATCCAGCTGGGTGGCCCCGGCATGCGCATCGGCATGGGCGGCAGCGCGGCCAGTTCCATGGCCACGGGCGCGAATGCGGCGCATCTGGACTTTGACTCGGTGCAGCGCGGCAACCCGGAAATTGAGCGCCGGGCGCAGGAAGTGATCAACCAGTGCTGGGTGCAGGGTGACAAAAATCCCATTCTGGCGATCCACGACGTGGGTGCCGGTGGTCTCTCCAACGCCTTCCCCGAACTGACCAACGACGCCGGCCGCGGCGCGCGCTTCGACTTGCGCGCCGTGAAGCTGGAAGAGTCCGGCATGGCGCCCAAGGAAATCTGGTGCAACGAGAGCCAGGAACGCTATGTGCTGGCCATCGCCCCCGAGTCGCTGGAGCAGTTCCAGGCCCTGTGCGAGCGTGAGCGCTGCCCGTTTGCCGTGATCGGCGTGGCCACCGAAGAGCGCCAGCTGCAACTGGTGGACGAAGGCGCAGAGTCACCGGTAGACATGCCTATGAACGTGTTGCTTGGCAAGCCGCCCAAGATGCACCGCGACGTCAAGACCGTGGCGCGCCAGTTCAAACCCTTGGACCTGACTGGTGTCGATCTGCAAAAGGCCGTCATCGACGTACTGGCACACCCCACCGTGGCCTCCAAGCGCTTTTTGATTACCATTGGCGACCGCACCGTCGGTGGCCTGACGCACCGCGACCAGATGGTCGGCCCCTGGCAGGTGCCGGTGGCGGACTGCGCGGTCACACTGGCGGACTACAAGGGCTTTGCCGGCGAAGCCATGTCCATGGGCGAGCGCACGCCGCTGGCTGCGCTGGACGCGCCCGCGTCGGGCCGCATGGCGGTGGCCGAAGCCATTACCAACCTGTTGGCGGCGCCGATTGAGTTGCCCCGCGTCAAGCTGTCGGCCAACTGGATGGCCGCCTGTGGCGAACCGGGTGAAGACGCCGCGCTGTACGCCACCGTCAAGGCCGTGGGCATGGAGCTGTGCCCGGCCCTGGGCATCAGCATTCCGGTCGGCAAGGATTCGCTGTCCATGCGCACGCAGTGGAAAGATGCGCAGGGCGACAAGAAAGTCACATCCCCCGTCTCCCTGATCGTCAGTGGCTTTGCCACGCTGCAGGACGTGCGCGCGACGCTGACGCCCCAGTTGAACGCCGTCGAGGACACCACGCTGGTGCTGGTGGATCTGGGCCATGGCAAAAACCGCATGGCTGCCAGCGTGCTGGCGCAAACCCTAGACCAGACCGGCGATGCGGTGCCTGACCTGGAAGACCCGAAAGATCTGGTCAACCTGGTCGAAGCGGTTAACTACCTGCGTGGCAAAGGCATGATCCTGGCCTACCATGATCGCAGCGACGGCGGCCTGTTGGCCACGGTGGCCGAGATGGCTTTTGCTGGCCGCGTGGGTGTGGCGCTGAACGTGGACATGCTGGTCACCGAAGGTGATGGCATCTCCGACAGCCGCATGGATGTGGGTGATAGCAAGAATTGGTCAGGTCAGGTCAGCGTGCGCCGCGACGAGCTCACGCTCAAGGCGCTGTTCAGCGAAGAACTGGGCGTGGTGCTGCAGGTGCGTACGCTGGAGCGTGGTGATGTGATGCAGGTGCTGCGCGCGCACGGCCTGTCGCAGCACAGCCATTTCATCGGAAAGACCCGGCCCGCGTCCTCCAAGATCGACGCCGGCAAGGGCGAACTGCACGTCTGGCGCGATGCCAAGAGCATCTTCAGCGCCAAGCTGTCAGACCTGCACCAGGTTTGGGACGCCGTGAGCTGGAAGATTGCCCAGCAGCGCGACAACCCCGTTTGCGCCGATGCTGAGCACGCTGCAGCGGGTGCTGAAAACGACCCCGGCATGCATGTTTACATGCCAAATCAGACTCTAGCCCTCGTGGAATCTGCGCAGGCAGCTACTAAAACAGGAGCGCCTGCGATTCTAGCAAGTCGTCCCAAGGTGGCGGTGCTGCGTGAGCAGGGCGTTAATTCCCACGTAGAAATGGCCTACGCCTTCACTGAAGCGGGCTTTGAGGCCTATGACGTGCACATGACCGACCTGCAGACGGGCCGTGCCAAGCTGCAGGACTTCAAGGGCGTGGTGGCTTGCGGTGGCTTCAGCTATGGCGACACGCTGGGTGCCGGCATTGGCTGGGCGCGCTCCATCACGTTCAACGAGGTGCTGGCCGACCAGTTCAAGGCCTTCTTTGCCCGCCAGGACACCTTTGGCCTGGGCGTGTGCAATGGCTGCCAGATGTTTGCCGAACTGGCCGACATCATTCCCGGCGCGCAGGACTGGCCGCGCTTCACCACCAACCAAAGTGAGCGCTTTGAAGCGCGCTTGAGTATGGTGGAGGTGCTGGAGTCACCGTCCTTGTTCTTCACGGACCTGGCCGGCATGCGCCTGCCGATTGCGGTGGCGCACGGTGAAGGTTTTGCCAACTTCAAGTACCGCGGCAACGCGGACAAAGCGATTGCGGCCATGCGCTACGTCGACAACAGCGGCGCAGCGACCGAGGCCTACCCGTTCAACCCCAACGGCAGCCCCGGTGGTCTGACAGCGGTGACCACGGCGGACGGCCGCTTCACCGCCATGATGCCGCACCCCGAGCGCGTGTTCCGCAATGTGCAGATGAGTTGGACCAGCCTCGACAAGAGCGAATTCAGCCCCTGGATGGAGCTCTGGCGCAACGCCCGCAAGTGGGTGGGGTAGTTGTCCTGCCTGGTGGTTAACACATCCTGTTGATTTAAGCAGCGGGCGGGACAAATCAGGGGTGCACAGGCCGTGATTGGGGAGGGTGGAACACGCTCATCGGCAAAGTCGCCCAGAATCCACCCCCTTATCAATGCAATGAAGTGTGTACATGTCTGACCTGATCCAGAAGCTGCAATGGCGCTACGCTGCCAAAAAGATGAATCCCGCCAAGTCGGTCCCCCAGGAGAAACTGGACCGCATTCTGGAAGCGATTCGCCTGACTGCCACGTCCAGCGGTTTGCAGCCCTATGAAGTATTTGTGGTGACCAACAAGGAGGTGCGCGAGAAAATCAAGCCCATCGCCTGGAACCAGGAGCAGATCACCGATGGCTCGCACCTGCTGGTGTTTGCCGCCTGGGACAACTACACCGCTGACCGCATCAACATGATGTTCGACCTGGTGAATGAACAGCGTGGCTTCAAGAACGAAGGCTGGGAAAACTACCGCCAGATGCTGCTGTCCATGTACCCCCAGCGGGATGCCGAGGTGAACTACCAGCACGCCGCACGCCAGGCTTATATCGGCCTGGGTACCGCGCTGATTGCCGCGGCCGAAGAGCAGGTGGACGCCACGCCCATGGAAGGCTTTGACCCCAAGGCACTCGATGAGATTCTGGGTTTGAAAGCCCTTGGCTTGCGCAGCGTTGTCATTTTGCCGCTGGGCTACCGTGCAGAAGACGGTGACTGGCTGGTGAGCCTGAAGAAGGTCCGCCGCGCACGCGAAGATTTCATCACCGAAGTGGCATAAGCCACTTCCCTCAGGTCACTGGCAGTCGCTTGCTGACATCCAGCATGCGACTGGCCAGAACCGCACCCAGGGCCAGTGTGAGGGCCAGGGCCACACTGGGGTGCTGCCGGGCGAGTTCTGCAAACTTCGCGATGGGCATGGCCCATACCTTGCAGTCGCTGTACACCGAGACAGAAGCGTTGCGGGGCAGGTTGGCAAAAAAACCGCCTTCTCCCACCACGGTGCCCGGGCCGAGCACCGCCAGATGGACCAGTCCTGCGTCTGTTCTCATATCGACCTTGACGTTGCCGGACTCCAGAAAGTACAGCGTACGATCCTTCTCGCCCTGGGCAATCAGCGAATGGCCGCGCTCCAGTTCAGCGGGTTTGACATAGTCGGCCAGTACAGTCCAGCGGAAGCCTTCCAGAAACCTGCCCAGGGACCAGTCTTCCGTATTGCGGGCGATGGCTGCAACCAGTCCACTCACATCTTGTTCACGGGGAGTGGGGCTTGGGCTTGTCATGGGAGATCCTCCTGGGGGCGGGGTTGTTATTGCGTTGCTTTGGCACAGGCATAGGTTACCCAGTTCTTGCCAGTGGTGTCCAGTGTTTATGTTGTACCTTGCAGCTACTCCATAACCTTGAGGCAAAATGCGGAATCCTGGGTGGGCTAGCGCACTGAATTTTCACTGCCTATCGGTCTTACTCTGTAGGTCTACATAAGGTTCAGATCCATGCGGAAGCTCGTGATAAGTATCCTGGCGGTTCTACACGCCATGCCAGCCTTTGCTGATGAAAAGCCCTTTGCCCTGGGGGTACACCTGGGAACCTTCCACACCACGGGCACCTACAACAACATCAACACCGGTGTGTATGGGCGCTTCAATTCCTGGACGGTGGGCGGCTACCACAACAGCATACGCAAACCCTCGTACTACGTTGCCTATACGTGGGAAATTCCAACGCCCCATGTGCCGCTGGTGGAGTCTTTTGCGATCACGGCTGGCGGAATCACCGGTTATGAATCGAGCCTGAATGACTCTGGCGTGTTGCCCATGCTGGTGCCCAGTGCAGCGTTCCGCATCACCCCCAAGGTGCTGTTGCGCCTGTCTATCTTGCCGATCGATGGGCAGAAGATAGGCAGTTCCGGTGCAGCGCTGCACTTTAGCCTGGAACACCCGCTTCAGTGACCAAACTCCTGCTTCGGGCGGGTCTTGTGGAAAGTCAGCGGTGTGCCTGAGCGCGCGTCCTGCAGTTCCTTGCGGCTTTGATTGGCCACCGAGGTTTTCATTTTCCCGACTACGTGCATCTCGCAGGGTTTGCAGTCAAAACGCAGGGTGAGTTTTTCCTTGCCGTTGATGAGTTGCAGGGGCTCGGCTTTCACCTGCCCCTGAACGCCAGTCACGCCCTTGGCCTGTTTGGGGCACAAGCTCAGGGAAAAGCGTACGCAGTGCTTGGTGATCATCAGGCTCACGTCCCCCAATTCTTCGACCGCTTCGTAGGCCGGTGAGATGACCTTGACGCCGTGGCGGGCATAGAAGTCATGCGCCTTCTGGTTGAACACGTTGGCCAGATAACTGAGCGCATCTTCGGGGTAAGGCACCGGTGGTTCAAGGGCCTGCCTACGCTCCAGACGCACAAAGCCACGCGCCCGAGTGCGCTCCAGGGCTTCCAGCGCCTCCCGGCGCAGCGGGTTGAGCACCGATGCCGGAATAAACCAGGGCTGGCTGAATTCCACCTGCACGTCCAGTGCTGAAAAGATGGTGGCACCCATCTTCGAGATATTGTCCCGTAGCGCATCGAGCGCAGAAGATGCGTCCTTGGCAACTTCACGGCGCAGGGACGTTTGTGCGGTCGCTGTAAAGCCGTCTTCATCGGTGAGTGTCAACGCCATGCCGTCGGGCGTCTCGACCAACCGCGCCCACACGCCAATACGCCGGTCACTGGATTTCTTTTCCAGCACGCGCACCCAGTTAACGTCACGGTTGCGGTTGACTTCCACACCTTTGCGCAGATCCTTCAGCGCAGACAAGGGGTCTTTGGGAAATACCCGCCACTGGCCTCTGGCGGCGTTGATGGCTTCCGCCCGGTTGATGGCCATGCCCACCAGCTCCTTCTGCAGGTCGTAGTAGCACAGACCGTCGCCATTGCTCAGCTGCAGGCTGGAATCGTTCAGCTCCAGTTGCACCCAGTTGGGACCCACCTGGGTGACATAGCCGATGGACTGGCCCGGGTTCTTGGGGCTGTCGAAAGCGCCGATGTCGTCCTTGCGGCCCTGCACAAAGTAGTCGGTGAACTCGCGGTTGAAGTTCTGGTCCGGGTCGGGTGTGAAGGTGAAGGTGGTGCTGCCGCTACTGACGCGTGCGTACGGGTGGTCGGAGTCCTGACGGTTTTCCACCAGCTCATCGAGCAATCTGCGGTAATGGGCGGTGATGTTCTTCACATAGCCCATGTCCTTGTAGCGCCCCTCGATCTTGAAGCTGCGGATGCCCGCGTCCACCAGTGCGGCCAGATTCTCACTCTGGTTGTTGTCCTTCATGGACAGCACATGCTTGTCATGCGCCACAAAGCGGCCCTGGCTGTCCACCACCTGGTAGGGCAGGCGGCAGGCCTGGCTGCATTCGCCCCGATTGGCGCTGCGCCCCGTATGCGCAGCACTGATGTAACACTGGCCACTGTAGGCCACGCACAGGGCGCCATGCACAAAAAACTCCAGCGTGCAGAGCTCCGGGTTGGTCGCGGCGCGTATGTCGGCAATCTGCTGCAGGGTCAGTTCGCGGGCGAGCACGATTTGTGACAGTCCCACGTCCTGCAGAAAGCGCGCTTTCTCGGGAGTGCGGATGTCGGTCTGGGTACTGGCGTGCAGCTGGATCGGAGGCAGGTCGATTTCCAGCAGCCCCATGTCCTGGATGATGAGCGCATCGACGCCCGCGTCGTACAACTGCCAGGCCAGCTTGCGGGCAGGCTCCAGTTCGTCATCGCGCAGAATCGTGTTCAGTGTGACGAAGATGCGGCTGTTGAACCGGTGCGCATGCTGCGCCAGCCGGGCAATATCTGCCACGCCGTTATCGGCACTGGAACGGGCGCCGAATGAGGGGCCGCCAATGTAGACGGCATCGGCACCATGGTTGATGGCCTCGATGCCAATGTCGGCATCGCGTGCGGGAGCCAGAAGCTCAAGCTGGTAATCGGGCAGGGACATGGGGCCTGATTATCCCAGCGTCGCGAAACGCTGGCCGACGCACGGTGTTTTATGCCGCCGGGTATGCCTGGCCGGACGGGTCGGTAAACACGATGCGGGCTTCGGCATCGAGCGAAAAAGTACCGCTCTTGTATTCCTTGCGCAGGCGCAGCTTCTTGCTGCCGAACGCAAGCTCCACCATACCTTCGGTGCTGAGGCCCACTTCCAGCTTGGCGCTGCGTGTACGCGCCAGTTGCTTGTCCAGCTCTGTGCGCTCCGCCAGGGACTTGCCCCAGATCTGGACTGCCTGACGCCAGGAGGCTTTCACCCGGTCCAGCATGCCCTTGGGGTCGCCAATGCTGGTGAGATGGTGGGAGAGTTTTTGCAGGTTGTCCTCGTTGGCCTTCTCTTTGGCAAGTCGTTCCTGCAGGGCCTGGTATTGCGCTTCCAGCTCCGGATGGGATCCCACGGCAACCTGGGTCACGCCTGTCTTGGTTGACCCGAGGTAGGGTACTTTGAGCAGCATCATGGTGTGTGTGGTTCCACCCACCAGGCGTCCACGTTGCGGTGCCTTGGTTCCAATCAGGATCTGGTTGCCCGAACGCAGCTGGCTTTCGAGCGCCATGTCATCCAATGCGATCACGGTTCCGGCTTCCAGCGAAGCCGCCTCGCAAAAGCGCGCAGTGATGGCTCCGCCAGCCTTGACGCGGGCCTGCGCGATCACGCCGCCCTTGATGGTAATGTTGCCACCGGCGTCCAGCTGCGCACCTTCTACCGTGCCGCCCACCACGATGTCCCCACTGGCCTGCACCTTCATGGTGTTATTCACGTCACCATCGACCTGGACGGTGCCATCAAAGTAGATATTGCCGGTAGCCAGATTGACTTCAGGCACCCGCAATACGGGCTCGACCATGACGCCACAAGGTACCCGTACCGGTTGACCAGTGACGCTGGCCTTGAGGATATTGGGGTCGGCACTGTCAATCTCGGCCCCGATCAGCTGCGCAGCAAAGGGCTCGTCGCGGCCAGGGCGGGGGACAATGACGGCCCCCTTGATGGTTCGGCCCTCGATGCCCTGCGTGGCGGGAATGCGGCGCATCAGGGGAGCACCTGGCTCCACCAAGGCGATACCGCTGTGCTCCCGGTAGTCAATCAGTCCGTTGGCATCCAGTCGTGGCGCGCGGTTGGAGGCCTGGGGCACCATTTCTTCAAAGTCAGCGTCCTGACCATCCTGCGCCTGCGCACCGCTGGCCACCGGCAGGTCATGGACCGATCCGGCCTGGCAGGCCTCCAGCAAGGCAGCCGAGTCGATGCCAAAGGTGACACCTGCTTCATGCAGTGCTTGCAAAATGTCTTCAATCTCGGCAGCCTTGCCGCCCTGCGGCGGGATCAAGGTGACCGCGGCGGTCATTTCATCGGGGGCTACCACCACCTGGATACTGGCATCCAGCCGCTGCGCCAGCGGCACCACAAAAGGCTCTTTCTTGTGGTTGCAGTCCTGCACTGCAATGGCCAGGGCGCTTTCATCGACAACCCAGTCTCCATAGCCTGCTTCCTGCAGCAACGCGCGCAGATGGTCTGTTTCCAGCGGGTGGCGTTCGGACGATGGGTCGCTGCGCAGAAATACCTGCCCGTCGGTATCCGATAGAGAAATCCCGGCAATCGCCATACGTCAACGCGCTCCTTGTTGGTGCGACTTTGTACCACGGCAGGTATACCGATGTCACGAAAACGTCAAAAAAAACGCGACCCAAGGTCGCGTTGATGGAGCAAGGGAAGACCGTTACTCGATCTTGGCCTTAGCGCGCAATTCGTCCTGGAACTTGGTCATCTTCTGTTGTTGAAGCTGCTGTGCAATCTGGGGCTTGACGTCCTCAAATTTGGGCAGCTGCGCATCGCGAACATCTTCCAGGCGAATGACGTGGTAGCCAAACTGGGTCTTCACCGGGGTTTCCGTGGTTTTGCCTTTGGCCAACGCCGTCAGCGCTTCGGCAAATTCCTTGACGTAATTGCTGGGTGTTGCCCAATCCAGATCGCCACCGTTGGCACCGGAGCCTGGATCCTTGGACTGCTTCTTGGCAATGGCGTCAAATTTGGCGCCTTTTTTCAGCTGGGCGATGATGGCCTTGGCTTCGTCTTCCTTCTCTACCAGGATGTGGCGGGCGCGGTATTCCTTGCCGGCATTGGCCGCCGCAAAACGGTCGTATTCGGCCTTGGCTTCTTCATCGGTCACCGGATTCTTCTTCTGGAAGTCGCCGAACAGTTCACGAATCAGGATGGACTGGCGGGCCAGCTCCATCTGGTTTTTGTAGTCTTCGGTGGCGTCATATCCGCGTGCCTGGGCTTCCTGCACAAAGATCTCGCGGGTGATGACCTCATCCTTGAGCTGACCCTGCATTTCGGGCGGGATCTGGCGGCCGGCACGGGCCATTTGCTGTGCCAGTGCGTCCATACGGGCTTTGGGAACTGGCTTGCCATTGACGATGGCAATGTTCTGCGCAATGGCAGAGGGGGCCAGCGCAGCGAGCAGGGCGGCAGTGGCCAGGGCGGTCAAAAGTTGCTTTTTCATTCCGTTTCCTTCGGTATTCTCAAATGGGGTTTGCCTGGGGTGAGGCTTCGGCCTCAATGGCCAGGGCGTGCAGGCCCTGGTCAATGAAATCTTGCAATGCATCATACACAAGGCGATGGCGCTGAACGCGGCTCTTGCCTGTAAACAATTGTGACGTGATGCGCACGCGGAAATGGGTGCCAAAACCGGAGCCATTGGCGCCAGCGTGCCCGGCGTGCTGGAAGCTTTCGTCAATCACTTCCAGGCTGGTAAATTGCAGGCGTTCGCGCAGGCGCGCATCCAGTTGGGCAGCGGTTGGGCCGGTGTTCATGGCGTAGTTGAATCCTTGTTGTTTTCGGTCTTGATGTGGGGGGCAATATAAATTCCCTGGCCAATGATGAATGCCAAGGGGAAAACATAGCCCCACAACTTGAACGCGACCCAGGCTTCGGTGCTGTAGTAGAGCACCACGTAGCCGTTGAGAATGGCCATGAATGCGGTGTACACAATCCAGGCCACGTTCAGGCGGTGCCACACGGCGTCCTTGAGTTCGAGCTGGCTGCCCAGCAGCATTTTGAGAAAATTCTTGCGTAGGCCCCACACCGCAATGGCCAGGGCGATCGACATGGCCGCGTACAGCACCGTGGGCTTCCATTTGATGAAGCGGTCATCGTGCAGTACCAGTGTCAGCGTGCCAAACGCCAGCACCAGCACCAGGGTGATCTTGTGCATGGCCTGCAGTTTGCGGTCAATGCCATAGATCAATGCCATCTGGACCACGGTAGCCCCCATCAACACGGCGGTACCCACGTAGATGTCGTAGAACTTGAAGGCGCCGAAGAACAGCAGCAGCGGGAAAAAGTCGATCAGTATTTTCATTCAGGGGTGAAGTGTAGCGAGGCGGAGTTCATGCAGTATCGCAGGCCCGTTGGCGTGGGCCCGTCCTCGAATACGTGCCCCAAGTGGGCCCCGCACTGGGCACAAACCGTTTCCACGCGGACCATGCCGTGGCTGCGGTCAGTGATTTCCCGGATGGCACCAGGCTCTGCGAGGGAAAAGCTGGGCCAGCCGCAGTGGGCGTCAAACTTCGTATCGGAGTTGAACAGCTTGGCGCCGCAACACATGCAGTGGTAGCTTCCATCGGCCCAATGGGTTTCGTACTTGCCGCTGAACGGGCGCTCGGTGGCGGCGTGGCGCGTTACTTCAAAAGCCACCGATTCGGCGCCTTTCTGCGCCAGCAGGGCCTTCCATTCAGCATCCGATTTTTCGACGGGATAGGTCATGGGTTCTCCACAAAAGATGAAGGGGTCAGGAGCTGCAGCTCACGGAAATGCCCTGTGCCCAGTCGGGTGGGAAATCGGCGAAGGCGGCATGTTCGGGGTGTTCGTCGAAGGGACGCTCCAGGACGGCCAGCAAATTGGCCACCACCGAGAAGTCTTTGGCCTGGGCGGCCCGTATGGCCAGCTCCCCCAGGTGGTTGCGCAGCACATAGCGCGGGTTGGTTTTTACCATCAAATCGGCCTCTAGCCCCCGTCCGTATTGCGCGAGCAGCTCTGAATAAGATAGCAACCAGGTATCAATTGCCGGTCGGTTCAGAAACAGGTCCCGCACGGAATCGTCGTCGGTGCGGCGCTCGCGAACCCAGTGGCTCAAGCGGCGCCAGAAGATGGTGAAGTCCACGCGGTCTGCCGCCAGCAACGCAAGAATGTCCTCCGTCAGCGGCTTGCAGGCATCCACGGGCTCGGCAAAACCGAGTTTGGCCGACATGCGGCGTGCAAACGCACGGGCGTAGATGTCCTTGAAGGGTTCCAGTGCGGCAAGGGCGTTCTCCTGCACGTCGATGAGTGGCATGAGAGCCTGCCCCAGGCAGAACAGGTTCCAGTAGGCCACATGGGGTTGCTTCTGGAAGGCATACCGGCCCTGGGTGTCCGAGTGGTTGCAGACGTGGGCCGGGTCATAGGCATCCATGAACTGGAACGGGCCGTAGTCGATGGTCAGCCCCAGGATGCTCATATTGTCGGTGTTCATCACGCCATGGCAGAAACCCACGGACTGCCATTGCGCGATCAGTTCTGCGGTGCGTGCAGTGACCTCCGCCAGCAACGCGGCATACGGGTTGCCGTCAAAACGCACGTCCTCGCGACACGCCGGGTACAAACGGTCCAGGCAATAGTCCGCCAGCACCTTGAGTTGTGCGTGCTGGTCGTGGTGGCAGAAATGCTCAAAATGACCAAAGCGTATGAAACTGGGGGCGACCCGGGTCACCACTGCGGCCGTCTCCCGGGTTTCGCGAAAGACGGGGGCATCGGAACCGACGACACACAGGGCGCGCGTGGTAGGGATGCCCAGACCGTGCATGGCTTCGCTGCAGAGAAACTCCCGGATGCTGCTGCGCAGCACCGCCCGGCCATCGCCCATGCGTGAGAAGGGTGTCAGTCCGGCGCCCTTGAGCTGCACTTCACGCCCCGCGGCTTCTCCGAGCAGCAACGCCCGGCCGTCACCCAGCTGTCCAGCCCAAACACCAAACTGGTGGCCGCTGTAGACGCTGGCCAGTGGTGTGGTGCCGGCAATTTTGCGGTTGCCCGATACGGCCAGTAGCAGCGCGTGCGACTCCATTTGGGCTGTGCTCAGACCCATATCCCGCGCAACCAGCGCACTGCGTCCGACCCAATAGGGATCGGGCAGTGGCACAGGCGCCAGCGGCACATGAAAATCTTCGCCCAAGTGGAAAAAACTGTTGTCCCAGGGCATTCCAAGATCGATATCGCCCTGGCTGTGTGTGGCCATAGTCATCGGTCGATTGTCCGGCAGTACGGCGATGGCCAGGGGCCGTAGGGTTATCTGTTCAGTTGCGGTCAGGCTGGCTGAATCTGGCGTGTAACGGTATCACTAAAAATGTAGCGGGTGAGCGCTTCGTCATCCGGTATATCCACCCGGCCAAAGTCCAGTACCACCAGACCGCGTTCGGCCAACGCGTGCAGCGCCTGGTTGGCGGTCTGGCGCGACACACCCGCCAGAGCGGCCAGATCATCCTGGGACAGATTCAGTTTGCGGGTACGCCCCCAGAAGAGCTTGCTCAATGACAGGGCCACACGCTGCTCGGGTGTACGCAGCCGGGCCGATTCGATCAGGGCCATGGCCTGGCTGACGCGCAGGTTGAGCTGACTCACCAGAAACTGGTTGAATTCCAGGCTGCTCGCACGCAACCGGTGAAATTCGGCATCGGGCAGACATATCAATTCGGTGTCTCGCAGCGCAACCACGTCGTAGCGCCTGCGCTCGGTGTTGATTGCAGACCCTTCACCAAACCAGTCGCCGCAGGCCGCACACAAAAAGGTCGAAGAACGCCCATTGACCGACTGCGTCTGCAACTTCACCAAACCGGAAAGTACTGCATACCAGCCCTCCACGGGAGAATCTGCCAACAACATCACGTCACCACGCCGGCCGGTGTGGTGCAACAGGCTTCCTGCCACACGCTCCTGGTCGGCAAGCGGCAGGCACGCAAACCAGGTTTGCGCAGCAAGAAATCGTGCGGTCGGTGAGGCAGTGCCGGGAAACATACGCGGAATTAGGGCCGTATTGCGAAGTCGAAAAAGATGCGATGCACTCGGGTAAATACCTAGAAATTGTAGAGCCGACGACAACCTGTCGCCGGATAGACATTTCTTGCCGGGTTTGCCCGCCGATTTCACAATCGCCCGATGCTCAGGAGCACATGCTGCAGCTCTGCCTGAAATCGCTTCGGTGAAATCACTATCATCAGCGCTGGTAAATAAGGTTAACTGCAGTGGCGCTCTTGAACGCCGCTACGATGGACAGTGAAGACAATTTTTATGAAGGAGATTCCATGCTAGGTTTGATGCAGAGCCATCAGTTGATGATTTCGTCGCTCATTGAATTTGCGGAGCGCCACCATGGCGAGGCTGAAGTGGTTTCCCGCCGGGTCGAAGGCGATATTCACCGTTACACCTACAAGGATGTCGCGGTGCGCTCACGCAAGGTGGCCAACGCGCTGGAAAAACTCAATCTGGCATTCAGCGACCGCGTTGCCACCCTGGCCTGGAACGGCTACCGGCACCTGGAACTGTATTTCGGCGTGAGCGGCAGCGGCAAGGTTTTGCACACCCTCAATCCCCGCCTGCATCCTGACCAGATCGTCTGGATTGCCAACCACGCAGAAGACCAGGTCGTGTGCTTTGACATGACCTTCCTGCCCATCATCAAGGCTGTGCACAGTCGTTGCACCACGGTGAAACACTGGATTGCCCTGTGTGATGCCGACAAGCTGCCATCCGACACCGGCATCCCCGGAGTACAGAGCTACGAAGCATGGATTGGCGCCGCATCGTCGGAGTACACATGGCCGGAGTTCGACGAGAACTCGGCGTCGAGCATGTGCTACACGAGTGGAACCACCGGCAACCCCAAGGCTGCGTTGTACAGCCACCGCTCGACCATGCTGCATGCATTCGCGGGTGCTTTGCCCGATGCGCTCAACATGAGCGCACGGGACGCCGTGCTGCCGGTGGTGCCCATGTTCCACGTGAACGCCTGGGGCCTGCCGTATTCGGCAGCCATGACGGGCGCGAAACTGGTCTTTCCGGGACCGGCCATGGACGGCAAATCCATTTATGACCTGATCGAGAGTGAGAAGGTGAGCTTTGCTGCTGGCGTACCCACGGTGTGGCAAATGATGCTGTCGCACATGCAGGCAGGCAACTTGAAATTCTCTACGCTCAACCGCACGGTGATTGGGGGCTCCGCCTGCCCGCCAGCCATGATTACAGCCTTCAATGACCAATACGGTGTTGAAGTGCTGCACGCATGGGGCATGACCGAGATGTCGCCGCTGGGCACCGTTTGTACGCTGAAAAACAAGCACATCACCATGAGTGCTGAGGAAAAAATGAAGGTCCGCCTCAAGCAGGGTCGTGGAATTTTTGGCGTCGACTTGAAGATCGTCGACGGAGCCGGCGAATCGTTGCCCTGGGATGGAAAAGCCTATGGGGACCTGCTGGTCAAAGGCCCCTGGATCATTAAGGAATACTTCAAGGGGGAGGGCGGTGCGCCGCTGGTGGATGGCTGGTTTCCCACCGGTGACGTGGCGACCATTGATCCTGATGGCTACATGCAGATCACCGACCGCAGCAAGGATGTGATCAAGTCGGGCGGCGAATGGATCAGTTCCATTGATGTGGAAAACATTGCAATGGCACACCCGGCCGTCGCCATGGCCGCTTGCATCGGCATGAAGCATCCCAAATGGGATGAGCGTCCTGTGATCGCGGTGGTCAAAAAGCCGGGGATCGAGGTGACGCGCGAAGAACTGATTGCTTTCTATGAAGGCAAAACCGCCAAGTGGCAAATTCCGGATGACGTGGTTTTTGTGGATGCCATTCCTCTGGGTGCCACCGGAAAAATGCAAAAAATCAAGCTGCGCGAAATGCTGCAGGACTACAAGCTGCCGGGAATTTGAACAAGCGTGCAGTCACATTAGTGATAGCTCTTGGGGGAAACCCTTGCGCTGCAGCGCACAAATACTTGTACGCTACGTCAGCTTCGATTTTTTTAGGAGACAACAGATGAAATTTGCAGTCCAACTCGTTGCGGCAGCCGCCGTTCTTGCATGTGCCCAGGGTGCATTCGCCCAACAGGGTCAAACCGTCAAAATGGTCCGCATTGATGCGCAGACGGGTCTTCTTGGACCAGTAGGGGTCAACCAGCTCAAGAGCTACCAGTTTTTTGCTGAAAAATTCAGCGGTGCAGGCAACCCCGCGGGCGTGAAGTTCGAAGTGACCGGCATTGACAACAAGCTGAGCCCCACAGAAAGCCTGAACGCCCTGAAGGCGGCCATCGATGGCGGCGCACGCTACATCCTGCAAGGTAACGGCTCTTCCGTTGCACTGGCACTGTCCGATGCTGTTACCAAACACAATGAGCGGAACCCCGGCAAGGAAGTCCTGTACCTGAATGATTCGGCTGTGGATCCTGATTTGACCAACAGCAAATGCAGCTACTGGCACTTCCGTTTCGACGCAGACACCTCCATGAAAATGGAAGCCATGTCGAGCTTCATGGAAACCCAGAAGGACATCAAAAAGGTTTACATCCTGGGTCAGAACTATTCCCACGGTGTACAGGTTGCCAAGTTCGCCAAGGAAACTCTGGGCCGCAAGCGTCCTGACATCCAGATCGTCGGCGAAGACCTGCACCCACTGGCGCAAGTGCGTGACTTCGCTCCGTATATCGCCAAGATCAAGGCGTCCGGTGCTGACACCGTGATTACCGGCAACTGGGGCTCCGACCTGTCTCTGCTGGTCAAGGCCGCCAATGAAGGCGGCTACACAGGCAAGTTCTTCACGTACTACACCGGTGTGACGGGTACTCCCAGTGCTCTGGGCACCAACGGCGCTGGCCGCGTGTACCAGATTGCCTACAACCACTACAACATGGGTGGTCAGATGGACAAGTGGATGACTGAGTTCAAGGCCAAGTACAACGACGACTTCTACACCGGCTCCATCATCCGCATTTACCAGACCCTGGCTGCTGCCATGGCCAAAGCCAAGTCGACCGATCCAGTCAAGGTTGCCGCGGCTCTGGAAGGTATCAAGGTCAGCAGCTTCAATGGTGAAGTGGAAATGCGCAAGACGGATCACCAGCTGCAGCAACCCCTGTACATGACCGTGTGGCAAAAGGCTGACAAGAAATACCCCTACAGCCCCGAGAACACCGGCATGACGCTGGCTCCCCTGAAGGAGTACCCCAACTATGTTTCCAGCACGCCCACCAGCTGCCAGATGAAGCGCCCATCCTGATTCAGGGCGCGGTTTCCAGGAGCCCGAAAGCGCACAGCTTCGGGCTCCTTTTATTTGTCTGTGTTAGGAAGGTATTTCGGCAATGGAATTCTTTATCATCTCGATGCTCAATGGCCTGAGTTACGGGCTTCTGCTGTTCATGCTGAGCTCGGGTTTGACGCTGATTTTCAGCATGATGGGCGTACTGAACTTCGCCCACGCTTCGTTTTACATGGTCGGTGCCTACGTTGGATACTCGGTATCCCAGATCGTGGGCTTCTGGCCCGCCCTGGTCATTGCACCGCTGGTGGTGGGTGCTTTGGGTGCCTTGTTTGAACGCATCGCCTTGCGCAAGGTCCACAAGTTCGGACACGTTCCCGAGTTGCTGGTGACGTTCGGGCTTTCCTATGTGCTGCTGGAGCTGGTCCAGCTGATTTGGGGCCGTCTTGCGCTGGAATTCCGTCCACCGGAAATTCTGCAGGGTCCCGCCTTTACCCTGATCAACCATTCCATTAATGGACTCAGTGTCCTGTGGGGCGTAGCACCCGCAGAAATGTGCAGCGCTGCCGATGCTGCGGTACGCGTGGTGTGCTCCCCGTTTCCCGCGACCCGTGGTTTCATGATGCTGGTGGCATTGGTGATGCTGGGGTCGGTCTGGCTGTTGCTGACGCGCACCCGCATCGGTCTGGTCATTCAGGCGGCTCTGACGCATCCGCACATGGTGGAGTCGCTCGGGCACAACGTCCCCATGGTCTTCATGATGGTGTTCGGTGCAGGCGCTGCGCTCGCAGGCCTTGCTGGCGTCATTGGCGGAAGCACATTCCTGACCGAGCCCGCGATGGCTGCAACGGTCGGCTCCATCATCTTCGTGGTGGTGGTGGTGGGAGGCATGGGTTCGCTGTCCGGCGCATTCCTGGCATCGATCCTGATCGGCGTGATCCAGACATTTGCGATTGCGTTTGACTATTCCGTGATGTCGCTGGCGCAGCAGATGGGCGTGCCACTGAGCGCGGGCGCCAGCAGCAACTCGTTGGTGAAGCTCACGCTGTCGCAGATCGCCCCAATCCTGCCCTACCTTTTCCTTGTTCTTATTCTGATCTTCCGGCCCAAGGGCCTGCTTGGTACCCGGGAAGGTTAATCCATGAAAAATTTCTACGAATTCAAGCCCATGAATGTGGGGCGGCTGGTGATCTGGACGCTGTTTGCAGTGCCGCTCCTGCTGGCTCCGCTGGTTTTCAAGAGTGGGCTCTCGATTACGGTCCTGTCGCAGATGGGCATTGCCATCATTGCCTGTCTGTCCTACAACATGCTGTTGGGGCAGGGCGGCATGTTGAGTTTCGGTCACGCGGTGTACACGGGGCTGGGGTCGTACCTTGCCATCCATGCGCTCAATGCCATTGCAGACGGTTCGCTGCCCATTCCGGTGTCCACCGTACCGCTGGTAGGTGGTCTTGCCGGCATGGGTTTTGCCGTCCTGTTCGGCTACGTGACCACACGCAAATCCGGCACCACCTTTGCCATGATCACCATGGGTCTGGCCGAGCTGGTATTTGCCATGTCCCTGATGATTCCCGAGTTTTTCGGGGGTGAGGGCGGCGTTTCAGGCAACCGGGTGACAGGGCAGCCCTTCATGGGCATCTCCTTCGGGCCACCCCTGCAGGTGTACTACCTGATTGCGGTGTACACCTTTGTCTGCGTGGCCCTGATGTTCGCATTCACTGGTACCCCGCTGGGGCGCATGCTCAACGCGGTGCGGGACAACCCGGAGCGGGTGGAGTTCATCGGCTACAACCCGCAGCGCATCCGTTACACCGCATTCATCATCGCGGGCTTCTTCGCTGGTATTTCCGGTGGTCTGGCAGCGCTGAACTTTGAAATTGTGACTGCCGAAGTGGTGGGCGCCGCCCGTTCAGGTGCGTACCTGCTGTTTACCTTCCTGGGTGGCGCTACGTTCTTCTTCGGGCCCATCATCGGCGCCATTCTGATGGTGCTGGCGTTTGTGCTGCTCAGCGAGTTCACCAAAGCCTGGCTGCTGTATCTGGGTCTGGTGTTCCTTTTCATGGTCATGTACGCCCCCGGTGGTATTGCCAGTCTGTTCATGATGAACCTGCGGGTCGCCAAATTCGGCCACCTCAAGTCTTTGTGGGTCAGCTACCTCGGCCTGGCTGGCACGGCCTGTGTGGCGCTGACCGGCGCAGCTGTCATGGTGGAGATGATTTACCACCGCCAGATGGATTCCGCGATGGGGTCCGAGCTGCACTTCATGGGCTTAGCTCTGGATGCGGCCGGTGCAAGCAGCTGGTTTGGAGCATTCTTCGTACTGGCGACCGGTTTGGGATTATTTGAACTGTGCAGGCGGCAATTCGTGGAGCAATGGGGCCATATCCAGGAAGACATCGAGAAACAGATCCAGCGTCAGGAGGCCCTATGAGCAACACACATGCAACCGGCACGCCCCATGCTCTGGAACTGCGCAACCTGCGCAAGAGCTTCGGCAAATCGGAGATCATCCGGGGTGTCAATCTGGCTGTGCAACCCGGTGAACGGGTGGCCATCATCGGGCCCAATGGAGCCGGTAAATCCACGCTGTTCAACCTGATCAGTGGTCGTTTTGAAGCCAGCAGTGGCGAAGTTCTCCTGCATGGGCACGACATCACCGGAAAGCGGCCTTTCGAAATCAACCGGATGGGGCTGTCACGCAGCTTCCAGATCACCAATATCTTCCCCAAGCTCAGCGTGTTTGAAAACCTGCGCTGCAGCGTGCTGTGGAGCCTGGGCTACCGGTACACGTTCCTGAAGTTTCTGGCCAATCTGGACGATGCCAACGCGCGGGCCGAGGAGCTGATGCACATGATCAAGCTCGACCGCAAGCATGATGTGCTCGCCATGAACCTCACCTACGCCGAACAGCGTGCACTCGAAATCGGCATCACCATCGGTGGTGGCGCCAGCGTCATCTTGCTGGACGAACCCACTGCCGGCATGAGCAAGAGTGAAACCACCCGCTTTATCTCCCTGATCAAGGAAGTCACGGAGGGCAAAACACTGCTGACGGTCGAGCACGACATGGGTGTGGTCTTCGGTCTGGCTGACAAGATTGCCGTGGTGGTCTATGGCGAGGTTCTCGCATTTGATACCCCGGACGCCGTCCGCGCCAACCCCCGCGTGCAAGAGGCCTACCTGGGCTCTGCGGTTGCCGACGCACAGGCTGGAGGACATTGACTATGTTGAATATCACGAATTTGCACGCGTTTTACGGAAAGAGCCACGTTCTGCATGGTGTGGACATGCGGGTGGGAACCGGAGAAATCGTATCGCTGCTGGGTCGCAATGGCTCAGGCCGCTCCACCACGGCCAAAGCCATCATGGGCCTGGTGGACTGCAATGGTTCCATGCTGTGGCAGGGCAAGGAGATGCAGGGTAGTGAGGCCTACGAGGTCGCCCACCTGGGCATTGGGTACGTACCCGAGAACCGCGACATTTTCCCCAAGCTGACCGTATACCAGAACCTGTTGCTGGGCCAGAAGCGTGGAAAGAAGAATCCCCGCTGGTCCTTCGAAGACATGTACCGCATGTTCCCGCGCCTCAAGGAGCGCGAGCACACCGAAGCTGGCGTGCTCTCCGGTGGCGAGCAGCAGATGCTGACGCTGTGCCGCACTCTGATGGGCGACCCCGACCTGATCATCATTGACGAACCCACCGAAGGCCTGGCGCCCAAGATTGTGGAGCTGGTGGCGGAATACCTGAAGGAACTGCGCAAGCGCGGTATCTCGGTGCTCCTGATTGAGCAGAAGCTGACCATCGCCATGCAGATTTCCGACCGCTGTCTGGTCATGGGGCACGGCAGCATCGTGTTCGAAGGAACACCTGACGAACTGCGTGCCAACACCGCCATCCGCAAGGAGTGGCTGGAGGTCTAGTTTTGTCCCAACGGTGACAAAGCCCTCCCACAGCCTCCAGAATCCCTTCTACAATTAAAAACGAACGATCGTTCTATTTTCAACATCGAGGAATGCAAGCATGACCGCGCAATACCAAGTACATGGCGACATCGCCGTAATCACGCTGAACAACCCGCCTGTCAATGGTCTGGGACACGCAACCCGCCTGGGCATCACCGACGGCATGGCCAAGGCCAACGCCGACAAAGCCGTGAAAGCCATTGTGCTGACCGGCGCGGGTGGTGCTTTCTCCGGTGGCGCTGACATCAAGGAATTTGGCTCCCCCAAGGCGCTGCAGGAACCCAATCTGCTGAGCGTCATTGGCGTGATCGAGAATTCTTCCAAGCCCGTCGTAGCGGCCATCCACACCGTCGCCATGGGCGGCGGTCTGGAACTGGCGCTGGGTTGTCATTACCGTATTGCTGCGCCAGGCGCCAGCATTGCTTTGCCCGAAGTGAAACTCGGCCTGATTCCCGGTGCTGGCGGTACGCAGCGCCTGCCACGCGTCCTCGGCGTGGAACCCGCACTGAACATCATGGTCAGCGGCGAACCCATCAAGAGCGAAATGCTCGCCATGCTGCCAGGTCAAAAACTGTTCGACAAGATGGCTGCATCGGCTGAAGCACTGCCGGAAGAGGCATTGGCATTTGCACGCTCCGTGGCGGATGCTCGCCCTCTGCCGCGCGTGCGTGACCTCCCATGCAAGCACCCCCTGGGTGATGCCTACTTCCAGTTTGCCCGCAACATGGTTAAAGGCATGTCCAAGAACTTTCCGGCGCCGGTCAAGTGCGTGGATGTCGTGGAAGCAGCAACCAAGAAGAAGTTTGACGACGGCATGGCTGTGGAGCGCGAAGTCTTCATCAACCTGATGATGACGCCTGAAAGCAAGTCGCTGCGTCACCTCTTTGTGTCCGAGCGTGCAGCATCAAAAATCCCCGATGTCCCCGCAGATACTGCGCAGCGCGCTATCAATTCAATAGCAGTTATCGGTGCCGGCACCATGGGTGGCGGTATTGCCATGAACTTCCTCAATGCCGGCATCCCCGTGAAGATGCTCGAAATGAAGCAGGATGCACTGGACCGTGGCGTAGCCACCATCCGCAAGAACTACGAAGCCCAGGTCAAGAAGGGCAAGCTCAAGCAGGACAAGTACGACCAGCGCATGGCTCTGCTGACCACCACACTGAGCTACGACGATCTGAACGGCACGGACCTGGTGATTGAAGCCGTGTTTGAAGAAATCGGCGTCAAGGAAGCCGTGTTCAAGGAACTCGACCGCGTGATGAAGCCCGGCGCGATCCTGGCATCCAACACCTCCACCCTGGACGTGAACAAGATCGCTTCCTTCACCAAGCGTCCTGAAGACGTGGTGGGCCTGCACTTCTTCAGCCCGGCCAACGTGATGAAACTGCTGGAAGTGGTGCGGGGCGCCAAGACCTCCAAGGAAGTCATGGCCACCGTCATGACTATTGCCAAGAAGATCAAGAAGACTGCCGTGGTTTCTGGTGTCTGCGATGGCTTCATCGGCAACCGCATGATCGAACAATATGGCCGCCAGGGTGGCTTCCTGCTGGATGAAGGCTGCACGCCCGCCCAGGTGGACAAAGCCATGGAAAAGTTCGGCATGGCCATGGGCCCGTTCCGCATGGGCGATCTGGCCGGCAACGACATTGGCTGGGCCATTCGCAAGCGCCGTTACCAGGAAAAGCCCGACATGAAGTACAGCAAGACCGCTGACCTGTTGTGCGAAAAAGGCCGTTTTGGCCAGAAGACCGGCGCTGGCTGGTATGACTATGTTCCCGGCAAGCGCGACGCCATCCCGAACGCTGAAGTCGTCACCATGATCGAAGAGCACCGCAAGTCGCTCGGCATCACGCCTCGCAAGATTTCTGACGAAGAAATTGTGCAGCGTCTGGTGTTCAGCCTGGTCAACGAAGCGGCCCACATTCTGGAAGAGGGCATTGCCAACAAGGCCAGCGATATCGACATCGTCTACATCTTTGGTTATGGCTTCCCCGTGTACCGCGGTGGCCCGATGAACTACGCCGACCAGGTTGGCCTGTTCAATGTGGTGCAAGCCATGAACCGCTTTGCCCAAAACCCGCTGGACGACGCCAAATTCTGGCAGCCCGCTCCGCTGCTGGCACGCCTGGCCGCTGAAGGCAAGTCTTTCAACTAATTCGAGGAATCACCAACATGACTTCAGCACTGATCGTATCTACTGCACGTACCCCCCTGACCAAGAGCTGGAAGGGCGCATTCAACATGACCCACGGAGCCACACTGGGTGGCCACGCGGTCGAGCACGCCATCAAGCGCGCCGGCATTGACGCTGGTGAGGTGGACGATGTCCTCATGGGTTGTGCCAATCCCGAGGGTGCCACGGGTGCCAACATTGCACGCCAGGTCGCCCTGCGGGCCGGTTGCCCGGTGACTGTGTCCGGCATGACCATCAACCGTTTCTGTTCGTCTGGTCTGCAAACCATTGCCATGGCCGCGCAACGCATCATCGCCAATGAAGGCGATGTGTACGTCGCTGGTGGTGTCGAGTCCATCTCCTGCGTCCAGCAGGAAATGAACACGCACATGCTGGCAGATCCCTGGCTGGCCAAAAACAAGCCCGAGATCTACTGGAACATGCTGCAAACCGCGGAAAACGTGGCCAAGCGTTACAACATTGGCCGTGAAGCCATGGACCAGTACGGTGCAGCCAGCCAGCAACGTGCCGCTGCAGCGCTGGCCGCAGGCCTGTTCAAGGACGAAATTGCCCCAATTACCGTCACGATGGGTGTGGCTGACAAGGTCATGGGCCTGACCACCAAGCAGGTCACCGTGAGCGATGACGAAGGCATCCGCGCCGGAACCACGTACGAAGGCATCAAGGACCTGCGTTCCGCCATGCCCGGTGGCCTGGTGTCTGCCGGCAATGCCAGCCAGTTCTCGGATGGCGGCGGTGCAGTGGTTGTGATGAACGAAAAGCTGGTCGAACAAAAGGGCCTGAAGCCCCTGGGCCGTTTCCTCGGCTTTGCCGTGGCCGGTTGCGAACCCGACGAGATGGGCATTGGCCCGGTCTTCGCCATCCCCAAGGTACTCAAGCGCCTCGGCCTGAATGTCAGCGACATTGATCTGTGGGAACTCAACGAAGCTTTCGCCGTGCAAGTACTGTACTGCCGCGACAAGTTGGGCATCCCCGCCGACAAGCTCAACGTCAATGGTGGCGCTATCGCCGTGGGCCACCCCTATGGCGTGAGCGGCCAGCGTCTGACCGGCCATGCCCTCATCGAAGGCAAGCGCCGTGGTGCCAAGCGCGTGTGCGTGACCATGTGTATCGGTGGTGGCATGGGCGCTGCCGGCATTTTCGAAGTGCTGTAAACCTTGCCAGACCTATCCCCGGCGGCTTTTCCCGACCAGGGCGCCGTGTAACCCAAGCGTCAGCGCAAGCTGTCCAATCAGGCCGTGTCTGCGCACAATACGCAGCACGGCTTTTTATTTGACATTTTTTCGATACCAGACCCATGACACTGCGCACCACGATCGATTTTCTGCTCCATGACTGGCTGGATACCGCTGCTCTGACAGCGCGCGAACGCTTCGCAGACCATTCGCGCGAAACGTTCGACGCGGTGCTGGATACCTGCGAACGCATCGCGCGCGAGAAATACGCCCCGTTCAATCGCCTGGTGGACACGCAGGAGCCCCACTTTGACGGTGAAAAGGTCATCCTGCCGCAAGCCACGCACGACGCCAACAAGGCCTACGCCGAGTCCGGCATGCTGAGCGCCGCGCAGGACTATGAAATGGGTGGAATGCAGCTGCCCTACAGCGTAGAAGCTGCGGCCAACGCCTTCTTTGCCTGCGCGTCGGTCAGCATTGGTTCTGGCATGTTGACGACCGGCAACGCCAATCTGCTGATGACCCACGGCACCGATCTGCAAAAAGAGGTCTTTGCCAAAAACGAATTCTCCGGACGCTTCTCCGGCACCATGTGCCTGAGCGAACCCCAGGCTGGCTCCAGCCTGTCGGATGTGGCCACCCGCGCAGTGCCTGACGGAGCTGACTACGCCAGCGACCCACTGGGTGCACGCTACCGCCTCAAGGGCAACAAGATGTGGATCTCCTCGGGCGAGCACGAACTCACCGAAAACATCATCCACCTGGTGCTGGCCAAGATCCCGGACGAAAGCGGCAAGCTCGTGCCTGGCACCCGTGGCATTTCCTTGTTCATCGTTCCCAAGAAGCTCGTCAACACCCAGGGGGAACTGACCGGCGTGCGCAACGACGTCGCACTGGCTGGTCTGAACCACAAACTGGGCTGGCGTGGTACCACCAATACCTTGCTCAATTTCGGCGAAGGAAAATTCCCGGTCGATGACCAGGCCGGGGCCGTGGGCTACCTCGTCGGACAGGCCGGTAAAGGCCTGGCATGCATGTTCCACATGATGAACGAAGCCCGCATTGGTGTCGGCATTGCAGCGACCATGCTGGGCATGGCGGGCTACTTTGCCTCGCTGGAATACGCCAAGAACCGCCCCCAGGGCCGGCCAATTCAGGGCGGCCGCACCAGCGCGGCGGGTGCTTCGGGCAAAGACGCGGCGCAACCCCAAACCCGCATCATTGAACACGCGGACGTCAAGCGCATGCTGCTGGCGCAAAAATCCTACTGCGAAGGCGCGCTGGCGCTGGAAATGTATTGCGCCCGCCTGGTGGATGAGCACCACACTGCCGGCGGCGAGACTGCAGACGATGCCAGATTGTTGCTGGAAGTGCTGACCCCGATTGCCAAGAGCTGGCCCAGCGAGTGGTGTCTGGAAGCCAATTCCCTGGCGATCCAGATCCATGGCGGCTACGGCTATACCCGTGACTTCCCGGTCGAACAGTACTGGCGCGATAACCGCCTCAACATGATCCACGAAGGCACCCACGGCATCCAGGCCATGGACCTGCTGGGACGCAAGGTGTTAATGGAAGAGGGCAAGGGCATGCAGCTGCTGGCCAACCGCATGATGGCCACGATCCACCGCACCAGCGGCATTCCGGCGCTGGCGGCCCATGCCAAGGCGCTGGGCCGTGCGTTGCAGGATGTGGGCGAGGCCACGAAAAAGGCCTGGTCTACTGGGCAGCCCACCGAGGCGTTGGCCAACGCCGTGCCGTATTTGCAGGCCTTTGGCCACACCGTGCTGGCCTGGATCTGGCTCGACGTGGCCGCCTGCGCGCTGGACAATGATCCGAAGCAGGAACAAGTCTCCACCCAGGGGCATGTAGGCTGCGCCCGTTTCTTCTTCCACTACGAGTTGCCCAAGATCGGTGCCTGGCTCGGCGTGGTGGAATCACGCGATCCCACCTGTGCCGCATTCCCCGAGGAGGCCTTTTGATGGCATTTTTCAAGAAATACAACGGCACCACCAATGCCCGCCTGGTACGCCTGGAGCGACTGATCTGGGTCCTGATCTATGGCGGCCTGCTGTCGGTGGTGCTGGCCATGTTTGTCGAAAAAACACAGGCCCAGGATGCTGGCGCCCTGTACACCGGTGGTGCCCTGGCCGTGCTGGCAGGCGCCATTCTTATCTATGTGCGTTCCCGCATGCGCGAAGAAAATTAAACAGGAGAATTTGAGATGACACGTACCATTCAGCAACTTTTTGACCTCACCGGCAAGACGGCCCTGGTCACCGGTGGATCACGCGGACTGGGCCTGCAGATGGCCCACGCGCTGGGCGAAGCTGGCGCCAAGATCATGCTCAGCTCCCGCAAGGCGGAAGACCTGGAGCAGGCCTGCGCCGAATTGCAGGCCGCTGGCATCGATGCCCGCTGGGTCGCCGCCGATTGCGCCAAGGACTCTGAAATCCACCGCCTCGCCGACGAAACCCTGCAACGCATGGGCGATGTGGACATTCTGGTGAACAACGCCGGTGCGGCGTGGGGTGCTCCCGCGGAAGACCACACCGTGGAAGCCTGGGACAAGGTCATGAACCTCAATGTGCGCGGCTACTTCCTGCTCAGCCAGGTGATCGCCAAAAAGAGCATGATTGCCCGCCGCCAGGGACGCATCATCAACATTGCATCCATTGCCGGCCTCAACGGCAACCCCGAAGGCCTCAACACCATTGCCTACAACACCTCCAAGGGCGCCGTGATCAACTTCACCCGCGCACTGGGCGCCGAATGGGGCAAGTACAACATCACGGTCAATGCCATTTGCCCGGGTTTCTTCCCGAGCAAGATGACGGCCGGCACGCTCAAGGCATTCGGAGAGGAGAAGCTGGCCGCTGGTGCCCCGCTCAAGCGCCTGGGAGATGACGAAGACCTCAAGGGCCTGTGTGTGCTGTACGCATCCGACGCCGGCAAGCACATCACTGGCCAGTGGCTGGCAGTCGACGGCGGCGTGAGCGTGGTGACCGGTGGCTGATTCTAAAAACTGGGCCCACGCTGTGGGCTTCGGGGTGGAAATCCCGTTTGTCCAACTGCTCGGGTTTGAACTCACGCAGTTTGCGGATGGCCACTCCGAAATCCGGTACGCCCCAAAGCCGGAGCACCTGAATTCCTTCAACGTCACCCACGGTGGCGCACTCATGACCCTGCTGGACGTGTCCATGGCCACGGCTGCGCGCAGTATCGAGCCCGACATGGGCGTGGTCACCATCGAAATGAAGACCAGCTTCATGCAGCCTGCCATTGGCGTGCTGACCGCCAAGGGCACGCTGATGCACCGCACTGCCACCATGGCCTTCACCACCGCCACGGTGTTCGATGCCAAGGGCAGGGCCTGCGCCCACGCCACCGGCACTTTCAAGTTTGTGAAACGCCTGCCCACCGGCCCCAAAAGCACCCACCCCGTCAACATTTCTACCGATTGAGCACACACACCATGCCTACCAACCGCCAGATTCACCTCGACAACCGCCCCACCGGCGAAGCCGTTGCCTCCAACTTCAAACTCGTCGTGACCGAGACGCCGGCCCTGCAGGACGGCCAGGTGCTGGTGCACCACCATTTCCTCAGCCTGGACCCCTATATGCGTGGCCGCATGAACGACGCCAAGAGCTACGCGGTGCCGCAGCCGCTGGGCCAGACCATGCAGGGCGGGACCGTGGGTGAAGTGGTCGAATCCCGCAATCCGCGCTACGTCGTGGGCGATAAGGTCGTCGGCATGGGCGGCTGGCAGGAATACAGCGTGGTCGATGCCACCCAGCCCGGCGCATTGCGCAAGGTGGAGACTACCCATGTGCCGCTCAGCGCGTATCTGGGTGCGGTCGGCATGCCTGGCGTCACGGCCTGGTATGGTTTGGTGAAAATCTGCGAACCCAAAGCCGGTGAAACCATGGTCGTCAGCGCCGCCACGGGCGCTGTGGGCAGCGCATTTGCGGCCCTGTCCAAGGCCCGTGGCTGCCGCACCATTGGCATTGCCGGTGGTCCCGACAAATGCAAATATGCGGTAGAAGAACTCGGTTTTGACGCCTGCATCGACCACAAGCTGCACAAGGATGCCGCGTCGCTCTCCAAGGCCCTCAAGGACGCCTGCCCCAATGGCATTGACGGCTATTTTGAGAACGTGGGTGGCATGGTGCTGGACGCTGTGCTGCCGCGCATGAATGCCTTCGGACGCATTGCGGTGTGCGGCATGATCGCGGGCTACGACGGCCAGCCACTGCCGCTGAGCAACCCCGCGCTGATCCTGACCCAGCGCCTCAAGGTGCAGGGCTTTATCGTCAGTGAACACATGGAAGTCTGGCCCGAAGCCCTGAAAGAGCTGGGCACTCTGGTGGCCACCGGCAAGCTGCGTGCGCGCGAAAGCATTGCGCAAGGCATCGAGTCCGCACCGGAAGCCTTTCTGGGCCTGCTCAAAGGGAAGAACTTTGGCAAGCAGCTCGTCAAACTGATCTGACATCCAGCGCACAGAGGTACCTATGGCCGACATCATCCTGCACCACTACCCGATTTCCCCATTCTCGGAAAAGGTCCGACTGGTTCTGGGCTTCAAGCAACTGGCCTGGAAGTCGGTCATCATCCCCTCGGTGATGCCCAAACCCGATGTGGTGGCGCTCACCGGCGGCTACCGCAAGACACCGTTCCTGCAGATCGGTAGTGACGTCTACTGCGACAGTGCGCTGATCTGCGACGTCCTTGAACATCTGGCGCCCACGCCCACGCTGTATCCGGCCGCCGACAAGGGTCTGGCCCGCATCGTGGCGCAATGGGCCGATGAAAAGCTGTTCTGGGTCGCCATGGCCTACAACTTTGCGCCCAAAGGCACGGCACAGCTGTTTGGTGGCGGCAATCCCGATGCCCCCATCGAACAGTGGGGGCCCATTGCCAAGTCGTTCGGTGAAGACCGCGGCAAGATGCGCGTGGGCATGCCGCGCATTCCGGTTGCCGATGCAGCTGCCGCCTACAAAAGCTATTTGCGCCGCATTGCCAACATGCTCGAAGGCCAGCACTACCTGCTGGGCGATACACCCTGCGTGGCCGACTTCGCGGTGTACCACGCGCTGTGGTTTACGCGCACCCAAACGCCGGTCATGGCCGGCATTCTGGACGCCACCCCTGCCATCCTGGCCTGGATGGACCGCATGGCAGCGATCGGCCATGGCAAGTTCGAAAAGTTCTCTGCTACAGAATCGATAGCTATCTGCGCCCGTTCCGCGGGGGCTACAGCCCAAAATGACTCTGTATTCCAGGATGAGCACGATATCCCGTTGGGTAGCCAGGTCACCATCTCTGCGGAGAGCTTTGGTCCGGAACCCACCGAAGGCGAGCTGGTCGCGGCCACCCGCACGCGTTACACCCTCAAACGCTTGGACGAACGCGCAGGTGTCGTCCATGTCCACTTTCCCCGCATTGGCTACATCCTCAAGAAAGCGAACGCATGATTTCCGATTTCAAGAACAAGACTGCAGTCCTCACCGGTGCTGGCTCCGGCTTTGGCCTGGAGTGCGCCCGCATAGGCGCAAAGCTGGGCATGAACCTGGTGCTGGCCGATGTGCAGCAGGACGCGCTGGACAAGGCCGTGGCGGAGATGCAGGCCGCCGGTGCCCAGGTGCTGGCGATGAAGGTGGATGTGTCCAAAGCAGACCAGGTGGAAGCCCTGGGCGCGGCGACGCTGGCGCGCTTTGGCGCACCGCATTTTGTGTTCAACAACGCGGGCGTGGGGGCAGGGGGCCTGATCTGGGAAAACACACTCAAGGACTGGGAATGGGTGTTGGGCGTCAACCTCATGGGCGTGGCCCATGGCGTGCGCGTGTTCACCCCGATGATGCTGGAAGCCGCTGCCAAAGACCCGGCCTACCAGGGCCACATCGTCAACACCGCCAGCATGGCCGGGCTGCTCAACGCGCCCAACATGGGCATCTACAACGTCAGCAAGCACGCGGTCGTCTCTTTGAGCGAGACCCTGTACCAGGACCTGGCTCTGGTGACCGATCAGATCAGCGCCAGCGTGCTGTGCCCCTTTTTCGTGCCCACCGGCATCAGCCAGAGCCACCGCAACCGGCCGGACGAATTCAAGACCGCGGACACCAAGCCCACCCGTAGCCAGCTCATTGGCCAGGCCATGAGCGACAAGGCCGTGGGCAGTGGCAAAGTGACCGCCACCGAGGTGGCACAAATGGTGTTTGACGCCATCGCCGCCAACCGCTTCTACATCTATAGCCACCCCAAGGCCCTGGCTTCCGTGCAGGTGCGGATGGAAGATGTCATGCTCGGGCGCAACCCCACCGACCCGTTTGCGCACAAGCCCGAACTGGGTGTGGAACTCAAAAAGGCATTGCGCGGCTGAGTCGGGGGTAAAGGCTATAAAATAAGCGGCTCGCCTGTGGCTTAATACAGGTTTCATTTTTTCACTTTTCAGGATTCGCCATGGGCAACAAAATCGTCACCGAAGCAGACCGCAAAGCCACTCCCGCTCCCAAGCCACTGCCCGGTATGTCCCTGCCAACCGCTGGCCGCGGCCAGAAGGTCAGCCTTGAGCGCGGTGTTGCCACCCGCAGCAAGAAGAACCCTGGCAAGCGCTCCAAAAAGGGCGGCTGATCCGCTGACCCGGACCGGTTCCAAAGAAAAAGCCCGCAATAGCGGGCTTTTTTGTGTCCGGGAGGCAGGCGCCAATTAGCGGATCTGGAAGCCGGTGGTGGGATCAACCACGTCGTTGCGGTGTTCAGCCTGGTAGGCAGCCAGTTCGGCCTGGACCTGGGCGCGGGACTTGCCACCGGTCTGGCTGCGCAGGTTGCGCAATTCGCTCAGGTTCATGCCGGTGGTGGGGTCGATCACATCGGCCTTGTTGGCAGCACGGTCGGCAAGCAACTCGGCCTGGACCTGTTCGCGGGTCACGCCACTCTTGCTATTGAAATCCGCACGCAGTTGGGTGATGTTCACACCGGTGGTCGGATCGATGATGTCTGTGCCAGCGGGCTTCACACCGGCCATGGCCTGACCTGCGGACAAGGCGGCAAGGGCGATAACGATGGAGGTTGCGTACGTCTTTTTCATGATGAGATTCCTTTCCAAGTTGAAGATCCCGCCAAGGCAACCCGTGGGCTGCTCTGGCAGTATCGAAGGGGCGTTTTAAGGTTCCGTCTCGTCGATGGGATGAACTTTAGTATTTCTGAATCAATAGAAAAATAGCAGTTCACGCAACGATTTGTTTCGTAATTAGCAATTATTTCCTCTGGCACGTGTGATGAACGTCGCCTACGGTTCAGGCGTTGCCAATCGGACTGGGAGTGCTTCGACACCACGAAGCAGCGTATTCCACCGCAACCTGGTACGTGTTGCGTTGTGCCTGCACCGTGGTGGCAATGTCCACGCCGTAGCCGCCTGCCATGGCAAACACCACCGGAATGCGGCGCGTGTAGCACCAGTCCATCACCCGGCGGTCGCGGGCCTCCAGGCCCTCGAACGTGAGCTTGAGGCGGCCCAAGCGATCCCCTTCGTGCGGATCGGCACCGGCCAGGTACAGCACCAGACCGGGTGCACAGCGCTGCTCCAGTGTTTCGAGTGCGTGTTCCAGTGCCGCCAGGTATTCCACATCCCCGCAACCATCGGCCAGCGCCACATCCAGATCACCGGCCTCCTTGCGAAACGGAAAGTTCTTGTCACCGTGCAGCGAGAGGGTGAAGACGCTGGGGTCGTCGCGAAAGATGTGTGCGGTGCCGTTGCCCTGGTGCACATCCAGGTCGATCACCGCCACCTGCAGGGCAGGGCGCCGCGCTGCGTGCAGACGGCTCCATTCGGCCTGCATCACCCGGGCGGTGACCGCCACATCGTTGAACACACAAAAACCTCCGCCCTTGTCGGCATAGGCATGGTGGGTACCCCCGGCCAGGTTGGCGGCAATGCCGTCCACCATGGCCACGCGGGCTGCTGCCAGCGTGGCGCCCACCGAGCGCCTGGCGCGCTCCGCCATGGCCGGGCTCCAGGGGAAGCCGATTTCGCGCATCACGGCCGGGGCCACAGTGCCTGTGGCAATCGCGTCGATATAGGCCGGGGTATGGGCCAAGGCCAGTTCGCCATCGGTAGCCGCAGGCGCCTGGACTAGCTGAACCTGTGGCAGTTCTGCCGCCAGCCGGTCGCGCAACAGGCGGTACTTGGCCATAGGAAAACGGTGCCCCTCGGGGAGGGGCAGCACAAACTGGTCGCTGTAAAAAGCCTGCATCCAGAACGAAAACCGACCGACCAGTTCAGTATGGCCGGAAGTTACTTTCCACCGTACGTACCTGCAATTGCGGCGACGCAGCGAGTAGATTTTGCGACCGTTTTCTCACGACAGGGGGCACCAGACGAGCGCGTACTGGTTCTATCTGCTGTCCGGTCTTGAAGAAGGCAACACTGGCCTGGAGTTGTTCGGCCTGACCGGAAAGCTCCTCGCTGGTTGCAGCCAACTCCTCTGAGGCAGAGGCGTTTTGTTGGGTGGCTTTGGTGAGTTGTCCCATGGCCCCGCCTATCTGAACCACAGATTCACTTTGTTCCGAGCTGGCAGCAGCAATTTCCTGCACCAGCTCACTGGTCTTTTGAATACTGGGCACAATTTCGTCCAGTAATTTGCCAGCACGCTCGGCAGTGGAAACACTGCGCGAGGCCAACTCTCCGATTTCCTTCGCAGCCTCCTGACTGCGCTCGGCTAACTTGCGCACTTCGGCTGCCACCACGGCAAAGCCCTTGCCATGCTCCCCCGCACGAGCTGCTTCAATGGCTGCGTTGAGTGCGAGCAGATTGGTTTGGTAGGCAATATCGTCCACGATGCCAATCTTGCCGGCAATCTGTTTCATGGCAGCGACGGTCTGGCTGACGGCCGCACCACCGTCGACGGCCTCTCGGCTGGCTTTGGTGGCCATGCCATCTGTCACCCTGGCGTTGTCACTGTTCTGGGTAACAGAAGCCGACATGGAGTCCATTTGCGCTGTGGTCTCTTCCACACTGGCGGCCTGCTCGCTGGCTGCCTGACTCAGCGACTGCGCCGTGGCACTAACCTGACCGGCTGCCCCTGTCAGCGCATCGGCCGCAGCGCGTACCTCACCCAGTACCCGGGTCAGGTTATCCGCAGTGGAGTTGGCACTTTCCTTGACCTTTCCAAACAGGCCGGCGTAGTCACGCTGAATGCGGTGGGTGAGGTCACCCTCGGCAAATGCAGCCAGCAAACCGGCCACGTCAGTCAGTCCCTGTTCACTGGTGTCCATCAACTGGTTCATTCCGGTGGACAGGTTGGCAAAAAAGCCGTTTTTCCCGTCGAGCGTCAGACGCTGGCTGAATTCGCCCAGGGCAGCAGCCTGCACCAGCGCATCAATCTCCTTTTCGGTTGCCAGTTGGTCGGTAACGTCCATCCATTGGCCAATGGTGCCCATGCGTACGCCGGACTCTGTGAACACTGCGTTGGTAGTCAGATCGTACATCCGTCCCCCTAGTTCCATCCGTGAACGCGCCGTGCCGGTGAGCTTGCTCAAGCGCAACAACGCCCCCTCCGGTTCCGCATAGAACATGGCCAAATTGCCACCCAGCACTTTGTCGGGGTCAAAGCCAGGAATCTGCTTGCGGAAGCCGGCCTCGTATTTCTTGAGCACATCACGCAGAGCGTGGTTGATATACACGATGGTGCCATCATCGGAGGCGATACGCACCGGCAGACTGACGTTGTCCAGCGCAGCCTTGATACCAGCGTTGTAGCGTGCGGCGATGTCCGCGGTCATCAACTGTTCACGCGCAGCGTTTGCAGCCTCGGTTACTTTGCGCTTTTCACCCGGAAGGGATGGCATCTGCTCGGAGAAATCGCCATGGACATACTGCCCTATCAACTCGACCAGACGGGTGTTCATGGCCGCTTGCGCGTTGACTACGCTGTTGAAATGGGTTGCCATATCCCGGAATGCGCCCGCAAACTGGCTGGCAGGCAACTGATGGCTGATTGCGCCCAGGTCATTGTGCTGGTGCGCCATCTCATGCTGTGCCGCATTGAAGCTGAGCAAAGTTGCCTGCATTTCACCCATCGCAGCCAACAGTTGCCCGGTTTCATCGGTCGAGGTGGTGAACGTGTCGTTCTCCAGTCTGCCTTGTGACACCGATTGCGCGACGCTTACCGCCCGCTGCAGCGGACGGATAATGCTGCGGCCAATAGCCATTGCCATCACCACTGTCAGGGCCACCGCGGCGAAAATCGCAGCGGCTGCTTTGCCCAGACTATCCAGAAAGGCTGTCCGCAGGTCGTCCATGTACAGGCCGGATCCGATTACCCAACCCCAGGGTTTGAAGCCGACAACGTACGACACCTTTTCCACCGGCTTCTCCTCTCCGGGCTTGGGCCAGAGATAGCTCAGGTAACCCGCGCCATCCTTGCGAACCGTATTCACAAATGCGACGAACACAGCATTGCCTTGCGGGTCCTTGATCCCGCTGACATCCTTGCCATTGAGGTCGGGACGAAATGGATGTGTAATAAGTTTGACATCCATGCCATTGATCCAGAAATACTCTTTTCCTGAATAGCGGGCATCGTTAACGGCTTTGCTTGCCATGGCCTGTGCCTGTTCCCGGCTGATCTGACCACTGACCTCCTGCTGGTAGGCCCAGTCAACGATGGAAGCGGCAACCTCCACATTCTGGCGAATGGAAATCCGGCGGCTCTCGTAGCTGCTCTGGTATTGCTGCCATAGCAGGTACCCCGCCATCAACACCAAGACAAGGGCCCCCGTACTGGCCAGCAGGAATAGTTTGGTTTTGATCGAAAGTTGATGCAGCAAGCCGGACTCGGTTTGTAGTTGTGCCATGATTTTCTGTGTCTGGTCAGTAGATAAAAACGGGCAGCTTTACCTTACCAGATTTGATCCGTTCGGCTGCTCCACGACTGGACCTTACGGGTAGTGATTGTCCGTTGCTTTGTGTGGCACACTCTCGCGCTCGGATAGCGCTGGATACCGCCACAGGGCCAGCCGTTGAAATATAGATTCTTTCGCTTTCATATTCCCCCGTTTATGCAGAAAATCATCGCGCAGATTGCGCAGGAAATCCGTGTCCGTGAAAACCAGGTGCAGGCCGCTGTGGACTTGCTGGACGAAGGCGCGACCGTGCCCTTTATCGCCCGCTACCGTAAGGAAGTGACCGGTGGACTCGATGACATCCAGCTGCGCGAGCTGGAAACCCGCCTGTCCTACCTGCGCGAGCTGCGTGACCGCAAGGAAGCCGTGTGCAAGGCGATTGACGAACAGGGCAAGCTCACGCCCACGCTGATGGCCGCCATCCACAACGCCGCCACGAAGCAGGAAGTGGAAGACATCTACCTGCCGTTCAAGCTCAAGCGTCGCACCAAGGGCCAACTGGCCAAGGAAGCAGGGCTGGAACCTCTGGCCGACGCGCTGTTTGCCAACCCGACGCTGGTGCCTGCCGAGGCGGCGCTGCCCTACGTCATCCCCATGCGCCCGGTGGTGGAGGGCGAGGACAAGCAGCCCGACTTCTCCACCGTGCAGGCGGTGCTGGATGGCGTGCGCGATTTGCTCTCCGAGCGCTGGGCCGAAGACCCAATGCTGGTGCAAGACCTGCGTGCCTGGCTGTGGAACGAGGGCCTGCTACAGAGCAAACTGGCTGAGGGCAAGGACGAGAACAACGCCGACGTGTCCAAGTTCCGCGATTACTTTGACTACGACGAGCCGATTGGCCGCGTGCCCAGCCACCGTGCGCTGGCCGTGTTCCGTGGCCGTGCGCTGGACATTCTGGATGCCAAACTGGTGCTTCCAGAGCCACCTTCAGCATCAAATCAGGCTCTAGCCCCCGCGAATAGTGCGCAGACAGCTATCAAAACAAGAGCAGCTCCGGTGGTATCCCTGGCCGAAGGCCGCATCGCCCTCCGCTTAAGCTGGAGCCACCAGGGCCGCGCCGCCGACGATTTGATCCGCAGGTGCGTGGCCTGGACCTGGAAGGTCAAACTCAGCCTGTCCACCGAACGCGACCTGTTCACCCGGCTGCGCGAAGATGCCGAAAAAGTGGCGATCAAGGTATTCGCCGACAACCTGCGCGACCTGCTGCTGGCAGCGCCTGCCGGCCCGCGCGTGGTGATGGGCCTGGACCCCGGCATCCGTACCGGTGTGAAAGTGGCGGTGGTCGATTCCACCGGCAAGCTGGTGGAGACCGCCACCGTGTTCCCGCACGAGCCGCGCAAGGACTGGGAAGGCTCGCTGCACACGCTGGGCAAACTGTGCGCCAAACACGGCGTGAACCTGATTGCGATTGGCAACGGCACCGCCAGCCGTGAGACCGACAAGCTGGCGGCTGATCTGATCAAGCTGCTGGCAAAGATGGCAGACCAGGCGGGTGCGCCCGAGATCAAGGTCGAGAAGGTCGTTGTGAGTGAGGCCGGCGCTTCGGTCTACTCCGCCAGCGAATTTGCGTCGCAGGAAATGCCCGATGTCGATGTCAGCCTGCGCGGCGCGGCATCGATTGCGCGCCGCCTGCAGGACCCGCTGGCCGAACTGGTGAAGATCGATCCCAAGAGCATTGGCGTGGGCCAGTACCAGCACGACGTGAACCAGAGCGAACTGGCCAAGACGCTGGACGCGGTGGTGGAAGACTGCGTGAACTCGGTGGGCGTGGACCTGAACACGGCCAGCGTGCCGCTGCTGTCCCGCGTATCCGGCCTGTCAGGCACCGTGGCCAAGGCGGTCGTGCGCTGGCGTGAAGCCAATGGCGCATTCAGCAGCCGCCAGGACCTCATGAAAGTGACTGGCCTGGGTGCCAAGACCTTTGAGCAGAGCGCAGGCTTTTTGCGCATCCGCGGTGGCAGCAACCCGCTGGACATGACCGGCGTGCACCCCGAGACCTACCCCGTCATTGAGCAGATCATCGCCAAAACCGGGAAACCGGTGGCCGAGATCATGGGCCGCGCCGACATGCTCAAGACCCTGCGCCCCGAGCTGTTTGCCAATGAACAGTTTGGCGTGATCACCGTGAAAGACATCTTTACCGAACTGGAAAAACCCGGCCGCGATCCGCGTCCGGACTTCAAGGTGGCACGCTTCAATGATGGCGTGGAAGACATTGCGGACCTGAAAGAGGGAATGATCCTGGAGGGCACGGTCAGCAACGTGGCCCAGTTCGGCGCCTTCATCGATCTGGGCGTACACCAGGACGGCCTGGTGCACGTGAGCCAGCTGGCGCACAAGTTCGTCAACGATGCGCGTGAGGTGGTCAAGACCGGCGACATCGTCAAAGTGCAGGTGGTGGAAGTGGACGTGGCACGCAAGCGTATTGCCCTGACCATGAAGATTGGCGCTGCACCCGCCCGCGGGAATGGCGAGAGAGGGGGCGACAGGGCGGGGGACAACCGTTACCAGGGTCCGGCGCGGGGCGAACGCCAGGTTGGGCGCTACCAGGACAATGCGCCCGCTGCTGGCAACGCCATGGCAGCGGCATTCGCCAAGCTCAAACGCTAGCAAAAGCGTAGCATCCGGGACTACCCGGATGCCGCAGTCCGATACATAATCAAATGGTTACGAATCGGTTGTGAAGGCCTGTAGTCATGAAACTCAAAGCGTTGCTGGAAAGACAGTTTGAGCTGCCCAGCATCCCCAAGGTGGTGGCCCTGCTGCTGGTGGAACTGGACCGGCCGGAAACCGACCTCAAGAAGATCAACCAGCTGATTGCATCGGATCCGGCGCTGACCACGCGTCTGCTGCAACTGGCAAACACCCCGTTTTTCAAGCTCTGCGGCAAGATCAGCAGCGTGTCCGAAGCTTTGGCCTTGCTCAACCTGGAGCAGGTGCGCACCGTGGCACAGCAAGCGGCGGCACACGCTTCGCTGAAGGCCGTACCCGGCATCAACCTGCAGCAGTTCTGGGACTACAGCTTCAACGTGGCGCGGGTGTCGCGCTCCCTGGCGGGTGTGGTACGCCAGAACCAGCAGGCAGCGTTCACCTGCGGCCTGATCCATGCCGTGGGCGAACTGGCCATGCATCTGGCCATGCCCGAAGAGATCGCGGCGCTCAATGAGGATGTCAAGCCGCTGGACCTGCGTCGCGCCAAGGCCGAACGCCGGCGTTTTGGCTATTGCTATGCGACCGTCGGCGCTGGCTACGCACGCATGTGGCAGTTTCCCCAACCCCTGATTGACGCGCTGGAATACCAGTACGCACCGTTTGAGAACAACGTGTACGAACCCCTGGCGGGCGTGATCCACCTGGCAGCCTGGCGGGCCCGCGGCAAAGAAGCCGGGCTCACCGACCGGGGCCTGGCCGTGACCTTTCCCGGCGAGGTGGGGGTAGCACTGGGTCTGGACATCGACATGGTGCTGCAGCAGGACCCGTTCGACTGGGCCGCGCATACATGACCCCCACGCTCCACCGCTGCGCGGGTCGCTGCCCCCCGGGGGGGCTAACTCGCCTTGGGGCGGCCCTGCGGCGAGTTGTCTAACCTCAAGCGTAGTTATGCAAGCACTGCAAATATTTGCCGGCCCCAAGGCACGGGCATCCATTTCCCGCAACGGGCTGCAGCCGGGCGATATTTGCACCATCCCCGCAGCAGCGGGTGGCCCCAAGGGGCTGCTACTGGGGGCGCTGGACCGTTTCCTGTTTGGTCACTGGCTCCAGGGCTCCAGCCAGCCCATTGACCTGGTAGGCGCGTCCATCGGCGCCTGGCGCATGTCCACCGCCTGCCTCAACGACCCGGTGACCGCCTTCGAGCGACTGGAGCAGGACTACATTCGCCAACACTACGAACTCGCGCCCGGACAGAAGCGCCCGACGGCAGAGTTCGTCAGCGAGACTTTCGGCAAAAACCTGCAGGCTTTTTACGGCGGGCGGGTATCGGAAGTGCTGAACCATCCACGGTACAGGCTGCACATCGTGACCTCGCGCGGACGCCACCTGCTGGCCCGTGAACATGGTGTGCGCACTCCACTGGGGTATCTGGGCGCGTTCCTGACCAACACCGTGCACCGCAGGGCCATGGGGGCCTGGCTGGAACGGGTGGTGTTTTCCAGTGCGGGCGCTACGCTGCCCTTTGGCACGCAGGACTACCGCACCCGGCAGGTGACTTTGAGCGAGGCCAACTTCAACCCGGCTTTGCAGGCCAGTTGCTCGATTCCGTTTGTGCTGCAGGCGGTACACAACATCCCGGGCGCGCCACCCGGCGCCTACTGGGATGGCGGTATCACCGACTACCACCTGCACCTGAATTACCCGGCAGCGCAAGCTGCTATCAAAACCAGAGCTGCTCAGGCAATGGATACGGGGGCTGGAGGCCAAAATGGCATTGTTCTCTACCCGCATTTCCAGAAAAACGTGGTGCCCGGCTGGCTGGACAAGAGCCTGAAATGGCGCCATGGCGCAACCCACCACCTGGATACCATGCTGCTACTGGCCCCCAGCCTGGAGTGGGTCCAAACCCTGCCCAACGGAAAACTCCCGGACCGCCAGGATTTCACCCACTACGGCAACGACCTGGCCGGGCGCGTGAAAGCATGGACCACCGCCTGCAGCGCCAGCGCCCAGCTGGTGGATGAATTTGCGGCCTGGCTGGAGCGCCCGGACCCTCAGCGTGTTCAGCCTTTGTAAACAAAGGCAGCGACGTAGCAGCCGTTACATGGACTGCGCCAGCATCTCCCGGTAATCGTCTTCGGTGGCGATACGGGGGTTGGTCTTGTGGCAGTGGTCGGCCATGGCGCCCTTGATGACCGCATCAAATTGCGCCGCGGTGACGCCCATCTCGGCCAGCCCTTTGGGTAGCCCCAAACGGGCATTCATGTCCTTGATGGCTTCGCCGATATCGCTGCCACTGGCCAGGCCCATGGCATGGGCCATGCGCTGCAGGCGGTTCTCTTTCTGGATCGATTCGGCCTGCGCATTGAACGCAATCACCGCCGGCAGAAACATGGCATTGAGCGTGCCGTGGTGCAGGCGCGGGTCCACGCCCCCCAGACTGTGGCTCAGGGAATGCACGCAGCCCAGACCTTTCTGGAACGCCATGGCACCCTGCATGCTGGCACTCATCATGTTCAGGCGCGCTTCGCGGTCGCTGCCATCCCTGGTGGCGCGTTCGATATGTGCCCAGCCGCGTGCCAAGCCATCCAGGCCAATACCGTCCGCAGGCGGATTGAAGGCTGGTGCCATGAAGGTTTCCATGCAATGCGCAATGGCGTCCATGCCGGTGGCAGCGGTGAGCTTGGGCGGCAGCCCGAGGGTGAGTTCGGGGTCGCAGATGGCTGCTTTCGGCACCAGATTCCAGCTGTGGAAACCCAGCTTGCGGTGGTCGTCCACAATGATGATGGCACCGCGTGCCACTTCGCTGCCGGTACCGCTGGTGGTGGGCACCGCAATGATGGGTGCGACTTGGTCCGTGATGCGCGGCGATCCGCCTTCGATGGTGGCGTAGTGGGTCAGCGGCCCTTCGTGGGTGGCGGCAATAGCCACACCTTTGGCGCAGTCGATAGCAGAACCGCCCCCGACGGCAATCAGTCCGTCACAGCCACCGGCCTTGTAGGCCAGCACCGCAGCGCGCACCGCGGCTTCGGTTGGGTTGGACGGCGTTTCATCAAATACCGCCACGCGCAGGCCGGGTAGGGCATCCAGTGCTTTTTGCAGCACGCCCGCAGCTTTGACGCCCTGGTCGGTCACGATCAACGGGCGACTGATGCCCACGCGCTCGCACTCGGCCTTTAGCAGTTTGACCGCGCCAAACTCGAACTGGATTTGTGTCACGTAATAGATCAGTGCCATGGTTCTTGACGTGTAGGATGGTGAAAACTGGCACTTTACCAAGAACGCATTGCCCCATGAGTCACCATCATTACCACCACCGCAATCCCAGGGCACTGCTGACACCTGCGATGCACCATGTGCTGGAGCGCATGGCCCGTGCCGGGCAACTGCCCCTGCATGCGCTGACGCCCCAGCAGGCGCGCCAGGCCTATGCAGCCGGTGCAGACGTGCTGGAACTGTCCCGTGTGAAATTGCCCAGGATCGAAGACTTCACTGTCACCGCGCGCGACGGATTTGCCATTCCGGTGCGGCTCTATGCGCCCTCACTGGAACCATTGCCCGTGCTGGTGTATTTCCACGGCGGTGGCTTCACCATTGGCAGTATTGCCACCCACGATGGCCTGTGCCGCCGGCTGGCCCATCTGGCGGGCTGCGCCGTGCTGTCAGTGGACTACCGGCTGGCGCCCGAGCACAAGTTTCCGACCGCGCAGGACGACGCCTGGGACGTGCTGCAGTGGGTCGCGCAATCGGGGCACAGCAAGGCACTGGACACCAGCCGCCTGGCCGTGGGAGGGGACAGCGCAGGCGGCACGCTCTCGGCCGTGTGCGCCATCATGGCGCGCGACGCCGGATTGCCTATGGCTCTGCAGCTGCTGTTCTACCCTGGGGTTGCCGGTCACCAGGACACGCCATCGCACCACACTTTTGACAAAGGTTTTGTGCTGGAAGAACCCCACATCACCTACTTTTTCAACCACTATGTGCGTACCCAGGCGGACCGCGACGACTGGCGGTTTGCACCACTGGATGGGCTCACGCCGTCCGGGCACGTGGCGGACCTCTCCGGTGTTGCTCCTGCCTGGCTGGGCTTGGCAGAATGCGACCCTTTGGTCGACGAAGGTGTGCTGTACGCGGACCAGCTGCGCATGGCGGGTGTGGCTGTGGACCTGGAAATCTACCGTGGCGTGGTCCATGAGTTCATCAAGATGGGGCGCGCCATCCCCGAAGCAGAAAAAGCCCATGCCGATGCGGCCCGGGCCCTCAAGGAGGCTTTTGCGACATGAATCCCAAACGTGCTGATTTCCGTTGCCTGCACCGCCTGCGCGTGCGTTGGGCTGAAGTGGACATGCAGAAAATCGTGTTCAACGCCCACTACCTCATGTATTTCGACACGGCCATGGCGGACTACTGGCGGGAGCTCGCCGTACCGTACGAAGCTGCCATGCACCTGTTGAACGGGGACCTCTACGTCAAGAAAGCCAGTGTGGAGTATTTTTCCTCTGCGCGTTACGACGACCAGCTGGAAATAGGCCTACGCTGTGGCCGTATTGGCAACTCTTCCATCATCTTTGATGGTGCGATCTTCCGGGGCGACACGCTGCTGGTCACCGGGGAGCTGATCTATGTGTTTGCCGACCCCGCCACCCAGACCTCCAGACCCGTACCCGACGCCCTGCGCGACCTGCTCATGGCGTATGAGTCGGGTCAATCGATGGTCAGGGTGGAAACCGGCAACTGGGCAACCCTGGAGAGCCAGGCAAGCCCGCTGCGGCAGGCCGTCTTTGTGCAGGAACAGGGCATTGACACCACGCTGGTGTGGGACGCAGCCGATGCGGATGCTGTGCATGCGATTCTCATCAACCGGCTGGGAATGGCCGTGGCCAGTGGCAGACTGGTGCAACAGGCACCCGGAGTAGGGCGCATTGGCCGGATGGCCGTGGACCGGGTGCTGCGTGGCTCCAGTCTGGGGCGTGCCATGCTGGACAGGCTGGTTTCCAGTGCGCGCAGCCGTGGCGACAAGGAAGTCATGCTGCACGCACAACGCAGCGCCGAAGGCTTCTACCGGAGATTGGGTTTTGTGGCGCGCGGAGCGCCGTTTGAAGAGGCAGGGCTGGACCACATTGAAATGGTCCTGGCGCTGTAAAGGCTAGAAGCCGAGTGAGGCGAGCAGGTCGTCCACGTCGTCCTGTTTCAGCGCCGTACCATCGGTTTGCGGTCCTTCGAGCTTGTGGTTGTCCACGGTGATTTCCTGCGCATCAGACTTGGGCACTGCCACCGTTTCAGGCGAACTGTCGATCAGCAGCTGCACCAGCTGCATCTCGGTGCGCGTGATGATGTCGATCACCTTCTTGATGACCTGCCCTGACAAATCCTGGAAATCCTGCGCCATCATGATGTCGCTCAGCACATTGGCCTGGTCGCCGGCGAACTTGGCGGTGCTCTCTGCAAACTTTCCGCACACCGTCAGAAGACCTTTGGCACGGTCCACGCTCATGTCCTGGGTGCCTGCCATGCGTGTCAGTGACTGGCTCAATTCCAGTCCACGCGTAGACAGATCGTCACACTCCGGTTTGGCTTTTTCCACCAGGGTGAGCACTTTGTTGGCAGCGTCTTCAGTCATCTTGCCAACATAGGCCAAGCGGTCGCGGGCATTGGGAATTTCTTCCACAATGCTGTGCAACTGGTTACCGCCCAATACGGTCAACGCTTCGTGCATTTCCCGGGTAATGGAACCCAACCTTGCGAACGCTTCTTCTTTTGTCAGTGGTGTGGACATGTATGGAACCAATCCCTTCTTGGCGCAAGCCTGAATGGTTAGTTTACAGGGAGTTCCGGACCTAAATATCGTCCAGCAACGAATACGGCAGCGGCAATTGCAGCAGGCCGGGGCCACTGGCGGATTTCAAATGCAGGCTGCCTGTATCCAGCGCGTTTAACTGCACAGAAATCAAGGCGTCAAACCCACCCGAGGGGGCATGGGCAGCCTGCACCACCACACCCGCCGGCTGAGACTCGTCACCCGCAGAAAATACTTCATCCCCGGCAGCCAGCGGAGCGTCGCAGTGGAACACGAATGCACGCCGCTTGAGCGTGCCACGGAACTGGCTGCGTGCCACCACCTCCTGCCCGGGGTAGCAGCCCTTCTTGAAATTCACCCCTCCCACGGACTCGTAGTTCAGCATCTGGGGAACAAAGGCCTCCACGACTGGCGTGGTCAACATGGCCACCGCGCTGCGCACTTCACCCCACTGCCAGACCTCCAGCGGCAGACCATTGCCTTCGGGCGGTGGACCGCCTGCTGGCGCTACCAGAAGCTGGCGTTCCACCCCAACAGCAGGGTGGAGTGTGATGACAGAATAACCATCAAAATCGGCCTTAGCCCACGTGGAATGGGCGCCACCAGCTACTTTTTTTGTAGCATCTCCTGCAAGGCCATACAACGCAAACTGTGCAGACGCATCGGTGAGTTTGGCCTTGGCGCGCAGCACAAACATGGACAGGCGCTTGAGCGTCGCCGGCAGCAGGTCACGGCTGCAGACCAGAAGGATGTCGCCATTGGGGCGCTTGAACCCCACAAAACTGGCCTGCATGCGGCCCTTGGCGGAACAGAACGCGGCCAGTCGCGCCTGGTCTTGTCCCAGCAGGGAGAAGTCCTGTGTCAGCTGCCCGTGGATGAATTTGGCGGCGTCCTCACCACTGATCTGGATGACCCCAAGATGGGACAGAGTGGTAACACCGCTGGGCAAGGTGTCGGCAGGAGATTCGGAATGTGGTGCGTTCATGGTGTCAATTATGATTCCCCCATGAATTCACGAGGAATGTAGGGCTGTGCGTATCTTCTTTGCCGTGGTACTGGCTGCCGTCCTGGGGACGTGCGCCTTTGCGTATCGCTGGGTCAATGCGCCCCTGGAACTGGCCACCTCGCCCGTAGATTTGTCCATCGAGTCCGGATCCAGTGCACGGGATGTGGCCAACGCGGCGGTGGAAGCCGGTGTGCCCTTGAACCCGATGCTGCTGTACTGGTGGTTCCGGCTGTCTGGGGATGCCCGCCAGATCAAGGCGGGCAGTTACGAGCTGGAGCAGGGCCTGAGCCCGCGGACCCTGTTGCGCAAACTGGTACGCGGCGAAGAAGCCCTGCGCAGCGTCACGCTGGTGGAAGGCTGGACATTCCGGCAGGTGCAAGACGCCCTGCGCAAAGCCGACCAACTCAAGCCGCAGACACAGGGGATGTCCAGCGACGCCATTATGCAAGCGCTGGAGATGCCCGGTGTGGCCGCCGAAGGGCGCTTTTTTCCGGATACCTACACTTACGCCAAAGGCAGTAGCGACCTTGCGGTGCTGAGGCGTGCGGCCCATGCCATGGACAAAAAGCTGGCCGCGGCCTGGGCGCAACGCGGCCCCCAATCATCGCTGCAGACAGCGGAACAGGCGCTGATACTTGCCAGCATTGTTGAAAAAGAAACGGGAAAGGGCAGCGACCGGGCCATGGTGTCATCGGTGTTCAACAACCGCTTGCGGATCGGTATGCGTCTGCAAACCGACCCCACCGTGATTTATGGCCTGGGCGATTCGTTCGATGGCAATCTGCGCAAGAAAGATTTGCTGACAGACACCCCATGGAACACCTATACCCGCGTCGGGTTGCCTCCCACGCCGATTGCGATGCCCGGCAAAGCTTCGCTGCTAGCCGCGGTACAACCGGCCCCATCCAAAGCGCTGTACTTTGTGGCACGTGGTGATGGCAGTAGCGAATTCAGTGCCACCCTGGACGAGCACAACCGGGCCGTCAACAAATACCAGCGTGGACAATAGACCGATGAACGGACTCTTTATCAGTTTCGAGGGCATCGACGGTGCGGGCAAGTCCACACACATTGACCGGCTTGCGCAGTGCTTCCGGGACATGGGGCGGCAAGTGACCCTCACCCGCGAACCTGGTGGTACGCCGCTGGCGGAGCGGCTGCGCCAGATGGTGCTGAACGACCCGATGGACGCCATGACCGAGGCCCTGCTGGTGTTTGCGGCACGGCGCGACCATGTTCAAAACGTGATTGTTCCCTCCCTGTTGGCCGGCCAGGTCGTGCTGTGTGACCGCTTTACGGATGCCACGTTTGCCTACCAGGGCCAGGGTCGCGGCTTCGACTTGGCCATTCTCAACACACTCGAGCAATGGGTTCAGGGCACAGGACTGGATGCAGCCCTGCCGCAGGGTCTGCTGCAGCCCGCGTTGACCGTATGGTTCGATCTGCCTGCTCAGGTTGCCGCCCAGCGGCTGGCCACAGCCCGTGTGCCAGACAAATTTGAGGCTCAACCCCAGGCCTTCTTTGAACAGGTTTCGCAGGGGTACGCCATGCGGTGTGCTGCAGCACCTCAGCGTTTTGAACGAATCAATGCCAACCAACCGCTGGAGTCCGTCTGGACCGACGTGGAAGCTGCATTGCGGGGCAGGGGATTACTCAGATGACCACACCATCGGCCGAAGTGGTTGCGCCCTGGATCGCGGCGCAAACCACGCATCTGTTGGCCCAACGCGGTCACGCGTGGCTGCTGCACGGTCCCTCTGGGTTAGGCCAGTACCGGTTGGCCATGGCGCTGGCCCGTGCCTGGCTTTGCGAGCACCCCACGCCTGCCGGGGCCTGCGGGCAGTGCGGCAGTTGCCATGCGATCGACGTGCGCACACATGCTGATTTGTGCGTCCTGATGCCTGAGACCACGATGCTCGAACTGGGGTGGCCCCTGAGCGAAAAGGCGCAAAGCGAAATTGATGACAAGAAACGCAAGGCCAGCCGGGAAATCCGCGTGGATGCCATGCGGGACACCGTGGAGTTTGCCCAGCGCACCAGTGCGCGGGGCCGCGGAAAAGTGGTGCTGGTGTTTCCCGCTGAAGACATGAACGCCATCACGGCGAATGCGCTGCTCAAGACGCTCGAGGAGCCTCCTGGCGATGTCAGGTTTGTGCTGGCCACGGAATCCGCGCACCAGTTGTTGCCCACCATTCGCAGCCGCTGCATTGGTCATACGCTGGCCTGGCCGGGCGCGGAGGCCGCACAGGCTTGGCTGGTGTCCACAGGCATTTCAGGACAGGATGCTGCGTTGCTGCTCAAAGCCACCGGTGGTCGCCCTGAAGACGCCTTGGCTTACTTGGAGTCGGGCCGCAACCCGCGGGATTGGGCCTTATTTCCCAAGGCGATGGCCCGAGGTGATGCAGGTTTTGTCAAGGATTGGTCTGCCCCGCAACTGATCGACGGACTGCACAAGCTGTGCCATGACATGCTGGCCGTGTGCACAGGTGCATCTCCACGGTTTTTCCAGCCAGGTGATCTGTTACCACACGCTGCGTTGGCGCCACTGACGGCCTGGAGCAGGGCACTGGCCAAGTCCATGCGCACCATGGACCACCCGTTCAATGCCGGGCTGCAGCAGGAAGCGCTTGTCGCACAGGCCCAAACAGCCCTAAACTCCACGCATTGAAACTGTCGACCATGACCAGCACCGCAGCCTCTACACCCAGACCCAGTGTCATCCAGCTTTCCATCAAGGAAAAAGCTGCATTGCACGCGGCTTATATTCCCGCGTTCACGGATGGGGGGGTCTTCATTCCCACTGCCCGTGAATACGCATTGGGTGATGACGTGTATGTGCTGCTGTCGCTTCCGGATGACATCCAGCGTTATCCTGTGGCGGGCAAAGTGGCTTGGGTTACACCCGCCAAAGCGGCAGGTGGACGGACCCAGGGTGTCGGCATTGTTTTCCCCAAGGATGAGAAGTCCCGTGCACTGCGGCTGAAAATTGAAGAAATTCTCGGCTCGCAACTTGCATCCGACCGTCCCACACAAACCATTTGAGTGTTTACCGATTCACACTGCCACCTGACATTTCCAGAGCTGGCTTCCTCTATTGAATCCATCCGGTCTTCCATGGCGCAAGCCCAGGTAACCCGGGCGCTGTGTATCTGCACCACACTGGAGGAATTTGACCAGGTGCACGGGCTGGCCCTGCAGTATCCCAATTTCTGGGCCAGCGTGGGCGTACATCCGGACAACGAAGATGTCATGGAACCAAGCCTGCAGGACTTGGTATCACGCGGCTCGATGGACAAAGTTGTAGCCATAGGTGAAACCGGTCTGGACTATTACCGTTTGGGCGAACGTACTTTGGCAGATATGGAGTGGCAGCGAGAACGCTTCCAGACACACATCCGCGCGGCCCGCGCCATTGCAAAACCACTGGTGATCCATACCCGGAGCGCCTCCGGTGATACGTTGGACATCTTGAGGGCTGAGGGCGAAAACGGGAGTGCCGGGTCTGCAGGCGGTGTGTTTCATTGTTTTACCGAAACGAAGGAAGTTGCCAAGGCTGCGTTGGACCTGGGGTTCTACATCTCGTTTTCAGGCATCGTTACGTTCAAATCCGCGCAGGATATCCGGGACGTGGCGGCCATGGTTCCCATGGATCGCATGCTGATAGAGACCGACAGTCCGTATCTGGCTCCGGTCCCATTCCGCGGCAAAACCAATAATCCCTCGTATGTGCCTCACGTGGCGAAACAGCTGGCTCTTGTGAAAGACTGCTCTGTTGAGTCGATTGCGCAGGCTACCAGTGAAAATTTCTTAAAGCTTTTCAAGCTAAAAATATCATGATAAAAAAGATTAAGTATCTTTTTTATCTCATTGTTTTTATTGGGTTTTCTTCTGCAAATGCCGGATCTTATGAGGACTTCTTCATTGCGATCAAACAAGACAATGCCAGAGTAATCCAAGAGTTGATTTTTCGTGGCTTCGACCCGAACACACCCAATCCCGATGGCCATTACGGGCTGATGTTGGCAATTAAAGAGCCGTCACCGCGTGTGGCAGAAGCTCTCGTTGCCGCATCAGAGACACGGGTTGAAGTTCGCAACGCCTCAGACGAAAGCCCCTTGATGTTGGCTTCCCTCAAGGGATTCCGAAAGCTTTGCGAGCTGCTCATAGCGCGCGATGCGGACGTCAACAAGCCTGGCTGGACGCCATTGCATTACGCCGCTACGGGTGGACATACAGAAGTTGTCCAATTGCTGCTGGATAACCACGCGTACGTGGACGCTGCTTCACCCAACGGCAGCACGCCGTTGATGATGGCAGCAATGTACGGTTCGCCTGCGGCAGTGCAGTTGCTCCTGGATGCGGGTGCTGATCCGGCACTGAAGAACGATCTCGGGTTGACCGCAATCGACTTCGCCAGGCAGGGGCTTAAGAGGGATTCCGCAGAAATCATAGCGACGCATATTCGACGCAGGAGTTCCACGGGAGCCTGGTAATGCATCCTACTTTATACGATGTATATTATGTTAACTAATGCAATCGACTTCCAATTAGAGAATCACCCTGCCTACAGAATCCGAAATGAAACTGTAGGTACAGACGGATCGGCAAACGAACCACCCAATGCCATCTCACCTTCGCCGTGCAAGACACATTCATCTCTGCGCAACAGAAGGTCCGAACCCTTTGCACCAGAAAAGCGGACCCAGCTACCGTAGCTGCTGACGTCCACAAGCACTACGCTCCCATTGCGCCACTCCAAACGGGCATGGGTACGCGATACACGCGGATCATTGACCATAAAGTCCACGGCACGAACACGCCCAATGCTGATGGGCAACTCAAAAGACTTAAAACGCTTGGTCAGACCGAGGCAACCTAGCTCAATCTCACGGCCCAGAGGATCGGCAGAACCATTGGCATAAACAGGATCAATTTCACCCTGCATGGTGAGAAAGTCAGAAGCCGCTTCTTCACGCCATTCAATCTGGTACACAGTGCAAGGTTCCGCACGGCCGCGGATATTGATGGGCCCAAGCATGCGGAATGTCACGCCTGCCGACTCACTGACGCTGTTGAGCGATGAGGCATTGGCCCAAATCTGACTGGGGCCAGCCAAATCGCACAAACGGGAAGAAACGTTGACTGCATCGCCGTAGCAGTCCCCATCAACAATCTCCACCTCGCCACTCGCCACTCCAACACGAATAGGCATGGCGACATCCGAGGTAACCATCGCCTTGCTGTGCAATCGCTGCAACTCAACAACCGCTTTCACCGCGCTTTCACCATCCTGGAATAGCGCTAACACGCCGTCCCCCAGGGTTTTCACGACGCGCCCACCGAACGTCACGCACTGGCCAGCGATCCAGTTGGTGATATGGGTTACGCGCTCCGTAGCCCGGGCATTCCCCAGAGATTCAAACACGGCTGTACTGCCGTGCAAATCAGTGAAAACAACCGTGGCCTGAATACCCATTACCAATAGTTCCTGTCAATGTTTAGGTAGTGCAACATTCGTTCTGTAATTTCCCGAACCACTGAAACATGCTTCTGCGGAAGGTGTTTCTGAATTCGGTTTTGGATATTTTTATATTCGGCCCCTGCCAGGCCGCCGGAGGCCC
>Ga0075156_10000017_pt1 | contig 70132 bp, 67 predicted proteins | sample JI81AbrownDNA_FD_70966 | JGI IMG/M metagenome (GOLD analysis project Ga0075156, IMG submission 70966) | Wastewater effluent complex algal communities from Wisconsin, to seasonally profile nutrient transformation and Carbon sequestration -... | ecosystem: Engineered > WWTP > Effluent > Algae...
CGAGCGCGTTGGTGATTACCGTCGTCGCCTACCTGATGTGGCAGTGGCATCTGCGGGCCACCACGTGAACCGAGTTGCAGTCTCTGGACGACGCCATACATGCCCGCAGCTTCCGTAGCTCCAGCGCTTCGGATTCGGCCCGCAACCGCCTGATCGGTGCATCGCGGGCGAACCGCGGGCGCCGACCCGTACCACGACAAAGCCGTGGCCGGACGCATCATGGACGGCCTGGGCTGGCGCGTGCAGGCCGGCGAGTCGCTCTCGCCGCCATCAGTGGTCGCATCCGAGCATCGACGTCGTCCAGTCTCTCGGCGGCCGCACGGCGGGGAGCCGCACCGGCTCGCGGCCTTCGCCCTGCTGATGCGCCCCTCACCATCAGCAAGGTGGCGGCATTGCGGACGGCTGGTCTGAGCCCCCTCGTGGTGTCGGCACAGTGGCGGACCGACGTGGTCGCCGCAGCCGTGGCTCGGTAGCGTGCGGGTCATGTCGCCGAGCTACACCCATGGACATGCCGAGAGCGTGCTGCGCTCGCACCGAGCCCGCACGGCTGCGAACTCGGCGGCCTACCTGATGCCGCACCTGCGGTCGGGCCAGTCGTTGCTTGACGTCGGCAGTGGCCCCGGCAGCATCACCGCCGACCTGGCGCGCGTGGTCGCCCCCGGACCGGTGGTGGCCCTCGAGACGTCCGAGGCGGTGCTGGCGCACACCCGGGCGGGGGTGGAGGCGTCCGGCGTGAGCGGCGTCGAGTTCGTGGTCGGCGACGTGCACGCCCTCGATCTGCCCGACGACTCCGTTCGACGTCGTGCATGCGCACCAGGTGCTGCAACATGTCGCCGATCCGGTGCAAGCGCTGCGCGAACTGGTGCGGGTCTGCCGTCCGGGCGGCGTCGTGGCGGTACGGGACGCCGACTACAGCGCGTTCACCTGGTGGCCGGCATCGCCCGGCCTCGATCGCTGGCTGGAGCTGTACCTCGAGTTGGCGCGCGCCAACGGCGGCGAACCGGACGCGGGCCGCCGCCTGCTGGCCTGGGCCCATGCCGCCGGCTGCGAGCGGGTGGGGGCGACGGCGTCCACCTGGTGCTACGCCGACGACGAGTCACGGGCGGCCTGGGGACTGGGCTGGGCGGACCGCATTCTGGACTCGTCGGTGGCCGGCCAACTGCTCGATCGTGGGCTGGCGACAGCGGACGACCTGCAGCGGATCTCGGACGCCTGGCGAACCTGGGCCGCGGACCCCGACGGCTGGTTCAGCCTGTTGCACGGCGAACTGTTGATCCACCCCTGAGCCGGGATCGGGCCTGACCGTTTCTCGACGTGGCCGCACCCCCGGTGGGAGGGTGGGCGCATGCAGGGGATCCGACTGAGCACCGTCACGCTGGGCACGCCTGATCCGGTGTCGCTGGCGCGGTTCTACGCTCGACTGCTGGGTTGGGAGCTGGGCCCCATCGAGGACGACACGTGGGTCGCGGTCCACAACCCCGCGGGCGGGGTCGGCATCGCTTGCCAACTGGAGAAGACCCACGTCCGTCCGGTCTGGCCGCACAAGCCCGGCGATCAGCAGATGCAGGTGCACCTGGAGATCCAGGTGGACGACCTGCAGACCGGCCTGCGACACGCCCTGCAGTCCGGGGCGCGAATGGCGCCGTACCAGCCTCAGGCGGACGTCCGGGTCTGCCTTGATCCGGCCGGGCACCCGTTCTGCCTGTGGATCGCCACCTGAACTGCGCTTCGAACGATTCCGGGGGGGCGGGATGACGGAAACAGGCCCGCCCGACGGACGTTACGCGGTCACGTCCGCGACCGGGGCGCCGGTCAGCCGGATCAGGTCGTCCGGGGTGAGCCTGAACACCGCGTGCGGATGACCCGCCGCCGCCCAGATCTCGTCGAAGCGGAACAACTCGGTGTCGATCAGCTCGACGCCGGGGTGGGCATGCGCCACCGGCGACACCCCGCCGATCGAGAACCCGGTGGACTCCTTGACGAAGGCCGCATCGGCGCGGGTCAGTTCGCCCACCTTGAAGGCGACCTTGGTCTCATCCACCCGGCGATCGCCGGAGGTCATCACCAGCACCGCCGCGTTGTCGCTGCGGCGGCGAAAGATGATGCTCTTGACGATCTGGCCAAGCTCGACGCCCAGCGCGTCCGCAGCGTCCTGAGCGGTACGCGCCGAGTCGGCGAGCATCACCGGCGCGTGCGGATGACCGAGTTCGGCGAGCCTGGCGGAAACGCGTTGCGCACCTTCGGGCAGGGCGGTCGGTTGGTCGTCGCGTTGCATGCCCCATCCTGCCCGACGATGCAACGTCGGACCGGTTGACCGAGCCGGTCGAGACCCAGGGACGGGTTCGACCCCCACCGGAGGGGGCAGGACCCAGACGACGAACCGACGATGGAACCGCCCCCACGCCCCGGTGACCGGAGCGAGAGGGCGATTCCCGATATCGCTCAGCTCACTTGTAGACCGGCAGCATCCAGCTCAGCACCGGGGTGGACTGAAGACCGACCAGCAGGCAGAGCACGACCAGCATGCCGAGGCTCCACCACAGCACCTTGCGCAGAATGTCGGATTCGCGCCCGAGCAGGCCGACTGCCGTTGCGGCGATGGTCAGGTTCTGCGGGCTGATCATCTTGCCGACCACGCCGCCGGAAGTGTTCGCCGCCACGAGCAGGGTCGGGTCGATGCCGGCCTTGACGCCCGCGGTCTGCTGCAGGGTGCTGAACAATGCGTTGGCGGACGTGTCCGAACCGGTCACCGCGGTGCCGATCCAGCCCAGGATCGGGCTGAAGAACGCGAACGCCGCACCGGTGCCGGCGATCCAGGTGCCGATCGTGATGGTCTGGCCGCTGAAGTTCATCACGTAGGCCAGGGCGAGCACCGAAGCGACTGTCAGAATCGAGAACCGCAGCTTGACCAGCGTGGCCCACAGCTCGCCCAAGACCGCCTGAATCGAGACCCGGTAGGCGATCGCGGTGATGACCAGGCAGATCAGCAGCGAGGTACCGGGCGAGCTCAGCCACTGGAAGTTGTAGATGGTCGAGGTGGACGGCGTACCCGCGGCGGTGATGATGTGCCCGTTGAGTCCCGGCCACGGAATCTTGATGTCGGTGGACGCCATCCATGTCGCGATCGCCGGGGTCAGCTTGGTCACGGCGAACACCGCGATCACCAGCAGATAGGGGAAGAGCGCCATGAAGATGCGACCGCCGTCGAGCTTGCCGGTGTTCGCCGACTCGTGCAGCTGCGGCAGCGCGGCGCGCTCCTTCTCGGTCATGGACGCCAGCTCGGCGTCGCGGTCGGCGTGCAGGGTGGCCAGCGCCTCGGCGGCACCCTCGGGCTTCCAGAACCGCATGAACAGCACCGCGGCGGCCAGGCCGACCAGCGAGGCGATGATGTCGGTGAGCTCGACCGACAGCCAGGTGGCCGAGACCCACTGGGCCACGGCGAAGGCCAGGCCGGTGGCCAGCGCAACCGGCCACAACTGCTTGAAGCCGCGCTTGCCGTCGGCCAGGAACACCAGGATCAGGGGCACGAACGCGGCCAGGATCGGCGTCTGGTGGCCGACATAGGCACCGATGTGCTGGTAGGGAATCTTGGTCAGGTTACCGGCGGTGATGATCGGAATGGCGATGGCACCGAACGCGACCGGTGCGGTGTTGGCCACCAGCACCACGATGGCGGCGCGCAGGGCCGAGAAGCCGATCGCCATCAGCATCACGCCGGTGATCGCCACCGGGGCGCCGAAGCCAGCCAGGGCCTCCAGCAGGCCGCCGAAGCAGAACGCGATCAGCATGGCCTGTACCCGTGGGTCGTCGCTGACCAAGCCGAATACCGCGCGCAGGTCCTCGAAGCGACCGCTGACGACGGTGACCTGATAGAGCGCGATGGCGGTGAACACGATCCACATGATCGGGAACAGGCCGAATACCGCGCCCTGGGTGGCCGAGAGGAAGGCGAGCTGGAACGGCATCTGCCAGGCGGCCACCGCGACGATGATGGCGACCGCGACGGCGGTGAGGCCGGCCCAGTGCGCCTTCCAACGCAGCCAGCCCAGCGTGACGAAGATGGTGATCAGGGGCAGCAGGCCCACGATGGCGGACAGCCACAGCGAACCCAACGGTGAGATCTGCGGTGTGAAGTTCATGAGGTTCTCCGAGGTGAGAAGGACGGTTGGCTAGCGGACATACACGGGACGGGTGAGCTCCTCCAACAACTCGATCGTATGGCGATAGCTGTGCCCAGTGGCGCGGGTCATGCCGAGCTCACAGGTGCGGTTGGAGGACAGGTAGGCGTCGTAACTGCCGCCACGCACCTCGGCAGCCTCGCGCGCGGTGGCGGAGGCTGTCAGTTCGGGGTGCAGCAGGCCACGATCGCCGGCGAAGGCGCAGCAGCCCGCGTCGAACGGAATGACCACCTCGTCGGCGCACGCAGCGGCGACGGTGCGCAGGTGCTCGACGTCGCCGGCATGCCGGTCGGAGCACGTCGGGTGCAGCACCACCGAGGACAACCGGTGTTCGACGGTGAGGTTGGGCAGCACCCGCTCGGCGACGAACCGCGACGAGTCAATCACGGTCAGGGCCCCGACCCGGCTCGCCAGGTCGGCCTCGCCGCCGATCTCAAGATCGTGCTGCAGGGTGTGCAGGCCGTGGGTGCACGAACTCGCCTCGCACACCAAGGGGAGCCGGCCGTCCTCACTGGCCACCAGCAGAGCGGACGCCGTGCGCACCGCCATGGCGGTGGCACCGTCCACCAGACCCTTGGAGCGCCAGACCGTGCCGCAGCACAGGGACGACAGGTCGTCCGGCAACCGGACCGCCACACCCGCGCGGGCGCACAGTTCGAGGAACGCCCGGGCTGGGCCGGGCGATTCGGGATCGGACGGCTCGAACAACTCGCCCATGCACGAGGCGAAGAACACCACCTCGGCCTCGCCGGTGCCGTTCACCGGCAGCTTGGCCCGCGAGCGTCCGGGGCCGGGCAGGTCGTCGCCGGCCCGCGGCACCAGATCGGTGGGCAGCACCTTGCGCAGGGTGTCGGTGACGGCCCCCAGCACTCCCCCGGGCACCTTGTCAGTCACGGCCAGCGCGGCCCGCAGGGTGGCCAGCGTCGGCTTCCAGTGCTCGGCGAGCCCGACGCCGATCTTCTGCGCCGCGGCCGGCTGGGCGTCACGGCGATGCTGCTTCATGAATACGCCGGTGTCGATGCTGACCGGGCAGGCCAGCAGGCACAGTGAATCGGCCGCGCAGGTCTGCACGGCGTCGTAGGAATAGTCGCGTTCGATGCCGGTGACCCCGGCGGCCTCGTCGCGCAGCAGGGCAATGCGCTGGCGCGGCGTCGTGGTCAGGTCCTTGCTGGGGCAGGTCGGTTCGCAGTACCCGCACTCGACACACCGGTCCACCAGCGGGTCGACCAACTCGGGCATCTTCAGGTCGACCAGGTGCGCCTTGGGATCGGTGCCGATGATCACGCCGGGGTTCAGCACCCCGTCCGGGTCGAGCAGGAGCTTGACCTGCTTCATCACGTCGTACAGTTCCGGGCCGTACTGCCGCTCGACGAAGGGGGCCATGGCGCGTCCGGTGCCGTGTTCGGCCTTCAGCGACCCGTCGACGCTGAGCACCAGGTCGACCAACTCCTCGGTGAAGGCGGCCAGCACGCTGATCTGGTCGGGGTCGCGCAGGTCGGGGTCGATCATGAAGTGCAGGTTGCCCTCCTTGGCGTGGCCGAAGATCACCGAGTCGCGGTAGCCGTGCCCGGCGCACAGCTCGCCGAGGTCGCGGACGGTCTGGGTGAGCGCCGGCATCGGCACCACGATGTCTTCGAGCAGTGCCGTCGAGCCCGGACGGCGGGCGCCCGCGACCGCGGTGTAGAGACCCTTGCGCACCTGCCAGGCCCGAGCTCGGGCGACCGGATCGGCGGAGAACGTCACCGGGACGCCCAGGTCGGTCAGGCCGTCCAACCGGGCCACCACCGCGCTCAGGTCGGCGACTGTGCCGGCGAGTTCGTCGGCCTGCTGGGCGGCCGCCTCGACCAGAAGGGCGGTGTGCTGCTCGACCACCAGCGGACGCAGTGCCTCCAGCGGATTGGGCAGCGCCTGGGCGACCCGCAGCGAGACCGCGTCCATCAACTCGGCGGTGCGGGCACCGGCGGCGATGAGATCGGGCAGGGCCGTGGTCGCTTGGGCGATCGAGTCGAAGATCAGCAGGGCGGTGGATGCCTTGGGCAGCAGGGGCACGGTGTCGAAGGTGGCGGAGGCGATGAAGCCGAGGGTGCCCTCGCCGCCGACCATCAGGTGGGCCATGATCTGTACGGGCTCGTCATGGTCGACAAAGCTGTTGATGCCGTAGCCCATGGTGTTCTTCATCGAGAACTGGTGCTCGATGGTGCGCACTGAGTCAGGGTTGCCGCGCACCCGGTCGCGCAGCTCGGCAAGGCCCTGCCACAGCGTGGGCTCGACCGCTTTGAAGTGTGCATCGGCGTCTGCTGCGGAGGTGTCGATCACGGTGCCGCTGAGCAGCACGATTTCGAGGCCTGCCAGGGTGCGATAGGTGTTCTGGGTGGTGCCGCACGCCATGCCCGAGGAGTTGTTCGACACCACGCCGCCGATCGTGCAGGCGATCTCGCTGGCCGGGTCGGGACCGAGAATGCGGCCGTACGGGGCCAGCCGCGCGTTGACGGCCCGTACGGTGGCACCCGGCTGGCAGCGCACCCGGGCGCCATCGTCCAGCACCTCGATGGTGCGAAAGCCGCGGCGGGTGTCGATCAGCACCCCGTCGCCGGCCGCCTGCCCCGACAGCGAGGTGCCCCCGGAGCGAAAGGTGACACCGACGCCGTGCTGTTTCGCCACCGCCATGGCGCGGGCGACGTCCGCGGTATCGCGGGCGACCACCACGGCCTGGGGCCGCAACAGGTAGTGGGAGGCGTCGTGCGAAAGCCGTGCGACGTCGATCGCCCGGTCGCTGACCGGGTCATCACCAACTGCGGCTCGAAGCGCGTCCGCGAGCGTCGTTACGGCCATCTTCACCCCCTCGTAAAGGTCTGACCAAATAAAAGTAAGACGGTCAATGGTCAGGTGTCAAGCACGCTGGCACACTTGCGATCGTGGCAGCAAAGACCGCGGCACGGGTGGAGTGGCAACAAATCCCCAGAACACGTGCCTACGAACTGGTGATTCGGCAGATCGAACAGCAGATTACGGCAGGGGCGCTCAAAGTCGGCGACCAATTGCCGGCCGAGCGCCATCTCGCCTCGATGCTCGGGGTCAGCCGGGCCGCCGTCCGCGAGGCGATGCGCGCCATGGAGGCTCAGGGCGTGGTGCGTTCGGGTGTCGGAGTGGGGCCCGACAGCGGCACTTTCCTCACCTCGATGCCCAGCAAGGCGTTGACGCAGTTTCTTCGCCTGCACATGGCGCTGGCCAACTTTCCGATCGACGACGTGGTCGAGACTCGCATCATGCTGGAGCGCTGGAGCGCCCGACTGGCGGCCAGACAGGCGTCCGCCGACGACCTGGCGACGATGCGGGCGCTGCTGGACGCCATGGATGCCGAGACCGACGACATGGCGGCCTTCAACGAACTCGACACCGACTTTCACGTGGCGATGGCCGAGGCCGCCCACAACAGCCTGATCACCGAGATGACCACCGCGATCCGGCACTCGATGCGCACCCTCGTGCTCGCCTCGTTCCGCGAACACGGGCACTGGCCCGAACTCTCCGACCAACTGCGCGCCCAGCACCGCACGATCTTCGACGCCATCGCCGCGGGCGACCAGAAGACTGCCGCCGACGCCGTCGAGGAGCACCTGCGCAGCGCGAACGAGGCGCTGGGCTGGGGCGCCTCCGATTGAGGCCGGCGGGGTTCCGTCGGCTCTGCTGGTTGGACGCACCCCCGGGACGCACCCGCCGCCCTTTGGTGGTTGCGAATACACCGGAGCCCGTCGCCCCCAGGCACGAGCTCTCGACAAGGCGTGAACAGCGGAGCCGCAAACGGCCGGATATCCTGCCGGGGTGGCCGCTTCGATTCGCGTCCTGGTCGTCGACGACGACCCGGTCGTGCGCGCCGCGTACCGCACGCTGCTCGACCGGGAGCCCGACCTTGTCCTGGTCGGCGAGGTGCCGGACGGATCGGGCGCGGTCGAGGCCTACGAGGCCACCCGTCCCGACGTGGTGCTGATGGATCTGCAGATGCCCCGGGTCTCGGGCATCGACGCCACCGCCGCCCTCTGCGAGCGCTGGCCCGAGGCGGTCGTGGTGGTGATGACCACCTTCAGCACCCGTGAGCATGTGGTGGCGGCGCTGCGCGCCGGGGCGGCCGGCTACCTGGTCAAAGGGGTGCCCGCGACCGCTCTGGCCGTCGCCCTGCGGCAGGCGCTTGCGGGCGACATGCCGCTGGCGTCGGCGGTGCGCCGTGAGCTGGTCGCCACCCTGACCCCGGCACCGGCGCCACCGCAGCACCAACTCACCCCGCGCGAGACCGAGTTGGTGCAGCGGCTGGCCCAGGGCCTCAGCAACGCCCAGATCGGACGCCGTATGCACCTGTCTGAGGGGTCGGTGAAGCAGTATCTGGCCCGAATCGGCGACAAGTGGGGCCTGCGCTCACGTACCCAGATCCTGATTCGCGGTATTCAGCTCGGCGTGGTCGACCCCGACGCCCAGTGATACCTCACGTGGGCGCGGGGCGCAGGTCGACGGCCGGGGTGGCCGGCAGCGTCACGTCCAACCGCCAGCGGCCCTCGAACGTACCGGCGGTCAGCCGTCCCCCGGTGATCCGCACCCGCTCGTCCAGCCCGACGAGGCCGAGTCCGGTCGAGTGCCGGGAGCGCACGGAACGCTCGGCGACCGGGTTGGTCATCTCGAACCGCACCTCGGCACCTTCCCGACGCACGCGTAGCGTGCACGACGAGCCGCTGGGCGCATAGCGCAACACGTTGGTGGTGCCCTCACGGATCAACCGGGTGAGGGTCTTGCGGGTGGTCGGGTCGAGGCCCTCGACGGATTCGTCGACGTCGAGCGCGACCCCATGCCCGGCCTCGCGCAAGGTCCTCGCGGCGGCCTCGGCGGCCGGCCTCGGGGCCAACCAGACCGCCGACGCGTCGTCCGCAGCGCTGGACGAGGACCGCATCACGTGGAGCAGCAGCGCGAGGTCGGCCTGGGCCGAGCGGGTGATCGACGCGACCTGATCGAGTGCGCCGCGCAGCGTGACCAGCTCGGTGTCGTGGCGGTGCGCCCCCGCTTGCAACGTGATCAGCGAGAGTTGATGCGCCACGATGTCATGCAGCTCACCCGCCAGTTCGCGTCGAACCTCGCCCTGAGCTTCTTCGTGGGTGCTGGTGACGGCCAGCAGCCGATCGCGCTGCACAGCACGCAGGTTGCGGAAGAAGGCGATCACCAAACCGAGCATCAAGCCCAACACCACGTGCAACAGTTGCGGAGTGACGAAGCCGAGTTGGAACCCCCCGGCCCACAGCAGGCAGCACCCGATCCAGTACGGCGGAATCGCCCACGCCGCACGCGAGTCGCGCCCCACCGCGATGGCCATCAGCACCATGATCGCCACCTGGTTGGGCTGACCGATCACCTGGGTGGCGTCAATCGTCCAGGCGGCGATCAGCGACACCGCCGCCAGGCCGGTCACCGCGACCGGCAGGGAACGCAGCCAGGTCGCCAGGCCGCAGGCCAGCAGCAGCAGGGCCCACAGCCCCCACCAAGCGCCGCCGGCGTGGCCGTTGAGAGGGTCCTGCACGGCGACTCCCAAGGCAGCTGCGCCGGCGATCAGCAGGACCAGCGCCCCCACGGCCCGCATCCGCGCCGGCTTCACCGACACGGCACTCGCGCCCCGGTCGGGCGCCGATTCTGCGACCGCCTGGCTGAGTAGCGGCAAAGAGACCGCCAATGACCACCGCCCCGCACTCTGGACGATGCCGAACGTTCCGCCGGCGGCGATCACCCGCTCGCCCGCGGCCAGCAGCCCGGCAGGGGTGTCATCGACGCGCTCGCAGGGATGACTCAACAGCACACGCACCACCTCGGGCTCGACCGTGACCTCGATGCGGCAGGGGTGCCCGGGCGCACCCTGGCGAGCCATCAATGGCGCAGCCTCGCGCAGAATCTGACCCAGCAGCCGAGGCACCAGATCGCCGGCGACCTCGATGCTCTCGGGCAGTTCGACCTCGACCGGGTGGCCGTTGCCGACCAGCAGGTCTTCGGCCTCCTCGACCAGGTTCAGCAGTCCGGGTGCGCCCGCATCGACCCGGGCGGCGATGTCGCCGCGACCGCGCAGCGTCGAGACCAACCCCCGCAGTTGGGCCAGCGTGTCGACAGCGTTGACCTCGGCCTGCGCCAGGGCGAGCCGCAGTTCCGCCGGGTCGTTACTGCCCGCGGCCCGGGACTGCGTGAGCCTCTGGCCGGCCAGGGCGTCCTTCAGCAACTGTGACAGCTCGTCCGCCAAGGCGCGGCGTTCAGTTGCCCTCAGCAGCACCGTCTGGACGCGCACCCGTTCGATGCTCAGGTCGCGCCGACGCGCTTGGGCGACGACCCCGCGAACGATGAAGCCACCCAGAGCGGCGACGACGATCGCGCTCAAGCAGGTCAGTGCCCGCTCCCCGGTGTCCAGTCGGGCCACCGCGAGCACGTAGGCCAGGTGGAGCCCGAGCGTGCAGGCCACCCACCAACGCGAGCCGATCACGCAGATCATGACGGTGGTCACAGCAGGGGCATGAAGTCCTGACCCCACGGACCGACCACCAGGGTCGAACCGATCGGCAGCAGCGCCAGCAGCACGCCCAGGCCGGGTCGGAACAACGCGACGATGCTCGCGAAGGCCGAGGCGATAGGCAACGCGTACCCCCACGGCTGCGGGGCCGGCACCTGCGGAGCGGACACCAGATCCGACACGACCAGCACGATGACGAGGGCACGGACGATCTGCAAGGGCCGGCTCAGCTTGGTCCGACCCGTCCGCAGCGTTGCGATCGGGAGCATGGGGTGAGATTTCCTGGAGTGGGGTGGCACCACTGTAGCCCGCCCAAGCCCAGATCCAGCGAGTGGCGCCGACGCGAGCGGCACCACACGGGTGGGCCGGCAAGCCGGTCCGGGCGGGGGCATCCCGTGCGCCTGCCCTGCGTCACCCGCGAAGCCAGGGCGTCCGGATGGGGTCGCGCTGGAGAGCGATGGATCCGGGCTGACGGCGGGCGCGTCGCTGTGCGTGGTGGACACGGGGCTCACTCGCGAGGCAAGGTGGCGGTGAGCACCCAATCCGGACCGTCCTGGCCGACGGCAAAGTCACCACCGGTGAGCGTCACCCGCTCCCGCAACCCCAGGAGCCCCCAGCCCAGGGTGGCCTCACCGTCCGAACCCTGCGGCATCGCGTTCGCAGCGCGCAACGTGACCTGATGCTCGGCCACGTCGACGTCGATCGTGCACAGCGCCCCGGACGGGGCGTGCGCGACCTGATTGGCGACGGCCTCTTTGACCAGTCGCGACAGGGTGCGTTGCACGGTCATCGCCAGCGAGTCGGTGGCCGCCGGCACGTTCACCTGGGGTTCGAGGCCCGCTCGCACCAGATCGAGTTGGGCCTCAGCACAGGCCTGTGTCGGCGGCTGCCAGCGGGACAGGTCGCGCACCTTCATGCCATTGGCCGCGGTGGACGGGTCGTGGCGCAACACCTCGGCCAGCAGCCGCAGCTCGGTGAGCGCGGCGCTGGTCGACCGCTCGACCGTGCCCAACGTACGCCGCAACGCCCCGGTCGAGTTGATTGTGGACACTCCCGCCGACACCTACCGCTCGGGAAACAGCGTGTTCACCTGCCTGGCCCGCAGCGGTTTCAGCATGGGCTGCTGACGCAGCCCACCGGTTTCACGACAACAGAGAGGAGGTGAATCCGATGAGCGACGCCCTCGGTCTGCAGTACGACCTGCCCGACACTCCCGACGAAGAGAAGGCTTCGAGGATCAGCATCGTGGCCTGCACCAGCAGCCACGCCAGCTACTTCTTGTGCTACCAGAAGTGACCGCAGCCCACCCCACGACCCAGAGAGGAGGTGACCACCCATGGCCGACATTCTCGACCTGCAGAACAGCGACGCCGAGCCCACCCCCGGTGAAGAGAAGGCGTCGAACATCAGCGTCCGCAACTTCTTCTGCCGCAACTCCTTCGTGTCCGTTTCGATCTGCTTCACGAAGTGAGCCCGCCGCCCGCCACCCCGAACCCTCAAAGGAGGTGAACACCATGGCAGACATCCTGAACCTGCAGCAGGAGGAGACCCCCGAGGTCCCCGGCGAAGAGAAGGGCTCGAACAACAGCTACTTCATTTGCCACAACTCCAACGCGAGCAACTTCCTGTGCTGGCGTCCGTGAGCAATCACGACACCGTGTGATTGCGGACCTGGCCGGCGCCTATCCGACCAGACGGCAAACGAAAGACCGCCACCCCACCCCGGGTGGCGGTCTTTCGTCGCGTCGAGCCCGCGCTCGGCGCGGCGTTCACTAACGGTCAGTTTCGCCCCGCCGCCGCAGACTTCGCCCGCCTCGGGTGCTGAACTGGAACGGTCCTAACCCATCCCTTGGAGGAATCATGGTGAGTCAGATCCGCGAACCGCGGACGGCCGACACCGCACCGACTGGTGTCGCGATCGCGGCCCACGACCTGCGGAAGGCGTATCAGGTCGGCCAGCAGAGCCTGGAGATCCTGCACGGCATCAGCTTGAGCGTTTCGAGCGGCGAACTGGTGGCCGTGATGGGCCCGTCCGGCTCCGGCAAATCGACCCTGATGTACTGCCTGGCCGGCTTGGAGGCCCCGACCGGCGGCCACGTCCAGTTGGCCGGACGTCCCCTGGAGCGACTCTCACGCGCCGACCTGGCCCGGATGCGGCGCACGAGCGTCGGCTTCGTCTTTCAGTCGTACAACCTGATCCCCACGCTGACCGCGGCCGAGAACGTCGCCCTGCCCTATCTGCTGGCCGGACGCAAGCCGGCCGCCGGTCTGGTCGAACAGACCTTGGAGGCGGTCGGCCTGGCGCAGCGCGCCACTGCCCGTCCGCCCTCCATGTCGGGCGGCGAGCAGCAACGGGTGGCTCTGGCCCGCGTGCTGGCCCAACAGCCGGAGGTGATCTTCGCCGACGAGCCCACCGGCGCGCTGGATACCCGCACCGGCGAGTTGGTGCTGGCCGAACTACGTCGCATCGCCCACTCGCCGAAGGGGTGCGTGCTGGTGGTCACCCACGATCCGAGCGTTGCCGCGGCCTGCGACCGCACGCTGTTCCTACGCGACGGGCAACTCGTGCAAGAGCTGCGCGGTGCCTCGGTCGACGTGGTGGCGGCCACCCTGGCAAGGCTCGGCGCCCGCTCCGGAGGCTGATCATGCTGCGGATCTATCGCGCCGAGTTGCGGGACTCGTGGCCCGCCTGGCTCTCGGTGTCGCTCACCTTCATCATGGTGAACGCAGCCCTGGCCCTGACGATCATCGTCGGCTTCACCGGCCTGGCCGCGATGGCCGCTGGCCGGCTCAGTTTTGAGAACTCGGCCGCATGGACGATCGGCCAGGCCCTGGTGCTGCTCGCCATCGTGCTGGTGGCCCTGCCCGTGGTCGGCTCGGCCACCTCGCTCGTGGTCGCCTCGCGGCGTGGCGGGCTCGCCCGGCTGGCGCTCGCCGGGGCCACACCGGCGCAGGTGCGTGGCGCGATCTCGGCTCAACTGGCCGTGGTGTCGCTGCTGTGCGCGCCGATGGGTGATGCGCTGGCTGTGTTCGCGACATCCCCGTGGCTTGCGCTGATGGACTACCAGGCGCGCAACGAGCCGGGGTGGGTGTCATTGCCGCCCAACTTCGCTCCGCTGCCGATCATCGCCGCCAACCTGATCTGCTCGTTGCTGGTGGTCTGGGCGGGCAGCCGCCAGGCCCGCGTGGCCAGCGAGATTCCACCCGTCGAGGCGCTGCGCCAGTCGCAGGCGCCCGAGCGCCGGACCCGCCTGAAGCCCGACGGCTGGGCCGTGGCGATCCTCGGCGCGGGGCTGGTCGCGGGGTCGTTCCTCTCGGTGCAGGTGCAACTGGAGCACCGGTACAAAGAGACGGTCAGCAACCTGCTGATCCTCGGTTTCATGCAGGTCTACCTGTGGGGCGGCCTCCTCGCCACGCTCGCGCCCGTGCTGGTCGGCCCACTGACCCGGTGCTGGACGGCGTTGGTACCCACCTCGTCCGGGTCGTGGCAGCTGGCGCGGGCCACCGTCTCGGCACGGGTCGACCGGCTGTACAAGTCGGTCGTGCCGGTGATGTTCACGTTCGCCCTCGGCGTGGGGTCACTCAGCGTCGTCGATTCGATGATCGCCACGATGGCCGTCTCGATGGGCCGCCTCGACCTGGCCGTGCCGATGTGGGACACCTTCGTGCTGCAGTTCGGCCTGCCGCTGCTGATCGCCTTTGCCGGCGGCGTCGGTTCGCTGTTGATGATGGGACGTCAGCGCGACGCCGAGTTGGCGCTCGCGGGCTTGGCGGGGGCGACCCCGGCTCAGCGGGTTGCGATGCCGGCCCTGGAGGCTCTTATCATCACCGTCACCGCGGTGCTGCTCGCGGCCGTGGTGATTGTGCCCAGCCTGGCTTTTCAGGCCTATTCGCTGAGTGCCGCCGGCCTGATCTGGACGCCGTCGCTGTCGGTGCCGATGGTCATCGGCACCTTCGTCGGCGGCCTGCTGATCACGACGCTCGCCACCGTATTGCCCACCCTGCCCGCCCGGCGACTGCCCGAACCGCGGGTCATCGCCCGCCTGGTCACGGAGTAACCATGCGCAGAATAGTCACCGCCGAACTGCGCGACTCATGGTCAGCGTGGCTAGGGGTTTCCCTCGGCTTTGTGATGACCGGCTTCGGCCTCACACTGGCCGCCCTGGTGCTGCAGTCGGCCCTGGCGGCGCGCGAGTCAATTCCGCCCATGGAGGCCGATGCCTACGCGATCATCGCCGGCAGCAACCTGGTGCTCAGCACGGTGGTCGGCCTGTCGCTGGTCGGCGCGGCCACCTCGCTGGTGATCGACAGCCGACGCGGCGCGGTGGCTCGGCTGGCCCTGGCCGGCGCCACGCCCGCTCGGGTGACCGGCTCGCTGCTGGCCCAATTGGGCGCCGTGGCGGCCGCCTGCGCCCTGATCGCCGACGTGCTCGCGTGGGCGGCGCTGCGTCCGGCACTGGACTTTCTGCAGCGCGAGCGCGGCAGCGAGAGCGCGGGCATGGCGGTGGCCGGGGTCGTCGAACCGTCCACGGTGATCGCCGTGAACCTGATGTGGGTGCTGGTCGCCGTGGTCGGCGGATACCGGCAAGCCCTGCTGGCGAGCCGCATTCCGCCCGTCGAGGCGCTGCGCCGGTCGCAGGGCGCCCAAGGCCCCCGCCGGCGGGAGGTGGGCCGGTGGGCCCGGGCCGCCATCGCGGCGCTCGTCGCGGTCGGCATGTTCGCCGCGGTGCCCGCCCTGACCGCGAACCGCACCACCGAGACGTTCACCCAGATCATGCAGCTCAACCTGTTCGGCCTGGTCGTCGTGGGTTGGCTGTTCACTGAGTTGATGCCGACGATCGTGCGTCCGCTGACCGCGGTGTGGACGGCGCTGGTGCCCGGCGGGGCGTCCTGGCTGATCGCCCGGGCGACGGTGCTGGCCCGGGCCGAACGGCTCGCGCGGTCGGTGACCCCGGTGATGTTCACCGTCGGGCTCACCTTCGGCGTGATCGGACTACCGGCCACCTACAACGCGATCTTCGCGGCCAACGGCGTGAACGTGAAGCTCGAACATGTCGGCGCCGACACCTTCTTGGTGAACCTCGGCATGCCGCTGGCGATCGCCCTGTGCGGCAGCGTCGGAACCCTGGTGATGATGAGCCGGCAGCGTGCCGCCGAGTTGGCACTGCTGGGCATCGCAGGGGCCACCCCCGCGCAACGATCTCAGGCCGCCACCTTGGAAGCGGTGATCATCACCGGTACCGCTGCTCTGCTCGGCTGCGCGATGGTCGCGGTGAGCTTCGCCCACCTGGCCTACGCGACGCCTTCGGCCGGCCTCGGTTTCGCCTTGGACGTGCCGCTGGCCCCGTTCGTCGGCGCCCTGCTGGTCACCACCGCCATCACGGTGACCACCACCTTGGTGCCGACCCTGGGCACCCAGCGGCTGCCCGAACCCCGCACCATTGCGCGTTTCGTGGCCGAATAGGCCCGCATTGCCCGCCCTGCCAATGGTTGCTAACCAATAGTCAGCCTCGCCGAATATTGATTGACCACCTCACCTTTCACGGATTGACTTGGGTTATCAGAAAGTACAAGTCAAACCCCGATTCACGATTCAAGTCGCAATCCGAAAGGTAGAGGTGGTCACTCATGTTCGAGGTCATTCGCATGCAACCGACGCAGACCGAGACGCCCGATGACGAGAAGGCGTCGAATGTGTCGTACGCGGCCTGCAACAACTCGTTCCAGAGCCAGGCCTGGTGCTGGCGATGGTAAAAGGCACGCCGGCTGTGGTGCTGAGACTGCAGACCGAGCCGCCCATCACCCCGGCCGAAGAGAAGGCCTCGGCGCTCAGCATGGTGCAGTGCCCACGCAGCGCCGTCAGCGTCGCGCTGTGCGCCGCCCTGCGTCGCTAGCCGGCTGCAGCCCTGAGCAGCCCGGCAACCTGAACACCCGCCCCCAACAACAGGGAGCCACTCCGAACGGCGCCTATCCGATCGGAATGCCTCCCCGAGCCGCCATTGTGCCACGAACCCACCCGAGGAAGGGAGCGTCGATGTCCACCCCCGCCATGAGCGCCCAACGGATCGGCGCCCTGTTGGCCGATCCCCCGGCCAACCCGATCAGCCGGCTGCTCGTGATTCTGCGCTCCGACCCCCGCGCGATGGCGATCGCCTTCGTGGGCACGCTGATCGCCTCCCTCGCCGCGCTGGCCCAGCCGGCCCTGACCGGCGAGCTGGTCGGCGCCCTGCAGAGTATGAACGTCGACAAGCTGCTCTGGCTGGGCAGCCTGTTGCTGGCCGCCGCCGTGGTCTCGTCCGTGATCACCGCCGGCGTCAACCTGACCACCGCGTATGCCGGCAACAGGCTGGTGCGCAGCTTTCGCGACGAATCGGCGTCCATCGCGCTACGGGTGCCGGCCGAGAAACTGGTGCAGCACCCGACCGCCGACCTGGTGGCCCGTTGTTCGATCGATTCGGACAAGATGGGCGACGTCTTCGTCCGCGGCCCGATCCAGGCACTCGGCGCCCTCGTGCTGGTGGCCGGCTCGCTGGTGCAGATGGTGCGCCTCGACCCGCTGCTCACGGTCTCGGCCCTGGTCCTGTGCCTGCTGTCGCTCGCCGTGATGGTGCTCGCCTCGAACCGGCTCACCGGCGTCGCCTTCGAACGCCAAGAGGCCCAGGGCGCCTACGTCGCCGAGGTCACCCGCGCACTCGACTCGGTGCTGACCATTCGCGCCTTCGTGGCCAACGCCTTCGCCATCGGAAGGCTCTCGACAACCTCGCAGCGGCTGCAGGACGCCTCGAACAGGTCGGCCCGCGCCCAGGCCTTCATGGAGCCCATCGTGCAGGCGCTGATTCAGGGCACGATGCTGGTGATCGTGCTGATCGCCTGCTTTCGGGTGCAATCGGGCGCGCTGCCGGTGGATGCTCTGGTGTCGTTCTTCATGTACACCCTGATGCTGGTCGGCCCGATCGCGGGCTCGACCGACACCATCATGCTGATGGCCGAAACCCTGGGCGCGCTGCGCCGCATGGTCGAACTGAAGGCCGTCACCGAACGACTGCCGACCGATACCGCACGGATCCGCGCCGAACTCGACGCACTTCCGCTGGAGGACTACGGAAACCGGCCGCGTGCCGATCCAGACCTGATTGAGGGCGACATCAGCTTTCGCAACGTGTCGGTGCGCTATCACAGCGCCGGCGGCGGCGGGCGCGAGTTCGCCGTCGCCGATGTCTCCTTCGACATCGCCCGCGGCTCCTGGGTGGTGCTGACCGGCACCTCGGGCTCGGGCAAGTCGACCATCCTGTCGGTGATGGAGCGCTTCCTGGTGCCCAGCCAGGGACTGGTGCTGGTCGACGGCCACCCGCTGGAAGACCGCGACGAAGACACGTACCGCAGCCAGGTCGGCTACATCGAGCAGGCCTGCCCGCTGTTCGCCGGCACGGTGCGCGACAACTTGCTGCTGGGCCGCGAGGACATCAGCGACGACGAGTGCTGGCAGATGCTCGACCGAGTCGGCCTCTACCGCACGATCCGCGACCGCGACGAAGGCCTGCAGGCGCCCGTGGGCGAATCGGCCTACGCCTTCTCGGGCGGGGAACGGCAACGACTGGCGATCGCCCGCACCCTGCTGCGCCGGCCCCGGTTGCTGCTGCTCGACGAGATCACCTCGGGCTTGGACGTGCTGAACCGCACCCAGATCATGGAGCTGATTCGCACCTCGATGGGCGACATCACCACGCTGGCCGCCGGGCATGGACGATTCGGCACCCACTGGGCCGATCAGGTGTTGGTGCTCGATCGGGGCCGCCTGGTCGAGAACGGGCACCCGCGCGACGTGACGGCCCGGTCGCCTCTGTTCCGCTCACTGACCGCCCACTGAACGGGAGCGTCCCGGTGAAGGTGTCGGCTGAGGCCCTGGCATGGGTGGACGAACTCGATCACGTCCAACTCCTCGACGAGTTGGCCCGCGCGGGCCTCGCGGTCGACGGCGACCCGGCGAACGCCGACCCGGCACCACCGGAGCAGGACGGCCCCACCTACCAGCTGATCCCGCTGGGCCAGGCCTGGCTGCGGATCGAGGCCGACACCGGCGGACGGCTGCTGGGCTCGTTGATCCCCGATGCCCGCTACCCCGAGGTGTCCGACGGTCAGCCGCCGATCCGGTTCGACGACAATTCCGAAGACCTCGACGGCTGGTTCAGCACCAGAGCCGACATCGACGCGTCCGGACGGCGTTGGGTGAGCGTGCTGAGGCGCCCCGAACGGGAGTCGTACGTGGCGCTGGTCTACGACGCGGCGGCCGATCGTCCGCAGCGGCAGGTGCTGATGCAGGGCATCTACCCCGACGTCAGCCTGGTCGACGACGGCAATCAGGTGGTGTTCATCGAGCCCGACCAGGTCCAGCGGGGTGGGCAGCGGGCGGTGCTGGCCCGGGCCGACAACGCCACCTTCGACTCCTCCCGCCAGGTGATCGCCTGCTCGGCCAACGGCGGCCTCGGCGTGCACCCGTGCTCGGTACGGCGCTACTTCAAGCTGAGCCACGGCATCCGCTCGGAGCGGGTGTGGGATCTGGTGGACTCGCGGCAAGATCCGCCCCATCCGATCAGCGTGCCGGGCTCGCCCACCAACCCCAGCCTGTTCGACGTTGCCCTGCTCGCCGGACGTCCCGTACTCGTGCAACTGCACAACGGCGACGGCGCCTGGACGCTGCTGGCCAGCGATCTGGACGATGGGCGGATCCTGTCGTCGTGGGCCTGCGCCAGCGGTGTCGGCGAGGCTCGAGAGCTGTCGTCCGGATCCGGCTATGCGCTGGTCAGGGTGAGTCGCGACGGCACAGAGTTGCTGCACCACGTGCCGATCAGTGGCTTCACCTCGGGCCGGGAAGCGGTGTTGAGCTCCCACGGCCTGCTCGACTTGCGGTTCAACACGGTCACCCCGGCGGTCGGGTTCTCGGCCACCGAACTGGTGGGCGGCGGAGCGCCCAGCTTTTGGTACTTCAGCCCGTCCGGCGAATGCCGCAACGACCCCGCGACGCTCCCCCACCGCGACGGCGCACAGGTACGGGCGCGCCGCGAGCACTACACCGCACCCGACGGGTACACGATCGGCATCGATCTGCGCTGGCCGGCCCGGGCCGGCGACCACTTCTCAGGGCCGGTGATGGTGATGCTGTACGGGGCCTACGGCCTCGACCTCGACCTCGACTCCGACCCGACGTTGAAGCAGTGGCTCGACCGCGGCATTGCGGTGGCAACCCCGCACGTACGGGGCGGCGGGCCGCAGGCGCGGCATCTGGCCGGCACCCGGTCGCGGCGGGGCTCCTCCCTGGCCGACGCGGCTGCCGCGATCGCGTACCTTCGGGCCGGCAGCGGCGCGGTGACCGCGACCCGGATCATCGCCCTCGGCGCCTCTGCCGGCGGCTTTCTGGCCGCGACCACGCTGCACACCTGCCCGTCCCAGGTGGATGTGTGCGTGGTGGTGAACGGCTTCGTCGACCCGCTGACCAGCCTGTTGCAGGACGACAGCCCGACCGCTGCCAGCGACCAGGACGAGTGGGGAGACCCGCTGGGCAACAGGCAGGATCTCGAGACCCTGCGCGCCATCTCGCCGCTGGAGAACCTCAACGGCGATCATCGGGCCGAGATTCTGGTCGTCGTCTCGGGCATGGACGTGCGGGTCAACCCCCGCCAGGGCCTCAAGTGGACGCTAGGGCAACGGCAGCTCGGCAGCTCCGTCGAGCTGTGGTACGACCCCCAGGGCGCCCACGACTGCTGGGGCGCGGGCATGCCCCGCACCGCCCTGGTCGACTGGGTCGTCGCCGCGTTGCAGCGCCGCGACGCTCGCTGAGTGGTCGAGACCGCCCGCCGGCCGAGAGTGTCCAGACCACCGCCGGTCAGTCCTGGATCTCGACAAGCTCGATCAACGGTGGAGATCACCGCCCGGCCGAGCCTGTCGAGACCCACAGGGTGGGGGCGGGTTCAGCCTTGGTAGGGCTGAGCCGCGTCGCTGCAGATTGTGGCGGGTGGCGGCAGTCGGCGCTCAATCAGGTATCGGTCGACCGCGGCGGTGGTGCAGGCCGAGATTCCGTAGCCGGTGTGCCCCCAGTTGTTCGACGTCAGCAGCCGGCTGTTGGGCAGCAGCCGGGAGACCGCACTGGCTGCGCGATAGCTGGTGGCCGGGTCGTGCAGGCTGCCGACCACGAGCACCGGGTTCGCCGTCCACTTGTTGAACGGGCCCTGGTAGGCGTCCTCGTCCTGGGCTCCCCACACGTCGCGCGCGCAATACACCGAGTTCCACAACCAGAACCGGCCCACGTACGGGTTGCGGGCGTCCTCGCGCTCGGCCAGGTCCTTCCAGCGCCACACGTGCCGCGGGTTGAGGCTGTCGGAGCACATCACGACGGGCACCAACTCGACAACGTTGCTGTACCGCGATGCCTGCTCCAGCGCCTGCTTCGCCAATCGCTGAAAACGAGCGCCGTGGCTGGTGCGCTCCGCAGCGCTCCCGCTGCCGGACGAGGCCCGCACCTGGTCGAGGGTCGCGGCCAGCAGCGGGATGTTCTCGGCACCCTCCTTGCTGTACAGCGAGAAGACCGTGGCGGTGATGAATTGCTGGTAGGTCACCTGGTAGGCCCCTTCGGGGTCGTCCACCGTGAAGGGTGCCTTGCGCAGGGCCGCCGCCACCCGATCGAAGGTCGCTCTCGCGTTCGGCACGCCGCACACCGTCGGCGCTGCCTCGCAACGGCGCAGCACCTCGTCCAAGGCGTCGCTGGTTGCGGTGGCCGAGTCCATGCGCACCGTCATCGGCACCTCGGCGTTCGCCGGCGCACCCACCCACTCGCGCGGGTCGATCACCCCGTCGAGCGCGAGGGCGCGCACCCGATCCGGAAAGAGGTTGGCGTACACCTGCCCCAGATAGGTGCCGTAGGAGAAGCCGAGATAGCTCAGTTGCCGGTCACCGACCGCGCGGCGCAGCACATCGAGATCGCGGGCCACCTGTGCGGTCGAGATCGCCGAGGCGACTTGGCGTCCGAAACCCGAACAGCTCAACGACAAGGCCGCCGCGGCCCCCATGAACCGCACTTCTTCCACCGGCTTCACCGGAAAGGTCAAACCGATCAGGGTCGACGTGACCCGATCAAGCATCCGGACGCTTGGGAAGCACTGGGTGTTGGTGCTGCGGCCGAGGCCACGCGGGTCCATGCCGATCAGGTCGAACCGATCCTGCACCTCGGCACCCAGCCACTCCCGGGCGCGCTGCGGAAACTCGGTGCCGCTTGCGCCGGGCCCGCCCGGGTTGAGAAACAGGCTGCCGAGGCGGCGGCTGGGGTCGCGGGCGGGAATGCGGGTGAGCGCGATCTCGACGGACGGCCCGTTCGGATCGTCGTAGTCGAGCGGCACTCGACCAGTGGCGCATTCGCCCAGGTCGCAGGCCGTCCAGTGCAGGGTCGGGGTAGGCACTGCGTCGACCCGGGCGCGTTCGATCGCCGAGGTCGTAGGCACGGCCGCCGCCGAGGTGGCCGCCGTCGGCAACACCAGGCTGAGCAGGGCTGATGCCGCGAGCAGGCGGCGGGCGATGGTTGTCAATGGGGTGCGCTTTCATAGGACGACGAGGGCCCCTTCCACTCCACGGGATCGGCGCCGTCCCGCGCCATTGACCTTCGGCCAGAGTGTTCTTTGACGCCACCAGCGGGTTCGGACGCGCTCGATCACCTGGTTGCGAGGTGTGCACCTACGGATCTCAGCCGGGCACCTCCTGCCAGGCCCCCTCGCTGGATTCGGCACGGAAGCCCAGTGCGATGTTGATCGAGCGCATGTGGTCGTTCTCGTCCGCGTTCCAGGTGTGGACGCGCCGCACCTGCGGCCAGCGCTCGTTCATCAGGCGAAGGTTGGCGACCTTCAGGTGCATGCCCAGCCGGTGCCCGCGATGCGCCGCGACCACGACGGTGTCGTCCTGAAAGGCGGAATCGGCACGGTCGGCGTACCGGTTGAGCTGGGTGAACCCGGTGAGGTCGCCGGTCGACACCTGCTGCGCCACGTGCACCAGCACCACGATGCCTGCCTCTGCGCAACGCCGTTCGCCCTCGCGCACCCGCTCGGCGTCCCAGTGCGCGGGGCGGGCCACATGCCCGCGGTCGGGGCGTCGTCCATGGCGCCGCAGAGCCCGGCGAAGGCGTCCACCAGTCCGTCGGGGCACCGGTCGGTCCAGCTGATCAGGCGATACCCGGCGCCCACTTTCGCGGCGGCCTCGGCGGCGAGCGGCTCCAGCACCGGCGGGGGCACCGGCACCCGCAGCACCGAATGCACCTCGACCTGTTCGAGTGCGTAGCCACGAGCCAGCATGAAGCGCGCGGACGGAGTGCGCCCGTCGCGCTGACCGCTGCCCTCGCGCCGGCGCGATCACTCCCGGCCCCTCGGGGTCGACGTCACCGACCTGCGCGAGCCACGAGTGCAGGGTGTGGCGGCCCTCGGCCAGGGCCAGCCGCTCCAGGCCGCTCAGCACCTCGGTGCCGATGCCCCGACGCCGCCACTGTGGTGCGGTGTCGTTCAGATCGGTATACCCGAACAGCGCCTGGTTCTCGGCGCACAGCCGGTTCTCGGCCACGGCGGACCAGGTATTGGGGTCGCCGGCACTGGTCGGCGTCGGTACCTGCACGATGGTGACCAGGGGTGACACTCTGCCCAAGAATCCCTCCCCCGCGAAAACCGCGGGTCGGCCCCGCTGGCACGAGCAGGTATCTTCGCCCACCACAGTTTCTCCTATCTGTGTCACCACTTCGTTGACCGCAGGAGGAACGATGCCTGTTCCACGCAATACCGCCGCTCTCGACGCCCTCTCGACCAAGGTCATCTCGACCTAGTGGCTGGACTTGGCTCTGGTGGCACGATGCGCCATGGCGACTATGCCGCCATCAGCGTCAGGCTCGACGCGTGTCGAACTGCTCCACCGTGAGGGGGTGGCTCACCCTGACGAGGCGAAGGCAGTGCCAAATTCTGGTGCAGTTTCGCACGTCAGCCTCGTCCGGCCGTCAACCGGTGTGCCGCCCGCCAGGCGGCCCGGACCTCCGGTCGCAGCCGGCCGCGGTCCGGCACCGCCAGCCCGGCCGACCTCGCCCACGCGCGCATCTCGGCCACCGTCGCTTCCGGCTCCGGCGGAGCCTGCTCAATCCCGCTCTCGACGGGGGCACCCAGCCGCTCGGCGATCAGCCCCTCGTCGAGCGCCCACACCCGGGCGGCGGCGAGATACCGGTAGATCCATTCCTCGGCGAGGCTGCGGGACTCCGTGAACACGATCGGAACCCCGGGCCAGCGCACCTGCAACTCGGCCAGGCCGTCCACGACCACGGCCGGACGCACCGTGGTCAGCTTGAACACCGAGGAATAGCGATCCTCCACGATGACGGCCGCCCGGGGCAGGGCCGCCAGCTCACCCAGGGCGAACCGCAGCGAGCCGTTGAGCAGACTGGAGGCCAGGTCGGCCAGGGACTTGCGCTCGACCGCCGCCACCAGTCGCCCCTCGACGCTCATCGCGTAGTCACCGCACGGCAGGGCGCGCTTGACGGTGCTCACCTGTTGCGAGCCGAACCGGTAGGCGTATTGCTCGCGGGTGTCCACGACGATCTCCAGATCGGCGATGCCGGCCGCACGTGCGGTCGGCGTGGTGACCCGGGGCCGTGCCTGTTTGCGCGTGCGTGCGGTCTGCCAGAACACCATTTCGCGACCCCGTCCAACGGTGAACACAATCTGTGACCGGTTCTCGCGGCCGCGGTCGAGCACCAGGTCGATCGCCGCGCCGCGACGCACACAGGAGCGGACGGGCACCTGCTCTACGATTTCGGGCGTGCGCGGCCATTCCTCCAGGCCGACCGGGTGGCAGTACAGCGCCTTAATGCGCGGCCACGTGCCCGAGGTGCGGAACACCAGGCCCTCGCCCAGCGGCAGCCGCAGCAGGTAGGGCAGGGTGGAGTCGGGATCGGGGTTCGCCGCGATCAGCAATTCCGCCGGGTTGACAACGCGCTCGGGCACCCCGCCAGTATGTCGCCCCGCCCACCGTCGTCCCGCACACGTCGGTCCGACACGCGATGATCCGACACCTGCATGCGCCACCATGTCAGGCACACAATCCCGTCAAGGTATCCCGCTCCAAGGGGGCTCTGTTGACGCACGAGGTGACGCAGCCGGACGGCCGGACAGCCGTCCCTGAGCGGGCGGCTACTGGATACCCTGGGCGACCAGGGCGCGGACGGCGTCCAGGGCCGTCTCGTCGCCGTCGGCCTCGGGTTCGGCGCCCCGGCCCCAGAGCCAGCGGTCCAGCTGTTCGGCGGTACCCGCCCAACCTGCCGTCGGCCCCAACTCCGTCACCCGGAGGATGCCGGGCTCGTCGTACCTGGTGCCCGACTGGCCGACTCCGCGCCAGCGTCCGGGACGCAGCAGCATGGTGCCCCCCAGGTCCGTCAGGGTGAGTGCCACCAGGCCCTCGTCGGGGTGGAACTCGAAGCCGGGCAGGGTTCCCCACCACGCGAACATCACCTCGACCGCGTGCACGATGCCCGCCTGCGCCACCCCTGCGTCGATGGATTTGACCGGCAGCCCGGCCGCCAGTTCGGCGTCGATGCGGTGCATCACCGCCTCGTGCACCTGCATGCGCCGGGTGAAGCCGACGCTCTGGTCGCTGGGGAACCACGACCAGGCGGCCTGGTCGTCGGGGCGCGCGTCCAGTTCGGCGACCAGCGCCTCGGTCGTGGACGACAGCAGCGCCAGTGTGGCCTGCACATCGTTCGGACGCTGTGGCTTCGCCTGCTCGACCGCTTCCCGATCGTCGTCGGTCACGGCACCAGACCTCAGGATGTCGGCCCAGAACGCGTGCACCTCGGTCAGGTGCCAGGCCAGGTCGGCGGCCGTCCAGCCGGGGCAGGTGGGAACCGGCGCCTCGGGATCGGCACCCTCGATCGCGGTGGCGAAGCGCTGGGTCTCGGCGGAGATGACTGCTGTGTGATCGAACATGCGCCGACGCTACGCCGCAACTAGGACGTTTCGTGCCCGTGATCGCCGGCGGCCCCACGCGCACGTGCCGCGGCCAGCGCGTCGGCGGCACGCACCAACGCCAGGTGCGAGAACGCCTGGGGCATGTTGCCCGCCTGCCGGTGCCGGTGCACGTCGTACTCCTCCGACAGCAGCCCCAGGTCGTTCGCCACGCCACAGAGCCGGTCGAGCAGGGCCTCGGCGTCGTCCAGGCGTCCGGTGCGGGCATACTGCTCCACCAGCCAGAACGAGCAGGCCAGGAACGGGTGCTCGGTGCCCGCCAGGCCATCCACCCCGGTCTCGGCCCGATAGCGGTGCAACAGCCCGTCCACCACCAGGGTGCGCTCGATCCGATCGACGGTGGCCAGCATGCGGGGATCGTCCGGTTCGCAGAATCCGATCGCCGGCAGCACCAGCAGCGAGGCGTCCACCTCATCGGTGCCGTAGTACTGGGTGAACCAGCCGCCGGCCGCGACGGCGTTGGCGTCGATCTCGTCGCGCACGGCGTCTCGCGCGGACTCCCACAACTCCACCTGACCCGGCAGCCCGTACTCACGCACGGCCCGAACGCCCCGGTCGAACGCGGCCCAGTTCATCGCCCGCGAATGCGTGAACAGTTGCGGTTCACCGCGAATCTCCCAGATGCCGTTGTCGGGCTCCCCGACGCGGATCAACGCTCGGTTCAGCAGCGCCCGCTGCAGCGGCCACGAGGTGATCGACTCACCCAATCCGGCTACCCGGGCGGCATGCAGGGCGACCATCACCTCGCCCACCACGTCCGCCTGATACTGCAGGGCGGCCCCGTTGCCGATCCGCACCGGACGGGCCCCACCGTAACCCGGCAGGTGGGTCAGCTCCCGCTCGGGCAGGTCACGCTCGCCCGCCACCCCGTACATGATCTGCATCTCGGCCGGGTCGCCGGCGATCGCGCGCAGCAGCCAGTTGCGCCAGTGCTCGACCACCCGCAGAAAGCCGTGCGCGATCAGGGCCTCCAGAGTCAGCGCCGCGTCGCGCAGCCACACGTAGCGGTAGTCCCAGTTGCGGAAGCCACCGAAGTCCTCCGGCAGCGACGTGGTCGGCGCCGCGATGATGCCGCCGGTGTCGCGGTGCGTCAGCGCCCGCAGCACGAGCAGCGAGCGCACCAACATTTCACGGTGCACGTGGTGGGCGTCGATCCGATCGGCCCAGGTCTGCCACCAGTCCAGGGTGCGTTCGCGTTCGACGCTGCCGTCGAGTGCGAACGGGGCCCGGTGGTGGGACGGGTGCCAGGTCAGGGTGAGCTCGCGCACCTCCCCCGCGCCGACCCTGAACGTGCCGGCATGGGCATGACGGTCGCTCGCAGCGGAGCTCCCCGGACGACCACGGCGTCGGGACCCGCCACCGCCGTCAGCGTGTCGGACGAGTCGTGGCGGTGCACCCACGGCACGGCCCGGGCGTAGTCGAAGCGCAGCCGAAGCTCGTGACCGAACTCGACCGTGCCGCGCACCCCGACGATGCGGCGGATCACGTCAACCCGGCGCACCACGTCGAGGTGGTGCTGGTTGACGGGCATGAAGTCGTGCACCTCGGCCTGGCCTCCGTCCGGGGTCTCCCAGCTGGTGATCAGCACGAACGTGTCGCCGTCGTAGCTGCGCACCGAGCGCGCTCCGGGGTCGGTCGGACGCAGCTTCCAACAGCCCTGCTCGTCGCCGCCGAGCAGCGCGCCGAACACCGAGCCGGAGTCGTAGCGGGGCAGGCAGAGCCAGTCGATCGACCCGTCGCGCGCCACCAGCGCCGCGGTGCGGCAATCGCTCAACAGCGCATAGTCCTCGATCGGTGTGGGCATCATGCCACTGTGCCACGGGGGGTCATGGCGGGTCGGTCACGACCTTTCGGCCTTCACCGACTCAGTCGAACTGGGCCCGGATCTGCTCATGCACGGCCTCGACGCCGATGCCGGTCAGAAATGGCAGCCCCTGAATCACCGGAACGGTCACGCTGATGGGCACCGGGGTGGTGGCCACGATGAAGTCTGCGTCGACGCGTCCCGAGATCAGGTCAGCCACGGCGCCCTGGCCGACGGTCGCGTTGAGCCCGTCCGTCTCGCAGAAGCTTCGGATCTTCTGCACCACGACGGTGGACGTCGCGACCCCGGTACCGCAGATCACCAGAACGCGCTTCGCGGCTGCCATGGTTCCTCCTTCGCCTCCGTCGACAGCGATTATTGTCCAATCGGACAGAAGTGGGCAGTGCGTCCGACGTGTGTTGGCTGCGCGGGGTGGCCGGTGAACTCGCGTCCCGGCTCGATGTGCGCGTCTCGGGTGGAAAGATGGTGGAGTGACCCAAGCCCCCGACCGTCCGCTGCCCGGCGTCGCCTCACCGATCGCCGCCGCCGTACTGGCGGGCGCGCTGGTCTGGCTGATCTGGTGGGCGCTGGTCACCACCCGCCCCGGCCAGGCGCTGGACGCGTTGGCGCTGGAGGGCTCACGGGTCGGCTCATGGCGCCTGGACGACCAAGCCGACCAGTTGCTGAACACGGTCTCGGTACCCATGGTGGCCGCCATCATCGCCGTGGTGGTGCTGATCGGTGCCCTGCGCGGGCGGTGGGTGGCCGCGATCGCGGCCGCGGTGGCGGTCGCCGGGGCCAACCTGACCACCCAGGCGCTCAAGTACCGCGTCTTCGAACGCGACGACCTGCTGGGGCTCGGCGGGTGGAACAGCACCAACACGCTGCCCTCGGGACACACCACGGTGGCCGCCGCCGGGCTGGTCGGGCTTATCCTGGTGGCGCCCCCGTCCCTGCGCTCGGTGACCACCGCCTTCGGCGTGATCGGCGTGTCCGCCTACGGCTTCGCCACCTTGGTCAACCACTGGCATCGTCCCTCGGACGTCGCGGCGGCCGTGCTGGTCGCCTCGGGCTGGGGCTACCTGGGGGTGGCGGCCATCCGAATCGCCGATCGCACCGGACGGGTGCGTGACCGCGCGCATCGTCCGGGGGCCACGTCGGTGATCCTGGTGATGCTCGCCATCTGCGGGCTGGCACTGTCGGTGGCCGCCGGCTACCTGAGCTGGAGCGTCGACCCGCAGACCGCCGAGGTCACCGCCGCCTTCATCGCCTACGTGGGAGGGGTGGCCGCCCTGGTCGGCATCACCTGCGGAGCGCTTGGCGCCCTGCTGCGGCTGCTGGACGCCACCCGTCCGATCCCGCGCGAGCGTTAACGGGTCGACGTGACCCCGGCTAGCGCCCCTGCTCCCGCGCCACGAGGTTGACGAACACGTCCTCCAGCGTGGGCTCGACGACCACCACGGCGGCGTCGCCGAAGCCGGCTGCGCGCAGCGCGGCAGTGACGGTGCCGGCCGGGTCGGCGCCGGCGGCGTCGGCCTGCAACACGGCGTGCACCCGGGCGCCCGACAGGTAGGCCTCCTCGACCCCCGGCGCCCGTTCCAGCCACTGCAGGGCCCGGTTCACGTCGCCGACCGATACCTCGACGACCTGTTCGGTGATCAGTTCGCGTCTAATGTCGTGCGGCGCCCCGCCTGCGATCAACCGCCCACGATAGATGAAAGCCAACTGGTTGCAGTTGCTCGCCTCGTCCATGTAGTGGGTGGTGACGAACAGCGTCACGCCGCGGCTGGCCAGGTCGTAGAGCAGATCCCAGAACTGCCGCCTCGCCACCGGGTCGACGCCGCCGGTCGGCTCGTCCAGAAACAGCAGTTCGGGCTCGTGAATCGTGGCCGTGCCCAGCGCCAGCCGCTGCCGCCAGCCCACCGACAGATTCGCGGTGAGCTCGTTCTCGCGGCCCCGCAGGTCGGCCATGTCGAGCACGTACTCCCGCTGCCGGGCGAACTCGTCAGCGGTCAGGTCGTACACCCCGGCGTAGAACCGCAGGTTCTCATCGACGGTCAGGTCCTCGAACAGCGAGAACTTCTGCGACATGTAGCCGAACCGCATCTTGATCCGCTCGGGGTGGCGCAGCACGTCCTCACCGAGCACCAGCGCCTGGCCCGCGTCGGCGCCGCTGGTGCCGGTCAGCATGCGGATCGTGGTGGTCTTGCCCGACCCGTTGGGCCCCAGAAAGCCGAAGATCTGGCCGCGGGGCACGTCGAAGTCGATGCCGTCCACTGCGGTGAAACTGCCGAACCGTTTGGTCAGCCCACGCACCGACAGCGCCGCGTCCGGGTTGGGCGGGGTGCTCGCCAGGCCGTCCGGCCGCTGGCGTCGGGTGCCGCTCATTCGGTCAGCCTCCGTCTGGTCGCAACGATCGCCGCCCCGAAGATCACCACGGCGAACAGCGCCAGCACCCAGAATTGGGTCGACAGCGCCTCGAAGCCGCTGCCCTTGATGAACGCGCCACGCAGAATCTGGATCGCCCAGGTGAGCGGAATGAACCACGACAGCGGCTGGATCGCGGCCGGCATCGAGTCGATCGGAAAGATGAACCCCGACAGCACAAAGCTAGGCAGCAACAGCAGCATCATCAGTTGCTGGGCCTGTTGCCGGGTGTGTGAGACCAGCGAGATCAGCAGCCCCAGGCCGATCGACGTGAGCATGAACAGCACCAGCCCGACCACCACCACACTGATCTGCCCGGCGAACGGCACCCCGAACCAGAAGATGCCGACCAGCGCCACCACCAGCAACTGGACGACGGCGGCGATCGCATACGGGGTGACCTTGCCGATCAGGTACTCCACGGGCTTGATCGGGGTGACGAACATCTGTTCGAGGGTGCCGCGCTCGCGTTCCTTGACCACGGCCTGGCCCATCACCGCCATGATCGAGATCATCACGATGGCCGCCACCAGACCCGGAATCATCGTGTTCACCGACGCCAGGGTCGGGTTGAACATCACCCGCACGCGGGCGTCGATGCCCGGCGCCGCCACCGAGACGCCCTGCGCCGCCATGCGGTCGGCGTTGAACCGCGCGATGATCTGGCTGGCATAACCGCTGCCCACGCTGGCGACCTGGCTGTCGGAGCCGTCCACGATCACGCCGATCGGCGCTGTCTCACCACGGTCGAGTGCGGCCTGGGTGCCCTCGGGGATCACGATGGCGATCGAGATCTGGCCGGTGTCCATCAGTCGCTGCAGCTCGGTCTCGGCGGGTCGCTGGGTGACGACGAAGTAGTCGGACGCGCCGAACGACGCGTCCAACGCCCGCGAGGTCGACGTGCGGTCGAGGTCGACGACGGCGGTGGGCAGGTTCTTCACGTCCGCCGCCACCACGTAGCCGAACAGGATCAGCTGCAGGATCGGCATCAGGAACAGCAGGCGGATCAGCAGCGGGTCCCGGCGCAGTTGCAAGAACTCCTTCCACATCAACAACCGGATGCGATGCAGGCTCATCGCCGCCTCCGTCCGTACAGCACGACCGCGATGCCCAGGGCGATCACCGCGTAGCCCCCCAGCGCGGCCAGTTCGGGCCACAGCTCGCCGAAGCCGGCGCCCTTGAGAAACACCCCGCGCGCAATGGTGACCATGAACCGGGCCGGAAACAGGCAACTGACCACCTGCAACGCCACCGGGATCGAGGCCAACGGAAACGCGAAGCCCGACAGGATGAACGCGGGCAGCATCGACAGCAGCAGCCCGAGCATGTTGGCCGACTCCAGGCTCGGCGCGACGGCCGAGATGACCAATCCGAGGCCCAGCGAACAGAACACGAACAGCGCTGCACCGAGCGCCAGCACCAGGGTGCTGCCCCGCAACGGCAGGTGGAAGAAGACGATGCCGACCACGGTGATCACGGCCAGGTCGAGGAAGGCGAGCAGCGTCCAGGGGGTGACCTTGCCGACCATCATCTCCCAGCGCCGCATCGGGCTGATCGCCAGCTGCTCATCGGTGCCCTGCTCGCGTTCGCGCACCAGGCTGACCGCCGTCTGCTGCAGCGCCACCACCATGATGATCACGACCATCAGGCCGGGGATCAGAAAGTCCGAGCTGCGTTTCTCGGGGTTGTACCAGGTGCGCACGCGCGGCTCGAGCTGGCCGAAGCCGGTCACGTCGAGGCCCTGTGTGTCGGCCCATTCGATGGTGACCCGCTGGCCGTAGACCTGATTGAGCGCAGTGCTGAACGCCTGTCCGACCCGGGCTGCGGTGGGTTCGCTGCCGTCCAGATAGACCGCGACGGTGGCCTGCCCACCATCGGCCAGGGTGCGTCCGAAACCGGACGGCACAACCACCGCGATCCGGGCCTGGTTGTGGTCGAAGACCCGGTCGACGGCCGAGAGGTCGCCGGCGGTGCCGACCACCGTGAAGAAGTCGGAGCTCTGATAGCTGCGTACATAGGCCTGGCTGGCCGGGGTGTGGTCGGTGTCGATGATCACGGTCGAGACGTTCTTGACGTCGAAGCTGATCGCGTAGGCGAACAGCAGCATCTGCAGCACCGGCATGGCCAGCACCACCGCGAGGGTGCGCCGGTCGCGCACCAGGTGGATGAACTCCTTGGCGACCACCGCCCCGATCCGGCTCAGCGAGCTCATGGCGTCGTCGCCAGTTCGGCCAGGAACGCGAACGCCGTCTCCATGTCGACCGCGGAGGGTTGCACGTCGGCACCGATCCCGGCCGCCTCGAGGGCCGAGGTGATCGAGCCGGCATCGTCGGTTTCGATCAGCACCCGGACGATGTCGCCGTACAGGTGCACCGCCAGCAGGCCGCGAAGTGCGTGCGTGGCGGCGAGGGTGTGCAGGGCGGCCAACGCGGCCCGAGGGTCGGCGGCGCGCACCTCGAACAGGCGACCGGGCACGAGCGCCTTGATCTGCTCGGGGCTGCCCCGGTGCCGGATCCGTCCGGAGTCGATGAAGGCCACGTCGGTGCAGCGTTCGGCCTCGTCCATGTAGGGGGTGGCCACCAGCACCGTGGTGCCTTGACGGTGCAGCCCGGCGAGAATCCGCCAGAACTCGCGCCGCGAGACCGGGTCGACGCCTGTGGTGGGCTCGTCCAGCAGCAGCACGTCGGGGCTGTGCATCAGGGTGCTGGCCAGGAACAGCTTCTGCTTCATGCCACCCGAGAGGCGGCCGGCTTGCCGGTCGACGAACTCGTCGAGCCCCATGCCCTGCAGCAGTTGGTGCATGCGGGTGTGCCGGACGTCCTTCGGCACGCCCCGCAGTTTGGCAAAGAAGTCGATGTTCTCGGCCACCGTCAGGTCGGGGTAGAGCGAGAACTTCTGCGACATGTAGCCGATCAGCGGGGTGACCTTGCCGGGCTGTCTGGTCACCGAGAATCCCTGCACGACCGCCTCGCCCGCATCGGGGTTGAGCACGGTCGCGAGCATGCGGATCAGCGTGGACTTGCCGGCCCCGTCCGGCCCGAGCAGGCCGAACACCGCGCCCTTGGCGATGCTCAGGTCGACGCCGTCGACGGCCTGCACGTCGCCGAAACGACGCGACAGGCCGGCAGCCTCGATCGCCGGCGCGGAGGTAGCGCTCATGGCAGGGTCACGTCCACGGGCATGCCGGATTTGAGGATGCCGGAGGTGTCGTCGATGCGGATGCGCACCGCGAAGACCAGCTTCGTACGTTGCTCGGCGGTGTCGATGTTGTTGGGCGTGAACTCTGCCTGATCCGAGACGAACGACACGGTGCCGGTGAACGTCTGGGTGCTCGAGTCGGTGGTCACGGTGACCTGCCGGCCGACCGACACGGCGCCGATCCGGGGCTCGGGCACGAACACCCGCACGAACAGGTCCGACGGGTCGGTCATGGTGAGCACCGTGCGTCCGGGGGCGGCGTTCTGGCCCGCGTTGCCGACGACGTTCACCACGGTGCCGTCGCTGGGTGCGGAGACGGCTGCATAGGCGAGCTGCACGCGGGCCAGCTGCACGCCCGCTTCGGCCTGCGCCTGCCGGGCCTGGGCCGCCCGGATGTCGGCCTTGGTCGCGTCGTCGTCGTTGCGTGCGTTGGTGACCGCGGCCTTAGCGGCCTTGACCCCCTGCTTGGCCTGGTCGAGTTGCAGTCGCAGGGCAGCGGTGTCGAGTTGGACCAGCAGCTGACCCTTCGTCACCCGGTCGCCCTCCTTGGCCTTCACCGACGTGATCCGGCCGGCCATCGCGGGGGCGACGGAGAGCTCGGTGGTCTCCACCTGGCCACTGAGACGCTGCTCGGTGGTGACCGGACGGGTGGAGCTCCACCACCACCAGGCGCCGAGCCCGGCGAGCACCAGTACCACCAGGACGATGACCACCACCGGTGGCCGCTTGTGTTTGTTCACTTGTTCACCTCGTGGTTCTTGCAGGGCGAGAGTTGGACGTCGACGGGAACCCCGGGCGGCAGGGCGACATCGAAGGTGAGCTCGACGGGCACGGCACGGGTCAGGTGCACCTCGTCGGTCGTCTGGAAGGTCGGCGGGTACTGCGCCAGCGGAAGGATGCGGCTGACGGTGCCGGACGGGTTCGTGCCGAACCCCAGGGTGGCGGGGTCGCCGATGCAGACCCGGTCGGCCTGCTCTGGGGCCAGCCACAACTCGACCAGGTGCGCCGGCGACGAGAGTTGCGCCGCGCTCGCGCCGGGGGCGAGCAGTTCGCCCACCGTGGCGATGCTGGTGACGATGCCGTCGCGGGGTGCGGTGACGACGGCGCGGGTGCGCGCCGTGCGGGCCTGCCGCACGTTGAGATCGCTGCCGGCGGCGATCACCGCGAGCGAGCGTGCCCGCCTCAGATCGGCGCGGGCGTTGCGGATCGTCCGCTTGGCCTTGTCGATCCTTCTCAGGCCGTCGCGCGCCTTGCCCAGGTTGGTGTCGATGGTGCGGATGCCCTTGGTCAGCTTGGGGATGCCGGCCGCCACCTGCTTGATCGTCGCCTTCAGCTTCGCCCGGCCCGCGGTCAGTTGCTTCGACGCGGCGCCGAGCTGCTGCAGGGCGGCGGTGAGCTTCTGCTGCGCCGCCAGCAGAGGGGCGCGCACCTCGGGCGGAGCGTCCGGTGGCAGTGCGGCGAGCGCAGCTTGCACCTGGGCCAGCTGCTTCTTCACCGCGGATCGGTTGGCGGTCACGGTGCGGAGCGCCTTCTGCACCTTGGCCAACTGCCTGGGCAACGCCTTCGCGGCTTTGCGGGCCTGAGTCAGCTTGCCGGTCAGCTGCGTGCGGACCTTCGTGGCTTTCGCGATGCCGTCCAGCACCTCGACCCGCTTGTCGGCGAGATCGGCCTCCTTGTCGCGGGTGGTGCGAACGGCCGAGTCGATCACCCCGACCTGGGTCTTCGCCACCGCGAGGTCGGCCCTGGCGACGCTGACGTTGACCGCGAGCGCCGCGTCGTCGAAGCGAACGAGCACGTCTCCGGCCTTCACCTGATCGCCGATCCGCGCCTCGACCGACACCACTCGCGCGGCCGAGCCGAAGCCGAGCAGCATCGGCACCCACGACAGGTTCGCGGTCGTCGTAGGGGTGACGACGAAGCCGCCGTTCAGGTTCAGCCTGGGCACGATCAGGGTGGGTGCCTGAGCGGTCACGGTGTCGCTCTGCACCCGTCCGGTGGACTTGATCGTGGTGGCCACGGGGGTGCAGCCGGCCAGCAACAGGCCGAGCACCAGGCCGCCGGCCACTGCGGTGCGGGGGTTCACGACGCGTCCGTTCGGGGCTCGTCCACGAAGTCGAGGGTGCGCAGGTAGGTGTCGACCAGCCATTCGATGACCTCGGACGGTGGCCGCGCGGGCGAGCCCTGCGCCATCAGTCCGTTGAAGAAGACGAAGCTCATCAGCGGCCCAACCAGCATGCGCACGCTGATGTCGGGGTGGTCGAGCCGAATGACGCGGTTGGCGGCAGCTGCCTCGAGAATGTGCTGGGTGCGGCCGAGCAGCTGCAGCGGAAGTGCCTGAACGAAGGTGGGTCGCAGCTCGGGAATGTGGATCATCTCGCCGACGGTGAGACGCAGCACCGCCAGCATGTCGTCGCGCATCAGCGTCTGCAGCAGGCCCTCGCCGAAGGCTACGAGAGCGGCGCGCAGGTCGGCGCGGCTGGTCAGTGAGCCGACGGCTCGCGGCCTCGGCAGAGCCTCCTGCAACTCCTCCATGATGGCCAGCAGCAGCTCGTTCTTGCTCGGAAAGTAGGCGTACAGGGTCTGCTTGCTGACCCCGGCCTCGGCGGTGATGGCGTCCATCGACGTGCGGGCGAAACCCTGGGCGAGAAACAGCGAGCGGGCGGCATCGGTGATCTGCTGCCGCTTCGCCTGCGCCCTGGAACTCAGCTCCGCCACGCCCAAACTGTACGGTTCAGTTTGATTCAGTGCAAGGGGGACCTCGCCGTCATCCACCCCGTGCCATGGTGCGACTAGCGCCTGCGACACCTGCGCCGGACACTAAATTGCGGAGGTGATCAAGTACCTCGGGTCCAAACGCGCCCTGGCGGGCGTGCTGGGCACCTTGGCCGAGGCGGCGGGTGCGTCCACCGCCGTCGATCTTTTCACCGGGACGACTCGGGTGGCCCAGGAGTTCAAGCGCCGCGGACTGGCCGTGACCGCAGCCGACCTGGCCAGCTACAGCGAGATCCTGGCCCGCTGCTACGTGGTCACCGACGCAGATGCGGTCGACTGCGACGAGTTGGACGCGTTGCTCGCCGAACTCGACGCCCTGCCCGGCGTGCGTGGGTACGTGACGCGAACCTTCTGTGAGCAGGCGCGCTACTTTCAGCCCGCCAACGGGCAACGCATCGACGCGATCCGCGACCGGCTGGTCGGCCTGGTGGATCATCCGCTGTACCCGGTGCTGCTGACGGCACTGATCGAGGCCGCCGATCGGGTCGATTCCACCACCGGCCAGCACATGGCCTACCTCAAGGAATGGGCGCGCCGGGCGTCCAATCCGCTGCGGCTACGGCGTCCGGTGCTGCTGGCCGGCTCGGGGGCCGCCATTCGGGGCGATGCCCGCGAGTTGGTGAAGCAACTGCCGAAGGTCGACGTGATGTACCTCGATCCGCCGTACAACCAGCACCGCTATTTCACGAACTACCACATCTGGGAGACCCTCGTGCGTTGGGACGCCCCCGAGCACTATGGGGTCGCCTGCAAGCGCGCCGACGCTCGTACCGCCCAGCACCTGAGCGCCTTCAACTCGAGGCGGACGATGGCGACCGCGATGGCCGAACTCATCGGAGACGCCCGAGCCGAACTGCTGCTGGTGTCGTACAACGACGAGTCGTGGATCACCCCGGACGCGATGATCGGCTGGCTGCGCGACGCCGGACACCCGGCCGTGCAGCTGCTGGCCTTCGACTCGCGTCGCTATGTGGGCGCCCGGATCGGCATCTACAACCATCGCGGCGAGAAGGTCGGACAGGTCTCGCACACCCGTAACACCGAGTACGTCTTCGTGGCGGGCCCGGTCGCCCAGGTCGAGGCAGCGGTCGCCGCCGTCACGGCCCTCCCCGCCCGTCAGGCCGGTGGAATCGCCTAGCGTCCGCCCTGACTGCCCCTCCGGTCGAGCCAACGGCTGGTCGAGCTTGTCGAGACCCCGGCTGGTCGAGCTTGTCGAGACCCCGGCTGGTCCAGCTTGTCGGGACCACCCTCACCCGACATTGCGCGGTGTAGCGCTCATTGCGCGGGTCCGTACGCGCGCAACGAGCGCGAACCCGCGCATTGTGCGGACGTCCGTCCAAGACCACCTCGGACGTCCCGCGCGCCGGGTGGTCGAATTGCTTAGTCCGGCGGCAGGACTAGATCGACTCCTTGGCATGTTGAGGCGGTGAGGGCCTCGACCAGACGACGTCCGCCCGCTGAACCGACTGCTAGATTGGCCGCCATGCACACCGTCTCGAAGACCTCGCGCCAGTTCGGCGTGCTGATGTGCATGTGTTGTTGTCGCCTCGGCTGAGACCTGCTCACTGCGTCCACCGATCCCCAGGCCCACAACTTCTCCACACCCTTGAAAGGCACGCCATGCCGCTCGATGAAATCTGGCGTCGTATTCGCTCCGAGGTCACCGCCTCCGCCGACACCGAGCCGGCGCTCGCCAGCTACCTGCACACGGTGGTGCTCGCCCACAATCAGCTCGAGGACGCCTTGAGCTACATGCTGGCGTCCAAGCTCGGCAGCCCGACCATCAGCTCCCTGAGCCTGCGCTCGCTGATCGACGAGGCCTTCCGCGGCGATCCGGGCATCGGGCTCGCGTTCCGCGAAGACCTGCGGGCCGTACTCAGCCGCGACCCGGCGTGCCTGGGGTACTCGATTCCGCTGCTCTACTTCAAGGGCTTTCACGCGCTGCAGTCCTATCGGGTCGCCCACTACTACTGGAACAACGACCGCCGTGCCCTGGCGCTCTACCTGCAGAGCCGCATCTCGGAGGTGTTCACGGTCGACATTCACCCGGGCGCGCGCATCGGCAAGGGCATTCTGTTCGACCACGCCACGTCCATCGTGATCGGCGAGACCGCCGTGGTCGAGGACGACTTCTCGATGCTGCACGAGGTCACGCTGGGCGGCACCGGCAAGGTCGGCGGCGACCGGCACCCCAAGATCGGACGAGGCGTGATGATCGGCGCGGGCGCCAAGGTGTTGGGCAACCTCAAGGTCGGCGAGGGCGCCAAGATCGGGGCCGGCTCGGTCGTACTCGAGGACGTGCCCGCCTTCACCACGGTCGCAGGGGTGCCGGCGCGTCCGGTCAGCTACCCGGCGCACGTGTTTCCCGAAGAGTTGGAGCTCACCGACCTCGACTGACCGCGGCGTAGCGTGCAGTCATGCGCGCCGCCTATGTCGAAGCAGCCCGACCCGACGAGCCCCTGGCGGCCTTGCGGGTCGGGCACCGTCCTGAACCCGAACCGGCTGACGGCTGGGTGGTCGTCGAGGTGGCAGCCGCCGCCCTGAATCGTCACGACCTGTGGTCGCTGGCGGGCGTCGGGCTGCCTCACGACCGCATGCCGATGATTCTCGGCACCGATGCCGCCGGGTCTGCCGATGGACGGCCCGTCATCGTGCACAGCGTGATCGCGTCCCCGGGATGGACCGGCGACGAGACGCTGGATCCGCGGCGCACGCTGCTCTCGGAGCTGCACCAGGGCACCATGGCTGCCCGGGTCGCGGTGCCGCGCGCCAACCTGATCGAGCGGCCCGCGTGGCTGACGGCCGAACAGGCGGCCTGCCTGCCCACAGCCTGGTTGACCGCCTACCGGATGCTCACCCACGACTCGGGGTTGAGGCCCGGCGACACCGTCCTGGTGCAGGGCGCCGCAGGGGGCGTCGCCTCAGCCGCGACCGCCCTCGCCGTCGCTCTCGGGCTGCGGGTCTGGGTGACCGGACGCACCGAGGCCAAGCGAGAAGCCGCCCTCGCCAGAGGTGCGCACGCGGCCTTCGAGCCGGGCGAACGGCTGCCCGAGCGGGTGGACGCGGTGATCGAGACGGTCGGCGAGGCCACCTGGGCGCATTCGCTGCGGTCTCTGCGCCCTGGCGGAACGATCGTCTGCGCCGGGGCAACCAGCGGCTTCAACCCGCCCGCCGAGCTGAACCGGGTCTTCTTCCAGCAACTGCGGGTGATCGGCTCGACGATGGGCACCCGGCAGGAGTTCGTCGCGTTGCTGGAGCTGATGAGGAGTAGCGACGTCCGTCCGGTGATCGACCGGGTGGTGCCGCTGGCGGACGCCGCCGAGGGCTTCCGCGCCATGGCGAACGGCACCCTGGACGGCAAGATCGTGCTGGTGCCCTAGCGGTCGGCAACCCAAATCGGTTTCCCCGGCAACCAATGGCACCTCGGAGCCACCAGGGGGTCGACTCGAATAGCGTGCGAAACACCTGCTACGAGTGCTCCGAGACGAGGGCCGATGCTCGACATCCTGTCGGCGACCGTGCCGATCTTTCTGATTGTCGGTCTGGGCTTCGGCGTGACCAGGGTCGGCGTCCTCAAAAGGCGCGACATGACCGTGCTGACCACCTATGTGGTCAAGGTCGCGCTGCCGGTGCTCGTCTTCGTCAACGTGGCGGGTCGTTCGCTGCACGACATCCTCAACCCCACCTACCTGCTCACCTACGCGATCGCAGCCATGGTGATGGTGGCACTGGCGTGGGTCTGGAACCGCGCTCGCCGGGTTCGGCCGGCGCGCGGGGCGGCCATCTCGCTCGCCGTCAGCGGCACCAATGACGGCTTCGTCGGCTTTCCGATCTTCCTGATCCTGTTTCCCGAGATCGCCGGACTCGCAGTCGGCATGGACATGCTGGTCGACAACGTGCTGATCATTCCGCTGGCGATCGCGCTGTTCGCGTCCGCCTCGGACGAGGACACCCGTTGGGACCGCCGCCTGGCCTGCATGGTCAAGGGGGTGATCAGCCACCCGATGGTGATCGCCATCGCTGCCGCGCTGCTGTTCACCGCCGCCGGCATCACCCTGCCGCCGATGATCGATCGGGCGGTCAACCTGGTCGCCGACTCGACCTCGGCCGTCGCCCTGTTCTCGATCGGCGGCATGCTGGTCGGGCTGAAGATGGGCGCTCAGCGTGCCGACCTCGCCGCCTCGGTGATCGCCAAACTGCTCATCATGCCCGCCGTCTCGGTGGGGCTCGTCATGCTGCTGCCGATGCTCGGGCTGCCGCACCTCGGCTCCGAACTGCGCGCGGCTGCGGTTCTGACCTGCGCGCTGCCGTCCATGTCGATGGTGGCCGCCCTCGGCGAGCAGTACGGCGAGGGCGAGTTCGGCGCCGCGGCCATGATGCTCTCGACGATCCTGTCGTTCCTCACCCTCACCGCTTGGATGCTGGTGCTCGGCTTGCTGGGCTGGCTCTGAGGGCCGGCGGGACCGGTTCGTGGTTCGAGTCGGGATCAGGCCTTGTCGAGCGAGGACTCCTTGTGCGCGGCCTTCGCTCCGGTCTTCTCGGATTCGACGATCCAGTACGGCTCGTCCGACGAGGCGTTGAACTGCTGGTCGGCAAAGGTGAACTTCTTCACCCGCTTCTCGACCGCCTTGCCGTGCGTCATGCCCTGCGAGGTGTTCCAGGACACCTTGTCACCTCTACTGATCGCCATGTCGCGAGCCTAGGCGGCGGGCAAACCGCGGCCATCGGCACGCTCAGGCTTGGGCCGCATCGCTTACCCCGAGGGGAGGTTCGTGTTGGAGCCGCCTTCGGGAGTCGAACCCGAGACCTATTCATTACGAGTGAATCGCTCTGCCAACTGAGCTAAGGCGGCCTGCCGGACGCACCGGCGCCGTCCAACTATAGGCCAGCGGCCAGGGCGGACGCGATTCGCCGAGCTACTGGCACTTGACTCCGTCGGACGGCACGGTGCCGTTGGTCAGGTAGGCGATCACCAGCCGGTCGACGCATGCGGACTTGCCACCGAAGGTGCCGTGACCCTCGCCCTCATAGGTGACCAGCACGCCGGACTGCAACTGCTGGGCCATGGTCACCGCGTTCTGGTACGGCGTCGCGGGGTCGCCCGTGGCACCCACCACAACGATCGGGGCGGCACCCGAGCCGGTCGGCTTGAACTGGATCGTGCTGCGCGCGGGCCAGAGTGGGCAGGTGAAACCCGGGCCGAAGTACTTGCCGAAGATCGGGGCCTTCTTCTGGTCGTCCAGCCAGCGCCGCTCCGCGTCGACCACCCCCTCGTCGCGCGAGTCGGCGCAGCCGATCGCCGGGAACGAGTAGAACAACGAGCCGTAGGTGCCGTCCTCGGCGCGATCGTTGAGCGAATCGGCCGCCTTCAGCAACCGCGTGCCCTTTCCGTCGATGGCGGCCGACAGGTCGTCGGCCAGCACCTTCCAGGACGGGATGCCACCGTACATGTACGACGCGATGCCGCTGACCGCCATGCTCTGGGTCAGCACGCGGCCGTCCACCTTCACCGGAGCCGCGTCGAGTCGGTCGAGAAAGTCGGTGGTGGACTTCAGCACCGCATCCTTGGACGACCCGAGGCTGCAGCCCTGGCGGGCGCACCAGGCGGCGAAGTTGCCCAGCGCCAGGTCGAACCCCATCGCCTGGATCACGGTGTCGTCGTCGGTGATGTCGACTGCGGCGTCCAGCACCAGGCGTCCGACACGCTGCGGGAACAGATCGGCGTAGTACGAGCCGATCTGGGTGCCGTAGGAGTAGCCCAGAAAACTCAGCAGACGATCGTCCACCAGTTCGCGCATCAGGTCGAGGTCGCGCACCGTTTCTACGGTCGAGATGTGCTGCAGCAGCCGTCCGCTGTTCTGCCAGCACGACTTGGCGAACTCGGCTGTGCCGATCAGCAGTGCGTCGGTTTCGGCTGCGTCGTCCGGGGACGCGTCCAGCGCGGAGAACGCATCGGTCTGCTTGTCGTTGAAGCACTTCACCGGTGTGGACGCGTTGGTGCCCCGCGGGTCCCAGCCGACGATGTCGTACTGTTCGAGCCCCTTGGAGTTGAAGTAGGTGACCAGGTTGCGCCCGGACGCACCCGGGCCACCCGGATTCACGAACAGGGTGCCCAGCTTGGGCGCCTTGGTGGCCACCTTCTTGGCCAGCGCCAGGGTGATCGCCTGCTCGGACGGGTTCGCGTAGTCGAGCGGTGCCAGGATCTCGGCGCACTGGTATTCACCACCGCAGGTGCGCCAGTCCATGCCCTGCTTGAGGTAGCCCGACAACCCCTCGCCATCGGGGGCATCGGCGAAGCCGTCGGGTTCGGCGTTCGACTCGGGCAATCGCGGACGGTCGATCTCGAGTCCGGGAATGTTCGAGACGGTGATCACATCGCCCACCGGAGCAGCGGACGTCGGGGTGGCAGTGCTGGCTGACGGCGTCGGTGACGGCGTCTGCTGGGGGACGCAGCCCGCAAGCAAGGTCAGCGACAGGGTCGCGGCCGCCCAACGAGCAAAGGTGCGCACGGCCTCAATCTAGCCAACGACGGCAAGCCGCAGGCACCCCTGCAAGGCCGAACACGTCACAACGAGCGGTCGAGCAGACGATCCCTGTCGCGGCTCTTGCGGAAGCTGCGATCGAGGCTGAACCCGCCGGCACCCACGCACAGGAACAGCACGCCGACGACGGCCAGCAGCAGTTCGAGTTCTCCGACGAAGCCGGCGCGGCCGGGAACGAACGGACTCCAGTTGCCCCACAGCACGAACGCCAGCGAGCCACCGGTGATCAGGGTGACGCCCAGACCGGCCACCCGGGTGAGCAGTCCGAAGACCAGCGCGACCGCGATAGCCAGCGCAGCACCGCCCGCGACCATGGCCGCGATCCGAGGCTCGGGAATCACCGTGGTGGCGAACAGCGCCTCGGCGGCCGGCAGGTTGGTGACGATCTCCAGGCCGCGCAGCGCCATGATGGCGGCGACCACGAGCCGCAGCAGAAACAGGGCCAGCGCTCCGACGAAGCCGTCGGTCGAGCGCCGGGTGACCACGATCGGCTCGGCAGTCGCGACCGCACGAACGTCGGGCTGGGCCAGCGCCTGTTCGCGTGCCTCCTTGCGAGCGGCCCGCTCGGCGGCCAACTTGCGCTCCTCGGGCGAGACCTGCTCCGACGGGGTCGCAACGCTCTGGCCACGGTAGATGGAATCGTCCGGACGGGCGGGCACGGCCTGGCGCGCGGTCGGGGGCTCGGCGTCTGCCTCGGGCTCGAGCTTGGGCGCGAACTGGTCGCTGATCAACTGTGGCCGGGTGGCCTCGCCCTGCTCGGCGGCATCGAAGCGCGGCGGCTCGGGCAGGCTCGGCGCGCGCCCTGCGGGCTGCGGCGCGTACGGCGAGGTCTTCTCGTCTTCGACTGTGTGGGTCACGGTTCTCCTCCACAAGGGTGGCTTCCATCGTGCCTCCCGGCCTCGCCGAGGTTGCCGAGCGACACTCACCCGACGACGAATAGCGGACGGCGCTCGTGCGGCGATCTGGCGTCAGAGCGAGATTGCGATCGCGATCATCAGCGACTCCATGGCCAGTAGCGGTGCCACATTGCCCTCCAGAGCCGTGCGGCAGAGCAGCAGCGCATCGATCCGGCGCAGCGTGCGCTCGGGTGGATCCTGCTTGGCCAGACGCTCGATCTCAGGCTGCAGCTCGGCGTTGATCAGCTCGGCGTCGACACCTGTCTGCACGCACAGCACGTCGCGGTAATACGTGGTCAGCTCGGTCAGCACCCGATCGAGCGCATCGCGTTGCAGCCGCTTGGCGCGTGCCTTCTGCTGGTCCTCCAGCTCACGCATGGCGGCCTGGGTGTTTCTGGGGCGAGCGCCCTTGGTGCCGAACCCGAGCGCTTCGGAGAGTTCCGCCTTCTCGCGGGCGTCCAGGTCGGACGTGGTGGCGGCCGCCTCTTCGGTGGCTGCCTCGACTAGGTTGGCCGCCGCCGTCAGGCAGTCCGGCAGGCTGACCAGGCGGCTGGGCAGCCTGAGCAACTCGGCGCGACGGATGCGCACCGACTCGTGCCGGGCCAGCATGCGGGCCCGACCGATGTGACCCTGGGCGACCCGGGCCGCGAACGCCGCCAGTTCGGACGGCACGCCGTCGCGCCGTACCAGCAACTCGGCGACGGCGGCGTTGCCCGGGGTGGACAGCTGCAGGGCCCGGCAACGCGAGCGGATGGTGACCACGACATCGTCCGGTGTCGGCGCGCAGAGCAGCCACACGGTGCGGGAGGCTGGCTCTTCGATGCTCTTCAGCAGTGCGTCGGCGCCCCGCTCGGTGACCCGGTCGGCATCTTCGACGACCAGCACCTGATAGGGCCCGGTGGTGGGTGACATGGCGGCCCGTCGGACGAGTTCACGCACCTCGTCGACTCCGATGGACAGCTGCTCGGTGCGCACCAGCGTGACGTCGGGATGCGCTCCCGACAAGGTTGTTCGGCACACGGTGCACACGCCGCACCCCCCCTGCGGGCACTGCAGTGCGGCGGCGAACGAGCGGGCTGCGTTGGAGCGGCCCGAGCCCGGCGGACCGGTGATCAGCCAGGCGTGCGTCATGGCGTGCGCGCCGCCCGCCACGGCGCGGCGCAACACCTCGACGACCCCCTGTTGCCCGACCAGGTCGGCCCACACGCTCATGGCGAGAGCCTGCCAGCCGCCACCGACAACAACTGCCGCACACGGGTCTGCACCTGCTGGGCGATCCATTGCGGCGTCCGGCGTGCCGGCAACACCAGGTAACGCTCGGGATCGGACGCGGCCAGGTCGAGAAAGAAGCTGCGCGCCCGCTGGTGAAAGTCGGCGCCGGCCTGCTCGAGCCGGTCGGGTTGGGCGATGGCGCCGACCGCAGCTTCGGGCTCCAGATCGAGCAGCACGGTCAGCTCGGGCACCAGCCCGTCGGTTGCCCAGCGCGCGATGCCGGCGACCTCGTCGAGGTCGAGCACCCGGCCGGCACCCTGGTAGGCGAGCATCGAGTCGACGTAGCGATCGCAGATCACCAGTTCACCGCGGGCCAGCGCGGGTCGCACCACCTCGTACAGGTGATGGGCCTTGTCAGCGGCATAGAGCAGCGCTTCGGCGCGCGGATCCAGGTCGCCGGTGGCCGGGTCGAGCACGATCGCCCGGATCAGCTTTCCGGCGGCTGTGTCGCCCGGCTCGAAGGTGACGCGGGCTGCGAGCCCCTGCTCGCTCGCCCAGTCGGCGAGCAGCCTGGCCTGGGTGGACTTACCCACGCCGTCCCCGCCCTCGAAGACGACGAAGAGGCCGGTCACGGCAGCTCTTCTACCGGGCCCGCGGCCGGCGGGGGCAGCGGATCGGCGCGCGTCAGGGTGGGCGGGCCCGGCCGGGCGGGGGTGTGCGGCACCCTCGGACGGATCATCCGACCGCGCAACCGGTCCCACCACCCCGGCCATTCACGCACGAAGTTCTCTCGCGCATAGGCGATGGACAGCATGCTGCGCTCATAGGCGCGGCCGGCCTCGAACACCTCGGTCACGCTGAGGCTGTGCAGGTCACGGGACGCCTCGACCTCCGGCCGCAGGGTCAGCGTGAGGCCGTCGACGATGGGTTGGAGGTTCTTGCGCAGTTGCTTTGCCGGCTTTCCGAACACGTCACGGGCCAGCGTGCTGAGCGCGGACGCGCGGGCGGCGACCTGGTGAGCGCGGGTCCACCGGGCGTCCTCGGAGTACGGCTCGAGGGTTCGGCACTGATCGAGCATCGTGTGCACGACCGCCTCGAGTTCCTGGGCCAGCACCGGGCCGGTGATCCGGCCGGCCACCGCATTCAGTGGCGGCTCGAGACTGCCCTGCGCCAACAGATCCAGAATGCGCAGCCAGCGCTCGGTGTTCTGCAGCGGACGCGTGGCCTCGGCGGCCGTCTCGGCGAGTTGTTCGGCGGCACGCACCCAGTCCGGGTCCAGCAGCGATTCCAGGCCGGCGAGTTCGCTGCGCAGGGCCAGGACGCCCTGGCGCATCGGAGTGTCGTCGCCCGTGCCTGTTCTGGTCGTCAGGTCGGCCAGCAGCAGGCGGCGCCAGCGGGACTCGAACTGTGCCGCGACGAAGTCCTCGATGGGGGCGCGGGCCGACAACGCACTGCGCGGTTTGGCGTGATGTGCCAGTTCGAGCCGGGTCGCCAGGGTGTCGTAACTGTCGACCTGCGCGCCGCCGGCCGCTTCGAATGCGCCGACGATCGCCTGCAGTTGCTCCGGCGAGGGCGCGGGCAGGCGCAGGGTGACGTTGCGGTACGACGTCATCTGCCCGGCGTGGCTGGACACCTTGTGCCGCTCGTCGGTGAGTTCGCCGATGGTGGCACCCTCGGCGCCGACGAGCTGAAACCGGCGGCGCAGCGTCTCGACCTTGAGTTTCGGACCGAGAATGCCGCCGCGACGGATCGGCACCAGGATGGCCGCCATGTCGGCGGGCAACTCGTCCTCGGCCTGCGGCGAGATGTACTCGGCCTGCAGCGGCGGCGCCCAGGCGGGCACCCGTAGCACCCACTGACCGGTCTCGGTGATCCGGGAGAGTTCGACGCCCCAATCCAGCAGGCGGTGGTCGGAGGTGTCGATCACGGTGGCACTCGACTCCGTGGGTGGACGCGCCACCAGGCGTTGGATGCCGGTCAGCGCTCCGGTGAGGTTCGCCACCGCCGCCGTGGGCGGCAGGTCGAACCGCAGCACGTCAGCACCTGCGCTCATGACGACTAGCCGCCCCGTTTGGCAGTGCTGGTCTTGGCGGCCGGTGCACGCTTCGCCGCTGGCCGCTTGGCGGGGGCGCGCTTGGTGGTGCGCTTGGGAGCCGGGCCCTTGGCGCGCTTCTCGGCCAGTAGTTCCGCGGCCCGCTCAGCCGTGATCGCCTCCACCGAATCGTCTCGGCGCAGGGTCGCGTTGACCTCGCCGTCGGTGACGTAGGCGCCGAAGCGTCCGTCCTTGATCACCATCGGCTTGCCGGTGGCGGGATCGTTGCCCAGTTCCTTCAGCGGGCCGGCCGCGGCCCGTCCGGCACCCCGGGTCTTCGGTTGGGCGTAGATCGCCTCGGCCTCTTCGAGAGTGATGCCGAAGATCTGCTCCTCGGAGTTCAGCGACCGCGAATCGGAGCCCTTCTTCAGGTACGGCCCGTAGCGACCGTTCTGCGCGGTGATCTCGACTCCGTCGGATGATCCCACGACGCGGGGCAGGCTCATCAGCAGCAGGGCGTCGTCGAGGCCGATCGTGTCGAGGCTCATCGAGGCGAACAACGACCCCGTGCGCGGTTTCGCCGACTTGGGCGAATCCTCGGGCAAAACCTCGGTGACGTATGGCCCGTAGCGTCCTGACTTGGCGACCACCAGGTTGCCGGTGGTGGGGTCTGCGCCGAGTTCGCGCTCCTCGCCGGCCGGTTGCTCCAGCAGCTCTTTGGCGTAGTCGACGGTCAGTTCGTCGGGCGCAAGCTCCTCGGGCACGTTGGCCCTCTTGCCGTCGGCGTCCTCGACGTAGGTGCCGTAGCGGCCGACCCGCACCGCGATGCCCGAGTCGCCCAACGGATGGGTCGAAAGCTCTCGGGCATCGATCTCACCGAGCTCGTTGACCAAGGTGGTCAGGCCCTCGTGGGCCGAGCCCTCCGGACCGAAATAGAAGTCGTTGAGCACCTGCAGGCGGGCCGCCTGGCCGTTGGCGATGTCGTCCAGGGTCTCTTCGAGGGCGGCGGTGAACGTGTAGTCGACCAGCTTCGGAAAGTGTTCCTCCAGCAACCGGGTGACGGCGAACGCGAGCCAGGTGGGCACCAACGCGGAGCCCTTCTTGAACACGTAGTCGCGGCTGGTGATGGTGCGAATGATCGACGCGTAGGTGGACGGCCGGCCGATCTCGAGCTCCTCCAGCTTCGCCACCAGCGAGGGCTCGGTGTACCGCGCCGGCGGACGGGTCTCGCGCGCGACCGCCTTGACCTCGTCGGCCGTCAGCGGCGCCCCGGCGACCAGCTGCGGCAGCCGTGCCTGCGCGTCGTCGGACGTCTCGTCGTCGTCGACCCCGACCACGTAGGCCTTGAGGAAGCCGGGAAAGGTGATGGTGCGGCCGGAGGAGCCGAAGGTGCAGCGGCCGGTCTCGGTGACCTGGCCCGTGGTGGCGTCGGTTATCGCGAGCCGCTGCGGAAGCGTCGCACCGATCCGAACGGTGACCGTCTCGCCGACGGCGTCCTTCATCTGCGAGGCGACCGTTCGCTTCCAGACCAACTCGTAGAGCCGGAAGGCGTCGCCCGACAGGCCGGTCTCGTTCGGGGTGGCGAAGCTCTCCCCCGCGGGACGGATCGCCTCGTGCGCCTCTTGGGCGTTCTTCACCTTCGAGGTGTAGACGCGGGGCTGGTCGGGCAGGTACTGCCCGCCGAACAGCAGCTTGACCTGCGCCCGGGCTGCCGCGATGGCTGTGGCCGACAGGGTGACCGAGTCGGTACGCATATAGGTGATGAACCCGCGCTCGTACAGGTCCTGGGCGACGCGCATCGTGCGCTCGGCGGTGAAGCCCAGCTTGCGACCGGCGTCCTGCTGCAGGGTGGTGGTGCGGAACGGAGCGTAGGGACGGCGTGTGTACGGCTTCGCCTCGACGGACGCGACGGCAAAGGTGGCACCCTTCAGGGCCGCGGCAAGAGTGTCGGCCTGGTCGCCGGACAGGTGCAGCAGTCCCTTGCCGGTGAGGTTGCCCAGCGGGTCGAAGTCGCGACCCTGGGCGACCCTCAGGTCACTGACCTGCTGCAGGGTGGCGGCGAAGGTGGGCGGTTCGGCCTGATCGCCGGCGTTGAGCACCGCGTCGATGCCGGCGTAGGACGCTGAGCGGAACGCCATCCGCTCACGCTCGCGGTCGACCACCAGGCGGGTCGCGACCGACTGCACGCGGCCAGCCGACAGCCGCGGCATGACCTTCTTCCACAGCACGGGGCTCACTTCGTAGCCGTAGAGGCGATCGAGAATACGGCGCGTCTCTTGCGCATCGACCAGGTCGGTGTCGAGCTCACGCGGGTTGGCGACCGCCTCGGCAATGGCTTGGGGAGTGATCTCGTGGAACACCATCCGGCGAACCGGAACCTTGGGTTTCAGCTGCTGCAACAGGTGCCACGCGATGGCCTCGCCCTCGCGGTCCTCGTCGGTGGCGAGCAAGAGTTCATCGGCGGTGGCCAACTTCGCCTTCAGATCGCGAATCGTGCCCTTCTTGTCGGCCTGCACGACGTAGAGCGGCTCGAAGTTGTTGTCGACATCGACGCCGGTGCGCGCCCACTTCTCACCCTTGTACTTGGCCGGCACTTCGGACGCGCCGGTGGGCAGGTCGGCCACGTGGCCACGGCTCGACTCCACGACATAACTGCTGCCGAGGAAACTGGCGATCTTGGTCGCCTTGGCCGGTGACTCGACGATCACCAGCGCTTTCTTGCCTGCTGTTGCCACGTGGATCTTCCTGCTGTGAGGTTCTGGAACGCTGATAGAGGGTCCCAGGGGGGAATGGTAGCCACAATGCCCCGCCGCTCCACCCGTGTCGATCAATTCGTGCCGGTCAGGTACCCGTCGACGATCAGGGCCCGCAGGCGGGGCAACAGGTCGGCTGTCAGCGCTTCGGAGTCGACGCCGAGCAGGCCGGCGACCGCGTCGATCAGCACGCCGAGCGGCAGATCGCCGTCGCAGGCACCGGCTACCGCGGCCAGTGCGGTGTCGACCTCGACAGCCCGTTCGAAGCCGGACGAACGACGCAGCACGACGTGCTCGGGGTCTTCGGCGCCCGGGCGTCCAAGTGTTTCCTGCCCGACATCGGGGGCGATCGAGAAGGTGGTCGCGAGCAGGGCGTCGTTCGGCCGGTCGGCGAGGGTGACGGCAGCCGGGTGGCCGGCGAACGCGGGTCCGACCGGCTGATGCACCTGATGCGGCCAGTTCTCGATGGTCAGACTCGGCTGGTCGCGTTCGCTTCGGTAGAGCGTGATCCAGCCCATGCCGACGCCCACGATGCCGAGCGCATCGAAGTAGTCGACCCATTCGGCGTAGCGGCGGCGGTAGTCGGGGGTTCCGACCAGGCCGGCGTCGGCGAGCCACAGTTCGATGTACTCATACGGGTCGAGTCGTTCCCGCTGCAGCACCAGGGCGTCGCAGCCCGTCGGCTCGATCCACCCGGCGAGTCGTTCCTGCCAGGGCTGGTCATCGGTGATCGCCCAGTTGCCCAACACCTGCAACACCCCACCAGGGTTCAGCCTTTCGGAGGCACCGGTGACGACGGCGCGCACCAGCCCGTCCGCGGTGTAGGAGGCCTCGCGATAGACCAGCCGTTCGCCATCCGGGGGCGACATCACATACGGCGGGTTGGTGACGATCAGGTCGAACATCTCGTCGTCGACCGGATCGAAGAGTGAGCCCCGACGCACGTCCAGTTCGATTCCGTTCAGGTTGGCGGTGAACGCGGCCAGCGCACAGGCACGGGGGTTGAGGTCGGTGGCGACCACGCTGTCGGCGTGGCTCGCCAGGTGTACCGACTGCACGCCGCAACCGGTGCCCAGGTCGAGGGCGCGTCCGATCGGGGTGCGCATGGTGAGCTGGGCCAGCGTGATGCTGGCCGGCGACAAGCCGAGCACGAAGTCGGCGCGCGGTTCGGCGAGCCGGCCGTCCAGGTTGGGGGTGAGATCGGAGGCGAGCCAGCCGGAGTGGCTGCCGCTGGAGTCGTCGAAGGCGTAGGGGCGCAGCTCGATGGCGGCCCGCGCGGCGTCGCCCTCGACCTCGACCAGGTCGCACTCGGTGCTCGCTCGGCCGATTGCGGCCAGCAGGGCACCTGCGTCCACCTGCTGTTGCAGAGCGAAGGCGCGAATTAGGGTGGCCTGGGCGTCCTCGGCGCCGGCCAGGGCACGCTCGGCCGGCACCGTCGAGTTGCGGGCGAGGCCGTCCAAACCCTCGCTGCCGAGCCGGTCGGCGACGTCGTCGAAGGTGTAGCCGGCAGCGCGCAGTCGGTCGGCCAGTTCAGCGGCGAGAGTGGGATCGAGCACAGCACTAGGCTTCCACGGGTGAGTGGCTCTGTGTTGCTGCGTCGGGTGCGGATCGTCGAACTGGACGCTGCGCACATCGCGAGGCCGGCGGCGATCGATCTGCTGATCGAACGGGGTGTGATCACGGCGCTCGGACCGGCGCTGGCGCGTCCGAGCGGAGTCGACGAGATCGATGCAGCCGGGCGTTGGGCGATGCCGGGCCTGTGGGACGCCCACGTGCATGCCGGTCAATGGGTACGCACGGCGCGCATGGTGCCCCTGGGTACGGCGGCACGCGCCGAGGACGTGCTGGCCGCGGTGGCGCAGGCCGCACCCTCTGTTGCGCACGGCGCGACGGTGCTCGGTTTCGGGTATCGGTCGGCGAGCTGGCCACGGCCTGGCACGGTGGCCGAACTGGACGCGGTCAGCGCCGGACGACCGGTCGTGCTCGTTTCGGGTGATGCGCACAACGGATGGCTCAACTCGCTGGCGTTCGACCTGCTGGGCGCGCCCCGGCGTACCGGCCCGGTCAGCGAGAACGAATGGTTCAGCCTGTTGCGCCGCTTGGACGACCTGCCGGGAGCGGCACCGCAGCCCGCCGATTTCGTCGGACCGATGGCCGGGTTGGCTGCCCTGGGGGTGACCGGCCTGGTCGATTTCGAGTTCGAGAACTCCTTTCTGGATTGGCCCGTGCGCATCTCCGCCGGTGCCGACTCGCTGCGGGTTCGCACGTCGGTGTACCCGCATCAACTGGACGAGGTGATCGGCCTCGGGTTGCGCGGTGGCGAACCGCTGCCCGGGGGTGCCGGCCTGGCTGTCATGGGGCCGCTCAAGATCATCTCGGACGGGTCGCTCGGCAGCCGCACGGCCTGGACCCACGAGCCCTATTCGGATGGTCCGGCCACCCCGGAGCACCCGTGCGGCCAGTCCAATTACGGCTCCGACGAGCTTCACTCGCTACTCACTCGCGCAAAGGACGAGGGCCTCGAGGTGGCCCTGCACGCGATCGGTGATCGCGCCAACAGCGTGGCCGTGCACGCCTTCTCGGCAACCGGCGCTCGGGGATCGATCGAACACGCCCAACTCATCGCCGACTCCGACCTGCGGCGAATGGGTGCCCTCGGGGTGCGGGCCAGTGTGCAGCCCGCCCACCTGCTCGACGATCGAGACCTCACCGAACGGGTGTGGCGAGATCGCGCGCACCTCGCCTTTCCGTTGCGGTCGATGCTGCTCGCCGGGGTGGAGTTGCGATTCGGCTCCGACGCCCCGGTCGCCGAACTGAACCCGTGGCTGGCCATCGCGACGGCCGTGCATCGAAGCGGCGACGATCGCGCCGGCTGGCACCCGGAACAGTCGTTGACCGTACGCGAGTCGCTGGCCGCATCGGTGGACGGAAGGCGGCTGGCAGTCGGAGCACCCGGCGACGTCGTTCTGCTCGATGAGAACCCGCTGGCGGCCACCGACGACCCCAGTGTCACGGCAGCCCGGCTGCGTGGATTTCGATCGGCCCTGACCCTGTGCGACGGAAGGATCACCCACCGGGCCCTGTGACGTCGGGCTCGGCTGCGCGGGCCTTCTGCTGTTGCCGCTGTGCGGCAGGGGCTTTGCCAAGGGCTCTGCTGCGCAGTCCTTTGTGGCTTCACGTCATCGGACTTACGCTCGCGATCTGGCACACCGAGGTGGTGAGTGTGGGGTGCTTCAGACAGGACCGTCGCACCCCAGCCGCGTGGCACGATTCTGTCCGCGGATCGTGGCACCCTGTGGGAATGGCCGTGCCGGATTGGATCGCGAACGAACCTCAGGTTCGCCACGTGCACCATCGGCCGGCCCGTGCCGGAATCACCGCAGCAGTGCCCGAGTGGGTGTCGGCAACGGCTCGGCAGTCGCTTTCCAGCCAGGGCATCGACAACCTGTGGCAGCACCAGCAACGTGCCGCCCAGCACGCGTTCGAGGGCCGTCACGTCGCGCTCAGCACCTCGACCGCGTCCGGTAAGTCGTTGGCGTATCTGCTTCCGATTCATGCAGCAACCGCAGAGGGTGTCGTCGAACACGGCACGCCGGTGCACCGCTGGGCGACCGCAGCGCGGGCCCATACCGCCATCTATCTGGCGCCCACCAAGGCATTGGCCCACGATCAGGCGCGCCGCGCCCGCGAATTGGGCGGCACGACGTGGCGGCTCACCACTCTTGATGGCGACTCCGAGGCCGAGGAACGGCGTTTCGCGCGCGACTTCGCGACCTTCGTGTTGACCAATCCCGACATGCTGCATCGTTCCGTTCTGCCCAACCACGAGCGCTGGCAATCGCTGCTGCGGTCGCTGCGCTACGTCGTGATCGACGAGGCTCACCGCTACCGCGGGGTGTTCGGGGCGCACGTCGCCTCGGTGTTGCGCCGGCTGCGCAGAATCTGCCGTCACTACGGCGCGGATCCTGTGATGATCGCGGCGTCGGGCACCCTGATCGAACCGGCGCAGCATCTGTGCCGCCTCACCGGGGTCGACACCGCCGTCGCCGTCGATGTCGATACCAGCACCCGCCCCGCCCTCGACTTCGTGGTCTGGCAGGGCGACACCGATCCGCACCGCGAGGCGGCGGCCATGCTCACCCGACTCGTCGACACCGGGTCGCAGGCGCTGGCCTTCACCACGTCGCGGGTGCAGGCCGAGCTGGTGGCTGAGCAGGCCCGTCGGCACAGCATCGACCCGGACGGAATCGCGTCCTATCGTGCGGGCTATCTCGCCGGCGATCGCCGCGAACTGGAGGCAGCACTGTCGGCCGGACGGTTGCGGGGCGTGGCCTGCACCAACGCCCTGGAACTGGGCGTCGACATCACCGGCATGGACGCCGTGCTGTCGATCGGCTTTCCGGGCTCGCTCGCGGCCCTGTGGCAGCAGGCCGGCCGCGCCGGGCGTGACGGCCGCGACGCCTTCGCCATGCTGATCGCGCGAGCCGACCCGCTCGACACCTGGCTGTGCGACCACCCTGAGGCATTGTTCGACGCCCCGATCGAGGCCACCGTGCTGCACCCACAGCAGCCGGCGGTGCTCGCCGCCCACTTGGCCGCCGCAGCCCAGGAGCTTGCCCTCACCGCCGACGACGAGCACTTCTTCGGAACATCGATGGTCCCCTTGCTGGACCAACTGGTGGCCCGTGGCGTGCTGCGCCGTCGCGGCCCCGCCTGGTACTGGACCTCGCAACATCGGGCCGTCGACGTCATCGATCTGCGCTCCATCGGGGGTACGGGGGTCGAGATCGTGCAGGCCACCACCGGCAGGGTGATCGGCCAGGTGGACGCCGCCGCAGCCGACCGCACGGTGCACGAGGGCGCGGTGTACCTGCATCAGGGCGAGCAATGGCTGGTCGAGCAGTACGACCTGTCGGCCGGAGTTGCCCTGTGTCGACAGGAGCGCGCCGACTGGTTCACCCAGGCCCAAGGCAGCACCGAGGTGCGCATCATCGGCGCCGACCGGCAGCGCTCGTTCGGAGCCGGCACCCTGTTCGCCGGAACCATCGAGCTCACCTCGCAGGTGACCGGTTACCTGCGACGCGACACCGTCACTGGCACAGTGTGGGACTCCACCCCCCTCGACCTGCCCGCCCGCACCTTTCGCACCCGTGCGACCTGGTGGACGCTGCGAGATCGAGATCGCGCGCTGCACGGCCTGGACGACCGCGAGCTGGCAGCTGGGCTGCACGCTGCCGAACACGCCGCGATCGGGCTGCTGCCCGGATTCGCGCCCTGCGACAAGGGCGATGTCGGCGGACTGTCGTGCGTGCATCACGCCGACACCGGTGCTCCCACAGTGTTCGTTCACGACGGGCTGCCCGGTGGTTCGGGATTCGCCGACGAGGGATTCAGCGTGGCTGAGCGCTGGCTCGGCGCAACTCTCGATCTGCTCGAAGCTTGCGGTTGTGAGCGCGGCTGCCCGCGCTGTGTCGTCTCGCCCGCCTGCGGCTCGGGCAACCATCCGCTCGACCGGAGGGCAGCCATCGCCGTGCTGCGGCTGCTGGTCACTCACGGCACACCCGTCACGTTGCCCGCGTAGGCGGTGGCCGTGACCCGCTCCGGCAGGCCGGGCAGGCGCCACCCGACCGAGCGCCGCACGTCGACCTGCACCACATAGTCGATCAGGTCGCCGACAACCTCGCAGCCGCTCAACTCCACGCCGTTGCGCGCCGCTATGCGCCGCGCCTCGGCACACGCGTCCGCCCCGGTTGCCTGTGCCTGCGCACCCGAGACCGCCACCAGATCTGCCGCCGCGCGCACCGACCTGGCCGCAGCGGCGTACGTCAAGGCCAGCCCTCCGACGCCAGCAAGCGTGACGAGTGCCACGACAGCGGCCACTGCCAGCAGAACCGCGACACCCTGTTCACCGGCCTTCGATCGCCCGGTGCCCCTCATGCCCGCTCCCGAGCCACGACCGCGCGAGCCGAGAGTGGCAGGGCGGGAATCCACTGCCCCCAGGGTTGTGACCGCAGCTCGGCGACCACCACCACGTCGGCACCGCTCGAGTTGACCTGCACCGCCGTTCCGGACGGAGCATCGTGCTCGGCACGTCGTGCGGCTGCGACATCGCCGCGCGCCTGCTGCCGCGCCACCTCGCCGACCGTCGCCTGCAGTTCACCGAGTTGGATCACCAGGGCGATCAGGTAGGACAGTCCGATTGCCACGACCGCCGACAACATGACGCCGAAGGCGACCTCGACCGACACCATTCCTCGTTCGCTTCGCATCGTTCTCCTTCTGCCCGTGCGGGGCGACCCCGAGAGCCGCCCCGCGCGCCTCACCGTCGGATGAAGGTCTGCACCCAGTCGATGATCTGGGTGGCGACGCTCGCGATCTGCTGGGTGAACGCACCCCCGGTCAGGATGCCGATCACGACTGCCAGGACAGCCACCACCGCGATCGTGCCGAGCGCGTACTCAGCCGTGGTCATACCGCGTTCGCTGCGGGATGCGGCGAGTTGGTTGGACATTTCGATTCCTCCTCTCGACCCCGCGTTCCGGGGTTTCACCCTCAGCCTGAGCACCTGATCCGTTCACCGTTCATCATCGATTCGCGGCTGTGGACAACGAGCCGGACCGGTTGACCCTGTGGACTGAACCTCACCCGAAGGCTCGGGACACGACCCCGCCGATGATCGGGACCACGCCGATCAGTAGGAAGGCCGGCAGGAAACAGATCATCAACGGAACGACGCTGCTGACACCTGCCTTGCGCGCCCTCGACTGCGCCGTGCCCTGGGCCCGACGTTGAGCCTCGCGGGCGTGATGCCGCAGCACCGGCGCCAGCGCCATTCCGCTGCCGGCCGCATGGCTCAACTCGCGGGCCAGGTCGGCGAACGCGGGTCGCGTTCGCCCGAGCTCGAGCCATGCCTCGGTTTCGGGCACACCAAGCCGAACGGCTGTGTCCAACCGACGCATCGCCTCGGCCATGGCGCCCCCTGATCCTTCGGCAACGGCTGCGACCGCATTTCGCAGTGGCAGACCCGCCTCGAGGCAGACGGCAAGCAGCGTGCACACCGACGGCAGCTGGGTTTGCACCTCGCGATCACGGCTGCGCACCGCAGGGCCGGGCCATCGACCCAGGCCGACGAATACCAGCAGGCCCACGCCGAGCGTCGTGCCGAGACCCACCCAGGCCGTTTCGGAGTTAATGCGCACCAGCACACTGCCGACCACCACCGCGATCGCGAACCTCGAGAACGCGCTCGGCGCACCCTGCACCGGCGCCATCAGGCCGATCAAACGAGCCGCGCCGGACACAGGTGGCCCCGCGCCTTGTTGGTGCACGATCGATGGCCGCAGCCGGAACGCCGGCACGCTGCAGTAGGTCGCGACGGCTGCGGCGAACGCGGCCAGCATGGTCAGTTGATTCGGACTCATCGCACCTGCCCTGCGCGATCCGCCAACTTCTCGGTCCACACGACACCGCCGGCGGCCAGACAGCTGCCGACCCCCAGGCACGCCAGGCCCGGAAGCGACCCGGTGAGGTACGCGACCGGGTCTCCACCGATCGCGAAACCGAGCGCCAGCCCCACCACGGGAAGGATTCCCAGCAGCCGCCCGCTCATCCGCGGCGCGGCGAGCTCCGTGTCGACGGTGCGGCCCAGTTCTCGTTCGGCGGCCAGGTTGTGCGCCAGATCGTCGAGGAACGAGGTCAACGACGCTCCAGTGCGCTCAGCGATGAGCCAGGCTCCGCCCAGCCCATGCAAGCCGTGGCAGCCCGGACTGGACCCGACCCGCTGCAGCGCAGCAGGAAGCTCGCCGCCGACCGCCGCGTACGCGGCCGGTTCGGCGAACACCGGGACTCCGTCGGCCACCAGCCGCAGTGCCCGCCCAGGTGGGTGCCCGGCGCGCAGTAGCGCGGCGAGTTCGCTGCAGCCTCTGGCCACCTCGTCTCGGGCTCGGACGCGGCGCTTGGCTCGTCGAGAATGATCGAGGGTCCACACTGCAACGGCGAGCGAAGTGCACACGGACAGGCTCAGCACGGCACCGCGCGCCGAGTCGACCACCCAACCGCACGCGATTGCGGCACAAACCCCGCCCATCAGCAGCGGCACCAAGCGCACCCTCGTTGTCGAACGATGGGCGGGCGCTCGAGCCCGAAGCCTGCGCCAGGGCGCCAGCGGTTGCCACACCAGGATCGCCGCCATGACCGACAATGCGCTCACGAGTGGCATCGCAGCACCTCGGCCAGCGCCCCGGCACCCGCCTCGGCGACCGCCTCGCCATCGGGCACGAAGCGCCAGGCTGGCACCGGCCGGCACAGCCCGGCGGCGGCGTCCCATTGCAACAGGTACAGCTCCTGAACCCAACGCCGGCCGTCGGACAGCCTGCCGATGTGCACCAAGACGTCGAGTGCTGCGGCGGCCTGCGAATGCAGTGCGCCGCGCGGCATGCTACCCAGGGCTGCCAGGGCTTCCAGTCGGGCCGGCACGTCTGCCGCTGAGTTGGCGTGCACGGTGCCGCACCCGCCCTCGTGACCGGTGTTCAGAGCGGCGAGCAGGTCTGCCAGCTCGGCGCCGCGCACCTCACCGACGACGAGCCGGTCGGGCCGCATGCGCAATGCCTGCCGTACGAGTGCCGACAGACCGACCGCCCCCGCACCCTCAGCGTTGGGCGGCCGTGCCTCCAACCGGAGAACGTGCGCGTGGGCTGGGGCGAGTTCCCGTGAGTCCTCGACGATCACGATGCGATGGCTCGGCTGAACGCGGCTGAGCAGTGTGGCGAGCAGGGTGGTCTTGCCGGATCCGGTGCCACCCGAGATCAGGAAGGCGGCCCGGGCGTCGATCAGTGCGCCGAGGAGGTCAGCTGCCCTCGGGTGCATCGAGTGGTTGGCGACCCAGTCGCCGAGAGTCAGCGCGATTCGCGAAGGCACCCGGAGCGACAAGCAGGTGCCGGAGTCGGTGAGCACGCCGAGCACAGCGTGCACACGGGTGCCGTCCGGTAGCCGAGCGTCGACGAACGGGCTGCCCTCGTCGAGCCGACGGCCCACCACAGCGGCGAGTCTGACCGCGAGCCGCCGGACGTCTTCTTCGGCTTCGAACGGGCTCTCGACCTGCTCAAGGCCGCCGCCCCGATCGACGAAGACCTGGTTGTGCCCGTTGACCAGCACATCGGTCACTCCGCGCAGCGCTAGTAGAGGTTCCAGCGGACCGGCGCCGGCGCTTTCGCGTCGCAGGGCCGCCACGGTTTCTCGCACGCTGCTCTCGGAGACCAACAGCCCCAGGCCACGCAGGGCTCCTGCGACCGCTCCCGGGGTGACTGGCGCCCCCGAACGGCCCAGCACCGACCGGACGTCGTTCAGGTGCCCGACGCTCATGCCGCTGCCAACAACTGATCGCAGACGCGGCCAAGGCTGGCGCGCCGACGGCCCAGCGGTGGCCGCTCTCCGCGCTCAGCCGCCGCGGCCAGCCGCTTGTCGTGCCGGATGCGACCGACCACGGGCAAGCCCAGGGCCTCGTCCACGACGATGTCGGGCACCCGGCTCTGAGGCAGCTGACGCACCACCACTTCGCACGCCTGCGGCTCGAACGCCCGCAGAGTCTGACCGGCGGCCGCGAGCCCTCGGACGTTGCCGCCGGCGAGCAGCAGAGTGCGGGAGGCCAGCCGCAGAGCCTCTCTGGCGACCGCGCCGTCGCCTCGTCCGAGATCGACGACCACATGATCGAACGTGCGTTGCAGCGCGGCCAGCACCGCCGAGAGCGGTTCGCGGGCGAGCTCGAGATCGGAGCCGCGCGCCATCGAGACGACGGCTACTCCGTCGATCTTCGGCAAGAACTCACTCAGGTCGCCGAGCACTCCTTCGGCCGCGGCGAATCGGGGCCAGCGCCAGCCGGGCACCTGTTCAGCGCCCAGCAACAGGTCGATGCCACCACCCAACCGATCCCCGTCGACCAGTACCACGGAGGCATCTCTCTGTGCGGCGCGCCAGGCGAGGCCGGCGGCCAGAGTGGAGGCGCCCACGCCTCCGGATCCGCCGAGCACGGCGGTGATCCGTCCGGTTCCCCCTGCACCCGAGCGCGCCAGCACCGACGATAACCACGCTCGGCCTTCGGGAAGCACGATCACTTCGGCTGCCAGCGGCACCGACCACAGGGCCGCCGCGCCCACGTCACGGCCGACCAGGTAGACCCGGTCACGGCGCGGAAGGGCGAGAGCGGCCACCTCTGCAGCGGCGTCGACGCCGACGAAGATCGTCGCCGGCTGGTGCCACAGCTCGCTCAGGGCATCCGGTTCGCACACTGCTGCCGGTTGGCCCAGGGCGGCCGCGGCCGTTGCCACCATCTCGCACACCTCGGCGTTGCCGGACACCACCATCACCTCGTTCACGTCCTCAGTTTGAACACCTACCCGCCCCAGGTGTTCAAACTGAGGACGTGCGACCTCCCGTCTGCCGCTGTCCATGCGTCCCGACACCCTGTTCGGGGCCCGTACGATGCCTGCGTGACCACCTCGACCCTGCGCAGCGCCCTGGATTGGCTGGTCGAGGGCTCCCGCGGGCCGTCTCTCATGGTGGGCCGATCAGCGGCTGCGTTCGCCGCCGGCCTACAGGGCACCCATCGGCTCACGCTCGTCGATCGAGACCGAGAAGGCGTCTCCGAGCTCCTCCGGCGAGCGCCCGCAGCGGTGCCGCTGGTGGCGGCGCCCGAGTCGCTGCCGCTCGCTCCCTGCGCCTTCGAACGGGTGCTCGTCGCGCAGAGTTTCCATCTCTATGCCCCGGGTCTGGCACTGTCCGAGTTCGCCCGGGTGCTGCGTCCCGGCGGGCGGTTGTGCATCAGCTACACCGTGCGCGATGACTCCGTTCCATGGGTCAAGCGGCTGGTGGCTCTGGTGCGGCAGTTCGACCCTGCGGCGATGCGTGGCGACTACGGCTCCGATTCGCTGCAGGCGCTCACCGACAGCGTCTACTTTCCGCACGTCGAGACCCGCAGCTTTCGTCGTTGGGTTCCGGTCGATCGTCCGGGCCTGCTCTCCCTCGCCGAACGGTCGCCTGTCGTCAAAGCGCTGGACGAGGGTGCGCGGCAACAGCTCCTGGACGATGTCAGCGCGCTCTACGAGAACGCGGCCCGGTCACCCGAGCCGTTACTGCTGCCCTACCGGGTGCTGTGCTGGCGCGCCGAAGTCGACCACACCGAACTCACCGCGCCTCTCGACCTGCCCGACGACGGGCTGCAGATCCGCCTTTAGGGGGGCCAGACAGCCCGTCCCCCTGCCACTAGGCTGAACATCACAGCGGCGAAAGGCAGCTCAAGCATGGCGAACCAGTCAGACATCGCAGACACGATCAAGGCCATCCAGGCCGACGTGACCACTATCGTCCGGGGCGAGATCGAGTTGGCCAAGGCCGAACTCGTTCCCCAGGCGAAGTCCGTCGGGATCGGGGCGGGCCTGCTCGGTGGAGCCGGCTACCTCGCCGCCGCCGGCGGCCTCCTGGGGTTTCTCGCGCTGGGGCTGCTGGTCGGCTACTTCTTCGCCGCCGGGCTCGGCTGGGCTCCTCTGCTGGCCGCCTGCGTGGGCGTGGTGATCGTGGTCCTGGTGATGTTCCTGATCGCCGGTGTGCTCGCTCTGGTCGCCAAGAAGAAGATCGAAGAGGCGAAGGGTCTCCGGGCCACGACTGCCCAGGGCCAAGCCTCCATCGAAGCGGTGAAGGGAGCCGTGGAGCGCGGCCAGCGAGAAGCTGAGGCCGAGGCCGAACAGCGCAAGGCTGCCCGCAAGACGGCACCCAGCATCACCTCGGGCACCCCCGGTCCGTCATTCGTGGCGCCGACCCTCTGAGTTTCCGCAGGCCCGATCCGTGGGCACCTCGACAGCGGACGGGCCTCACCGATGCGCCGCAGCTCACCTGCACCTTGGCTCCTGCCGCGACATCGGTGACGTCGCTGATCGGTAGTGGCCCGTTGCGAGTGTGGCGATCAGCGGCCTCGACCTCGGAAGAAGCGCTCGGGCACGTCTGACACCCGGCTCGCGTCCCAGGGCAGCGTCCAGCCGGCCAGCTCGAACATGCCGTCCAGCAGGTAGGCGGTGAAACCCCAGACGAACAGCTCGCCGGCCACGAACCCGGGCCCGGCGAAGCCGTTGGGCAGCTGCCAGGTCACTCGGTTGGCGGGCTCGAGCAGCACGTCGATGGCCACGCTGTGCACCGCGGCTATCTCGCCGACGTCGACCGGCATCAACGCGCGCGGGCTCGTCCACCGGGCGACCACGCTGGTCACGTCGAAGTCACTGGCACGCACGTAGGCCGCCGGCAGCACCCCCAGCACCTCGACCTCGTCAGGCCTCAGTCCGACCTCTTCTTCGGCTTCGCGCAGGGCTGCCGCAATGGGCGATGCGTCGGACGGTTCCATCGCACCCCCGGGAAACGCCATCTGCCCCGAATGGGACCGCAGCCGGGCGTTCTTCTCGACCAGCACCACCTCGGTGTCGCCGTCGATATCGGCCAGTGCGATCAGCACTGCCGCCGGCCGACCTCCGCCGGCCGGCCGGCTCGCGACCCTGGCGGCCGCCTCCGGCCCGGCCAGTACGGTACGAAGTGGTTGCAGGTCGAACCGGCTCACAACCTCACGCCCAGCTCGTCGCGGGTGATGCTCACCAGCTCGTCGTAGCTCTGCAGCTTGCCCGCCACTCGGTGAACGATCCGGCCGTCTGCCGCGACGAACAGCGTCAGCGGCAGCCCGGGCACGCTCATCACGGTGCTGAGCCGACGTTCGGGATCATGCAGCTGCGGGTACTTCCAGCCGACCAGGGAGGCGAACTCGACGGCGAGTTCGGGGCGCGGATCGTCGTAGTTGACGCCCATCAGCAGCACCTTGCCCTTGAAGTCGGCGGCGTACTGCTTGAGCCACGGCGATTCCTCACGGCACGGAGCACACCATTGCGCCCACAGGTTGATCACCATCGGCTTGCCGCGCAACGCGGACAGCCGCACGGTCGAGTCACCACCCAGGCAATCCAGCGTCAGATCGGGCAACCCGTCGGATCGCGTCGGGACTTCGGCGGCCGTGCGCGGGCAGTCGGCGATGCCCGCCTGCTTGCGAGCCTTGAGGATCACAGCCGGCTCGGCCGGCGTGAAGGTGGGCCTGGGCTCGGACGCGATCGGAGCCGGTGCCGACGAACAACCGGCCACCAGCACCAGCGCGACGATCAGGGCGGCGAGGCGTTTCATCCGCGTGGCTCACGAATCAGCTTCGCGGCCACCTTGGGGTCGGTCGGGCCGAGCCCGTATGCAGGGCACAACTTGGCCACCGGGCACGCCCCGCAGGCCGGACGCTGAGCGTGACAGCGCCGCCGTCCGTGCCAGATCACGTTGTGCGAGAGCTGAGTCCAGTTCGACCGCGGGAACAGGGCGCCGACCTCGGCCTCGACCACCTCGGGCTTGGTCGACTCGGACCAACCGAACCGCGCCGACAGCCGCATGAAATGTGTGTCTGTGGTGATGCCAGGCACGCCGAACGCGTTGCCGAGCACCACGTTGGCCGTCTTGCGTCCGACGCCGGGCAGGGTGACCAGGTCTTTCAGCGTGCCGGGCACCTGGCCGTCGAACCGCTCGACCAGCGCAGCACCGAGCTTGAGCAACGCATCGGTTTTGGCCCGGAAGAAGCCCGTGGGGTGCACCAACTCCTCGAGTTCGGCGCACTCCGCCGCTGCGTAGGCGGCAGCCGTCGGGTAGCGGGTGAAGATCACCGGCGTGACCAGGTTGACCCGACGATCGGTCGATTGGGCACTCAGGATGGTCGCCACGAGCAGTTCGAGCGGGCTGCGGAAGTCGAGCTCGCAATGCGCGTCGGGGTAGCTGGCAGCCAGGGCACGGTCGATCGCCCGGGCCCGCCGGACGAGCGCCGTGCGGGTCTCCATCAGAACGACGCGGCGCTGGCCTCGACGACCAGTTCCAGCTCGACGGGTGCGTTCATCGGCAGGGAGGCGACCCCCACTGCCGAGCGCACATGCACCCCCAGGGCACCGAAGACCGCGCCGAACAACTCACTGGCGCCGTTGGCGACCTTGGGTTGTGCGGTGAACGAGGGGTCGGAGGCAACGAACACCACCACGCGCACGATGCGCCGAATGTTGTCGATGCCGCCCGTTTGGTCGGCCGCCGCGGCCAGGGCGTTCAGGGCTGCCACGCGAGCAGCGGCCACGGCCTGTTCGACGGTGACGTCGCTGCCGACCTTGCCGGTGGCGACCAGGGCACCATTCACCGTGGGCAACTGCCCGGAGGTCAACACCTGACCGGCGGACGAGATGGCCGGAACGTAGGCAGCCAGCGGCTTGGCCACCGGAGGTAGGGCGAGGCCCAGTTCGGCCAGCCGCTGGGATGGCGGCGGGCCGGCGACCTCCTCGTTCACCCGTTCTCCAGTGGCCGCTTCAGGTAGGCCACCAGATTCTGCGGATTCGGACCGGGCACCACCTGCACCAGCTCCCAACCGTCCACGCCCCATTGATCGAGGATTTGCTTGGTCACGTGCACCAGCACCGGCACCGTGACGTACTCCCACTTGGTCATGGCCCAACCCTAGTGCCCGGGGCCGACAAGGAGCCCCCGCGTACGCTGGCCACATGCCCGCCCGCTGCCCGCTGCACATCGTCACGGGCAAGGGCGGCGTGGGCAAGACCACCCTCGCGTTGGCGCTGGCCCTGCGGCTGTCGCGCGAAGGGGCTCGCGTGGTGGTCGCAGAAGTGGAGGGCCGCAGCGGGTTGGCGCTGGCCACGGGCCGTCCGGTCAGGTCCAAGCCCGGGCTGCTGCTACCCACCCGCAATGGCCGCGTCGAAGGGGTGCAGATCGACGCCCGCGCCTCGCTGGCCGGCTACCTGCAACGCTATTTCCGCCTCGGCTTCGCCGCGGATCTGCTGCAGCTCGATCCGCTGGTCGACTTCGCCACCCGGATCGCCCCGGGCCTGCGTGACATCCTGCTGATCGGCCAGGTGACCCACCTGACCGAGACTCACCCCGACATCGATGCGCTGGTGCTGGACGCGCCCCCCTCCGGGCGGATCGGCTCGTTCCTCGGGGCCGGCGAGGGACTGGCCGAGTTGACCGACGGCAGTCCGATCGCCGGTCAGGCGGCCTCGGTGATGGACGACCTGCGCGACCCGTCCTGCCGCACCCACGTGGTCACCCTGCTCGACGAGCTGCCGGTGACGGAGACCATCGAGACCGTGGCGGTGCTCCGCGGCCTGGGCCTCGAGGTGGGTGCCGTGCTCGCCAACCGGTGGCGCGACCCGGAGGACGTCCCCGATCCGCTGCCGGCCGCACCCGATGGCATCACCGCCGAGCAGTGGGTGGCCATGACCGGCGCACTGGTCGCAGATGCCGACCAAACCTCTGGCCAGAAGGCTTGGGAGGCTCTGCTCGCCCATCGAACAGGGCTGCCGGTCACTCGAGTGCGCGACATCGATCCGGCGAACCACGGGCTCAGCCGACTCGCCGATCAGTTGGAGGCCGTGTGACGACCCTCGACATCGACGCTCTGCTCCTGAAGCCTTCGCTGCGGCTGCTGCTGTGCGTCGGCACGGGTGGGGTCGGCAAGACCACACTGTCGGCGGCGCTGGCGCTGCGGGCCGCGAAACTGGGCCGCAAGGTGGCCGTGGTGACCATCGATCCTGCCCGCCGACTTGCCCAGGCGATGGGACTGGACGACCTCGCTCACGAACCCGTGCCGGTCGTTCTGCCCGACGGGGCCGGCAGTCTCGACGCGATGATGCTCGACGTCCGGCACTCCTTCGATCGGGCGCTGACTGCGCAGGTGCCGGCCGATGAGGCGGATCGAATCAGGGCGAACCCCTTCTACAAGGCCTTGTCCGAGGCGTTCTCCGGAACTCAGGAGTACGTCGCCATGGAGAAGATCGGCGAACTCACCAGGCAGGTCGAAGAGACGGGCCGCTGGGACCTGATCGTCGTCGACACCCCACCGAGCGCATCCGCGCTCGACTTTCTGGACGGCCCGAATCGGCTCGAGGCGCTCGCGCACAATCCGCTGCTGCGGGTCGTTCTCGGCCTTCCCCGCGGACCTTTCGGGTTTCTCGACGCGGGCGCGGCCCTGGCCACCAAGGCCCTGGACGCCATCCTCGGCGGCCGCTTGTTCAGTGACCTCCGAACGTTCCTGCAGGTGTTCGAAAGGGCAGTCCTGGCGTTCGAGTCGCACGCCGTGCAGACCCGCGCCCTACTCGCGTCCGACAATGCGGGCTTTCTGGTCGTGGCCGCTCCGCGATCAGCCCCGGTGGCCGAGGCGACGGCGCTGGTCGCACGATTGCAGCAGGACGGCCTTCCGCTGCGCGGCACTCTGGTCAACCAGGCCACCACCCCGGTGCTGCTGCCACAGGAAGGTCTCGAGGCTGCCGAGAGCTCCGCGGACGCCGCCCAGAGAGTCGTGCTGAACCATCACCGCGCCACCCTGGCCGCACGATCCACGGAGGAAACCGTCGTCGAGCCGCTCGCCGGCCTCGACGTGCCGATGGCGTGGATCGGACGGCGGACCGGGGGCCTCACCGACCTGACGTCACTTGGCCGCCTGCTTGACGGAGCCGAGCAATAGGCGGCGCCACGAGGTGATGTTCTCGTTCTGGCGCAGCAGGCGTCGGCGCTCCCGCTCGGTCATACCGCCCCACACCCCCCACTCAATCCGGTTGTCGAGGGCTTCGGCGAGACATTGGGCACGCACTGTGCAGCTCGAGCAGATCAGTCGGGCCCGCTTCTGATCCGCGCCGTCCGGAAACAGGTCGTCCTGCATTCCTCGGCATTCGGCCAGCATCGGCCAGTTGTCGACTTCGTTGCCTGACACGGGCGAATCACCTGTCTCGGGGGTTGGTGGCGAGCGGCAAACTCTCTACTACGTAGTGTAGTGCTGCTCGTGCGGTACGCAAAATGCAATCCGGGCGGTGAGAAGAAAGTCCCAGACGCACAACGTACGTGGCGTCGCGAATCGGATTGCAGCGGGTTGCCTCAGCGGCCCGCAGCGCACCCTCACGCGCCACTCGGGGAGCGGTGCCGGGGGCCGGGCGGTCGTCACGTACTCTGGTGTCCATGCGTTTGGGGAAGAGGCTCTACTCGCTGGTCATGTTTCTCGTGGTCAGTGTGCTCGGTGGACTGCTGATAGCCGGCTTGGTGGTCCCCGCCGCGGGTATGGCTGCAGAGGTCAGCAAGTCCACCGCCACCGCGATGGACGCCCTGCCCGCCGAACTGGTCGTGCAGCCACTGGCTCAGCGTTCCAAGGTGCTGTTGGCAGACGGTAAGACCCTGGTCAACTTCTACGACGAGAACCGCCAGTGGGTGCCGCTGAACAAGATCGCCCCGATCATGCAGAAGGCCCAGATCGCCATCGAGGACCACCGGTTCTACGAGCATGGCGCCATGGATCTGCAGGGCACCCTTCGCGCCCTGGTCAGCACCGTCCGCGGCAATACCCAGGGCGCCTCCACGCTCACCCAGCAGTACGTCAAGATGACGCTGATCAGCGCCGCTCAGGCGAAGGGCGACAACGAGGGCGTGCAGAAGGCTCAGGAGAACACCCTGGCCCGAAAGATCCAGGAACTTCGCTACGCGATCGCACTTGAGAAGCAGTTCAGCAAGGACCAGATTCTCGAGCGCTACCTGAACATCGCCTATTACGGCGACGGCGCCTATGGCGTCGAGGCGGCTGCCCTCAACTACTTCGGAGTGCACGCCAGCGAGCTCAACCTGCAGCAGGCCGCAATGTTGGCCGGAATGGTGCGCAACCCGGTCGGCACCAATCCCCGCACGCCGGGCCTGCAACTCGTTGCCCTGCAGCGCCGCAACGACGTGCTCGACCGCATGGCGGTCTCCGATGTGCATGTGATCACCGCGCAGCAGGCGGCGACGGCGAAGGCAACCAAGCTCGGACTGGTGAAGCCCAAGGCGAAGCTGCACGGCTGCGCCAACAGTGAGTTCCCGTTCATCTGTGACTACGTGAAGCGCACGCTGCTCAACTCACCGAGCCTCGGCGCCACGCAGGAGGACCGCGAGAACACCCTCTACCGCGGCGGCCTGACCATTCGCACGATCATCGATCCCAAGGTGCAGCGCAAGGCCGAGAAAACGATCCAGAACTATCTCGACCCGCGCGACCCCGTCGATTCGGTCATGGTGATGATCGAACCTGGCACCGGTCTGATCGTCGCGATGGCGCAGAACCGCAACAAGATGGGCACCAAGAAGAGCCAGACCTACTGGAACTACGCCGCCAGCAACAAGATGGGCGGCGGCGACGGCTACCAGGCCGGGTCGACCTTCAAGATGTTCGTCGCGGCCGCCGCGTTGAAGAATGGTCTCGGCGCGTACGGCACCATCAGAGTCAAGCCGCGAATGAACTTCCAGGGTTGGCGGTTCCAGTCCTGCCAGGGCAGCGTGGTCGTCAACCGACCCTGGAACGTCGTAGGCGTGGGCGGCTCGTTCAACCTGTTCTCCGGAGCTACCAACTCGGTCAACGGCTATTTCGTGCAACTCGAAGCTGCGGCGGGTCTCTGTGATGCGACGAAGATCGCCCAGTCGCTCGGCCTGCAGCCGTCCATCGACCCCAAGGGTGACGCGCTCACCAAGACGTACAGCAACTACCCGTCGTTCACCCTCGGGGCCGTCGAAGTGTCGCCGCTTTCGCTTGCCAACGCCTATGCCACCATCGCTGCCCGCGGCATCAGATGTGAGCCGATCATCGTCAAGTCCGTCAAGGCCGCCGACGGCACCACTCTGGAGGCCCCGGACGCGAACTGCCGCCGGGTGCTCGATGAGGGCATCGCCGACGCGCTGAGCAAGGTCTTCCAAGGCCCCTTCCGCTCGGGCACCGCCGTGCCGGCACGAGTCCCCGGCTACACGGTTGCCGGCAAGACCGGCACCGTGCCCGATAATGCGGCCATCTGGACGGTCGGCTTCACCCGCAACCTGGCCGGCGCCGGCATGATCAGCTACTCGAAGGATCCCCGGTTCAAGAAGTACTGGAGCGGCTACCGCAAGCAGGTGTACCTCAAGGGCGCCTACATGAAGTACTCCCATCGCACGCTCTACGGCAGGTCGGGTCAGGAAGCCGGCGGGCACATCTTCAAGCCTGCTTTCGCCGCCGCCTTGAAGAACTACGACCGCAAGGGCTTCGTCGAGCCGCCGTACGGCATCCTGGCCGGCCAGAAGGTCGACATTCCCTCGTGCTCGGGCTTGGCGAACTGCCGCATCGTGCTGCGCAACGCCGGCTTCGGATCGTACGAGGACACGATCGCCAGTAACACCCCGAAGGGCACGTTCCTAGGCATCAGCCCGTCGGGAGTGGCGGTGCGTGGCACCAGCATTCGCCTGCTGATCTCGGCCGGCCCGGTCAAGAAGCCTGACAAGCCCAAGGACGACCCCAAACCCTCACCCAAGCCGACACCGACCAAAACGCGATAGAACTGGCGTTGTGATCGGAGCCCTCCTCGGCCGCGTGGCGGCCGCCGGTGCCTTGTGCGTCGCCTATGGCTTCTGGGAGGCGCGGCACTTCGTCGTCCGGCGTCAGGAGGTGCCCATCCTGCCTGCGGGATCGGCACCGCTGCGTTTGCTGCATGTTTCCGACATTCATTTGATGGCCCGGCAGCGCTACAAGACCGAGTTCATTCATGCGTTGGCCGGACTCGAGCCGGACCTGGTCGTCACCACCGGAGACAACTGGAGCGACCCCGAAGCGCTCGAGCCGCTGCTGCGAGCGTGGGGGCGGCTGCGCGACGTGCCCGGGGTATTCGTGTTCGGCTCCAACGACTACGAGGCGCCCACATTCCGGCTCCCGGTGGGCTACCTCTTCCGATCCACCGAGGGGGACGGCAGCGACGACCGTCCGCTACCGACCGACGAACTGAGAGCCGGCTACGCCGAACGCGGGTGGGTCGAAGTCAACACCGCGCGCACCCTGATGACCGTTCGCGGCATCACCTTCGAGTTCCGTGGCACCGACGACGCCCATCTCGGACGGGACGACTATTCGCTGGTGGCAGGGCCTGCGTCCCCCGAGGCAGACGTCTCCATCGGCGTCACCCACGCCCCCTACCTGCGAGTGCTGGACGCCATGACCGCCGACGGCATCGACCTGATTCTCGCCGGCCACACCCACGGCGGCCAGGTCTGCGTCCCCTACTACGGGGCTCTGGTGACCAACTGCGACCTGGATACCATTCGTGCCAAAGGCCTTTCGTCGCACACCGCGGGTGGTCGGACGGCACGTTTGCACGTCTCGGCCGGCATGGGCTCATCACCCTTCGCCACCTACCGGTTCGCCTGCCCTCCCGAGGTCACCGTGTTGACGCTCACCGCCGCGGGCTCGAATGGCTGATCGCTGACGACTCGTATAGACTTCACGTCGGCCTTCGGGCCACCGGGGTGTGGCGCAGCTTGGTAGCGCGCGTCGTTCGGGACGACGAGGTCGCAGGTTCAAATCCTGTCACCCCGACCAGCGGGAAGCCGCTCTGGCTAGGAGGAATACTCCAAGCCAGAGTGGCTCTCCTGGTTTCGTGCCCTTACCGTGCCCTAACGGGAACACACGTCAGCCCACTTCCGCGCCCATTCGCGTCCCTGAGGAGCGTCCGTGAGGAACGAGGGTGCGTGTCACGAAGGGCCGCGACCAGCGCGAGTTCCCACCATCCAATAGGGTTCCCGCGTGCAGTGGAGGCGTCAGCGTGAACCGGTGATCGACTCGATCCTCTACTTTGTCCGCACCACCACTGAAACCGCACGAACCTGGGCCGAGACCCGAGGAGT
>Ga0075156_10000019_pt1 | contig 69548 bp, 71 predicted proteins | sample JI81AbrownDNA_FD_70966 | JGI IMG/M metagenome (GOLD analysis project Ga0075156, IMG submission 70966) | Wastewater effluent complex algal communities from Wisconsin, to seasonally profile nutrient transformation and Carbon sequestration -... | ecosystem: Engineered > WWTP > Effluent > Algae...
TTGTTTGCGCGTTCGTCGCGTGCTCAAATCAAGGCCAAGGTCTTTTTGTTTCATGCCGGAATCAACCGCAATTTGCGTGCCTCAGTCACGTACTTGACGGAATAGTTTTGAACATCATCCTTAGGCCAATGCCAACAAAAATGCGGCTTGACAGAAGTCGCCGGTTGACGAAGGAATGTCTAGAAGTCAACAGAAGAATAGTCCCTGCAACAGGAAATATGGCCGTCGGAAACGGGAAACCCTGCTCCCTGTCGATCACATACGCCGGTATCAAAATCAAAGTCAAGCCAATCACGCCCATGGCCTCGAATTTAAAACTGAAAGACGCATGCTCGGCATCAACGCCGGCTTCAGTCGAGTTGGTCTGCCTTAGCTCATAGAAGGCCAGTCCTGCACCTGCATAGAGTTCCCAGAATCGTGCAAAAGGCAGGTAAAAAGCAGCTTCTTGAGAAAAATACGCCGTCATTCCGCACAGTAAGAACAGCGCTATGAAAATGACAACGCTCAACTTTGGAGATTTAGACAACCGTGGGCCAAGGGCCATAGCTAGTGCAGGCCATATCAAATAAAACTGTTCTTCAACACCAAGCGACCACAGATGCAATAGCGGTTTTAGATCAGATGCTGCATCGAAGTATCCAAGCTCAGTCCAAAGATTTACGTTTGAGGCGAACAATAGACCAGCCAGTGTGTGCCTGGCCAGTTGCTTGTACTCAACATCCAATAGTAAGCTCCAACCAATAACAAGTGATACGGTCAAAGCCGTGAGTAAGACCGGAAACAAACGACGAATTCGACGCGAGTAGAAAGATCTGTAGCTAAACCGTTCGCGGAAACTTTCTGTCACTACGATGGTTGTGATCAAGTATCCGGAAATAACAAAAAATACGTCTACCCCAATGAAACCACCCGTCAGGAATGTAGGGAAGGCGTGATAAATCAGTACGGGAATGATTGCGATGGATCTAAGACCATCAATATCCGGGCGATAGACTAAATTTTTGTTGAGCATCCGTACCGATTCTATTGATGAAGACACTTGATCAAGCCCTGCGTTCCGTAAACGCAATCTGCGATGCAAGCTTGCTAGCTCAGCACCGCGCATAGCGTCGTATTGGACGTCCAACCTACGCGTGCTCAAACGTCCAGTATGGATTGATATGTTTCGGCGAATGCACTTTGGGAATTAGTCTGTTCCAGTAGTTCAATGTGACGTACGAACAACCCTTGCCAGACTCAACACACTCCCAGTGAGCTACGTCGCCCTCAAGGCACCGGCGCAGTCCAGCGATCACACCAGCCCCTGAACTCCGTCGAGAGCATCGGCTTGCTCATGTAGTAGCCCTGCGCTTCATCGCATTGCAGTTCGGCCAGCAGCTGGTAGATGTGGGCGTTTTCCACGCCTTCGGCCACGACGGTCAGGCCCAGGTTGTGGGCCAGGTCGATGGTGGAGCGCACGATCTTGGCATCGCTCTCGTCTTTCTCCATGCCCATCACAAACGACTTGTCGATCTTGAGTTCATTGACCGGCAGGCTCTTGAGGTAAGCCAGTGACGAATACCCCGTGCCAAAGTCGTCGATCGAGAGCTTGAAGCCGCTGCGGGCCAGCTCCTCCAGCGTGTTTTGCGCGCGTTGCGGATCGTCCATGATCGCACTCTCGGTGATCTCCAGGCAGAAGCCGCTGCGCGGCACACCATGCCGGACCAGAATCGCATCGACACGCGCCGGGAACTCCAGGTCCATCAGGTCGCGGGTAGAGAGGTTGATGGCAATGCGCAGTTGCCCACCCGCCGGTTGCAGCGCATGCCACTGGCGCGCCGCCTCCTCAAACATCCACAGGGTCAGGTAACGGATAAACCCGGTCTGCTCGGCAAACGGAATGAACTGGTAGGGCTGCACCATGCCACGCTCGGGGTGCTGCCAGCGCACCAGCGCTTCGGCCGCCACCACGGTGTTGTCGGCCAGCCCGATCTTGGGCTGCAGAAACAGCCGCAGCTGGTTGGCATCAATGGCCTGGCGCAACTCGGACAGCAGGGACAGGGTCTGCGCGCTGCCCGAGTCCAGGGTAGGCTCGTACACCATCACCCCTACGCTCTTGCGCTTGGCTGCGTACATGGCCACTTCAGCATGGCCCAGCAGTTCATCGGCCTGCTGGGCATGGTCCGGCCAGCAGGCCACGCCCATGCCGGCGCTGATGTCCACCGCCTGCCCATCCAGCGCCACCGGGGGTTGCAGGGCCTGCGCAATTTTCTGTGCCATGGCCAGGGCTGCATTCGCATCACCACCCGCCACCATCAGGGCGAACTCACCGCCGCCAATGCGCGCCACCAGGCAATGCTCGGCCTCGGCCAGCGTGGTGAGTCGCTGCCCCACGGCACTGAGCACCCTGTCACCAAAGCCGTACCCCAGCACATCGTTGATATGCTTGAAACGGTCCAGGTCGAGCAGGATGATGGCAACGCCGCGTTGTCCTTCTTCCAGCAGTGCGGCCTGCAATGCCTCGCGGAACTGCGCCCGGTTGGGTAGTCCGGTCAGGCGGTCCCAGTAGGCCAACTGGCGGATTTCGGCCTGGCTGGCCTGGATGTTCAGGCGCATGCGGTCGAAGGACCGGGCCAGGTTGCCCACCTCGTCGCGCCGGTCAAAATCTGCCACGGCATGCGAGTAGTCCCCCCGGCCAATTCGCTCGGTGTCTTCCACCAGCAGGTCCAGTGGCCGGGACACCCGCCGCGCCATCAAGCTGCTGCCCACGATGAACAGCAACACACCGGCAATGTCGATCACCAGCAGCACCCATTTCATGCGATTGAACACTGCTTGCGCCTGGGCTGTGGAGCGCATCAGCACCGCCTGCAGGCCCGGCGCTTTCGGGTCCAGCGCAAGACGCAGCGCGGCATATTCATCGCCCGCCACGGACGGCATGTCGTCATTGCCGGTGACCTGCTCCACATCAGAAGCTGCCAGCGTGTCCAGGGTGGAATAAATGATCCTGGGCGCAGTGCCCGTGGGGCTGTCCACAATCACCACCTGCGCACTGGACAGGGCCGCCATGTCGGATGCCAGAGACTGGTCCACCACAAACCCCATGACAACCCAGCCCACCACCAGCGGGGCGCGCACCGGCACCATCACGAACTGGTGCAAGCGCCCTTGCACCAGCGCCATACGCCCTTGCTGCCCACTGCCAGCCATGCGCTGCCCCAGCTCGGCCAGGGTGGACTGCATGGGTGCGTCGGTCTGGGCATTGGCCATGGCCTTGAGTTGAAAACTGGTGTCCAGGAAAGCCGACACGGTGGCGCCAATGCGCGCGCCGTGGTTGTCCAGTGCGGATTCGATGGTTTCGGCATCTGCCGAAGAAACCGCGGCACGGAAACCAAAGTCCGACGCCAGCACTGAGGCTCCCAGCTGGAGGCGCTGCGCATTCTGCTCCACCAGCCGCGCCCACACCTTGGCATCGGACTGCAACTCGCGCTGCAGGTTGCTGCGCACACTGTCCTGGATGCTGCCGCGCACAATCACCTGCACTGAAATCTGGATCAATAGCAGCAACCCCACCGACAGCATGACGATACGGGTGACGAGACCGCCGTGGCGGAAGAACTGTCGCAAGGTCTGCATGGGATTCAAGGTGCTGCCACCTTCAGGGCCACGTTGACCGTGGTGTCGGCTGCGCTGACGGCCAGCGCCTGGTCCTGCGGCACGGCCCCCACCGGCAAGGCACTGTGCCAGGTGCGCAACCGGTAGCTGCCGGGCGCCACGCCCGGCAAGGCCAGCATGCCCTCGGCATTGGTCTTTCCGTAGTACGGCGTTTCCACCACCAGCACCCAGGCAATCATGTGGTCATGGATGTTGCAGCCCAGGATCACCACGCCGGGCTTGTCGAACAGCACCGGGTTGGCCGGCGTGCCGGTGTAGAGCTTGAGCTCGAAAGTCTTGGCGGGTGAAAACGAATAGACATGGTGGCGCACCGTATCGCGGTTGGGGAACAACACCGAACTGCCCACCGGTACCACGCTGACCGTGGGGACAAACTGTTTGGAGGCCTGTGCGATTTCTGCACCCTGTGCCGGTCTCACTGCAGCCCTGGCCGCAGCGGAATCGAGGAACACGATGGCGTCCGCCAGGGGCTTGCCCACAGCGTCCTTGACCTGCACGCTCACCGTGCCCGCCATGGACATGCCAGCGATGCACCACAGCCCCAACAAAAGTACAGCCTTGCGGTACGCAGCCATCTCAGGGCTCCACCGCCATGCCGATGACCGGGTCACCGGTCCCGACAATGCCCAGCAGCTCTGCCTTGCCCGTCGCCAGATTGATGAGGTACAGGCGCGTGGCAGCCTGCGCTGCGGTATTGATGGCCGCAAAAGCCGCACCAGTCACATCAGCAATATCAAACGACGCATTCGTCAGCGGACCGAGCCCCAGCGGCCCCACGGTCCGCAACTGGCCGGTATTGGGCGACACCACCGGCTTGGCGCCTTCCACCGACCCCTGCGTCACCAGGTGCCCGGCGCGCCGGTCGATGGCGTAGTTGGTGGTGAGCTTGTCGTCCTTCTTGTTGTAGGTATAGGCCGCGGCCACCAGTTCCGGCTTGAAAGCGGCCTGGGCGTCGCCCGGTGCATAGGCCAGCGCGGGGTCGGTGGCGGCCAGTGCGCCAGTGTCAGGATGCAGGCGGATGTTGAAACCAGTATGGCTAACTACACGAATACGGTCTGCCACCGGGTTGAAATCCACACCAAATGCAGTGCCCTCCAGCGGCCTGTCCAGCGGTTTGGAAGACACCGCCTTGAGCACACCCGAGGTCGCATCCAGCGTGTAGACCCCACCTTTGAGCGACACGGCATACAGCACACCCCTGGCCACCCGGTAGTCGATGCCCACCAGCGTGTCGCCAGGCGCCAGGCCGGTGACCGCGACACTCTGGCGGATCTTGCGCGGCTGTCCAGTGTTGATGGTCAGCAGGTCCATGCGCTTGGTCAGCACATGCAAGGTTTCCTTGCGCGGAGCGCCTTCATATTCCGGCGCAGCACAACCCGCCAGCAGCGCCACGGTACAGGTGCCGAGAACGGTGCGGCGTGTCCAGACGTGAATCGATGTTTCCATGGAACCCCCTTGAGTGAAACGCGTGCAGTGGTGAGGCACTTTACCGCGCAGCCAACACCATTGCGACATGCCGGGCTATCGCCAGCGAACTGGTCAACCCCGGCGACTCGATGCCAAACAGGTTCACCAGCCCCGGCACACCGTGCTGCGCCGGGCCCTGGATACAAAAATCACGCGCTGCCTCATGGGGACCGCTGATCTTGGGGCGCATGCCGGCATAGGCGGGTAGCAACGCGCCATCTTCCAAAGCCGGCCAATACTTGCGCACCTCGGCGTAGAAGGCATTGCCGCGCTCGGGCTGTACTTCCAGGTCGTCGGCACGGTCGGTCCATTGCACGTCCGGGCCAAAGCGGGCCTGCCCCCCCATGTCCAGCGTCAGGTGCACACCCAGGCCCGCGGCCTCGGGCACCGGATAGATCAAACGCGAAAACGGACTGCGCCCCGCCAGGCTGAAGTAATTGCCTTTGGCGTAATGGGCTGTGGGCACCTGCTCGGGCGCCAGCCCTGCAAACCGTGCTGCCAGTGCCGGCGCAGATACACCCGCGGCGTTGACCACCGTATTGGCAACCAGGCGGGTTCCGTCGTTTGCTACCAATTCAATAGCGCCTTGCGCAATGTGTGCGAGGGCTACAGGCGAATTCAATGCCAATAGGCCGCCAGCGTTCTCAATATCCCCCAACAGGGCCAGCATCAGCGCATGGCTGTCGATGATGCCGGTGGACGGCGAATGCAGTGCCTCAACACACTGCAAAGCCGGCTCGGCGGCCCGGGCTTGGTCCGAGGTGAGCGGCACCAGGTCGTGCACGCCATTGGCGGCCGCACGCGCGCGGATCGCGTCCAGCTCGGCCACCTGCGCTGGCGTGGTCGCGACGATGAATTTGCCGCAACGCCGGTGCGGCAAATTGCGTGCCTCGCAATAGGCGTACAACATAGCCTTGCCTTCCACGCACAGCTGCGCCTTGAGCGAGCCCGCGGGATAGTAAATGCCGGCGTGGATGACTTCGCTGTTGCGCGCGCTGGTCTGGGTGCCAATGGCATTGCAAGCTTCGAGCACCAGCACCTCGCGCCCAGCCAGGGCCAGCTCACGGGCCACGGCCAGCCCTACCACGCCGGCACCAATCACCACGCAATCGACACGGTCTGCCTCTTGCGTCATTGCAGGTCCAGCCCTTCGCCCGCCACTGTCAGTTTCTTGCCAGGGGGCACCGTCAGGTAGGCAGCAGCCTGCGCTGGCGCCATGCCAAACGTGACACTGGCTGCACCTGCGGCGGTGACTCCGTAGGCATAGCCGCGGGTTTCGCTCAGCAGGCTGTAGCGCAGGGATGCAGCGGTGCCATCGTTGCAGCGCAAATCGATGGAGCCTGCGGTACTCGATTCGTAACGCGTGAGACCGGAGCAGCTGGTGATGGGCTCCTTGTTTCCAATGAGACTGAGGTTGCCGGTACGGTCCGGCAACAGTGCCAGTTTGCCCTGCAGCAACTGGCCATTGACGATGGCAAACGCCTGCGCCTCGGAAGAAAACAGCCGCAAGGCCTTGTCATTGACCGTGGCGCAACCTGCCAGGCCCAGTGCCATAGCGGCCGCGGCCATATTCCACAGACTGCGCGATTTCATAGTGGTTCTCCTCGTCGTCGGCCGCTCTAGGCCGGTGTACCATCTTAGCCAATATCTCAAGGAGGCAATGGCGTGGCACCACTTACTACGGCATCCAGATTTCGCGTGCGTGGTGGCATCGGCTCCAGGCTGTTTCTGGCGGTGCTGGCCTTCGTGGTCGTTGCCGCCGTGGCCTTCATGGTCGGGCCGCGCAATGCCTTCGGCCCCAACGTGCCCACCCAGCGCGCCGGCCCGCCCCAAAGCATCACCGGACTGGACGCGTGGATCCAGACCAGCGAAGCGGCCTACTCCGACATCAAGCCCGGCAACGCCAAGGGCATTGTGTGGCACGCACCAGACCACCAGCGTACGCCCTGGGCCGTGGTCTACATCCACGGTTTTTCGGCCAGCCGGCTGGAAACCGCCCCGGTCACCGACCTGGTAGCAAGATCCCTCGGGGCCAACGTGTTTTACACACGCCTGGCAGGCCATGGGCGCTCCGGCCCCGCCATGGGCGAGGCCACGGTGCAGGACTGGATGGCTGATGCCATCGAGGCTGTGAAAATCGGGCAACTGCTGGGCGAACGCGTGCTGGTCATCAGCTGCTCCACCGGGTCCACCCTGGCGACCTGGCTGGCCACCAGCAACGAGGCGCAGCGCGTGGCCGCGCATGCATTCATCTCGCCCAACTTCGGCCCCAAGGACAAAAAGGCCGAGCTCATCAACGGCCCCTGGGGCCAGCACATTGCCCTGGCGCTGGAAGGCGAAACCCGTGGCTGGACCCCTGAGGACCCGCGCGAAACCAACGCATGGACCACACGCTACCCCACGCGCGCCCTCTTCCCGATGATGGCCATGGTCAAGGCGGTACGTACCAGCGACCTGTCGTTGTTCCAGACCCCGGTGCTGGTGCTCTACAGCGAACAGGACCAGACGGTGGACCCGCTGGAAACGCAATCTGCGTTCGCGCGCATCGGCGCACCGCTCAAGACCATTGAAACCGTCACCTATAGCAAGAGCAAAGGCCAGCATGTGCTGGCCGGTGAGATCAAGGCGCCCGAGGCTTCGGCCCCCATGGCCGCCACGATTGCCCAATGGACCAAGGCATTGCCCCAGCAAGGAAACTAACAGCATGGATCAGGAAGAAAAGACCCAGGAAGTCAACCGGTTGCCCCTGCGGGCACTGGGCCTGCGCACCGGCATGGCGCTGCAGACGCGCCGGCTGGTAGAAGGGGCCAGCAAGAAGGAGTCCCAATACTTTGGCGCCATCGAGAGCAAGGGCGTCATGGTGGGCCCGATGGGGTCGGACAGCGAGCAAACCGGTCTGACCGAGGGCGAAGTCTGCGTGGTGCGCGGCTTTACCGGGCAGTACGAGTTCTCGTTTCTCAGCAAAGTCCTGCAGACGTTCGAAAAACCCTTTGTCTACGCCCTGCTGGCCTACCCGGCCCAGGTGGATGCCCGGCTGGTGCGCCAGTCCATGCGTACCAAGACTTCCTGGCCCACCCAAGTGCGCGAGCCCGGTGGCGATGTGGAGGTAGCACTGGTGGACATCAGCGTGGCCGGCGCCATGATCAAGGCCAGCTCGAACCTGGCTGCCGTCGGCGCGCCGCTCAAGGTGGTGATGGATGTCACCGTCGAGGGTGGTCCGATGCAGCTGGTCCTGGACGCCAAGGTCTGCCACGTCAACAAGGGCACCCACGAGGACGCACATTTCATCGGCATGGCGTTCCAGAACCTCACGCGCGAAGACAAGCTGGCGCTGTTCTACCTGACCCAGACCCCACAGGCCATACAGGCCTGATACCGGGCCCAATCAGCGGCCTGATGCGCCGTGGTGGATCTTGCGGTGGATGCGCTGGGTTGCGCGCCACACGCCCCACAACACCAGCGGTATCAGTGCACCGGCCGCCACTTCCGGATTGACCGGCACGCCCGCCCCCTTGAGGGCCTTGCCGCCGTACACCAGCAGGCTCACCACGTAGTACGAGATGGCCGCAATCGACAGGCCTTCCACGGTGGTCTGCAGCCGCAGCTGCATTTCCTGCCCGCGGGTCAGCTTTTCCAGCAACTGCTGGTTCTGCACTTCGGTGGCAATGTCCACCCGTGTGCGCAGCAGTGCGCTGGTGCGCGCCACCCGTTCCGACAGCGAAGTCAGCCGCTGGCTGGTGGCAGCCACCGTGGCCATGGCAGGCGACAGGCGCCGCTGCATGAATTCGCCAATGGTCTGGGTGCCGGGCACCGCCTTTTCGCGCAACTCCACAATGCGCTGGGCCACCAGCGTGTCATAGGCGCGGGTGGCAGAAAAACGGTAGATGTGTTCGGCCGTGGCGCGCTCCACGCGCGCAGCCAGGTGCACCAGGGTATCGAGCAGCTCCTGGTCGGATGTGGACTTGTTCTCCAGCTGCGCCGTGATGTCTGCCAGCGCCCCCTCCGACTGGGAGAGCAGCGCCCCCAGGGTCTTGGCCACGGGCAAACCGCGCAATGCCATCAACCGGTACGTCTCCAGCTCCAGCAGGCGTTGTGACACCCGCCCCGCCCGCGTACGCGATGTCTCGGGCGGCGCGATCACCAGGATGCGCTCGAAGCCGTCCCGCCGGAGAATGAAATCCGTGACCGCCAGGGAGTGGCTGTTGTTCCCCATGACGGAGGCCACCAGCGGATACTCGCCAATCCAGTCGCGGGCCAGGGCCAGGGTGTTCTGGGTATCGCCAGGGTCGCCATGCACCATGGCCAGCTGGATGGCGGCAATGGTGCGTCCGGGAATGCTGCGCAACCAGTCGGGCGGCAGGACGATAGACGACAACAACTCGGGCTCTTTGGCCCCCAGCGCAGCATGCTCTGGCAGCGGCTGCACCAGCGAGTAGCGGGTGAACTCGGTATGGCGCTCCCATTTGAGGGTGTAGCCTTCGAACCGCAAGCGCAGGAAGTTGCCCTGCAACTGGTCCACGCCCAGCGCTTCCTGCCCGGGCAGCAACCGCAGGTGGTCGCATTCCTGCTCGCGGGTGATGCCATCATTGAACACCGCCACGTAGACCACCAGGGCCGGCAGGCGAATGCGTGCCTGCGGTCGGGCATGCACCTCGTTGTGCAACTGGGACCGCAGGGGATCGTCCTGTGGCAGACAGGAGGGCAAGTGGATCGAAGAGGATGACATGGTTTGCTACCAAATATATAGCTGGTTGCGCCCATTTTACGGGGGCTAGCCCCCGATTTTGTGCATAACCCTGCAATCCGTGCCTGCAGGCGGCACTCAGGCTTCGGCGTATCCCGGATTGGGTTTCACACCAATGAGCGTGGGCGTATTGAGCTTGCGTGGCGCAATCTTGCCGCCCTTGGACTGGAGCCAGGTTTCCACCACGTCCCAAACCATCTTGTTGCCAGCGCCTTTGGCTTCTTCAGCCACCGGAGCCCAGCCAGCCACCTTGTACTTTTTGCTGGCCTCGATGGCCTTGCCGTTGATACGCATGTCGTCAATGCGCTTGCCCATCCCGGCGGACGGATTGCAGCTGTACTGCAGGCCACCCACGCGCACCATGTCACCACCCTGCTGGTAGTAGGGGTCGGGGTTGAACAGGTTGTCGCACACGTCTTCCAGCACCGTCTTGATAGTTTCGCCGGTCATCTCGGTCACCGTGGCGTAGGAATAGGTGGTGGCGGTCATGTCCATCAACCACTCGCGGGTGATGGCCTGGCCCGGCAGCAGCGTGGTACCCCAGCGGAAACCGGGCGAGAACGCAATCTCGGCGCCCTGCACGTCCATCAAGGCGTCCACCAGCAACTGGTCGCCGGTGCCGTTGAAGTTGCCACGGCGGTACAGCGTGCCTTCGGTATAGGCCAGCTTCTCGGCCAGCTTGCTCTCATACGGAGCGCGGATCTTGGTGATAAGCGCATCCATCTCTTTATCAGCGGGCAGCATGTTGGCAAACACGGGCAACAGGCGGTAGCGGAAGTCCAGCACCTTCTTGTCGCGCACATCAAAGTCCAGCACGCCCAGGAACTTGCTGTTGGAGCCGGCGTTGGTGACGATGGTCTTGCCACCCTTGTTGGCCACGATGGAGGCCACCGGCATGCCGTCGTGGGTGTGGCCACCCATGATGGCGTCAATGCCGCTGACGCGGCTGGCCATCTTCAGGTCCACGTCCATACCGTTGTGGCTGAGCACCACCACCACCTGTGCACCCTTGCCACGCGCCTCGTCCACCATCTTCTGCATGTTCTCGTCCTGGATGCCGAAGGACCAGTCCGCCACCATGTAACGCGGGTTGGCAATGGGGGTGTAGGGGAACGCCTGGCCGATGATGGCGCAAGGCACCCCATTGATTTCACGAATGACATAGGGCTTGAACACCGGGTCACCAAAGTCCTGCGTCTTGACGTTCTGCGCCACAAAGTCGATCTTGCCGGCGAAATCCTTCTCGACGATCTCCTTGACGCGCTCCATGCCGAGGGTGAACTCCCAGTGGCCGGTCATCACATCGACGGTCAGCAGCTTGCAGGCATCGACCATGTCCTGGCCATTGGTCCACAGCGAAGTGCCCGAGCCCTGCCAGGTGTCGCCGCCGTCGAGCAGCAGCGCGCCCGGGCGGCTGGCCTTCATGCGCTTGACCAGGGTAGCCAGGTGGGCAAATCCACCGACCTTGCCGTAGCGCCTGGCGGCTTTCTCATAGTCCAGATAGGTCAGTGCATGGGCTTCTGCCGAGCCAGGACGTACCTTGGCCACCCGGAGCAGGTGCTCGCCGACCAGGTGCGGCAAGTTGCCGCGCATGGAGCCCAGACCGATGTTGATGCTGGGTTCGCGAAAGTGGATCGGCTTGAGCTGCGCGTGGCAATCGGTCATGTGCAGGAAGGACACATTGCCGAACTTCGGAATGTCATACAGCCCGTTGGAGGCCGTCGCAGCCTCGGCCTCGGCATAGGTGCCCAGCCCCATACCCGCCATGGTGCCTGCGCCCAGCACCTGGAAAAATTCGCGTTTGGTTAAGTTCATAGATCAGCGACCACTCAAGTTTGAAAGAAAAAGAGGGCCCGGCGGACAGCCGAGCCCTTTTCACAGCTATTGGTTCACGGGCGACTTGGGGTCCAGCAGCAGCGCCATGACATCGGCAATCTGGGCGGCAGTCAGGATGCCCATATGGCCCGCACGCGGCATGTTGGAACAGGCGTTGTAGGCCTTGGAGTTCCAGATCTTGCCCCAGGTGTATTCCACGATGGGTTTGGCCTGCGCACTGGCCAGATCGGTCACGCCACGGATCTTGCCGTAGTTGGTCAGGCTCGGGCCAATGGTGCCAAAGGAGATTTCCTTCTTGTCGATCTGGTGGCAGTTGTAGCAATTGCCGCCATTGACCGTCTTGGCATCGTCGGTGTACGTCAGGCCACGCCCGCTCTGTGCAATTTTCTCGCCCTCCTTCCAGTCGCCCAGGTACTTGCCGTTGGGCGGCGCCTTGACGGTCTGGAGGTTGATGGCTTCAATGCGCCTGGCCGTCTCCTCGTCCAGCGGCTTGCCGCTCACGTCGGCAGCACTACAGACGCGATTGGTCTCGTCAGTGTCCAGCACCGACGCCTTGACGATGCCCTGATCGCGGAAGGATGCTTTGACAATAGCGGTTGTCAATTTGTCCAGATCGGCCGAACCGGGAACCGAGGCGCAGCCCGCCACCAGGGCTGCTGCGAGCGTTGCGATACGAAATTTATGTTTGGTTTGCATGGTCAATCCCTCGCTCAACGCTTGATGGCCGGTGCGACAGACGCAGAGCCCTGGCTGTTCACGCCCAGGTAGACACCCAGTGCAATGGTGGCATCGCTGCCGAAGCCCGGATACGGAAAGCGCTGCTGGCGGTAACAGTCATTGAGCCGCTGCTGCATACCCCACATCTGTCCATTGGAAACACGGTAGGCAGGCCAGGCGGCAAAACCGACGCCATCGCCTGGATTTTTGGTCAGGTTGGGCAGGTCCTGCAGCCGGATGCGCTTGTCATTCTCGCCATGGCAAGAGGCACACGAGAAATCGTGGGGGCCACCGCGCTGGAAGAACAGGCGCTTGCCCACTTCGTAAAAGGTCTTTTCCTTCACATGGGCCTGTGGCAGGTTGAACTTCATGCCCTTGGACTCGGCTGCGATCCAGGTCGCCAATGCCGTCATGTTGTTCTGTTCGCCCTTGCCAAAGGGGGTTTTGGCAATCTCGGCGGCGTTGAGTCCCTGCAGGGTCTCCATACAGGTCAACAGGCGCGACTCCAGGTCCTGCACACGGCCGGTATCGGCAAAATACCGGGGCAACTCGACGAAGGCGCCCTTGAATACGCCCGGGCCTTTGCCCAGATCGCACTGCTCCAGCGACGCATTCTTGGGGCCACGTTTTTGCTTCCACAGCCCCTCACCCTTGGCCTCGAACAGATCGGCCGGATTGCCGTCCTGCAGCATGGCGCGGTATTCTTCAATCGATTGCACCGCCGCACTTTTCTGGGCCCAGACTGCACTGCTGGCCACCGCCACCAGCGAAGCCACGACCAGTGTTTTTGTCATCCTCATAGCGCGCCCTCTTGTATTGATAAACCAACGAACAAAGGGGAAGCCTGCGCCTCCCCTGCAAGAAACACGATTCCTAGCGCATCAGGAAACCGTGGCTTCGTCCGTGCGGGTATCGCCGCGGTTGTCTTTCCAGCTCACACCAACCTTGTCGCCCGCCTTGGCACCCTTGACCACGAACTGCAGGAAAGGATTCTTGGACACAGCGGGGCCCCACTCTGCCGTCAGAACGGGTTTGCCATTGTGGGTGGCAGTGACCTCCTGGATGTACCAGGCCGGAACGATCTTGCCGGAGGCGTCTTTGCGCTGACCGCCCTCCATCTCATGGGCCATCAACACACGCACGGTGGCCTTGTCGCCAGCTGCCTGGGCGCGAATACGCATCGGATCTGCCATTTTGAAACTCCTGAATCTGTATGAAAAATATTGAAAACGTAGGTGACGGGGGGGGCTTAGCCGCCGCATCCACCCAGAGTGACCTTGACTTCCTTCTTGGCGAACAGCACTTTGCCGTCCTTCATCAGGGCAATCGCATAGACATCGGAGGACTGCCCCATCTTGACGCGGGCCTGGAATGCAGGCTCCACGCTGTCGGTTACATTGAACAGGGCGGTCAGTGTGGCGGGGTTCTTTTCCACCATGATCAGCATGCTCTTCACACCCGCCAAGGTAGTTGCCACGCCAACGGGAACGACAGAACCGTTCTCGGCAATGTCGGGGGCGGTGATGCTCACATCCTTGCTTTCCACCGGAGCACCTGCGCCGAGCGCTTTCAGCGCATCGGCCACGGACTTGGCATCGAACGCTGCGGTGTTGAACGCAAAAGCGAATTGGGGGAACATGCCCGTGGAGGCCAGCAGGCCAGCCACTGCGGCGGATTTCTTGAGGGCATTTCTGCGAGTTTGCATAGGAAGTCTCCTGAGGGTTAATTGAGAAAAATTTACTTGGCGGCGCCAGCTGCAATCCATGCAGCAATGACTCTAGCATCCGCTTCCGGCAATGCCTGTGCCGGCATGGGTATGGGTCCCCACACGCCAGAACCGCCCGACTTGATCTTGGAAGCCAGGTAGTCCGCCTTGTCCGCGTGCTTCTTCGCAACTTCGTTGAAGCCCGGACCCACAATCTTCTTGTCCACACCGTGGCACGCCACACAGCTGTGCTTGGTCAGCAATGCAATGGCCGCTTTGGCATCGGCACCACCGGAAGCTGCAGCAGGTTTGGCAGACTCAACCACCTTGGCTGGCGCCTTACCTTCCGGCACCGTGGTGTCAGCTCCGCGCTGCGGACCAATCATGCGGTTTTGCTCCGCCAGATTGCCGTGCGCATTGCGTGCAAAGTCCGGCAGGAAAGAGCCCACGCTGGGCTCGGTTGCGCAGTCTTTCATGCAGGCTACGTTCTTGACATCGGGCACCTTGACACCATTGAACTCCTTGCCGGGCCACATCGCGTGCTGGGTGGTCATGCCATTGCGGTTGGGCATGCGCTTTTGCACATCGGCAATGTTCTTGTCGGACAGTGTGAAGTCATCCGGCACCACGCCACTGAGGTTCAGCAGAAAGGCCGTTACGGCATACACCTCGTCGGTCGAAAGGGACTTCGGAGCGGTCCATGGCATGGCACGGTTGATGTAGTCAAAGACAGTGGACAGCGTGGCGACCTTCATGAAGGTTGTACGACCCACCGTCGAATCCTTCAGCTTGGCAACACGGCCCGTCTTCACATCCTCTGCAGTGGTGCCGCCCACCACAGGGCTGAACACTTCGCCAGAGTCACCAAAAACACCGTGGCAATGCGCGCATTTCGATTCCCAGATGTCCTGTCCTTTGGCTACCGAACCGGAGCCCTTGGGCAAGCCCTTGAAATCCGGACGCACATCAATATCCCAGGCAGCCACTTCTTTCGGTGTTGCCGCGCGGCCAATGCCTGGAAATCTGGAATCGGCTTGTGCAAACGCACCGCCGGCCGCAGCCATCACTGCAGCTGCGATCACTGCATTACGAAAGCTGGACATTTTTCACCTCACCGTTTTCCTGAACGAGCCATGACTGGATGGCGTTGTTGTGGTAGATCGACCGGGTTCCGCGCACTGCGCGCAACTGCTTGTAGGTTGGCTGCACATAGCCCGTCTCATCAGTGGCCCGGCTCTGGATGATGGCGGGCTTGCCATCCCACACCCAGTCCACATTGAAGCGTGTCAGCGCTTTGGACATGACCGGTGACTCCAGACGCGCTGGGCGCCAGTTGCGGCCACCATCGACCGAGACGTCCACCTTCTTGACTTTGCCACGACCCGACCAGGCCAGACCGGTGATGTTGTAGAAACCCTTGTCCAGCAACACCTGACCGCCCGAGGGAGTGGTCACCACGCTCTTGCATTCCTGGATATTGGTGTACTGGCGGTGCAGGCCACTGGGCTGCAAATCAATGTAGTGGATGGCCTCATCCTTGGTGGCATAGGGCTGGTCGCCTACTTCCACGCGGCGAAGGTATTTCACCCAGCTCACGCCCTGCACACCGGGCACCACCAGGCGCAACGGATAACCGTTCTCGGGGCGCAGCATTTCACCGTTCTGGCCATAGGCCACGAACACTTCGCCCGACGTGATCAGGCTCATGGGAATGGTGCGGGTCATGGACGAACCATCACCACCTTCAGCCAATACAAACTTGCCATTCTTCAGGTCTGCACCCGCCAGCTCCAGCAGGGTGATGAGCGGAACACCGGTGAACTCGCTGCAGGAGATCATGCCGTGGGTGTACTGGGCGGTCGGCACTGCCACATTGCCCCACTCCGCGCCGGAGTTGGCACCACACTCGATGAAGTGAAAGCGCGAGACAGACGGCAGGCGCATGATCTCGTCCATGGTGAATACTTTGGGCGTTTTCACCATGCCGTTGACCATGAAGCGGTGCTTGGACGGATCAATATCCCACCAGCCCTGGTGGTGGCGTTCAAAGTGCAAGCCGCTCGGCGTGACGATGCCAAACAGCGATTGCAGTGGCGAAAACGACACAGAGGCCTGGTTGGTCTGTGTCAGGCCCGGACTCTGGCGGCGCTGCACATTGGTTTCATATTTGGAGGGTTTGCCATAGCCATCGGTCACCACACTTTGCCCCAGGCCGGTGGCGTGCTCCGGCAGGTTCAGAATATTGGTGTCGCCGCCCTCCTTGGGGACGGGATTGCCCTGGGCCAGGACGGCCGGGGCCGCAACGCCGGCTGCTGCAGCGGCAAAGGCACTGCGAATGAAATCACGGCGGCCCTTTTTGCCTTCGGCAAAGACCGTCTTGATGCCTTCCCGGCTTAAAAAATTCTCGGGCGCCCTGATGATGCGGCCCGCAGAAAGATCATCGTGCTTCACGCGGTCTCCTTGGATCTAAATAACTTTATATTCGAAATAACTGATATATATCATCCGTGGCCTATCTGACTTCAGCATGACAGCCCTGCACCGAAGCGCATTCACTTGAACTTGTAGTGATCCCGGTTCAGGACTGCCGCCACGGCGGTCACTTCTTCAGGGAAAAAACCCAGGTTGAGCTCGGTGTTGCACTGCTCCACCATGCCCCGCAAATAGCCAGCCGTATTGATTTTCCCGGCCGGCCGAAAGATGGACGACCCATCGCCGCCGACCTTCTGCTGGTGGCACGCCACACAACGGTTTTCAGAAATCAATTTCTCGCCAAGCCTCAGGTCTGCACCCTGGAAAATCACAGGCACCTGCGCTGACGCCGTACCGGCGACTGCAAGCAGCGCGACCAGCTGTGCTATGGAGTGTTTCATGAATGAACCTTGTCTCGTTGTCAACCGGCGCCCACGAGCCCCGGTCAGAACTCTCCGCGGGAGGCGCGTTCCATCATCTCAAAAATGGTGCTGCGCACAGCCCAGGCGTTTTCTTTCAATGTGGATGGCAGCTTGCGCCCCATCTTGACCATCATGTCCATGTTCAGGGTGTAGAGCCACAAGCCATCTTCCCTTTCCACAACGGAAATACGGCAGGGAAGATAGGCCGCCATGTGGGGGCTGAAGTCCACCATCTCGCGGGCAGTCGACGGAGTGCAGAAAGAGTACACCGTCAGCAGCTTCTGCTTTTTGCCAGTGCGGGCTTCGAGTTCCTTGGACAGCGGCAGGATGCCCACTTCCTTCATGTTGCGTTCGGTGGCCACACTGCGCAGAATCTGCTCGATATCGTCACCGGTCACACCGGGTTTGACCTTGCGCTCCCATGTAGTGGCTACTGCAATATCACCGTCCGCCTCCACCCAGCGATCCCACATGCGACTGGCCTCCGCCCCCGCACCGTCTTCCAGCTTGCCAAGCGTGCTGACCGTGCCGCAGCCAGTCAGCACTAGCGCGACTGACAGGACTGTCAAACGGTTGACCAGGGTGGAAATTCTCATGGGCACTCCAGTAGGGAAAGGGTCGTTGAAACTCCAGAAACCTGCCTGCAACGGACCAATCTCTGATGTGTGTCAATCATTCCAAAAATATACCCCCCCAGGGAATAGGTAAGAACCCTATACCGCCCGGGGTACGGTATGCAAGCACCATTGGAAACTCCACCTACATCTGGCACACTCCTCCATCAGTTCCTTACGTATTGCTTAAACCACCATGATCAAGAAAATTGCACCCGCCCCCTCATCTGATACGCCAACTCCCGATCTGGCCGGCGGCTACCGCGTCGACCACGAGAAAGACATGGTCAACCGCTTGCGCCGGATCGAAGGCCAGGTACGTGGCCTGGTGGACATGATCCAGAGCGGGCGCAGCTGCGAGGACATCGCAACGCAAATGTCGGCGACACGCAAAGCCATGGACAAGGCGTTCTACCGCATGATGACCTGCACCCTGATTGAAGCGGTGCATGACTCCAAGACCGATGAAGAGGCTATTGCAGAAGTGGAACGCTCGGCCCGACTGCTGGAAAAATTTGCCTGAACCTGTCGGGCTGCCACTACAAGCGAATCAAAACAAGCTCTAGCCCCTGTCGCTTATAAGTAGTTTGCTATACTAAATGTAGCAAATCAACTAGGTACACACATGTCCGTGCAGCGGGCACTGTGCGGCATAGGCGCCAGTTTCAAGCTGCAGCGTGACATGCGCAATCCCGAAATGTTCTTCGAGTGCATGTTCGGCTGCATGCAGTAGCCCACCCTGGTCTATGGCGCCACCATCGAGCACCAGGTGGGCCGTCAACGCAATCTGCGAGGTGCCCATGGCCCAGACGTGCAGGTCGTGCACATCGGCCACACCGGGCAGCTCCAGCAACTCCTGGCGCACTTCAGCCAGATCAATGCCCACAGGTACGCCGTCAAACAGCAGGTGCAGACTCTGGCTGAACAGGCTCCAGGTGCCCACGACAATGATCACGGCAATGGCCAGGCTCATGACCGGGTCCAGCCAGGTCCAGCCCTGCCAGAGGTACAGAGCCCCCCCAATGACCACGCCAAGCGACACCAGTGCGTCAGCCGCCATGTGCAGGAAAGCACCGCGGATATTGAGGTCCCCTTCCCTGCCGCGCATAAACATGAGCGCGGTAGCAGTGTTGATCAGAATGCCCACACCAGCCACCGCCATCATGGTCCAGCCCTGGGTCGCCTCGGGAGAGCGCAGGCGCCCGACCGCTTCCCAGCCCAGCGACCCCATGGCCACCAGCAGCAACAAGGCGTTCAGGAACGCAGCCAGGATGGAAGCACGCTTCCAGCCATAGGTGTGGCGCGCATCCGGCCGCAATTTACCGGCCAGTGCGCCGCCCCAGGCCAGCACCAGGCCAGCCACGTCGCTCAGGTTGTGCGCCGCATCGGCCAGCAGGGCCAGCGAGTTGATGCGCCAGCCGTAATAACCCTCGATACAGACAAAAGCCAGGTTGAGCACGATGCCCACCGCAAAAGCCTGGTTGAACTCAGCAGGGCCGTGGTCATGTCCATGGTGGTGGTGGCCCGCGCTCACCACATGCCCCCTTCGTACACTGGCGCGAATCCGCCGCCCGGCGTGCGGAAGTTGGTGGTCTGACCCTGATAGAGACGCGCCGCGACCCACTGCACCGCACCGTTGTACACATACTCGCGCAGGTCGAATTTCAAAACCTGGGCAGGTCCCGCCTCCGACTTATCTGCAATGGTGCGCTCGCCCGGAGCCACCAGCGCCTGCGCCACATAGTCACCGGCCAGGATCTCCTGCCAGACCCGCTGTGTGATCTTGTCACCGCGGTAGGCCGCCTTGCTGCCGTACCCGGCAAAGGGCTTGAAAAACAGCTGTTTGCGCTGCGCCCACAGGCGCTCTGCGTTGGCAGGGTCTACCACTTCGGTGCGGGGAATGCTGGTCAGCAAAACGTCTTGTGTGGCCTGCGGCACGCCCAGGCTCTGGAGAGCAACCGGGTCACTCAACAGGACCAGGTTGCGCTTGTCGGCATACAGGGCGTGCGCCTGGGGATGGGGCGTCACCACAGCGGCGTGCTGCACATAGGCGTCCCGCAGGGTGGCACTTTGTGGCGCCCCCAATGAAAAATCCGTCAGCCGGTTGTAGACCAGGTCAACGGCAAGTTCCCCGTGCCACAGGGTCCCATCGCGCAAGACAAACTCCTGAGGGTCTGCAATCACTGCCTGCACGCCATGGCGCTGGAACAGCTCCTGAAACAACAGAAACTCGGGGTACAGGTACTGGTCCTGCGGCTTCTCGTCAACGATGGCAATGCTTTGCAGCGGGCGCTTGTGCCCCGAAAGAGCCCACTCCTGGCGGAACATGTCCATGATGCTCTCGCCAAAAGCCTGTGCCGTCTCCACTGGCGGCACCAGTGGCTCCACCTCGGCACAGCAGGCCCGCTGGGCCCGCGCCAGTGCGGCGTTGAGCATGGCACCACCGGCGTTGGTGTTGATCTCGATGAGCCCCAGCCCGCTCTCGGTGACATGAAAGTCGTAGCCAAAGAACACCCCCCGCGCGCCGCCCGGGTCCAGTCCGGCAATGTCCGGTGACTGCGCCAGCACCCGCGCGCGATACGCAGGCATGGCCACCACCGATTCGATGGCGCGCACGACTTCAGCCATGCGCTGCATGTGCGCCGTCGACACAAACACGGGGCGCGCTGCAAACAGATAAGGACAGCGTTCCCGCACCAGCGCAAACAGGCCGGGTTGCCCCAATTCAGACTCCAGTGCCCGGTGCAGGGCACTGTCGTCCAGACTGACGCAAAAACATTCGCTGTTCAGCGTCTCGATAAAGTCGGGCGTGGCGGTTTCAAGCATGGCCCGATTCTGCCAGTGTGACGTTGGGTGCACTTGGACCTGAAAAGGCGAGGCTGCCAATTTCCCTACGGACCGGGGTATTGCGCTGCATCAATAGACAGCCAATCCTCTTGCAGCGCATGCCGAGCATTGATGAATATCAATCGCCAGATGTGCCTGAGGCAGCACACTGTGCAGATCCAACCAAAGGAGTACCCCATGAAATTACTGACGGACCTTTTTTCTACCGACTATGGGCTGATGAGCATTAGTGGCATTTTCTTCATGCTGGGCATGGGCGTTTTCTTTCTCCGCTTCTTCAGTCGCAAGATGGAAGAAGATGCCAGGGCAGCCGGAAAATAGGACGAAATTGCGCGGACTTAGTGGCCGCCACTGATCAACCAGCGGACCAGCGCACGGGCAGTTTCTTCAGACAACCGCTGGTGCGCCCGGACGCCACCAAAGAGATGCCCTTGCCGTAGCTTCTCGGCCAGTTCAGCTTCTGCTGAGGGCATGCTGCGGTAACGGGCATAGTCCTCGGCAATCTGCTCAAAGGCTGGGACGTTTTTTTTGGGTGGACTCCCATGACAGGAATAGCATCCCTTGTCCAATGCCAGCTGGGCATTGGCATGCGCTGGCAATGAGTAGCTTGCAACTACCCCTATTGCGACATAGCTGATCAGCTGTTTCATCACCATATGCGCAGCTCCACAATCCTCGTCAGGCTACTTGCAGCCGTTCGATATTGACAATACGGTAGGCCCTGCCGTTCTTGTCCAGCGGCTCCAGTGTCTGCTCGCGCACCAGGGCGCTGATTTCGCGGCTGACCGTCTCCATCTTCAGGTCGAGCATGGCGCCCATGTCCTCGCGCGCAAACAGCGTCACGTATTGCGCATCGGTGCTACTGCGCATCTTGAGTACAAAGTTGCACACGCGGTTGCGCGCAGTGCCGAAATTCAGATCGGCCAGCCAGTCGTCAGCTTCTTTCAGGGTTCGCGACCATTTCTCCATCAGCCGCCGATGCAGCCTGGGTGACTGCGCACCCAAAGCCTGAATCACCGCCAGGGGAATCCGGCACACCGAAATGTCTGTCAACGCCACGGCATCGGTGTCGTACCGTGAATGGGCCAGGGCTTCGAGCCCGGCCACATCCCCAGGACGTAAAACCCGAACAATGCGCTGACGCCCGTCACTGGTGGCGCGCACCAGTTTGATCAGCCCGGTACGCAAGGTAAAGATACCCTGCGCAGCAATCGCTTCCTGAAACAGCTCGGTTCCTGCGCGGATTTCCAGATCGTCAATCGGAGCGTGGATCATGCCGAAATCCTGCTCATTCAGGTCAGCAAAAAGCACCATGTCGCGGATGCCGCAATTGCGGCAGTCGGATGTGCCTCGCCACGCGGATTCGGTTTTGATGGGGATCATGGAGGCAGTGCTTGGAAGAGGGGTTCTGGCACTCGACTATATTCGTGCAGACGGATGCAATTGTCGCATCAGCAAGGAAATTCCCATGGCGGTGGTATTTGAGTTTGGTGAGCAAATGGACGGAATTCCCGTGCGGGTCGTCAATGAGCGTGCGGTGCGCGCTGCAGCAGGTTTGCTGTTTGTTCCCGCATTTGTTGCGTTCATGAACGCCATACTGCTGGGCAACTTCCAGCCCACGCGTGTGTTTATCGTGCTGTTTCTGGTGGACATGGCGGTGCGGCTTTTTATCAACCCGCGCTGGTCGCCCAGTCTGATCGCCGGGCAATGGATCGTGCGCTCGCAGCAACCCGAGTGGGTGGGGGCCCCGCAAAAACGCTTTGCCTGGGGCCTGGGGCTGCTGCTGGCCATTGCCATGTTCTTTCTGATGGTGGTCAACCAGGTCATTGGGCCTATCAATATGCTGGTGTGCGGCACTTGCCTGGTGTTGATGTTTTTCGAGTCAGCGTTTGGCATCTGCCTGGGCTGCAAGCTCTACAACCTGTTCAACCGCGAAGCAGCACAACTGTGCCCCGGCGGCGCATGCGCGATTCCCGCAAAAGACGTCAAAGGGCTGGGCTGGGCGCAGCGCCTGGTGCTTTTGGGTTTTGCCGGCCTGATCGTGGTCACGTCGCAATGGGTGCGCAGCACGGCCCCAGCCAGGGCGCCTGTGGCCAACGCACCACTGGCAGCGCCCCAGGATGCTGCCGAGGCCGAGCGTTGCAAGGTCCCTGAATTTGCCAAGGCCATCGGCCACGAGGCCCAGTGGAAACTGCATAACCACTGTCCATAGTCCGGGCGCTCCCGAAATCAACATACCCCAGCAAGTATCCGAACAATCGCCTACAATCAATGTAATTACCCAATTACTTGATATGCAAGCTCCTCTGAAACGCCCCAAGCAGGCCACCGAAGCACGCCAGGCCAGCCTGGTCGAGGCAGCCTTGCTCCTTGCATCGCAACGCAGTCCGGCAGACATCACGACTGCCGATCTGGCACAGGCTGTCGGCATCACCCAGGGCGCGGTATTTCGCCATTTCTCCAGCAAGGAGGCCATCTGGGTAGCCGTGCTGGACTGGACTGCAGATGCCTTGATGGCCCGCCTGCAGGCAGCAGCCGCCATCGCCAATGCAGCGGGGCCGTCGCACGCCACTCCGCTGACTGCCCTGCGCGCCGTGTTCATGGCGCATGTGGACTTCGTGATGGAGCACCCAGGCGTGCCACGCGTTATTTTTCAGGAATTGCAGCACGCCCAGGACTCCGCGCTGAAAGCCCGTGTGCGCACACTGATGCAGAGGTACCGGGCGCTGGTGACCGGGTTGCTGGAGCAATCCCATGCAAACAAGCTACTGGCCAGCACGGTGGATTTGAACGCTGCAGCGGTGCTGTTCATGGGCTCGGTGCAGGGGCTGGTGATGCAGGCCATGCTGAGCGGCCAGGTCTCGGCCATGGGCGCTCTGGCACCGGAAGTTTTCGCCATTTACCTGCGCGGTATTGCAAAAAAGGAACTGACATGAACACCCCTACCCTGTTTCGACGCATCGGCCTGGGTGCCTTGGCACTCGCGCTGGTCGGCACTATCGCCTACGTGGTACTCAACGCCGGGCCGCTGGCACCTATCCGCGTGACGGCGCACACCGTTCAGGAAGGCCGACTGACCCCTGCCATCTTCGGCATCGGCACCGTCGAGGCACGGCGCAGCTGGATGGTGGGCCCCACGGTGGCCGGCCGGGTATTGCGTGTGCAGGTGGATGTGGGCGATACGGTCAAGGCCGGGCAGCTGCTGGCGGAAATGGACCCGGTGGACTTGGACCAGCGGCTGAGCGCGCTGGATGCAGCGCTGGCGCGCGCCACCAGCACCCAGAGCGCAGCCCAGGCCCAGGTGGCAGATGCCACTGCACGGCGCGACCTGGCGGCCATCAACCTGAAACGTAACCAGGACCTGGCAACCCAGAACTTCATCAGTTCTGGTGCGCTGGAGTCACGCTTCCAGGAGAAGACTTCGGCCGACGCCGCACTGCAGGCCGCCCAGGCCAATCTCGCAGGTACTGGCCAGGACCTGGTCCGCCAGAAGGCCGAACGTGCTGCACTGGCGCAGCAACGTGGCAATGTGCGCCTGCTGGCGCCCGCCGATGGCATCGTGACCAGCCGTGACGCCGAAGCAGGAAGCACCGTGGTGGCGGGTCAACCGGTGCTGCGGTTGGTCGATCCTGACAGCCTGTGGATCAAGTTGCGGGTGGACCAGGGCCGCTCCGGCGGACTGGCGCCAGGCCTGAACGCCAGCATTGTGTTGCGCTCACAACCCCATACCCCTCTGACAGGACAAGTGGCTCGCCTGGACCTGATGGCCGACAGTGTGACCGAGGAGCGCATTGCGCAGGTGGCCTTCACCCCACCGCCAGCCGGCGGCAGGGTCACGGCCGCGGTGGGTGAAATGGCCGAAGTCACACTGCAGTTGCCTCAAACAGGCACAGCACTGCTGGTACCCAACGCCAGCATCCAGCGCCAGCAGGGGCAAACTACCGTCTGGCGTCTGGAAGACGGCAAACCGGTGTCCGTGCCAGTGCGTCTGGGGGCCAGCAGCCTCGACGGACAGGTGCAGGTGCTGGAGGGATTGAAAGCCGGGGACGCCATCGTGGTGTACAGCCAGAAGGCGCTCGCCCCCAACGCCCGCGTGAAGGTGGTGGATGCGCTGGTCAAAGCACAATCACAGGGCGGCACACCATGATCAGCCTGGCCGGGCGCGACATCGCGCACAGCTGGAGCAAGTTTGTCTTCACCGGCATGGGCCTGGGGCTGCTGATCGGTGTCACGCTGACCATGGCCGGGGTGTACCGCGGCATGGTCGATGATGCCCACGCCCTGCTCAACAACAGCCGCGCCGACTTGTGGGTGGTGCAGAAGGATACCCAGGGCCCTTACGCCGAAGCATCCAGCCTGAAAGATGACATCGTGCGTAGCGTGCGCGGCATGCCCGGTGTAGCCCAGGCCTCCAATGTGACCTACTTCACCATGCAGGTGCAGGGCCACGACGGTGCCGACTCGCGCGCGATGGTGGTGGGCATGGAGCCGGGGCAGCCCGGTGAACCCGGCTACCTGCTGGCGGGACGACAAATCACGCGGGGTCACTATGAAGCCATCGCCGATATCAAGACCGGCTTCGAAATGGGGGAACGCATCCGGATTCGCCGCCATGACTACACCGTGGTCGGACTCACCCAGCGCATGGTGTCCTCGGGCGGCGACCCGATGGTGTTCATTGCCCTCAAGGATGCACAGGAGGCGCAGTTCCTGAAAGACAACGATGCCATCGTCAATGACCGGACCCGAACGGCTGCCAACCCAGCCTTCAACCGCCCTGGCGTACCCGGCCTGCTCGATGCGGTGCAGTCCCTGCAAACCAGCAGCCACAACGTGAACGCGGTGCTGGTCCAACTGGCGCCCGGTTTTGACGCGGCCCAGGTAGCGCAACCCATACGCCGCTGGAAGCACCTGCAGGTGTTCACCCGCGCGGACATGGAAGAGATTCTGGTAGCCAAACTGATTGCAACCGCCGCAAAGCAGATCTTCATGTTTCTGGTGATTCTGGCCGTGGTGAGCGCAGCCATTGTGGCCTTCATCATCTACACCATGACACTGGGCAAGATTCGCGAGATTGCGGTCCTCAAGCTCATTGGCACCCGCAACATCACCATTGCCAGCATGATCCTGCAGCAGGCCCTGGGTCTGGGGCTGATCGGTTTCTTTGTGGGCAAAGTGGCCGCCACCCTGTGGGCACCGGTGTTCCCCAAATTTGTGTTGCTGCTCACGCAGGATGCCATTACCGGGCTCATCGTCACGCTGGTGATTTGCGCCCTGGCCAGTACGCTGGCCATCCGTGCGGCACTCAAGGTGGATCCTGCGGAGGCGATCGGATGATGCTGAAAACCAACTCCTCCCCGGCATCGCCCGGGGGCATCCTGATCGAAGGCCTGCGCAAGGTCTACGGCCAGGGCGACACCGCCGTGGAAGCCCTCAAGGATGTCAATATGGCCGTGGCACCCGGCGAAGTGGTCGGGCTGGTGGGGCCTTCCGGCTCGGGCAAGAGCACCTTGCTGAAATGCCTGGGCGCCATCATCGAACCCACCTCGGGCCGCATGACACTGGGCAGCGACGTGATTTATGACAACGGCTGGAAGGTCAGGGATTTGCGCAGCCTGCGGCGTGACCGCATCGGGTTTGTGTTCCAGGCACCCTACCTGATCCCGTTTCTGGATGTCACGGACAACGTGGCGCTGCTGCCCATGCTGGCTGGCGTCCCCAATGCCCAGGCGCGGCTGCGTGCACTGGAACTGCTGACTGCGCTGGATGTACAGCACCGCGCCAAGGCCCAGCCATCGCAGTTGTCAGGAGGCGAGCAACAGCGCGTTTCCATCGCACGGGCTCTGGCCAACCGCCCACCGGTGATTCTGGCGGACGAGCCCACAGCCCCACTGGACAGCGAACGGGCTTTGGGCGTCATGCGCATCCTGAACCAGATGGCACAGCATGCGCAGACCGCCATCATCGTGGTCACCCACGACGAAAAGATCATCCCGACCTTCAAGCGGATTTACCACATCCGTGATGGGCACACCTTTGAGGAGGCGGGAGAAGGACGCGACCTGTAACGGCGCAGGCCGGGCTACCCCACTTGAAAGGACTGGCTATGGAACTATCGAAAACGCTCAAGGTACTCGGCGTCATCGCGATTGTCTTTGGTGCATTAACCATCTTCAGCGGTGGTCGGGCGCTGTTTGGCGGGGACGAAGCACGTGCCGCCGTAGGCCATGCGGTCGGCTTTGTGCTGTGGTTCAACTTTCTGGCGGGATTTGCCTACGTGCTGACGGGCGTCGGCATTCTGGCGCGAAAGCCCTGGGCTGCCGCCACGGCCCTGGCGCTAGCGCTATCCACAGGTGGCGTCGCCCTTGCTTTTGGGCTGCACGTGATCAACGGGGGCGCCTATGAAATCCGTACTGTCGGTGCGCTGGCGCTGCGTTTGGGGTTCTGGATGGTGGCAGCAAAAATTGCCGGGCCCCTGTGGACTCACCGGCGCACCCTTTAACTCTAGGCCTCAATCGAACGACGGGGCTTCGGGCCTGGCGACGGGCTTGCCCGCGGCAGCCCAGGCGTCGAAGCCACCGGCGATGGATTTCACATTCAGGTAGCCCATGTCGTGCAGGGCGCACGCCGCCAGTGCTGCCCGGCCACTGGTTTTGCAATACAGCACCACCTTGGTATCACGCGCCTGCAGTGCCGGGCTCCCACTGAACTTGAACTCCAGCAGGCCGCGCGACATGTGGACGGCTCCACCAATGTGGCCTGCGGCAAACTCGTCGGCCTCGCGCACGTCCACCAGCACATCGGCATCGCGGATCGCCTGCTCGGCATCGGCGATGGATATTTCCTGCACGCGGGATTTAGCGGCGGCAACGAGGTCATGGGCAGTCTTCATACATTTCTCCAAATTCAATTACTACAAAAATAATAGCTACTCGCGCAATAGATACGGGGGCTAGAGGCCAATTTCACTATAAACGTACACCTACCCAGCGGGTCACATGGGCCAGCCCCTGGTGACCGGGACCTTCGGAAAGCGTCACTTCACCGTCCCAGGCCATGACGGACTGGAGCAAACCACCAAAATCTGCGTCGAGCAGTTCCTGGGTATACAGCATGTCCAGATCTTTGGGGCCGCCACTGGCGTATTGCAGTTGGGCCGGATGGAAGGCTTCGAGGATCAGGCAGGCGCCGGGCTTGAGCGCCAGCGCAAGCTTGCGGTGCACTCGCTGGCGGATCGAACCAGGCAGATGGGTATAGATCAGCACTACGCCATCTACACTGGCTGGCGCCGGCTCCCAGACGGCCAGGTCTGCCACCACGGTCTCCAGTTCCACGCCATGCTGGCTGGCCAGATCGCGGGCCTTCTGCAAGCCCACGGCCGAACTGTCGACAGATGTCACCTGGTGCCCACGTGCAGCCAGCCAGACCCCATTGCGCCCCTCCCCATCACCCGGTACCAACACACGACCCGCGGGTGGCAGGCGCACGGCCTGTTCACGCAGGAATGCATTGGGCTCGGTGCCGTACTTGAAGCCAGGTTCGGCAAAACGCTGGTCCCAGAAGTTCAGGGGTGAATGCATCGCACGATTCTCAGGGTTTGTCGCGGCTATCCTGTGCCATCGCTACCAGACGCCATGCCAGCAGCATGAGTGGTACCGAATGCAGCAACAGGTCGAAGATATCGATAGGGCGCACCAAAGTGCCCGACAAAAGCATGCGTGTTTTTTCCACCAGATGGGGTTCCGGCACGAGGGGTGCGATTGCCAACCAACCTGCAACGACCGCCAGCCACAGCACAGGGATGCGCCGGATCATGGCTTGATGGCTGCGCGAGCCGTCTGCATGCGCTCGTCCAGGTAAGCACCATAGAAATCCGGGATATAGCCCCCTACCAGTCGCTCGGCCACCTCTTTGCCACCCGGTCCGAAGAACAGAACCGTCGGCGCGACCTTGATTCCCCACGCACGGGCCAGTTCATCGTGCGTTATGGCCGCCTGCCTGAAATCCCGCACGGCAACTGCAGTGCGCATATCGATCTGCACCACGGGCACGCCCTCCTGCCGCATCATGGGGGCCAGGTAACTGTCGCGTGCCACGCGGCAAAACGGACAGCCGTCGAGACTGACCATCACCACCAGCGGTTGGCCCACCTTGAGGGCACGCGCCAACTCATCCGCCAGCGATTGGGGATAGGGCAATGCGCTGCTGGCCGACCAGGCCGAAGGTACCGCCAGGCAGGCAGCGACACCGCCACCGATGGCCAGCAGGGAGCGACGGCGAACACCGTCCAGGTTCACATTCATGGGGCCTCTTTCTCCATCAGGAGGTAGGTGTTGTAAGCGTTCATGCGGTTGGCAACACGAAACAGCGGCAAGTGTTCGAACTTCATCCAGTCCGCGGCCTTGTAGGCGTCCTCAAAAGGCTCCATGTTCCTGGCTGCCTGCCCCATGGAACTGCGCAGGTAGGCCAGATAGTCGCGGGTCAGTTCCATGTCCTTGCGTGCTTCGGACGACAGCGGGCCATGCCCCGGAACAATCACTTTCGCATCGAATGCCAGCAGGGTATCCAGCGCCTTGATCCAGTGGCCGCTGTCGGCCTGGCCCACAAATGGAATGCGGCTGCGAAACACCAGATCGCCGGCAAACAGAACTTTCTGCTCCGGCAGGTACACCACGATGTCCTCTGGCGTATGCGACGGCCCCACGGGTTGCAGCACCAAACGCACTCCGCCCACGACCAGCTCGCTGGGGCCAGTGATCCATTCATCGGCAGGCACCAGACGGGTGGACTCATCAATCCACGGCGCGAGCTCCTGTCGGGACGCAATCAGTCGCAGCCGCGCCGTATCGGAGTTCAGGTACTCACGGGCCGCCTGGTGCGCGATGATGCGCGCGCCCTTCGCCTTGAAGGCCTGCAGACCGTAGATGTGGTCCGCATGGTAGTGGGTCACGATCACATGGGTCACGGGCAAGGGCGTGACCTTGCGAATCTCGACCATCAGGTGCTCTGCCAGCGCCGGGGACCCCAATGCATCGATGACCACCACGCCAGCCGGGGTGACCACAAACGCCGCATTGGAGATGTAGTTCCGGTTGGCACTGCTCCCCAGCGCGGACAAGCCTTCCACATACCAGGAAGATGCCGATACTTTCTGCGCCACCATCTCCGGCTCGATCTTGGCAGTCTGCGCGATCACCGGCGTGCCACCTCCAGCCAGCAGAAGCCCGCACGCCAGCAGACGGGAGCACAGCCATCGAAGCGCACGACTTGAAAAATTTTGCACCGAGTCTCCTCTAATCCCAGGAAGTCATATTCTGGTCGGCAAACGCACAGTGGCTTGCCATTCACTTGATGTCAACCAACCCAACAATTTTCCGAAACGGACTATCCCGATTAATATAAGCGATTACCGAATTATTGGGGAGCGCCGTGGATCTGGCAACCATTCTTGAGCGATATGGCGATGGCGCAGTACTGGCCATGGGTGGGCTGGTGATTGGTACCCTGTTTGGGCTATTTGCCCAGCGCTCCCGTTTTTGCCTTCGCGCGGCGGTTGTCGAATTCTGGCACCACCGTTTTGGCGAGAAACTCTCGGTGTGGCTGCTGGCATTCTCCACCTCCGTAGTCGTGGTGCAGGCACTGCTACTCACCCACAACCTGGACATCAGTTCAGCGCGCCAGATTGCCACCCGTGGAAGCTTGTCGGGTGCACTGATTGGCGGCCTGGTTTTTGGCGCCGGAATGATCATGACCCGGGGGTGCGCCAGCCGCCTGCTGGTGCTGTCGGCCAATGGCAACCTGCGCGCCCTGCTCTCTGGACTCATTTTTGCTGTGGCCGCGCAAGCCTCGCTGTCGGGCGCTTTGTCCCCGCTGCGTGCCACCATCAGCGCATGGTGGACGGTGGATGCCGGACCGTCGCGCGATCTTCTGGCCCTCACCGGCCTGGGACCGTGGGGAGGACTGGTTGCCGGGCTGGTATGGATGGCTGCAGCCATGTATTTCTCCTGGCGCAGCCCCAAACACAGCGCTTGGGTCTGGCTGGGTGCCGTAGGCACCGGTCTGATGGTGGCAGCAGCCTGGTGGTTCAGCTACTTTCTGTCCACGCAATCGTTTGAGCCCATCCAGGTACAGGGCTTGACGTTCAGCGGGCCATCCGCGGAATGGCTGATGCGGGTACTGGCTTCGCCGACACCCAGGATCGGTTTCGAGTTCGGACTGCTACCCGGCGTGTTTGCGGGTTCGTTTTTGGGTGCTCTGATCGGTCGGGATCTGAAACTCGAAGGTTTCAAGGACGGTTACAGCATGACACGCTACATTGCTGGCGCCATACTGATGGGCTTTGGCTCCATGCTGGCGGGCGGCTGTGCGGTGGGTGCGGGGATGACCGGCGGATCGATCTTTGCGCTGACCGCCTGGATCACGCTCATTGGCATGTGGGCCGGTGCCGGCCTGATGGACAAATTGCTCGACAGCCAGCCACTGGAACAGCAGATTTTCGATTCCCCCCCAGTGGCCGCCAAGGCTCCGTGAAGAGCCTCTGGCGTCACCTACTTGCTGCTGAGGTATTCGGCGACAGCCGCCATTTCCAGAGGGGTCATCTTGGAAACGATGGTGTGCATGACCGCATTGTCATTGGTACGCTGGCGCCTGTTGAACTGGTTCAACTGGCTCTCCGTATAGGTAGCGTACTGCCCTGCCAACCTGGGCAGACTGCTGGTACCCTGCGCATTGGGGCCATGGCAACCCGCGCAGGCCGGCACACCGCTGAACTTGTTTCCGCTGGTGTAAATGTATTGCCCCACAGCAGCCAGACTGGGTTCATTGGATGGCACAGGTGCTGACTTCTTCTTCTCGAAATACTTGCCCAGAGCGACCATCTCGTCGGGCGTCAACTTGGCGACCATCTGGGACATGGCGGTGCTCTCCCGCTTGCCCGATTTGAAGTTATCGAGTTGCTTGGCCACGTACTCCCAATGCTGGCCAGCCAGCTTGGGAAATATCTCGCTCGACGACTCACCCTCCATGCCGTGGCACAGAGAGCACACGCCGGAGACAATTTTCTTTGCGCGGGCCTCATCCGCTTGCGCCCATACCGAACTGCAGAACAGGACGGCCACCGCCGCCCCAGCCCATTTACCCACTTGCTTCATCTCGACTCCTGTCGTCATCAGGCCAGGGTATCTGCCCAAATATTGCGTGCCCATGCCAGCGCATAACGGCCTTCAAGTTCGTTGGCAGCAGCCGAAACACCACCCGAGCCCGGCACTGTCAGCATGGTCTTTTTCTCCGCGTCATAGCGATGCACGCTGGCGACATGGACCACGTCTTCGTCACTGACAAAGCTGTAGCAGGTGTTGTTGTAAATGGGCAGGCTGTTGGGTTGCTTGCCGGTAAGCAGCGCCACGACGGCGGCCGCACAAGTCTTGCCATGCTGGTTGGCCATGTGCCCGGATTTGGGCATGGCGGGGGCGATCTGGATGGAATCCCCCAGCACATGCACATTCTTGACGGCCACGGACTCGAACGTCAGGAAGTCCACCTCACACCACCGCTTGTTGGCTGTTGCCAGCCCGGACTTGACGGCAATATCTCCGGCACGCATGTCAGGAATGACGTTGAGAACGGATGCCTTCACGTCGTCGTTGAATTCAAACTTCAGGGTGTTGGTAGCGGCATCCACATCCACCACCTTGTGCTTGGGACGGTATTCAACGATACCTTCGTAACGCTCTTTCCAGGCCTTTTTGAACAAAGGTCCCTTGGAGGTGACATCATCGTTGGCGTCAAGAATCAGTACCTTGCTCCTGGGTTTGGCTTTGCTGAAGTAGTGGGCCACCTGGCAGGCACGCTCGTACGGCCCAGGGGGGCAGCGGTACGGAGCCAGCGGGATCGAGAGCGCATATACGCCACCATCAGGCATGGCTTCGAGTTGCTTACGCAGTGCCACGGTCTGGGCGCCAGCTTTCCAGCTGTGCAGCACCTTGTCTTTGGCACCGGCCTTGGCCATGCCAGGCAGGTTTTCCCACATGAAGTCCACACCCGGAGAAAGAATCAGGCGGTCATAGGGCAATTCGCCGCCGCCAGCCAGCATGACCACCCGCTTTTCAGGATCGATCCGGGTCACCATGTCCTGCACCAGACGCACACCATGGCGTCGGCTCAGGTTGTCATAGGGTGTGGTGATATCCGCCATGGTCTTGCTGCCACCCAGCACCAGATTGGAGATGGGGCAGGAAATGAAACTGCTGTTGGGCTCGACCAGGGTCACATCAATGCCGTAATCCGACCACATGCGCACGTATTTGGCAGCTGTTGCACCGCCATAGCCACCACCCACCACCACGACCTTGGGGCCATTTGCGCCACCGGTCGTTGCACAGCCCGTTACCAGTCCCAGCGCACCCAGGGAGCCTGCAGCGCCCACACCTTGAACAAATTGACGACGTTTCATCATGATCGTGCCTCCTTATTTTTTCTGTGCTGCAAAGTAACCGGCCAGCGCTGCCAGTTGCTCGTCGGAATAGCCCTTGGAGAGCTGGTGCATGATGGTTGCCGGCTTTTTGCCTGTCTTGAAATCCAGCATCTTCTTGAGCAGCTCATCCTTGTTGCCACCGGCCAGGGACTCGTTCCCGGATTGCGCCACGCCATTGGTTCCATGGCAATTGGCACAAGCTGCAGCCCAGCTTCGCACCTGCAAGGGGTCCAGGTTTTGTGCCTGCGTTGTGGCACACACAGATGCCAGCGCAACGGCCAGCGTGGTGAGGTTCCATTTCATTGTCGGCTCTCCTAGGTTTGAAATCATCCAACAAGACGGGATGGAATCAATCCATCACTTCCGTCTTATATTTAGTGTCAAATGTATGCCGTTCCCCGGAGCTCGCTGTAGGGTGTAAACCCTGACGGGTGTTGTCAACCCCGTGTAATCAAGCTGGTGATAGCTCAGCGTCTACGGCGACCTGTTTGCACACGACGCGACAGAGTTCCGCCACCCGAACATCGGAAATGCGATAGTAGATTTGCACACCTTCGCGACGCTTGGCAAGGACACCAGAAACATACAATGTATTGAGGTGCTGGGACATGTTGGGCTGGGTGGTGTCGATTTCAGACAGCAGCTCACTCACATTTTTCTCGTGCTCGCAAAGGCTCTTGATGATGCGAAGCCGCATAGGAGCGGACAGCACGCGGAACAACTCAGCTGCGAGTTGAAAAATTTGATCGCCATCGCTCTGCGCGCCTGCCACGTTCGGTGATGACTGCTTGCCCATTGTCGAGTTCCCCTTGCCTGCATATGCCCGAGCATTGTAATGTTGACCCTGGAATTGCGTGCAATCCCGCGGTGTTCTGGGGACACAAAAAAAGGACCTGGTGCAAAACACCAGGTCCTTTTTGATACCAATAAATTGGTGGGCAGTGCAAGTTTCGAACTTGCGACCCCTGCAGTGTGAATGCAGTGCTCTACCCCTGAGCTAACCGCCCTGAATTCTGTTCAGGAAAGCCTGTGATTATATAGCATTTTCCAGCGACTTCTTCCATACCGTTTTACCGCCACTGGATTTATCGATCTGGCCCAGCACTTCCTCATGCAGCCCCAGCTCTTGCGCATTGGCCTCCAGCACCGGCAGGTCGATGCGCGACAGATCCACCTGAACGGACACGACCCCCTTCTCCTCGACCGGAGCGGCTTCCATCAGTAGTGCATCCTGTCCGCGCGTCATGTTGATATAGACGTCAGCCAGCAACTCGGCATCCAGCAGGGCGCCGTGGAGGGTTCGTCCGGAGTTGTCTACATCCAATCGATCACACAGGGCGTCAAGGCTGTTGCGCTTGCCAGGAAACATTTCTTTGGCCATGGCCAGCGTATCGACCACACCCGACACATGCTCAGCGAAGCGCGGCCGGCCCAGCAGCTCCAGTTCCTTGTTCAGGAACCCCAGGTCAAATGCCGCGTTGTGGATGATGATCTCGGCATCCTGCACATAGGACAAGATGGCGTCCACCACCTCGGAAAATTTCGGCTTGTCGCGCAAGAACTCCGAGGTGATTCCGTGCACCTTCAGCGCTTCCTCATGACTGTCACGACCGGGGTTCACATAGAAATGCAGGTTGTTGCCGGTGAGTTTGCGGTTCACCAGTTCGACACAGCCAATTTCTATCAGGCGGTCACCCTGGTCCGGGTAGAGGCCGGTCGTCTCGGTATCCAGAAATATCTGGCGCATGGTCAGTGGTTTTCTTTGGCGTGGTTGATGGAGTATTTGGGTATTTCCACCACCAGATCAGCCTGTGCCAACAAGGCCTGGCAACTGAGACGGGAATTGGGCTGCAGACCCCAGGCGCGGTCCAGCAGGTCTTCCTCGGTCTCATCGAGTTCGTTGAGCGAAGCAAAGCCTTCACGCACCACCACGTGGCAGGTGGTGCAGGCGCAGCTCATATCGCAGGCATGTTCGATATTGATTCCGTTGTCCAGCAGTGCTTCGCAAATGGAGGTACCTGCGGGCGCCGACACCTGCGCGCCTTGGGGGCAATATTCGGGGTGCGGAAGTATCTTGATAGTAGGCATGGTCAGTCGGTCTCCCGATTCAAATCGTTGCTATGTTCTTGCCGGCCAGTGCATTGGCAATGCCGCGGTTCATGCGCATGGCCGCAAAGGCTTCCGTAGCCTGTGCCAGTGCCTTGGATTGGCTCTCAATCAGCGCCGTGTCCTCGCTTGCCAGCACGCTACGCAGCCCTTGCATCGCAGCATCCATCGCCACGCGTTCTTCTGCCCCTAACAGGTCACCATCCACGTCGAGGGCACTCTGGGTTGCCAGCAGCAGACGGTCTGCATCCACACGTGCTTCGACCAGCGCGCGCGCGCGCATGTCGGACTCGGCGGTCGTAAAGCTTTCCGAAAGCATTTTGGCAATCTGGTCATCGCTCAGACCGTAGGACGGCTTGACGTCAATGCGCGCTTCCACGCCACTGACCTGCTCTTTTGCCGACACGTTCAGCAAACCGTCCGCGTCCACGGTGAACGTGACCCGAATGCGCGCTGCGCCAGCTGCCATCGGAGGAATGCCACGCAGCTCAAAACGCGCCAGACTGCGGCAGTCTGCCACCAGATCGCGTTCGCCTTGCACCACATGGAGTGCGAGCGCAGTCTGCCCGTCCTTGTAGGTAGTGAAGTCCTGCGCCATCGCTGTAGGAATGGTCTGGTTACGCGGAACAATGCGCTCCACCAGCCCCCCCATGGTCTCAATGCCCAGAGACAGCGGGATCACGTCGAGCAGCAGCAAATCACCAGAGGGATTGTTTCCAGCCAGCTGATTCGCCTGAACTGCGGCCCCCAGTGCGACGACTTCATCGGGATTCAAATTGGTCAAGGGCGGCTGGCCAAAGAACTCAGCCACAGCCCGCTGCACCTGCGGCATCCGCGTGGAGCCACCGACCATCACCACGCCTTTGACATCGTCTTTACCTAACGCGGCATCACGCAGAACTTTGCGAACAGCTTGCAGGGTGCGTGCGGTGAGCGCGGCAGTCGCCGCCTCGAACTGCTCCCGGTTGAGCGAGAGGTCAATGGAACCCGACGACAGATCCACTTCAGCAGTCACGATGTCTTCAGAAGACAAGGCTTCCTTGCACAACCGCGCCTGCGCCATCACCAACGCCTGGTCTTCGGGTGTTTGGGCCAGAACGTCCGACTCGGCCAGCAACCATTCTGCCAACGCACGATCGTAGTCATCACCGCCCAATGCGGAGTCGCCGCCCGTGGCCAACACCTCAAACACTCCGGCGGACAGGCGAAGAATGGAAATATCAAAAGTTCCGCCACCCAGGTCATAGATGGCGTAGACGCCTTCGGCCGCATTGTCCAGGCCATACGCGATCGCTGCTGCGGTCGGCTCATTGATCAACCGCAACACATTCAGACCAGCCAATTGCGCAGCGTCCTTGGTCGCCTGCCGCTGGGCATCATCAAAATAGGCGGGCACGGTGATCACCGCACCAAAGATATCATCGTTAAAGGTATCTTCTGCCCGGAAGCGCAGCGTGGCGAGAATTTCGGCGCTGACTTCCACTGGGCTCTTGGTTCCCGCAATGGTGCGAATCTGCGCCATCCCCGGTGCATCAACCAATGCATAGGGCAGCTTTTCGGCATGGGCAATATCTGCGGCTCCGCGACCCATCAGGCGCTTGACCGAAGCGATCGTGTTGCCGGGGTCTGTTGTCTGATGCGCCAGGGCGTCAAAGCCAATCTCGCGGCGCTGTGCATCAATGTAGCGCACAACACTGGGAAGTAGCACCCGACCTTGGGTGTCTGGCAGGCACTCCGCACTGCCGTTGCGCACAGCAGCCACCAGCGAATGGGTGGTTCCCAGGTCAATGCCGACTGCAATGCGGCGTTCGTGGGGGTTGGGCGACTGGCCCGGCTCAGAAATTTGTAAAAGCGCCATGGTAATAACTATTCAAATTGCTCAAAGCGCTGGTTCACGTCCTGGGTGAATTTTTCGATAAACATCAGGGCACGCACTGGCTCAACTGCCTGTGCATACGCCTGCTGACCATCCAGCAAAGCCTCACATTGTTGCAGCAGTTGCAGCCGGGCAGCTTGCACCTCATCACTCAGCGCTTCCAGTGCGGCCGCAGACGATGCGTCTTCCAGCGCTTCACGCCACTCCATCTGCTGCATCAGGAAGGATGCCGGCATGGCAGTATTGCTGTGCGCATTGATCGCCGCCCCATGCAGCTCACACAGGTAGGCTGCACGTCTTAGCGGGTCCTTCAAGCGCTGGTACGCCTCGTTGATACGCACCGACCATTGCATGGCCACACGCTGCGAGGCCGCACCTTGCGCCGCAAATTTGTCGGGGTGCGCTTCACGTTGAAGTTCCTTCCAGCGTGCGTCCAAAACCATCCGGTCCTGCGCAAACTGTTGGGCCAGACCAAACAACTCGAAATCGTCAGCCTGGAGATTCACACGCGGAACGATTCACCACAACCGCACTTGTCCCGCTCGTTGGGGTTATTGAAACGAAAGCCTTCGTTCAATCCCTCGCGTACAAAGTCGAGTTGGGTACCATCGATGTAGGCCAGACTCTTGGGGTCTACCAGCACCTTCACACCGTGGCCCTCGAACACCACGTCTTCGGGCGAAAGTTCGTCCACGTATTCCAGCTGGTAGGCCAAGCCCGAGCAACCGGTGGTCTTGACCCCCAGACGAACGCCCACGCCCTTGCCACGCTTGGTCAAATACCGGGTGACGTGCCGCGCAGCGGCCTCGGTCAGAGTAACGGCCATATCAGTTCAGGTGTTTCTTCTTGTAGTCGTCTACAGCGGCTTTGATGGCGTCCTCTGCCAGGATAGAGCAGTGAATTTTCACGGGCGGCAAAGCCAGCTCTTCGGCGATCTGGCTGTTCTTCAGGGCGGCTGCTTCGTCCAGCGTCTTGCCCTTGACCCATTCAGTCACCAGTGAACTGGACGCAATAGCCGAGCCGCAGCCATAGGTTTTGAAACGTGCGTCTTCAATCACTCCCGTCTGGGGATTGACCTTGATCTGCAACTTCATGACATCGCCGCAGGCAGGTGCGCCCACCATGCCGGTGCCAACCGTGTCATCCCCTTTTTCAAAGCTGCCCACATTACGGGGGTTTTCGTAGTGATCAACGACTTTTTCGGAATATGCCATTTTGTTTTACCTCTTCAACTTGTCAGTGTGCTGCCCACTGGATGGTGCTGATATCGATACCATCCTTGTACATGTCCCACAGGGGGCTGAGTTCGCGCAGTTTCGCAACGTTCTTCTTGATGGTGTCCACGGCGTAATCAATGTCCGCTTCGGTCGTCCAGCGGCCGATGGTCATGCGCAGGCTGCTGTGGGCGAGCTCATCGCTGCGGCCCAAAGCGCGCAACACGTAGCTGGGCTCCAGAGATGCCGAGGTACAGGCCGAGCCACTGCTCACAGCCAGGCCCTTGATACCCATGATCAGGGACTCGCCTTCCACATAGTTGAAACTCATGTTCAAGTTGTGGGGTACGCGCTTGTCCACATGGCCGTTGATAAACACCTGCTCAATGTCTTTGAGACCCGCCAGCATGCGGTCGTGCAGCGCCTGGATTCGGACGTTTTCTACCGCCATTTCTTCTTTGGCAATACGGTACGCCTCGCCCATGCCCACGATCTGGTGGGTAGGCAGCGTACCGCTACGCATACCGCGCTCATGACCGCCGCCATGCATCTGGGCTTCCAGGCGAATACGGGGCTTGCGACGCACAAACAGCGCGCCAATGCCTTTGGGGCCGTAGGTCTTGTGGGCGGTCAGGCTCATCAGGTCCACTGGCAGCTGGGACAGATCAAACGGCACGCGGCCGGTGGCCTGGGCTGCATCCACATGGAAGATCACGCCTTTTTCACGGCAGATCGCACCAATGGCAGCGATATCCTGAATCACGCCAATTTCGTTGTTCACGAACATGACACTAGCAAGAATCGTGTCGGGCCGAATCGCTGCCTTGAAAGCGTCCAGATTCACCAAACCGTCTTCCTGCACGTCGAGGTAGGTCACCTCAAAGCCCTGGCGTTCCAGTTCACGGCAGGTGTCGAGCACGGCCTTGTGCTCGGTCTTGACGGTGATGATGTGTTTGCCCTTGGACTGGTAAAAGTGGGCTGCGCCCTTGAGAGCCAGGTTGTTGGATTCCGTTGCACCGGAAGTCCAGACGATCTCACGCGGGTCGGCACCAATCAAGGCAGCCACCTGCTCACGGGCCTTCTCTACCGCAGCTTCTGCCTCCCAGCCCCAGGCGTGGCTACGGGAAGCGGGATTACCAAAATGGGTGCGCAACCAGGGCACCATCGCGTCGACCACCCGTTCGTCGCACGGGTTGGTGGCGCTGTAGTCCATGTAAATGGGAAAGTGAGGGGTCGAATCCATGGTTTGATCTATCTCAGGATTTGGAAAAAGCATTGCCCAGGGCAAAAACGGAATTGGGTGCATTGATACGCACAGGCTTCACCATCGGCATGGCCTGAATGGCACGCTTGACACTGGGTTTGTCCTCCACATGGACGCCCTTGGCCAATTGCTCATCCACCAGCTTTTGCAGTGAAACAGATTCTAAAAACTCCACCATGCGGGTGTTCAAAGACGCCCACAGATCGTGGGTCATGCATCGGTTACCTTCGCCCAGGCAGTTTTCCTTGCCACCACACTGGGTGGCATCAATGGGTTCGTCCACCGACACAATGATGTCCGCCACGGTGATGTCAGCGGCCTTGCGCGCCAGGGTATAGCCGCCACCGGGGCCACGGGTGGATTCCACCAGTTCATTGCGGCGCAGCTTGCCGAACAGCTGTTCCAGATAGGACAGCGAAATTTGTTGACGCTGGCTGATGGCCGCGAGCGTGACGGGACCGCTGCTCTGGCGCAGACCCAGATCAATCATCGCTGTGACCGCAAAGCGGCCTTTGGTAGTGAGACGCATCGCATGCTCCTTCCGGCGTATTTGGTTGACTAATGGAGTCAAGTATAACAATAAACCAAGTATTTCGCTCGGATACCTAGACTGATCGGTCGAATACCCGACTATTTGGAGGGAGATGCAAGAACCGCAAGGTTGTCCGAGCCGGAGGCACCGAATGCCTGCTCTTTCAAAATGGTCAATTGGTCCCGCACCCGCGCCGCCTTTTCGAATTCGAGATTGCGGGCGTGCTCCATCATCAGCTTCTCCAGGCGCTTGATTTCACGGGAAATATCTTTCTCGCTCATGTCCTCCACCTGCGCACGCTGCTGGGCATCGCGTTCCAGACGCTCGGCTTCCTTGCCCGCCTTCTCGCTGTAGACACCGTCGATCAGGTCGCGCACCTTCTTGACGATGGCCTTGGGCGTAATACCCTGCTCGAGGTTGTGGGCAATCTGTTTCTTGCGACGGCGCTCGGTTTCGCTGATCGCCCGCGCCATGGAGTCGGTGACTTTGTCGGCATACAGAATGGCTTTGCCTTCCAGATTGCGCGCCGCCCGGCCAATCGTCTGGATCAGTGAACGCTCAGAACGCAGGAAGCCTTCCTTGTCTGCATCCAGAATCGCAACCAGCGACACCTCGGGAATGTCCAGCCCCTCGCGCAGCAGGTTGATACCCACCAGCACATCAAAGGTACCCAGGCGCAGGTCGCGCAAAATCTCCACGCGCTCCACGGTGTCCACGTCGCTGTGCAAATAACGCACCTTGACGCCGTTGTCCGTCAGATAGTCGGTCAGTTGCTCAGCCATGCGCTTGGTCAGCGTGGTGATCAGCACCCGTTCGTTCTTCTCGACCCGGATACGGATTTCCTGCAGCACGTCGTCCACCTGGTGGGTGGCGGGACGCACTTCCACTTCGGGGTCGATCAGGCCAGTAGGGCGCACCACCTGCTCCACCACCTTGCTCGAATGGTCTTTTTCCCACTGGGCAGGTGTGGCCGACACCATGACCACCTGGCGCATGCGCTGCTCAAACTCGTCAAACTTCAGCGGCCGGTTGTCCAGCGCGCTGGGCAGCCGGAAGCCGTACTCCACCAGCGTCGTCTTGCGGGACCGGTCACCCAGATACATGGCTCCAAACTGGCCGATGGTGACGTGGCTTTCGTCGATGAACATCAGCGAATCGCGTGGCAGGTAGTCGACCAGCGTGGATGGCGGATCACCCGGCGCGCTGCCAGCCAGATGGCGCGAGTAATTTTCAATACCTTTGCAGTGCCCCACTTCGCTGAGCATTTCCAGATCAAACCGGGTGCGCTGCTCCAATCGCTGGGCTTCGACCAGCTTGCCCTGGCTGACGAACTCTTTCAGACGATCGGCCAGTTCCAGCTTGATGGTTTCCACCGCCTGCAACACCTGTTCACGCGGGGTGACATAGTGGCTGCTGGGGTAGACCGTAAAACGCGGAATCTTCTGGCGAATGCGACCGGTGAGCGGATCAAACAGCTGCAGACTCTCAATCTCGTCGTCGAACAGCTCCAGCCGAAGCGCCATTTCGGAATGTTCAGCGGGGAAGATGTCGATGGTGTCACCGCGCACGCGAAAGGTGCCGCGGGAAAAATCCATGTCGTTGCGCTGGTACTGCATGCGCACCAGTTGCGCAATGGCATCACGCTGGCCCAGTTTGTCGCCCGCGCGCAGTGTCATGATCATCTTGTGATACGCCTCGGGCTGGCCGATACCATAGATGGCGGAGACGGTGGCCACAATCACCACATCGCGCCGCTCCAGGATGCTCTTGGTACACGAGAGCCGCATCTGCTCAATGTGCTCGTTGATGGCGCTGTCTTTCTCGATAAACAGATCGCGCTGCGGCACATAGGCCTCTGGCTGGTAGTAGTCGTAGTAGCTGACGAAATATTCCACTGCATTCTTGGGGAAGAACTCGCGGAATTCGCTGTACAGCTGCGCCGCCAGCGTCTTGTTGTGGCAAAACACAATGGCTGGCCGACCCAGCCGCGCAATCACGTTGGCCATGGTGAAGGTCTTTCCAGAGCCAGTCACGCCCAGCAGGGTCTGGAATACCTCACCGTCTTCCACGCCTTCGACCAGCTGGTTGATGGCCTCGGGCTGGTCCCCGGCAGGCGGGTACGGCTGGTACAACTCAAACGGTGAGCCCGGAAAACGCACAAACGTGCCCGTGCGAACCGTCTCAACGTCATCGGATACGGCTACAGCCAGGGGTGCGGGTACGGACATGGTGGTGATCTCGGGCTCAGGCGAAAGGCCAAACCCATGACTGTAGACTAGGTTGACATTTCAGGTCCAGACACGATGCAACTTCCTTTTTCCCTGGGTACCACGCTGCCCATCATTCAAGCCCCCATGGCCGGCGTGCAGGGCAGCGCCCTGGCAGCGGCCGTCTGCAACGCCGGGGGCCTGGGTTCCCTGCCCTGCGCCATGCTGAGCCCCCAGCAGTTACGGGACGAACTGACGCAACTGCGCCAGCTGACCGACATGCCCTTCAACGTCAATTTCTTCTGCCACACGCCCCCCGCGCCCGATGCGGCCCGAGAGGCGCGCTGGCGCAGTGCTTTGGCGCCCTATTACGCCGACTACGGCATCGACCCATCCTCGATCGCCGCCGGGCCGGGCCGCAACCCGTTTAGCGAAGAGACTGCCGCACTGGTCGAAGCGTTTCGTCCCGCTGTGGTCAGCTTCCACTTTGGGCTGCCCCACACGGACCTGTTGCAGCGGGTCAAAGCCTGGGGCGCCAAGGTGCTGTCCTCCGCCACCACCGTGGAAGAAGCCCTCTGGCTACAGGAGCACGGTGCCGATGCCATCATCGCGCAGGGACTGGAAGCCGGTGGCCACCGGGGCATGTTTCTCAGTGACAACATCACCACACAGGTCGGGACCTTTGCCTTGTTACCCCAGATCGTGCAGGCGGTGAACCTGCCCGTCATCGCGGCCGGCGGCATTGCCGATGCCCGGGGCGTGGCAGCCGCCATGGTGCTGGGCGCCAGCGCCGTCCAGGTGGGCACCGCCTACATGCTGTGCCCGGAGGCCACGACCAGCGCCCTGCACCGGGCTGCCCTGCAAAGCCCCGCGGCACGGCATACGGCGCTGACCAACCTGTTTACCGGCCGCCCGGCGCGCGGCATCGTCAACCGGGTGATTCGCGAACTCGGCCCGCTGAGCGCAGCCACACCGCAGTTTCCGCTGGCCACCACCGCCATGGCGCCCCTGCGGGCCAAGGCTGAAGCCGCAGGCCGTAGCGATTTCTCGCCGCTCTGGAGCGGCCAGAACGCCAGTGGCTGCAAAAGTATTCCCGCCGCCGAGCTGACACACCAACTGGCGGCCTTGCTGCCACACCGGTAAAATACCGGGTTTCCCCCAACCCCCACACAGGATCCGTCCATGTCTCTCTTTTCCGCCGTCGAAATGGCTCCCCGCGACCCCATCCTGGGTCTGAACGAACAATTCAACGCTGACACCAACCCCAACAAGGTGAACCTGGGCGTTGGCGTGTATTTCGACGACAACGGCAAGCTGCCCCTGCTGCAATGCGTGCAAGCTGCTGAAAAGACCATGATGGACAAACCCACCGCGCGCGGCTACCTGCCCATCGACGGCATCGTGGCCTACGACAACGCTGTCAAAGCCCTGGTCTTTGGTGCGGACAGCGAGCCCGTCACCTCCGGCCGCGTAGCCACGGTGCAGGCCATCGGCGGCACCGGTGGTCTGAAGATCGGTGCCGACTTCCTGAAGAAAGTCAGCCCCAACGCCAAAGTACTGATTTCCGACCCCAGCTGGGAGAACCACCGCGCGCTGTTCACCAATGCCGGTTTCGAAGTGGGCACCTATGCGTACTTCGACGCGACAGCCAACGGTGGCAAGGGCGGTGTGAACTTTGAAGGCATGCTGGCCAGCCTGAACGCTGCCGCTGCCGGCACCATCGTCGTGCTGCACGCCTGCTGCCACAACCCCACCGGCTATGACATCACGCCCGCACAATGGGACCAGGTGATTGCGGTGGTCAAGGCCAAGAACCTGACCCCCTTCCTGGACATGGCCTACCAGGGCTTTGGCTACGGCATTGCTGAAGATGGCGCCGTGATCCAGAAGTTTGTGGCCTCCGGCCTGAACTTCTTTGTCTCCACCTCCTTCTCCAAGAGCTTCAGCCTGTACGGCGAGCGCGTGGGCGGCCTGTCGGTGCTGTGCCAGGACAAGGAAGAAGCCAGCCGCGTGCTGAGCCAGTTGAAGATCGTTATCCGCACCAACTACTCCAACCCTCCCACCCATGGTGGTGCCGTGGTGGCTGCGGTGCTGAACAACCCCGAGCTGCGCGCGCTGTGGGAAAAAGAGCTGGGCGAAATGCGCGTGCGCATCAAGGCCATGCGCCAGAAGCTGGTGGATGGATTGAAGGCTGCCGGCGTAAAGCAGGACATGTCCTTCATCACCACCCAGATCGGCATGTTCAGCTACTCCGGTCTCTCCAAGGACCAGATGGTGCGTCTGCGCTCCGAATTCGGCGTCTATGGCACCGACACCGGCCGCATGTGCGTGGCCGCGCTCAACAGCAAGAACATTGAGTACGTCTGCCAGGCCATTGCCAAGGTAATGTAAGCAAAAACGGGGGTTAGCCCCCGTCCATATTGCGTAAGCAGCTATCAAATAGATAGCATTTTCGGGCCGGGAAACTACATCAGTTTCTCGGCCCGCAGTGTTTCCACCAATGCCTTGGCTTGCGGGCGCGGATTGCGCAGCAGGTAGAACACCATCGCGTAGCGCGAAGAAAACACCTGTGCATCGCCGGAACGCAGGGCCGCGCCAAAGGCCTCGGCAAATTCCCAGCGCCCCCAGTTGGCCAGGTCCGACGCCACAAAACCCGCCCGTTGCGGGTTGCGCGCAATGTAGCGGGCGTAGGCGGCAACCACCTGCTCTTTAGAAACCACGGCACCGTCCGTGCCATGCACACTAAGTGCCAGCAAGGCGGCTTGCACATCGGCATCACTGGTCTGGCGGGCCGCCAGGTAATACCGCTCCACCCACGCCAATCCGGCGTCGCGGCGCAAGGCCACAACGGCGGCCAGCATGGCGGACAGTTCCGGTCCATGGGTGGCACGGCGCCCCTGCTCCAGTTGTTGCGCCAGTGACATGGCATCACCGTCCGTTCCCGTCAGCCCCAGCAACAGGTAGTACAGCGGAAACCGCGCAGACCGCGCATCGTCCCTCACCCACTGCGCCACACGTTTTCCATCCATCCTGGAGGCAAATGCCCGCAATACGGCGTAGGGCTGCACCGCAATTTCATCGTAGGCAAACTGGGCTACCAGGGGATAACGGTCCTCCAGATCATCCACCGACAGTTCAGCCCGCGCCTGAGAGCCTTCTGCAGTGGGTACAGCGGGCTGCAATGCAGCAACACGGCGTAGCCAGGGCAATCTGGCCAGCGGCAGGTAACCCAAGGCCTGCCATGAAGAACCGCCAGATGGCATCACCAGCAACACCGAATCATCGGGATGTACTGTAGCCGGAGCAGGCAGACCAGGCGCCCAGTCTGCGCCAACCGGTGTACCAACCGTCACGCTTGCGCGGACAACGGCCTGCACCCTGGCCTGGCCTCGGCCCGTCCATTGCGCCATCACAATATGGTCCGCTGCAGCCAGTTGGCGTACCAGCGTACTTTGCCCATCGGCGGGTGCACAAATCGTGCAGGCACTGGACCCGCCGGCCCAGAGCACGGCGAGCAGCAAAACCACGGTGCGTTGGAATGAAAGCATGCCGCAGCATAATCCAGCGTAGAACAGACAGGAGACGACACAATGAAAAAACTGGGCACCACGCTCACGTTGCTTGCCGGACTGGCGACTTCACAGGTTTTCGCATGGGGCAACCACAGCTTTCCTGCCTACCGGGCATTTGAAAAAATGCCGGAGCTGGCTCAGGCCCAGGTTGTCACCGTGGAACCGCTGGAAAGCTTCCTCAGAGCCGAAGAAAAAACGCTGGAAGCCCTGCTGGCCAGCCAGGAAGCCTGGGCCGCAGCCAATCTGGAAAAGTACCCTGCACGACCGGCCATGCTCGCGTTCAAGGCCGATCCCGCCCGTTCCGATGATGCCCGGAGGCTGGCATTCCTGATGGCCCTGCGTGTGGCGCCCAATGCCAAACTGGCGCTCTACTACCAGCCGGACCCGCTCAACCCGACAGCCCATGGCCCTGTACTGCCCTATGCAGCGGTCAACACCCTGCCTGAGCCTGCCAAGCCCACACAGCGCTTCATTGGCCTCAAACCCGGTGACACCATCAGCCCGCTGGTGGTGCTGGCATCGGCCTCGGATGAGCCAGACTATGGCCTGGATATCAATCTCTGGGAAGACAGCCCCTCCGACTGGGGCAAGGTCTACGGGTTCGGCAAGCTCCCGTTTGGCAACCCTGCCCTGTCCTATTCCACACAGGCCCCCTTCCATATGGGCTTCATGCACGAGAGTGCGGTGCTGTATGCGGCGGCCCCCTTCCTCAAGCGGACATTCCCCCTGCTGCGCTCCTACCAGTACACCAGCCTGGCAGCGCTGGCCTTTCGCACCGGACACCCTTACTGGGGCTGGCGCTTTACCGGCCTGTCGCTGCACTACCTGCAGGACCTGACGCAGCCTTACCACGCCAGCCTGGCGCCGGGCGAGTCCACACTGAAGCTCCTGGCAGCCAATGCCCTGGCCATGGCGGGCATGTCCGGCATGAAAAACGACATGGTTGTCCTGCTTTCCAACCGCCACCTGGCACTGGAAAAATACCAGACCGAACTGCTGCACGCTGCAGCTATCGCTAAGAAGGACACCGCCATCGAACAATCGCTGCGCAATCAGGACCGCGACCGCAGCTACCCGGACTGGAATGACCGCTATGTGCGCGACACCGTGTCTGCGCAGTCTGCAGCTGCGGGCGCCCCGCTGGTGGCCACACTGGTGGCCACCATGCCTCCGGGTTACGTGTCAGATCCGGCATTTGACTTTGGTGTCAAGGAAGACGGCATCAACCTGACTGCCGAGCTGGCCCAGCGCACGCCGGCCGACCGCGCGCGGCTGGACGCAGCCATTGCCGACCTTTTAGGCAATTTTGGCGCACACAGCCGCAATGCGGTGCGCGGCATCCTCAAGGCAAGTCCTCAGCCTTGAGTCAGCCAATACTGTTATATTGCACTGCAACATTTCCGAAAGCGAGATTTTCATGCTGTACCAGCTCTACGAGACCCAACGTTCCCTGATGGAGCCGTTTTCCGATCTGGCTTTGGCCGCTGCCAAACTGTACGGGAACCCCCTGTCGGTGGCCGGACAGAACCCGTTTGCTCAGCGTATTTCTGCCGGATATGACCTGATGCACCGTCTGGGCAAGGACTACGAAAAACCCGAATTCGGCTTGCGCACCATTGATGTGGACGGCGTGGATGTCGCCATCCACGAGCGGGTGGAAATCAACAAGCCATTTTGCGAACTGCGCCGCTTCAAGCGTTTCAGCGATGACAACAAGACCCTGCAAAAAACCAAAGACCAGCCTGCTGTACTGATCGTCGCGCCCTTGTCAGGTCACTATGCCACGCTGTTGCGTGACACCGTCAAGACCATGCTCAAGGACCACAAGGTCTACATCACCGACTGGAAAAACGCCCGACTGGTGCCCCTGAGCGAAGGTGAATTCCATCTGGACGACTACGTCAACTATGTACAGGAATTCATCCGCCACGTGCAGAAGCTGTACGGCAACTGCCACGTCATGAGCGTGTGCCAGCCTACAGTGCCCGTACTGGCCGCTGTGTCCCTGATGGCCAGCCGCGGCGAAATGACGCCTCTGTCCATGACCATGATGGGTGGCCCCATCGACGCCCGCAAGTCACCCACCGCAGTGAACAACCTGGCCATGAACAAGAGCCACAGCTGGTTTGAAAACAACGTGATTTACCGCGTGCCCAGCAGCTTCCCTGGCGCTGGCCGCCGCGTGTACCCCGGCTTCCTGCAGCACACCGGCTTTGTGGCCATGAACCCGGACCACCATGCCAAGAGCCATTACGACTACTTCAAGGACCTGATCAAGGGCGACGACGCCAGCACCGAAGCCCACCGCAAGTTCTACGACGAGTACAACGCCGTGCTGGACATGGATGCCGATTACTACCTGGAAACCATCCACGTGGTGTTCCAGGACTTCAGCCTGGTGAGTGGTACCTGGGACGTCAAGAACCCGCAGGGCAAGATCGAACGTGTGCGCCCGGCCGACATCAAGACCACGGCCCTGCTGTCGGTCGAAGGCGAGCTGGACGATATTTCCGGCTCGGGACAGACCCAGGCCGTGCACGACATCTGCAGCGGTGTACCCAAATCACAGCAAGTGCATTTCGAAGCCAAGGGCGCAGGCCACTATGGCATCTTCTCCGGCCGCCGCTGGCGCGAGCATGTGTACCCTGTGGTCAAGGCATTTATCCTGTCGCACCACAACAAGACTGCGGCAACCGCCACTCCCGCGGCCAGTAAGGCCGTGGAGACCAAAACGGTCGCCGTGAAGAAGGTAGCAGCCAAGACCCCAGCCCGCAAAGCACCCGCTGCGCCGCAGGCAGTAGCAAAGCCAGCCAAAGTGGCGGTGAAGAAGCCGGCCACCAAACGGGCAGCCGCGAAGAAGTGAATCGGTGAACAAGGGGGCAGCCACAGGCGGGCCATTGGCCGCCCGGATTCTTGATACGCTGCCCCAGACCCAGTGCACGCGCTGTGGTTATCCCGATTGCGCGGGCTATGCCGATGCCATTGCACAGGGGCAAGCCGACATCAACCAGTGCCCGCCCGGCGGCGCCGAAGGCGTTGCCCGGCTCTCTGCGCTGACGGGAAAACCCATCCAGGCTCTGAACCCCGAATTTGGCAACGAGACACCCCGCACCGTGGTGTTCATCGACGAAGCTTGGTGCATTGGCTGCACGCTGTGCATCGCGGCCTGCCCGACTGATGCCATTGTGGGCAGCAACAAACGCATGCACACCGTGCTGGAAGCCTATTGCACCGGTTGTGAACTCTGTCTGCCGGTATGCCCCGTTGATTGCATCGTGGTGGAAAACGCCAGCGGAGCCGCCACCGGGTGGGACGCCTGGTCACCCACACTCGCATCGCTGGCCAGAAAACGCTATGAATTTAATAGCTATCGGTGCAAGCGCGACGAGGGCGAACACGCGAAAAGGCTTGAAGAAAAGGCTTTGATGAAGCTGGCGGACCTGCCTGCACACTCCCAGCACACCGACCCAGCTGTGCTGGACAAGAAACGCGCGGTCATCGAAGCGGCGCTGGCCCGTGCACGGGCCAAGCGCAACCCGACCAACGACGGCGCGTAGCGCTAGCTCGCCACCAGATTGCGGTACACACCGCAGCCCAGGGCGAGGTCATCCACCATGACCACGTACGACATCTTGGTCTGTACCCGCCCGGTAGCGGGGTTGCTGATGTCGTATTCCACCCATCCGGGCTCGCGGCTGGCCTGCAAAAAAATGGAGTCTAGCAAGCCCTGACCATCAATACCGGCAATGTCCTGCACGCGGGTGCCAACCTTGGCGGCGTTACCCCCAAACGCAAGGTAGGCGCCGCTCCGGTCCAGCACAAACACATACATGTCGCGGTCAAAGAACCCCTGCGCCGGATGGGTCAAATCGCGCAGGAAACTGTCGCGCGAGCCGCTACGCCTTCGGTGCGCAACGGCACGCTCCACCAGGGCGATGGCCTCTTCGGGTGAACCTTGCTGCAACTGGAACAGCGCGACCGACTCCACCAGCGTCGAAGCCCGGTCCTCCAGATTGGACGACTGGTGCACCGCATGCTCCACCATCTGCGCATTGCGCTGCGTGATCTCGTCCAGCTGGCGCACCGCCTGCGTGATCTCCGACAGACCGGCACTCTGCTCCGCACTGGAAGTGGATATCTGCGCCATGTTGGCCGCCACATCGCGTATTCCGGACACGATCCGGGTGATGTCCCCACCGGCGGCGCGGATCTTCTGAACGCTGGCCGAGACCTGCGCTGACGACTCGCCAATGAGCAGACGGATTTCCTTGGCCGATTCCGCCGAGCGCTGTGCCAGCGACCGCACTTCACTGGCAACCACGGCAAAGCCGCGCCCTGACTCCCCTGCCCGGGCCGCCTCGACGGCCGCGTTGAGCGCAAGAATGTTGGTCTGGAAAGCCAGACCATCGACTGACAATTTCGTCCATGCGCTTGGCACTGGTCTGGATGGCCTCGACCGAGGCCACCGCCTCGGCCATGGTCTGGGCTCCATGGTCCGCCACATCGCGCACACCCGCCGCTTGGCTACTCGAATGCCCCGCGGTCTGTGCCGTGTCCTGCACCGTAGAGGACAGCTCCTCCACGCTGGCAGTCGTCTGCTCCAGGTTGGCAGCCTGCTGTTCGGTACGGCCCGCCAGTTCCCGGTTACTCGCCGCCAGGCTCTTCCCGGAATAGGTCACAAACGCCGCGTTGCTACGCACATTGGCCACCATGGAGGACACCGTGGTGCCGATCTGGAGCGTCGACGAAGCCAGCTCGGCCAGTTCATCCTGCCCCTCGATCGTCAGGTTCACCCGCAGATCTCCCCGCACCAGTTGCCCCAGAGCCTGGGTCACCTGCGCCAGATCCCGGGACATGCTGTGGATGAAGGAAAACAGCAGGTACAAGGCCACCATGATGCAAATTCCGCTGATCCATACCAGAGCCGGGACACCCTCCTGCGCGCTGGCCGACAAAAGATACTGCCCCAACACCATGACAGTGGGCGCTACCAGGAACACCAACAATAGGGCCAGCTTGCCTGCAAGACGCAAACGTCGCATCAGCCACAAACCCGGAGACAGGAATTTCACAACGAACATGGACGTATCTCTCTATGGGAGGTTGTTGTCGCCACAACTTCGCCGGTTATACCGGGGGGCGCATCGGCAAAGCTTACAAAGTGCTGTTTTTAAGCTCGAAAACGCACGGGGTTTACCCGTAGGTCCGACCTCTTGCGGCTATTCCGAGGCCGGAAGGACCTTGGGCAAACCGATCAGGAAGGCAGTGCCAGCGCCCGGACTGGATTCGATATGCAACGAACCGCGCAGAACTTTGCGGACCAGGGAATCCACAATGCTCAGGCCCAGACCTGTACCGCCACGTCCAATTTTGGTGCTGAAGAACGGATTGAACACCTGCGCCCGCACCACCGGATCCATGCCGACACCGTTGTCTGCAATCGATATTTCTACACGCGACCCCAGGTCTGCCGCGCGGATCGTCAAGACGCCGGCGGTGATGCCTTCGAAGGCATGAAGGTAGGCGTTGTTGACCAGGTTGATCACCACCTGCCCCAGGGGGCCGGGCAGACCGTCCATCGCGATGCCCTGCGGGATGTCCAGCACGGTCCGGTGCGGCGACAGCTTCAGGCTGGGCCGCAGCGACGACAGGACCTCTCCAATCATCTGGTCCAGCACAAACGTCCGGCGTTGCTCACTGGCCTGGTCCACCGACACCTGCTTGAAGTTCTTCAGTAGTGTCTCTGCGCGCGCCAGATTGGACAGCAGCAACTGGCTGCCTTCGTCCAGCGTGCGGTTCAGGGTGAGCAGGCTGGATTTGCGCACCTGCCCGGAATCGATCTGCAGCTGCATCTGGCGTGACAGATCGGTCAGTGTGGTGGCCACCAGCACGCTGTTTCCTATGGGGGTTGTCAGTTCATGCGACACGCTGGCCACCAGTGCCGACAGCGTGGCTTTCGCCTGGCTGCTCACCAGTGCCTCGCGGGACTCCTGCAACCGGTCCATCGCTTGCGCCAGCTCTTCCGTGCGGCGCGCGACGCGTCCTTCAAGATCGGCATTGAGGTTTCTGATCTCGGATTCGGCCTGCACCTTGTCGGTCACGTCGACCAACACCGCATACAGGCCGACCACCTTGCCGAACTCCAGCTCAGGGGTCACGCTGGCATCCATCCAGGTCACCGCATGGGTTTGCGGATGGACATTGAAACGGCGATAACTCTGCGCCTCGCCCGCCAGCGCCTTGTCCCAGTGCTCGCGCAGTTGTTCCAGTGCAGTTGCGGGAACGTATTCCTGGATGGTCTTGCCAACGATGGATTCGGTGGATGTTCCAAACAAGTCCGCGTAACGCTGGTTGCAATTGCGCAGCCGGGACTGTGCGTCAAATGACGCAATGGCGGCAGGCACGTTGTTCAGCAGCATGGCCCACTGACGCTCACGCGTTGCCACTTCGGACACCTGTGCCGCCAAGTCCCTGGACAACCGGACCGCGCGATCCCGGCTCTTGCTCAGGTTGGTACGGGCCGCATGCACCAGGAATCCGACGACCAGCACAATGGCAGCAATTTGTACCGTGGCAATCAACGGGTGCGCCCTAGGCGTGGCATGAAACAGCCCGTAAAGCTCCGCCAAACCCACACCCAGTGCCAGGGCAAAGGTGGCCAGCGTGACCGCCATCAGCCAGCGCCGGCCCAACATCCAGCCGGCAACCGCAATAGAAAAGGGAAAGAGTACGAAGCTGGCACTGTGGATGCCGGCAAACTGCAGGACCGACAGGCAGGACAGGAGCCACACGCCAACCACCAGAATGGCCACCGATCGGCGCGGGTGGGTGCGACCTTGCCAATGACTCAGGGCGATCACCACCAACAGAACCAGCAGGCCGCTGTACCGTCCCCAGGCCTGCGGATCTGCAACCACAATACCGACCAACACCGCCAAGCCTGCCGAAAACAGAATGCCATGAATCCAGTGGACAAACTGGGAAAGCGATGCTGACTCGCGATCCGAGTCGTCCGAAGCGTCAGGCGGCGAAACGAGCGAAACCATGGTCCAACATTGGCGCTGTGTATTTCAGTGCACTATACGCCGGCAAAGGCCTGCAGTCGCACGGGCCGGCTGGCCATGACTCAGACGCTCTTACCGGGAAAGGCCATTTGTGAAAATGCTTTCACCACTTCCGGCGGTGCCTGCACCAGTTCAATCAGCACACCTTCGCCAGCGATGGGGAATTCGTCGTTAGCCTTGGGGTGCAGAAAGCAGATGTCAAAGCCTGCAGCGCCTTTGCGAATGCCGCCAGGCGCAAAACGCACGCCTTTGGCGGTCAGCCACTCCACCGCCACCGGCAAGTCGTCAATCCACAGACCGACGTGGTTCAGTGGGGTGGTGTGCACTGCCGGCTTCTTTTCGGGGTCCAGCGGCTGCATGAGGTCGACCTCGACCTTGAACGGGCCCTTGCCAATGGCGCAGATGTCCTCGTCCACGTTCTCTTTTTCGCTCTTGAACGTACCAGTGATCTCCAGACCCAGCATATCCACCCACAGCTTCTGCAGGCGGGTTTTGTCGGGTCCACCGATGGCGATTTGCTGGATGCCCAGCACCTGGAAGGGGCGCTGCATCACACAAACTCCACGATCGCCTGGTCCACCGTCAGGCTCTCGCCCTTGGTTGCCAGCACCTTGCCCACCACGCCATCCGCCGCAGCAAACAGCACGTTCTCCATCTTCATGGCTTCAATGACCGCCACGCGCTCACCAGCCTGCACTTTCTGGCCCACTACCACCGACACCTCGGCCAGCAGGCCTGGCATGGGCGACAGCACAAAGCGACTCATATCCGCCGGCGCCTTGTGCGGCATCAGCGCGTGCAACTCGGCCATGCGTGGCGACATCACCAGCGCATCGATGCGGGTGCCGTTGTGCTGCACGCGCAGTGCCAGCGGGTTCTTGGGGGTGCCACGTTCGACCTGGGCCGTGAACGGCTGGCCGTTCACGGTGCCATCAATAGCGATGTCGTTGAGGCGGGAGTTGCTACGAATTTCATAGCTGTTCGCGCCCACCTTGACGCGGGCGGAGCCGGTTTCGCCTACAAATTCGTCGACATGCACTGGCACGTAACTGTGGTTGCCCGCTGCATCGAGTGTGACCACCACATAGTCCTTGCCGGCATTGACGGCGTAACCCGGCAGCTGCCCGGAAATGCCTGCTGCTCGCTCACGGGACTTGCGCCGCACAAAGGCAGCAATGGCCACGAGGAAATCGGCATCGTCGTGCGGCACATCTTCGGCAAAGAAGCCCTTGGAATAGTGCTCGGCAATGAAACCGGTATTGAAATCGCCCTTGACGAACTTGGGGTGGGCCAGCAGCGCCGCCTGGAACGGGATATTGCTGGAGACGCCGCGGATCACAAAGCCATTGAGCGCTTCGCGCATCTTGGCAATCGCTTCATTGCGGTCCTTGCCGTGCACGATGAGCTTGGCGATCATCGAGTCGTAGTACATCGGAATCTCGCCGCCGTCCTGCACGCCGGTGTCCACGCGCACGCCGAACAAATGGTCGATATCGCTTTGCCACATGGTCTGCTCAGGGGGCGCAAAGCGCACCAGGCGGCCGGTGGAGGGCAGGAAGTTGCGGAACGGGTCTTCAGCGTTGATACGGCACTCCATGGCCCAACCGTTGCGCTTCACGTCGGCCTGAGTCAGTGGCAGCTTCTCGCCAGCGGCCACGCGGATCATCAGCTCCACCAGGTCCAGGCCGGTGATGGCTTCGGTCACAGGGTGCTCCACCTGCAGGCGGGTGTTCATTTCCAGAAAATAGAAGTCCTGGTTTTTCCCAACCACAAACTCCACGGTACCTGCGGACTGGTATTGCACCGCCTTGGCCAGGGCCACAGCCTGCTCGCCCATGGCCTTGCGGGTCGCATCACTGATAAAAGGCGACGGCGCCTCTTCAATCACTTTCTGGTGCCGGCGCTGGATGGAGCACTCGCGCTCGTTCAGGTAAATGACATTGCCATGGCTGTCGCCAATCAGCTGAATCTCAATGTGGCGGGGCTCTTCGACAAACTTCTCGATGAACACGCGGTCGTCACCAAAGCTATTGCGCGCTTCGTTCCTGCAACTGCTAAAGCCTTCAAACGCTTCCTTGTCGTTAAAGGCCACGCGCAGGCCCTTGCCACCGCCGCCCGCGCTGGCTTTGATCATCACGGGGTAACCAATGCCCTTGGCAACCTCCACCGCCTTCTCAGGCGTCTCAATCGCGTCGTTGACACCGGGGATGCAGTTCACGCCGGCCTTGAGCGCCAGCTTTTTGGACTCGATCTTGTCGCCCATGGCGCCCACCGAGAAATGCTTGGGACCAATGAAGATGATGCCTTCTTCTTCCACGCGCTTGGAGAACTCGGCGTTCTCGCTCAGGAAGCCATAGCCGGGGTGCACGGCCTGTGCACCGGTCTGCTTGCAGGCGGCAATGATCTTGTCGGCCAGCAGATAGCTCTCGCGGCTGGGTGCGGCACCAATGTGCACGGCCTCGTCGGCCAGCAGCACATGGCGAGCATCTTTGTCGGCATCGGAGTACACCGCCACAGTCTTGATGCCCATCTTGCGGGCAGTAGCGATCACGCGGCATGCAATTTCACCGCGGTTGGCAATCAGAATTTTGGTAAACATGGTCTGTGATCCTTTTCTTGTTCTTCAGCCTGATCAGAGTGGGATGTTCCCGTGCTTGCGCCACGGGTTTTCCAGCTTCTTGTCCTTGAGCATGACCAGCGAGCGGCAGATGCGCTTGCGGGTTTCATGCGGCAGGATCACGTCGTCGATAAAGCCGCGTGCGCCAGCCACAAAGGGGTTGGCAAATCGGGCTTTGTATTCGGCTTCCTTGGCCGCCAGTTTGGCAGGGTCACCCTTGTCTTCGCGGAAGATAATTTCCACTGCGCCCTTGGCACCCATCACCGCGATTTCGGCATTGGGCCAGGCAAAGTTCACGTCGCCACGCAGGTGCTTGGAGGCCATCACGTCATAGGCGCCGCCGTAAGCCTTGCGGGTGATCACGGTGATCTTGGGCACAGTGCACTCGGCGTACGCATACAGCAGCTTGGCGCCGTGCTTGATGATGCCGCCGTACTCCTGGCTGGTACCAGGCATGAAGCCGGGCACGTCCACAAACGTGACGACGGGGATGTTGAACGCATCGCAGAAGCGCACAAAGCGCGCGGCCTTGATGGAGCTCTTGATGTCCAGGCAGCCGGCCAGCACCAGCGGCTGGTTGGCGACGATACCCACGGTCTGGCCGTCCATGCGGGCAAAGCCGATCAGGATGTTCTTGGCGTACTCGGGCTGCAGCTCGAAGAAGTCGCCATCGTCCACCGTCTTGACGATCAGCTCCTTCATGTCGTAAGGCTTGTTGGGGTTGTCGGGCACCAGCGTGTCCAGCGACAGATCCATACGATCGATCGGGTCGCCGCTCTTGCGCACCGGTGCTTTTTCGCGATTGGAGAGGGGCAGGTAGTTGTAGAGGCGGCGCAGCATCAACAGCGCTTCCACATCGTTCTCAAACGCCAGATCGGCCACACCGCTCTTGGTGGTGTGGGTGATGGCGCCGCCCAGCTCTTCCGCAGTGACTTCCTCGTGCGTCACGGTCTTGACCACTTCGGGGCCGGTCACAAACATGTAGCTGGAATCCTTCACCATGAAGATGAAATCGGTCATGGCCGGGGAGTAAACCGCGCCACCGGCCGAGGGGCCCATGATCATGCTGATCTGGGGCACCACGCCGCTGGCCATTACGTTGCGCTGGAACACATCGGCATAGCCGCCCAGCGAGGCCACACCTTCCTGGATACGCGCGCCGCCCGAATCGTTCAGGCCGATGACCGGAGCACCCACCTTCATGGCCTGGTCCATGACCTTGCAAATTTTCTCGGCATGGGCTTCAGACAATGCACCGCCAAACACGGTGAAATCCTGGCTGAACACGAACACCAGGCGGCCATTGATCATGCCGTAACCGGTGACCACGCCGTCGCCGGGGATCTTCTGGTCGGCCATGCCGAAGTCCACGCAGCGGTGCTCCACAAACATATCCCACTCTTCGAAGGTGCCTTCGTCGAGCAGGATCTCCAGGCGTTCGCGGGCGGTGAGCTTGCCCTTCTTGTGTTGGGCATCAATGCGCTTCTGGCCCCCACCCATGCGGGCGAGTTCGCGCTTGGCTTCTAGCTGTTCAAGGATATCGTGCATGGTAGGTCCTTCGTTGTCGTCTCTGATGTCAATGGTTAAATTGCTACTGAATTCATAGCTGCTTGCGCAGTTTTCACGGGGGCTGCAAGCAGATTTCTTGCTGCAGTGCTGGCCGCAATCTGTCCTGCCTGCACTGCGGCAGTCAAGGTGGGCAGCAGCGCGCGCACCGCCGGGTCCTGTTTGAACGCCTGTTTGAGGCCGGCGTCAATACGCTCCCACATCCAGGCCAGCGACTGCTGCTGGCGCCGGCTGTCGAACAGGCCATTGGCTTTCTGCAGCGCCTGGAACTGCGATACCGCAGCCCAGAAACGGTCCACGCCCTGCCCCTGCAGCGCGCTCAAACTAATCACCTGCGGCTGCCAGTGCTTGTCGCTGTGCGGGTCGTTGGGGTTGCCGTGCATGCCCAACAGCCGCAGGCTGGACGTGATCTGCGCCTGCGCCCTGGTCGCCGCGTCAGCATCAATATCGGCCTTGTTGATGACCACCAGATCGGCCAGCTCCATCACGCCCTTCTTGATCGCCTGCAGGTCGTCGCCCGCGTTGGGCAGCTGCATCAGCACAAACATGTCAGTCATGCCCTGCACTGCCGTCTCGCTCTGGCCCACACCCACGGTTTCGACAATCACGATGTCGTAGCCCGCCGCTTCGCAGACCAGCATGGCCTCGCGCGTTTTCTCGGCCACGCCACCCAGCGTGCCGCTGCTCGGGCTAGGGCGGATATAGGCTTTTTCGTGCACCGACAAATGCTCCATGCGGGTCTTGTCACCGAGGATGGAGCCGCCGGATACGGAAGACGATGGGTCGATAGTCAACACCGCCACCCGGTGGCCCTGGCCAATCAGGTACAGGCCCAGCGCCTCAATGAAGGTGCTTTTGCCGACGCCCGGCACGCCACTGATACCCAGCCGGAAGGATTTTCCGGTGTGCGGCAACAGCGCAGTCAGCAGCGCATCGCCCTGCGCACGGTGGTCCACGCGGGTGGACTCCAGCAGGGTAATGGCTTTGGCGATGGCACGGCGCTGCACCATCGCAGAGCCGTTGAGCAGGGAATCAAGCATCTAGTGCTTCCGCGTAGGAGACCTTTTGCCCCAGAATCTTTATCCAATTGTTCGCCTGCAAGGCAACCAACAATGATTCAATTTCTTCATCTGTCAAGCGACCAACGAACACCGAAGTCTTCAGACTATTGCTCAAAGTCTTGAGTGTTTTTGGGCGGCCTGCCTTGCGCTCTATCAGCCATTCACGCGTGACCTCGAGCTGGTCTTTCGGCGTCTTCGCCTGAGCCCTTCGGATAACAGGAATTGCATTTAGCGTCGACCAACGTGCAGCAAAAATTCCAAACTTTTCTTTTAGATGAGCGATAAGTGGGTCGTAATCGCCATCTTTCGAAATTACGTGGAAGTAAGCGTCGTCTAGCTGAGTAGACATTCGCCCAATGTGAAATGCAATATGCATGTCAAGCGCGTCTTTGCCCTGCTTGCTGACCTTAACGTACTCTGCTCGATCACCAAACTTTTGAACGGCCTCCACCATGGCAAATGGGAGTTTTGTCTGGTGTGGACCGATAAAAACTACCAACTTGGTTTCGTCCACATCGAGTGCGGGCAGCAACTCAGGTTGCACATTCTCCCAGTCAACGAGGATGACTTGTGTTCTCATGAAGTCACCCGAGGGCCTTTTCAATCTGGCTCAGCACGTCGCGCGCCGACACCGGAATCGGAGTGCCGGGTCCGTAAATGCCTTTCACCCCCGCGGCGTACAAGAAGTCGTAGTCCTGGCGCGGAATCACGCCGCCGACGAAGACGATGATGTCGTCAGCGCCCTGCTTTCTGAGCTCGGCAATGATGGCGGGTACCAAAGTTTTGTGGCCAGCAGCGAGGGTACTCACACCCACAGCGTGCACGTCGTTTTCAATTGCCTGGCGGGCGCATTCTTCTGGGGTCTGGAACAGCGGGCCCATGTCCACGTCAAAGCCCAGATCGGCAAACGCCGTGGCCACCACTTTGGCGCCACGGTCGTGTCCGTCCTGGCCCAGCTTGCTGATCATCACGCGCGGGCGGCGGCCCTGCTTGTCGGCAAAGGCGGCAATGTCGGCCTTGAGGGTGTTCCAGTATTCCATGGTGTCTCCTTGGGCCGCATCGTACGCTGCAGCGTACACGCCCGAGACCTTGTTGGTGTCGGCACGGTGGCGGCCAAAGGCTTTTTCCAGCGCATCGCTCACCTCGCCCACCGTGGCGCGCAGGCGCACGGCCTGGATGCTCAGGTCCAGCAGGTTACCCGTACCGGATTCTGCTGCAGAAGTGATAGCAGCTAGCGCAGCATCCACGAGGGCCGCATCACGTTTTGACCTGATTTCCTTGAGGCGGGCGACCTGCGACTCGCGCACCGCCACGTTGTCAATGTCGCGCGCTTCGACCACGTCTTCGCTTTTGAGCTTGTACTTGTTGACGCCCACGATCACATCCTGCCCGCTGTCGATGCGCGCCTGCTTGTCGGCGGCGGCAGCTTCGATCTTCAACTTGGCCCAGCCGCTGTCCACGGCCTTGGTCATTCCGCCCATGGCTTCGACTTCTTCAATGATCTTCCAGGCCGCGTCGGCCATGTCCTGCGTCAGCTTTTCCATCATGTAGCTGCCGGCCCAGGGGTCGATCACATTGGTAATGTGGGTTTCTTCCTGGATGATGAGCTGGGTGTTGCGCGCAATGCGGCTGGAGAACTCGGTGGGCAACGCGATGGCTTCGTCCAGCGCATTGGTGTGCAGACTCTGCGTGCCGCCAAACACCGCGGCCATGGCCTCGATGGTGGTGCGCACCACGTTGTTGTACGGGTCCTGCTCGGTCAGGCTCCAGCCCGAGGTCTGGCAGTGCGTGCGCAGCATGAGCGACTTGGGTGACTTGGCGTCGAAGCCCTTCATGATGCGGCACCACAAGAGCCGCGCCGCGCGCATCTTGGCGACCTCTAAATAGAAGTTCATGCCAATCGCCCAGAAGAAAGAGAGGCGCCCGGCAAACTCGTCCACGTCCAGCCCGGTTGCAATGGCGGTCTTCACATACTCCTTGCCGTCGGCCAGCGTGAAGGCCAATTCGAGTGCCTGGTTGGCGCCAGCCTCTTGCATGTGGTAACCCGAAATCGAGATCGAGTTGAACTTGGGCATGTTCTTGGCCGTGTAGCCAATGATGTCGCCGATGATGCGCATGCTGGGCGCGGGCGGGTAGATATACGTGTTGCGCACCATGAACTCTTTCAGAATGTCGTTCTGAATCGTTCCAGACAGTTTGTCCTGCGATACGCCCTGCTCTTCGGCCGCCACCACGTAACCGGCCAGCACCGGCAACACCGCGCCGTTCATCGTCATCGAGACGGACACCTTGTCCAGCGGAATCTGGTCGAACAGGATCTTCATGTCCTCGACCGAATCAATCGCCACGCCGGCCTTGCCCACATCACCGGTCACACGCGGGTGGTCACTGTCATATCCGCGGTGCGTGGCCAGATCGAAGGCGACCGACACGCCCTGCCCGCCTGCTGCCAATGCCTTGCGGTAAAACGCGTTCGACTCTTCGGCGGTGGAAAAACCGGCGTACTGGCGGATCGTCCAGGGGCGCACGGCGTACATGGTGGCTTGCGGGCCACGCAGGTAGGGCTCAAAACCCGGCAAGGTGTCGGCATACTGCAGGCTGGCCGTATCCGCTGCGGTGTACAGGGGTTTGACCGCGATGCCATCGGGCGTGATCCAGTTCAGCGCATCTACATTGCCACCAGGAGCGGACTTGGCAGCGGCCTTGGCCCAGGCGTCGAGCGTGGCGGATTTGAATTCAGGTGTCTTGTCGGTCATGGCGAAGTCCGTTGCGCGGTGGATGGGTTGCCCAAAATTGGCGCCACCCACGGTCCGCAGATGGTCACTTTTGGCTGGCAGCGAGTTTACATTATTTATAATTATTCATTCAAAATATGGATTGAAGCTTACAATTCCCGCCCATGTCCGCTCTGATGTCAGAAATTCGCCCCCCTGCCTCACTTTCTCCACGTGCCCTGTACGAAGAAGTGGCGGAGTTGCTGCGCCAGCGCATTTTTCGGCGCGAGCTGGAGCCCGGCAGCTGGATTGACGAGCTGAAAATTGCCGAGGACTACGGTATCAGCCGCACCCCCATGCGCGAAGCGCTCAAGGTGCTGGCAGCCGAAGGTCTGGTCACCATGAAGGTGCGGCGCGGCGCCTATGTGACCGAGGTCAACGAAAAAGACCTCACCGACGTGTACCACCTGCTCTCCCTATTGGAGAGCGACGCCGCGGGCGTGGTTGCCGTCCGGGCCACGGACGCACAGTTGCGTGAACTCCAGACGCTGCACGACGAACTGGAAACAGCAGCCTGCCCCGGCAAGCAGGACCGGGAACGCTTCTTCGAGATCAATGAGCACTTTCACATGCGGTTGCTGGAGATTGCCGACAACCGCTGGCGTGACCAGATGGTGGCCGACCTGCGCAAGGTCATGAAGCTCAACCGCCACCACTCGCTGTTCAAGTCCGGGCGCATCGAAGAGTCCCTGCAAGAGCACCGCGCCATCATGGCCGCACTGCTGGCGCGTGACCCGGTGGCGACCATGGAAACCATGCGCGCCCATTTCAGCAACGGTCTGGAAGCGGCCGTTTGACCTGAGAGCCAGCTTGTCTAGAATGGGTGTCCAATACACACACGTTGGACGCCCATTCGCGCTCTGCAGTACATTTCGCCCTTCCGGCGGATTGGTAGCCGCGCTCATACATGACAGATAACAACTCTCCGACTCCGTCCGCCGATGCCGTGAAGCAGACATTGCTGGAATACCAGGCCATTCTGGAAAACGCGTCTGTCGGCATTCTGTTTTCGCGCGGCCGCAAGGTGCTGCATTGCAACCCCAGGTTCTCCGAAATATTTGGCTGGGAACAAGGTGAATTGGTAGGCCAACCCGCCACCGTCCTCTATTTTTCGCCCGAAGACTACTCGGAGTTGGGCCGGCTTGCGGGTCCGGTGCTTGCCAGAGGCGAGTTGCTGGACATCGAGCGCGTCATGCGCCGCAAGGACGGCAGTGGTGTCCATTGCCACCTCAACTCCAGGGCGATCAATCCCCAGAACACGGCAGAGGGAACCATCTGGATCGTCGAAGACATCGGTGAGCGCAAACGTGCCGAAACCGAAATGAAGGACCTGATGCTCAAGCAGCAGGCCATTCTGGAAAACGCATCGCTAGGCATCATGTTCACCAGCAACGGGCACATCGTCCATTGCAATCCGCGGGTGGAAGCCATCTTGAACTGGCCCCAGGGAACACTGGAGGGGCAAAAAGCCGGTGTTTTTTTCTCCAGCATGGAGGACTATGCACTCTTTGGCAAGCAGGTTGGCCCACAACTCGCAAGGGGAGAACTCGTTGACGTCAGTTGGCTGAACCAGTGCAAGGACGGGAGCACCATCTGGTGCCGCCACCTGGCCAAGGCGCTGACCACCACAGACGGTTCCAAGAGCACCATCTGGATTACTGAAGACATTTCGGAAAAACGGGCTGCGCAGGAAGCGCTGCAAAAAGCCCACCAGGAACTCGAACAGCGGGTTGAACAGCGCACGGAAGAACTGGCGGCTGCCAATACGCGCCTGTTGTCCGAAATTGCCGAACGCAAACAAATCGAGAACAACCTTCGCGCAAGCGAAGCGCGATTTCGTGATCTATCGGAATTGTCCTCCGACTGGTTCTGGGAGCAGGATGCAGATTTCCGGTTTGTCGAGCTTATGACAGGCCCCAGGTATACGCAGCTTCCACCAGGCGATACCTATGGAAAAACCCGGTGGGAGTTGCCCATTCTTGGCGTAACACCAGCGCAATGGGAGCAACATCGCGCGCTACTTGCAGCGCACCTGCCATACCGGGAATTTATCTACCAGCTGGAGCTACCCGACGGCGAACGCCATTGGCTCTCTGTCAGTGGCAAACCCATATTCGACAATGGTGTCTTTATGGGCTACAGAGGTACAGGAACGGACATCACACAGCGCAAGGCGACCGAGCAGCAGATTGAATACCTGGCCTACCACGACCCACTCACTGGCCTACCCAACCGCATGTTGCTGGAGGACCGCATGCAGCAAAGCCTGGCGCATGCAGAACGCAACCATTTCCGGCTGGCACTGCTGTTTCTCGATCTCGACAACTTCAAGAAAATCAACGACTCACTGGGCCATGCCACTGGCGACATTCTTCTGAAGGAAATCGCGTCTCGCCTGGGTGAATGTGTGCGTGACACCGACACCATCAGTCGCCAGGGCGGCGATGAGTTTGTCCTGATTCTCAATGACCTGCCAGACCCTGACGCGTGCCTGCCCGTTTTGGTCAAGATACTCAACAGGCTGCAAGACCCCTTCATGGCAGATGGCAACGAACTCTCGACATCTGTTTCCATCGGTATTGCCGTGTATCCGGAGGACGGAAGGGATTTCGAGACGCTACGCAAGAAGGCGGACATGGCCATGTACCGCGCTAAGGAAGCAGGACGCAATACCTACCATTTCTTCGACGACGCCATGAACGACGAAGCGGTGGAACATCTCCAGATGCGCAACGGTCTGCGACGGGCCCTGGAGCGCAGTGAACTGGTGCTGTATTACCAGCCGCAAATTGATCTCGCCAGTGGCAGGGTCGTGGGGACAGAAGCGCTTTTGCGCTGGAATCACCCGGACTTTGGCCTGGTCGCGCCAGGCCGGTTCATCCCTATCGCCGAGGACAGCGGGTTGATCGTTCCCATTGGGGAATGGGTCATCACAGAGGCATGCCGACAAGCTGTGGCATGGCAAAAAGCGGGGCTGCCCGCACTGCAAATGGCGGTCAACCTGTCCGCCGTTCAGTTCAAACGCGGGAACGTGGAGCAGATTGTGATCACCGCACTGCAGCAATCCGGACTGGCCCCGTCGCTTCTGGAGTTGGAGCTGACCGAATCCATCCTGATTGAGAACGTAGAGCAGGTACTGTCCACCGTCAAGCGGCTCAAGCAACTGGGAGTCAAACTATCCATCGACGATTTCGGCACGGGGTACTCTAGCCTCTCCTACCTGAAGCGGTTTGACATCGACAAGTTGAAGATTGACCAGTCCTTTATCCGCGATCTGGCTACCGATACGGACGACGCAGCCATTGTGAATGCTGTGATCCAGATGGCGCGCAGCCTGAACCTGAAAACGATTGCCGAGGGTGTGGAACACCCCGACATGCTGGATCTGTTGCGTGGATTTCAGTGCGACGAGGTCCAAGGCTATTACTTCGCCCGGCCTATGCCCGCAGACGAGTTTTCGGCCTATCTGTCAGGCAACTAGCAGGCACCCGCTTGGGTCCATACTTCGCGCGCTGGCAGCCCCTTGAGACGATGGTCACTCCACACCTGACGCCAACGGCGTGCACCCGGCAGCCCGTGGCGCAAGCCCAGCATATGGCGAGCGATGGCATACCACGGGGTTCCATGCGCCTGCGCTTCTCGTTCCATGTACTGCACCATCTGCTCTTCAACTGATTCACGCGACATATCCACCACCGCAGAACCATAGAACTCAGCATCCCAGCGGCTGAGCCACCACGGGTTGTGATAGGCCTCCCGGCCCACCATCACACCATCCACATGCGGTAATTCCTGATGCACCTGTTCTGAAGTGATGAACCCGCCATTAATCGCTATTGTGAGATGAGGGAAATCCTGTTTCAGCTGGTGCACCACGGCGTAGCGCAACGGTGGTATTTCGCGGTTTTCCTTGGGTGACAGCCCTTTGAGCCAGGCATTGCGGGCATGGACGATAAACACCTTGCAACCCGCATCCGCCACCGTCCCCACAAAATCGCGAACAAAGCCATAGCTTTCGTCCCGGTCAATACCAATGCGGTGCTTGACCGTCACTGGCACATCCACCACATCCACCATGGCCTTGACGCACTCGGCCACCAGGGGCGCTTCGTGCATCAAACAGGCACCGAAGGCACCCCGCTGAACACGTTCGCTGGGGCAACCGCAGTTGATGTTGATCTCGTCATAACCCCAGTCCTGCCCCAGTCTGGCACAGTGCGCCAGATCAGCGGGCTCGCTGCCACCGAGTTGCAGGGCCAGCGGATGCTCTTCGACATTGAAACGCAGATGGCGCGGCACATCCCCGTGCAGCAGGGCACCGGTAGTCACCATCTCGGTATAGAGGAGCGCATGCCGGCTCAGCAGACGGTGAAAGTAACGACAATGTCTGTCAGTCCAGTCCATCATCGGGGCCACGGACATGCGCCATGGGTTGAGTTCAGCCGCCACGTTGTTCCACTTCAGGTCGCGCACCAGGGAGCGGTATTGTGCACCAGCCCCATCCACAGCGCCCAGGCCGAACTGGCCGCCAGTGCCGCGCCCGCGATACGTACACCCCAGGCACCACTATCAGGACTATGTCCGCGCAACTTGAGCCATAACCAGGGGGCTGCCGTCATCGTCACACTGGTGCCCAGTGCAAACAATGCCATGACCAAGGCGCCATCCAATGGGCCACCCGCCATCGCCGCAACCAGCAACGCCGAATACAGCAAGCCACACGGCAGAAGAGCCCACAAAACACCAAGCACCAGAGGAGCACCGCCGGATTGCCCGCCCCAACCTCGCGCTTTGGCCCACACTTTGCGTCCAACGGACTCCAGCCACACCGGCTGCCGGGCCCTGACCATCAGCACCAGCCCGAGCAATGCCGCAGCCACGTGAAACAATGTCCAGACAGGACGCAAGGCTGCGGACTGCACCGTAAGCCAACCCAATCCCTGCATGGAGGCAGCGGCCAGCCCGCCCAGCAAGGAGTAGCCAGCGATACGCCCCACCTGGAACGTCAATATCGCGGAATTTTTGTTGGGGCCTGCCGCCTGCCCGATTCCGGCACACGCGGCACCACACATGGCAACACAGTGCGGTCCGCCGACCAGGCCCATAAGCAGCGCTGTCAGCGCAAGTGACGATTGCATCCGTGGATGCTAAATGATCTTGGAGAACTTGGCCCGAGTGCGGTCGGTCTGCAAATAGCGATCAAAAACCATAGCCACGGCACGGACGAAGAACCAGCCCTGCGCCGTCACCTGGATACCGTGGGCGTCCACCACCACCATGCCCTGCTCCTGCAGCACCTGCAACGCTTCCAATTCCTTGGCGAAGTAAGCCGAAAAATCAATCAGGTACGATAGATTAATAGACTCAAACAATAACTGCCCCTGGCACATCAACGCCATGATGACTGCACGGCGCACCAGGTCATCGCGTGAAAGCGCCAAGCCCCGCACGACGGGAAAGCGGCCATTGTCCAAGGCGTCGTAATATTCTTCCAGGGTCTTGGCGTTTTGACTGTAAGTCGCACCGATACGACCAATGCTGGATACACCCAGGGCAATCAAATCGCAGTCTGGCTGGGTACTGTAACCCTGGAAGTTCCGGTGAAGCCTGCCTTGGCGCTTGGCAACAGCCAGAGCATCGTCGGGAAGCGCAAAGTGGTCCATACCCACATAGACATAACCAGCGCTCATGAAAGCCGTGAGAGAACGCGACAACATGGAGATCTTGGATCCCCCTGTTGGCAACTCCACTATGGCAATGCGGCGCTGCGGCTTGAATCGCTCAGGCAAATGGGCGTAGGCATACAAGGCAATTCGGTCTGGCCTGAGCTGCGCCACCTGCGCCAGTGTCCGGTCAAAAGATTCAGGGCTTTGCTTGGGTAGCCCGTAGATCAGGTCCACATTGATGGACTCGAAACCACGGGCGCGCGCTGCCGCCACCAGCGCAAACACTTGTTCAGCGGGCTGTACGCGGTGTACCGCCTTCTGCACTGCAGGATCAAAGTCTTGAACCCCAAAACTCAGCCGGTTAAAACCAAGTTCTGCCAGCGTATCCAGCCGCCCTGCGTCCACGGTACGCGGATCCACTTCAATCGAGTACTCGCCGCCAGGGGCAAACGAGAAATTCCGGCGGAGCATGGCCATCAGCTCACGCAACTCGTCATCCGACAAAAAAGTGGGAGTTCCACCGCCCAAGTGCAACTGGCTGACGACCTGCCCTGTACCCATTTGCTGGGTATGCAGGTCCACCTCACGACTCAGGTAGCGCAGATACTCCGCAGCCTTGTCATGGTGTTTGGTAATGATCTTGTTGCAAGCACAGTAGTAGCACAGCGATTCACAAAACGGAATATGCACATAAAGCGACAACGGCAACGCCAACGCAGCAGCCCCACTACGCCTTTGCGTGAGCGCCTGGGCGTAATCTTCTGCAGTAAATGCCTCAACAAACCGGTCAGCCGTCGGGTAGGACGTGTACCGCGGACCGGACACGTCATAACGGCGCAATAAATCATCGGTAACGGTTTCGACTTCAGCGCTCATGAATGCTCCATCTTTAGCTGGGCTAATATGCCCGAACCCATCGAATTTCCATTTGATCTGCATCAAGTACCAAGAAGGTGGGTACACTCGCAATTGACGTGAATCAGAGGATGCATATGTTCGACCAGGCCACCAAGCCCAATCACACCAGCCATACGCACACGCCCATCGCTATCAAGCCCGCGGCTGATGCTGTGGACATGCATCCGCAGGCAATCAAGGTGGCCTGTTCCAATTGCAATCTTCGCGAGTTGTGCATGCCGTTGGGGCTGAGTCCGGTTGAACTCGACCGGATCGACGATGTGGTGGCCAGCCGTCGCAAAATCAAGCGCGGCGCCACGTTGTTTCGTAACGGCGAAAAATTCCACAATTTATATGCCATTCGCACAGGTTTCTTCAAAACTTGTGTGGCTTCGGAAGACGGCCGTGATCAGGTCACGGGCTTCCAGATGGCCGGGGAAATCGTGGGTCTCGACGGCATTGTCAATGAGCACCACACCTGTGATGCCGTTGCACTGGAAGACGCAGAAGTCTGCGTGATGCCTTTTGACCGCATTGAAGAGCTTTCGCGTGAGGTCAACGCACTGCAACGCCATGTGCACAAAATCATGAGCCGGGAAATCGTCCGGGAGAACGGCGTCATGCTGCTACTTGGCAGCATGCGGGCCGAGGAACGCCTGGCAGCATTCCTCCTGAATCTGGTGCAGCGTCTACACGCCCGTGGATTTTCCCAATCGGAACTGGTGCTACGCATGACCCGGGAAGAAATTGGCAGCTACCTGGGCCTGAAACTGGAAACCGTCAGTCGCACTTTCTCCAAGTTCGTCGAAGACGGCATTGTCGAAGTCAAGCAACGGCATGTGCGTATCCTGAATACGGAAGCACTCAAGGAAATCGTCAATCCCAAAGTCTGCGACTGAAACAGCACCGTTTCTGCCCCGGGGCGCGCGCACGCCCTCCTAAGTTGGTTGGTATTTCAAGGGGTCTTTGGAGACGGCTTGACCCCCGTTTGGGCGTGGTTACGCGCCTGCACTGCTGGAGCAAGACTCTCCGGAGTGTCTGCCAATGTACGATTGATTTCGATACCTTTTCGGTAATAGTCCTCGTCGACCACATGGTCCGTTCCATTGGCAGCAAGGTAAAAAGTGATGAAGCTGGCAACAACCACAATGGCGGGACCGGAAATCACCAGCCACACATGCCCAAAACGCCACCAGGGACGGGGAGAGGTTGGTTCAGATTGAGCCATGGTTAATCCTTAACGGGGAACAATAAACACCGATTTTTCAGAAACCGTCTGAGCCGACTGCTGCGCGGTGATGCGGAAATGGATCGGGTAGGTACCGGGCTGCGCTGCATCAAACGGCAACTGTACCCGCACCGCCACCCAGCGCGCCTGGGTCGAATCAATGACCACATCCTGCTCCGAGGCAATGGCCAGACCGGGCAGACCGTCCACCGTGAGCTGGAAGCCCTGGCTGGTTTCGGTGGCATTCATGATCTGCAGGCGGAACACATTCTCCACCTTGCCGCCATTGGCCATACGCGCCAGCGTACCGCGGTCCCGCACCACATCGACCTTGAACGGGGTGCGCAGTGCCAGACTGACCCCCATGGCCACCACAATGGCGCCCAGAATGCCGCTGTAGATCAGCACCCGGGGCCGCAAGACATGGCGCAGCGTCTGTGCTTTGGTCCAGTGCTGGTTGACCGCATTCTCGGTGGAGTACTTCACCAGACCACGCGGATAGCCCATCTTGTCCATGACGGTGTCGCAGACGTCGGCACAGGCACCGCAGCCTATGCACTGGTACTGCAGGCCGTTTCGGATATCGATGCCGGTGGGGCAGACCTGTACGCACAGGCTGCAGTCCACACAGGAGCCCAGGTTCAGGGTGGAGAGGTCCGCCTTCCTGGAGCGGGCACCGCGGGGCTCACCGCGCTCCTGGTCGTAGGTGACGATCAGGGTGTCCTTGTCGAACATGGCGCTCTGGAAGCGTGCATAGGGGCACATGTGCAGGCAGACCTGCTCGCGCATGTAGCCGGCATTGCCATAGGTGGCAAAGCCGTAGAAGAGCACCCAGAAGGTTTCCCAGGCGCTCAGGTTGAGTTGGGAGAGTTCGCGCCCGAGTTCATGGATGGGGGTGAAGTAGCCCACGAAGGTGAAACCCGTCCACAGGGCCACCGCCACCCACAGCACCTG